>MTBK01278929.1_pt1 | contig 364467 bp, 348 predicted proteins | sample 1535981 | NCBI WGS metagenome assembly MTBK01 (sample SAMN06109225, study PRJNA356200) | anaerobic digester metagenome | isolation source: biogas reactors fed with pig manure or primary and secondary sludge | place: Spain | collected 2016-06-30
CTTACCGTTGTAGCTCACCCAATCGATGCCGAGCGTTTTCATGTTCTCCTCGGCAAGCGTCCCCGCCTGCTTCGCCTCGAACGCCGTCATCTGTGCGACTTGGTCACGCGTATACTTCCAAATAACTCTCTTGTCCCTCGCTCTCTCGTCCCTCGTCCCTTCCGGATAAAGCATCATCTGCCAAAACCCCTCGACGCTCGCGTATTTTTTGCCGTCCATCTCAAACGGCGTCGCCGCAAAGTTCGACAAGATACCAAGCTCATTGCGCTTCGACAAAATAACCTCGCCCGGCTTCGCTTCATGCGGCAGAATTTCCCACGCTGGTCTGTTGCGATCGTTAACCGAAGCGAACCAGTTCGCAGGATAGTTCTGCGAATCACGTTTCATCCAGGAGATCGAAGGCAACAGCCCATAGCTATATTTCTCTTCATTCGCCTTTCTGTATACGAAGACAAACTTGTCTTGAAAGTCTTGTAGGTCACGCGCTGCCTGTCTATCGTTTTCCATGGACGTACGCATCACGTGCTTTAACTGGTAAAGCCGCTTGTTCACTAGGTACATGTCCACAAAGACAAATAGATCCTTTGTGCGACCTCCGGCATGCTTTCCAACCTCGCCGAACAATTCCTTGCCGTAGTAGTTGTCACACCTCGCTCCATACTGGCTTGCAAAATCACTACAAACCGAATCATAAAACGCGTTTAATGCCTTGTGGTTCCTCTCGACTGTCAGGTCTTGAAAGTCATCGACCGAAAGTTCGTAGAACACGCCTGTTAGTTGTAATGTCCAACGTCTGGAATATGCTTTGCCGAACCGCGTCTCTATTGGGCCCTCGGATTTGATCGGTGGCTCGGGAAAAACCGCGATGAAGTTGAACTCATCTGATACGACAGTCTTATCTGTTAGGCGCTGGCCTTGAATAGCGCCCGCAGCCAGAGCAAACATTAACAGCGTGATTATTCTAGTCACAAAAGTTTGATGCGGACTTAACGAAAATTGATCGTACCTAAGCAAAAAATCGACACGTCCAAACCCCAGCCGAGTAGAGCTAAATAATCGTCGTCACGATCTCGCGGATGCTGCGTTGTAGTTCGCGGTCGTCGGTGATGGGCGAGCAGATGGCGACCTCGGCGGCGGCGATAGGCGAGATACCTTTGGCGATGAGTTGGGCGGCGTAGATGAGGAGGCGTGTCGAGACGCCTTCCTCGAGGCCGTGGCCGCGAAGATTGCGCACCTTTTGACCGATCTTTACGAGGTCTGCGGCGGTTGATTCGTCGATGCCGCCTTCTTTCGCAACTATCTCGGTTTCCGCTTCGGCGTTGGGGTAATCGAATTCAAGTGCGACAAAGCGTTGCCGCGTCGATTGCTTTAGATCTTTGAGGATCGACTGATAGCCGGGATTATAGCTGACGACGAGCATGAATTCGTCGGGCGCGTCGAGCACGGTGCCGCGCTTTTCGATCGGCAGGCGGCGGCGGTCGTCGGTGAGCGGGTGAATGATGACGACGGTGTCTTTGCGCGCCTCGACGACCTCGTCGAGGTACAGAATCGCACCGGCGCGAACGGCCGCTGTCATCGGGCCGTCGTGCCATACGGTCTCTTCGCCCTCGAGCAGAAAGCGGCCGACAAGATCCGTCGAGGAAAGGTCTTCGTGACACGCGACGGTGATGAGCGGGCGGTTCAGGCGATGCGCCATGTATTCGACAAAGCGCGTCTTGCCGCAGCCCGTCGGGCCTTTTAACAATGCCGGTAATTTCGCAGCATACGCCGCCTCGAACAGCTCGACCTCGTCCTTGATCGGCAGGTAAAAGGGCTCAGCTTTGACCTTGTATTTCTCGACCGCAAGTTCCATATCTATTTAGGTATAGTAAAGTGATGCCAGCAATCGTCCAAGCTGAGACTGCGGACCAGATCGCTAGCGCGAGGGGTTTGTTTCGCGAATACGAATCATGGCTCGGCCTCGACCTTTGTTTTCAAGGCTTTGAGGCTGAGTTGGCTGGTTTGCCGGGAAAGTATGCGATGCCTGACGGACGATTGCTTCTCGCGTACTCGGACGGTGAGATTGCCGGCTGTATAGCGATGCGAAATCTCGATGACGGTATTTGCGAGATGAAGCGATTGTTCGTTCGCGAGGGGTTTCGCGGAAAACAGATCGGCGTACAGCTTATCGAACGCCTTATTGCTGACGCCCGAAATATCGGCTATTCAAAGATGCGTCTCGACACTTTCCCGCCCAAGATGGGCAAAGCCGTGAGCCTGTATGAGTCTCACGGCTTTGTGCCGATAGCGCCGTATTACGACAATCCTAACGACGGCGTGCTGTTCATGGAACTCACGCTCTAGGCATACTGTCCGCCGCCAAAGCCGTATTCCGTCGGCGGAGGCGGCGCCATGTTGAGCGGCGTGCCTGCATACGGAAAGACCATCCTGTAAACGAACACCTGACCGATATACATTACAGGTATCGAGATCAGGAACATGCCTATGCAAAGCATGAGCATACCGACAAGCATGATCGGGATCAGAAGAATGAAGTAGAGGATCAGTCCGCCAATGTTGCTCATGGCGGCCCTTGCGCTCAGCTTGATCGCCTCGCCTGCGCCAAGGTCGTGCTCGATGATCAGGGGAACTGCAAATAGAAAGATCGCCCACCATGCGAATGAGAACAGCATGAAGACGACCAGCACCACCACGAAGAGCACTATCATCCCGCTCGATATGGCAAGGTCGCTCCCCGATATCTGGAAGAAGTTTCGGCCGCCACCGTCAATTCCCTTGAGGCCGATCTCCGCAAACTGGGCCGCGTACTGCAAGACCTGCGCGATGATGCCTGGGATCGACTGGATCAGCCCGATGATCATAAGCGGCAGGAACTTCTCAAAGCCCTTGAACATCATGCCAAACTCGACCGGTTCGCCCCGCATGTCGCGCAGGACGACGTAGTAAACGCCGCCCATGATCGGACCCAGAAGGAAGATGTTCAGGCACGGGACGCAGCCCGTCAGCAGCATGGCGATCAGCGAAATGCCAATGTACATGCCGTATTTGGCCTTTAGCGTCTCCCATGCGTTGCTGACGCATTCTCCGGCGCTTATCGCGCCGGAGAGGTATTGAATATGGGTCATAGTATTAACGAACCGCCTTTCGCGGCATCTTCTCGTCCATCATCGCTGTTTGATAGACGAATGAAGCAAGGATGACGGCCATCTGCTTCATATCATCGGCCTGGATCCGATCGAAGACGTCCATATTCGAATGGTGCGTTCGCGTATCATATTCGATCTCATCTTGAATAAACTGAAATCCCGGCAACCCTATCGCGTCAAACGCAAGGTGGTCGGTCCCGCCCGTATTTGACAGCGTCAGCGTGTCGGCGCCCATGTCCTTGAATGGAGCCAGCCATGAGCGGAAGATAGGCCTGACATTCTCATTGCCCTGCATATAAACGCCGCGAACCTTGCCCGTGCCATTATCGATATTGAAGTAGGCCGAGAATTTCTCATAGTCCGGCAGCTTGGTCAACGGAAGCGGGGCCTGGCCCTGCCTGCCGCCGCCAAACATCGGCGTCGTGCCGTCGCCACGGTAGCCAAAGTGCTGTTTGACATACGCCCGTGACCCGAGCAGGCCTTGTTCCTCGCCGGTCCACAGCGCGATGCGGATCGTGCGGCGCGGTTTAAGGCCGAGCGTTTGCAGGATCCGGACCGCTTCCATCATTACAGCGCAGCCTGCGCCGTTGTCAGTCGCGCCGGTGCCGCCGTGCCATGAATCGAGATGCCCGCCCAGCATCACGATCTCGTCCGCCTTGTCCGAGCCCGGGATCTCGGCAATTGTGTTGTAGGCGTTGGGGTCCTCATCCTGATACGCCACGGCGAGGTCGATCGTCATCGTCACCTTTTCGCCGGCATCTATCATTCTGGCAACGCGATTAAAGTGCTCCACGGCCGCGCTGATCTGGATCGGCACCTTTGCATCTTTCGAACGAACATTGGGAAACGGCTGGCCGGGCGTCGGCGCGGCATCGGGCGGGACTGCAGCGGCTCCCTGCACGAAAACTGTTCCGCCGTCACCGCGGGCCGAGTCGATAAGGATCGCGGCACCCTCGTCAGCAAGGAAACGCATCCGTTTGTTGTTGAACTGCATCTGCTGCATAAAGTTTCCCGGAAAGCCGCCGCCCTGCGTGAGTGATGCCGGATCGGGTGCGTCGGCCATCGTAAGCAGTTCTTTGTCGCTCGCGCGTTCCGCCTGAGGGTCGAAATGTGCCTTTGGCTCACGAATGCCGCCGAGCAGGACGATCTTGCCCTTGAGCTTCCCTTTGTATTGTTCCAACTCGGCTTCGTTAGCCGCCGTCATTCTGACGACCTCGCCGGTGAAAGCCGTGGTCATCGGAGCAGGTGCCGCCGGAGCCTTCCTCTTCTTCGCCTTGGGATCGATGGCCGGCGTGGGGATCAGCGTGTCGGTCCCCGGCGACCACGCCTTTGGATATGAGATCAGGGGAAAGGCTGTCGGGCCGTCAACCTGTGCCGAATATCGCTTGAGCGTCCAGCCGCGGCCGAATGGGCCCCACGATTCGAGGTGCGAGTTCTGCAGGCCCCATTTTGCAAGCGTGTCGCGCGTCCATTCATTAGCGCGCTTGAGGCCGGGGCTGCCGGTCAATCGCGGACCGATCACATCCGTCATATAACTCAAGGTCTGCATGACCTGCGAGCGGTTCATGCCTTCGTCTTTGATGCGGTCGATCACGTCCTTTGGTGCAGCGTAGGTCCCGCTCTGCGCCAGAGACACGCTCGGTAGCAAGACCGCAACGATCAAAAATAGGCCAAAAATACGGCGTTTCAACATAGTATTCTCCTGAATAAGTTGTAAAGAGATATTGACTTACCCTTTGGCAAATGAAAAAGGCTGTCTGAGAATATTATCTCAGACAGCCGTAAAATCTCTAAGCAAGGCGGGCAATGCCCGCAGGATACTAGTGGATAACGATACCCGCAGAGATACGGAAGTTCTTCTGGGTATGGCTGGGAATATCGAAGTCCGAATCGGCCTTCATAAAGATCGGATTAAAATCGAACTGGAAGATGCGGATATCGACACGCTTGCCGACATGAACATCAACGCCACCGCCGAAGACCATCGCAAAGCTGTTCTTCGAGAGGCTATCGCTGAACGTGCTGCCACCCGTGCCGATGCTGCCGCCGCCGCCGCCTGTATATGTTTCCGTGTATTCGACCTTCTGGTTAGCTACGCCGGCAAGGACGTGGGCAAAGGGACGGACGCGGCCGCCTTCCTTCTTGTTGTCCTTGAACTGAAGCCCGCCCAGAAATTGATTCGTCCTGACCTTTAGCCTGAGATCATAGGAACCGCCCTCTGGAATAGAATCACTGAATGAACGCGTCTTGCTGTGCGAAGAAAAATCAAATTTTGCTCCGACATAGCGATGGAAGTTGCCGGTGATGGCGGCCTCAAATCCATGCGAGCCAAAGCGGTCATCAAAATCCGACTCGAAGCCCTCGACCTTGACTTCCTCATCGAATCCGATATCCGTATTCAGGTACGAATAGCCGCCAAAGAACTCAAACTTGTTACGCTCATCCTGTCCCATCGCGGACATGGTAAAGAGCGAAAACACCATTGCTGCTAATGCGAAAAAGAAAATTCGTTTCATAGTCGTTCTCCTATTGGTCCAAATAACGCGGGTTCAGTCGAGATCTCCTCGACTAACCCCAAAAATCGAAATTGAAACACTTGCCCCCCAATCTGGCGCAGTAACGGAAAAATACCGCTTTCACAGACACCTGTCAAGCGCTTTTCCTTAAAGATTTGACTAAACGGTCGACCAGGTCAGCGTATATGCGGGCGGCACATTCTTTAGAACAAGCGGGCTGCGGCGGGACTTTCCGTACCGTGCTTTGAGATATTCGCGCAGCTTGATCGCAGGCGGCAGAAAATAGCCGTGTGCATACTGAAACAGGCGAAGCTCGCATCCCTCGTCCATGAACCGCGAGATCTCGGTCAGCACTGCCTCGCTCACTTCCTTAGGCAAAGAAACAAAAGGCAGGCAGCAAACAAGATAGCGCACCTTGCCGAGGCCAGAATCCTTGTGGATCGTGTAGGCCTCAGCCGCATTGCCCTGGATGATGTTGACGTCAGGAAAGTTCCGATTCAGCGTCTTTACAAGGTCAGCATCAAGTTCGATGCCGAGATATGATTCACGGTTTGGGATCACACCCCGAAGAAATCTCGTGATCGCCCCCGTTCCGACTCCCAACTCGAGCACGATATTCTGATCATCCGGCTCAATGCCCTGAAGCATCTCGGCCGCCAGTTCAGGTGAGCTGGGCGCGATGGCGCCGACCTTGAGAGGGTTTTTGAGAAAAGCCTGTAGGAACTGAAGGTTCTCGTTCATGCAAACTCGTGGCAGCGGACATCAAGCCCGCCGGCAAATTCCTACACGTCCAGAATATCGACTGTCATTTTATAATCACAAGCCTCATTTTGGCAATGCCGCGCGGCCATACTGTGTTTTGTCATTTCTTCGCAATTTTCCTGGTCCGCGTCTTCTTAGCGGATGGCCTGGCCTTTTTTGAAAAGGCTCCCGGCATTTCGGTCTCGATCAGACCCTTCACCTGTTCCAGCGTCAACGCCGCGGCGTCCTCCGGAGTTGCACGCGTTCCGTCAGCTCGCTTTGGGAGGTTTATTACTTTCTTACCAAATTTGATAACCGGGCCCCAGCGGGCATTTTCGACCGATATCTTTTCGTTTTCCCAGCGGTGTATGTACCGATTGGCTTCCTTTTCCCGCTTTGCATCGATGAGTTCCGTCATCTCAGCCTGTGACAGATGATTCAGATCGTAGCGCCTCGGCACGTTGATAAACATGCCGTCCCATTTAATAAATGGCCCGAAGCGTCCCGTGCCTTTTGTGATCGGTTTGCCGTCATACTCGCCCACAGGGGCATCCGCCTCTTGTTTCGCCTGGATAAAACTGATCGCTTTTTCAGTATCTACGGTAGCGAGGTCGGTGCCGCGGGGTATCGAAACAAATTCATCGCCCCACTTGATATAAGGTCCGTAGCGGCCAACGCCGGCGGACAATTCCTTGCCCTCGTAGGTGCCCATTGTGCTCTGCAATCTGAACAGGGCCAACGCCTCGTCAAACGTGATGGTCTCAATGCTTTGTCCGGTTGGGACCTTCGCAAATCTCGGTTTCTCTTCCTGATCGACGGTGCCGATCTGAATGATCGGCCCGTAGCGCGCCATGCGGGCTATTACCGGTTTGCCCGATTCGGGATCGATACCTAGTTCCCGCTCGGCTTTCACACGTTCCGCCATTTCGATGGTCTTGTCCACATCGTTCTTGAATGGTCCGTAGAACTCGTCGAGCATCGTGTGCCATTCAAGCTTGCCTTCCGCAACCTCATCAAACTCTTCCTCGATCCGGGCGGTGAAGCCGTAGTCCATGATCGGTTCGAAATGCTGTTTCAAAAAATCGGTCACGACAAGGCCGAGATCGGTCGGGAATAACTTGGCTTTCTCAGCACCCGTGTTCTCGGAATCTTCTCTTTTGCTGATCGATCCGTCCTTCAGTACCAGGATCCTGAAGGCTCGAGCCGTGCCGTCTTTATCACGCTTCTCGACATAGCCGCGTTTCAGGATCGTCGAAATTGTCGGTGCGTATGTGGACGGGCGGCCAATGCCCAGCTCTTCCAATTTCTTGACCAGTGATGCTTCAGTGTATCGCGGCTGAGCGCGGCTGAACCGCTCGGTTGCTCTGAGTTCGAATAGCGGCAGCGACTGGCCTACGGTCATAGGCGGCAGGAGGCCTTGCGATGCCTCTTCCTGGTCGTCCTCGTCCTTATCCTCTCGATAGACCTTGAGAAACCCATCAAACGTCAATACCTCGCCTGCGGCCGTCAGTTCTTCTCGATTTGTCGAGATCTCGATCCTGACGGTCGTTTTCTCCAGCTCGGCCTCTGCCATTTGCGAGGCGATCGTTCGCTTCCAGATCAGTTCATACAGCCGTCGCCATTCCTCGTCGTTAATGGTCGTAGCTCGTGCGTTGGTTGGGCGAATGGCCTCGTGTGCTTCCTGCGCTGATTCGTTCTTGTTCCTGAATTTTCGCGGCTGGTGATACCTTTCGCCAAACATACTGCTGACAGCTTGCTTGATGTCGTCCATCGCCGTATCGCTCAGGTTTACGCTGTCGGTTCGCATATAGGTGATATGCCCGTTCTCATACAGCCTCTGGGCGATCTGCATGGTCCGTGCCACGCCGTAACCCAGCTTCCTCGAGGCTTCCTGCTGCAGCGTCGAGGTCGTAAACGGCGGGGACGGCGAACGCTTGCCGGGCTTGACGCGAATATCGGTTACCGTGTATTCCGCCCCTATGCAGCCCTGCAAAAACCTTTCCGCATCCTCAGTGCTTTCCTGCTTTCGCCCTTCGGCCTTAAAAGTTACCTTTTTTCCGGTTATATCGTCGGCAGCAAAGAGCCCCTCGATCTTGAAGTGGCTTACCTGTTGAAAGGCGTTGATCTCGCGTTCGCGATCGGCGATCAGCCGGACGGCAACGCTCTGAACCCGTCCGGCGCTAAGGCTATTGTTGCTCGTACTGATCTTTCGCCACAGCACAGGGCTTAGCTCAAATCCGACGATGCGATCCAGCACGCGGCGGGCCTGCTGCGCCATAACGAGGTCCATATTCACCGTTCGCGGGCTATTTACGGCCGCCTCGATGGCAGGCTTAGTGATCTCGTGAAACACGATGCGCTTTGTTGATGCCGGATCGAGGCCCAGAACCTCGCACAGATGCCAGCTAATGGCCTCGCCCTCACGGTCCTCGTCAGTGGCGAGCCATACTTCGGCCGATCTTTTTGCCAGAGACCTTAGTTCGCTGACGACCTTTTTCTTTTCATCCGGGACAATGTAACGTGGCTCAAAATCGTTCTCGATATCGATGCCCATTCCCGCCTTTTCGAGGTCGCGGATATGGCCATAGCAGCTATTGACCTGAAAATCCGCTCCAAGGATCTTCTCAATGGTCTTCGCTTTTGCAGGGCTCTCAACTATTAGGAGGTTCTTTGACATGCGAAAAAAATACGCCGGCACAAGATTCGTACCGACGGTTAAGACTACTAACACCTCGTTTGCGATATTGTCAATCCGGATAGGGAAAGAGAGTTACATCCGCCGGGCGTAGTGCTTGCCAGGAAGCACGCGGATGAGATCGCGAATATCAAGGCTCACGAGTGCGGCATTGAGGTCGCCGAAGGACAGTGCACTTGTCTCAAGAAGTATATCGATGTGCGTTGGCTCGTCAGGATTAAGAATGTCCCAAACAGCTCGTTCGTGCGGGTTGAGATCGGCCGGGACGAGTGGCTGCTGCGGGCTTTCGGATACATCTTCGGCTTTGTCTATCGGCGGCGGCAGTATCGAAGCCGCAATATCAGCCGGCAACTCTGCTACGACGTCCTGCCATTGCTGGACGAGCTTTGCACCACTCTTTATCAGGTAATTGGTCCCAAAAGAATTGCCCGAGGTGATATTGCCCGGCACGGCCATCACATCACGGCCCTGCTCGGTCGCAAGTCGTGCGGTGATGAGCGATCCGCTGCGTTCCGACGCCTCGACGATCAACACGCCGTAGCTGAGGCCGCTGATTATGCGGTTGCGAAACGGGAAATGCTCGGCGAGCGGCGGCGTTCCGAGCGGAAATTGCGTGACAATACAGCCGCCCGCATCGAGTATCTCGTGCACGAGCTTTGTATTCTCTCGCGGATAATAGCGATCTAGGCCCGTGCCCATTACGCCAATGGTCCTGCCCTGCCCACGAATCGCCCCGCGATGCGCCGCAGCATCAATGCCGCGGGCTAGGCCGGACACGATGGTGATCCCGCGCGATGCGAGGTCTCGGCTCAACATCTCAGCCGCGTTCTCACCATACGTCGAACACGTCCGCGAACCTATCACCCCGACGCCGGGCTGATCGACGCATGCCTGCCAGTCGCCCTTTACATAAAGCACCGGCGGCGGGTCAGCGATCTCGCGCAAGAGCGCCGGATAGCTGCCGTCGTCGAGTATCAATAGGTCGCCGCCGAGCTTTTTGACACGTTCCAATTCGTCGGCCGCACGATCGTGAAACTCACGCTTAATGATACTGTCCGTTGTCTCAGGTTTTAGCCGCAGTGATTCGAGCTCCGTCCGCCGCGCGTGGAAAACGCCATCCGCCGACCCAAACCGCTCGAGCAGCTTGGTCGCGGCCCGCGGCCCGACGCCGGGCGTCATATTAAGAGCTATCCAGTCAATCACTATTCACTCTTCGTAATCTTGGCGGAGGCGTGTGGGAGTCGAACCCACCTAACGACGCTCTCGCGCCGTCACAACGGTTTTGAAGACCGCGCCCATCACCGGACAAGCCGCGCCTCCGCATTGCAAACAAAGCTATTCATACGACCCGTAATCAGATCGCCCGATCAGCATCGCAACGAGCGTAGCCCGCTTGGCGATATCGCTGACCAGAATGTGCTCATCCAGCCGGTGTGCACCGTCACCCGCGAGGCCGAGGCCGTCGAGAACGGGAATGCCGAGGGCGGCGACAAAATTGCCGTCGGATGCACCGCCGACCTGCGTTTCGCCAAGTTCGTAACCAAAACTCGCGGCAATGTCACGAGCCTTCTGATAGAGTTCAACGACTGCCACTGTTCGTTCGAGCGGCGGACGGTTTACGGCGCCTTGCAGCTCAAGTGAGACACGCGCATCGGACGGTGTCAGCGACCTTAGAGCGGCCTTGAAACGCGCGGCTTCGCTCGGATCTGAAAACCTTACATCGATCTCGCATTCGGCCCGGTCGGGAATCACATTGGTCGTCGTCCCGCCGCGGAAGGTCGTTACGTTGACGGTCGTGCCCTTCGACGGATCGGCGATCGCGTGGACCTTGTCCACCTGACGCGCCAGTTCAGCAACTGCGTTCGCGCCTTTCTCAGGATCAAGGCCCGCGTGGGCCGGTACGCCGTGGGCGACGAGCTTGAACATTCCCGTGCCCTTGCGTGCCGTCTTAACGCGGCCCGCAGCCGATGGCTCCGGGATCAGGCAGCACTCGGCATTGGCGGCTTCGCGTTCGACGATCTCGCGGCCCGTGCGGCTGCCGACCTCTTCGTCGCAGGACAGGACAATATTCACCGGCCGCACCGGCCGCGTGCCTGTCTCGCCAAAATATCGAAAGGCCTCGATCATCAGGATGATGTTCGCTTTCATGTCAAAAGTGCCGCAGCCGTACAATTTATCACCCGCGATCCGCGTCGGGTTCTTCTCCTTTGTGCCGACCGCGTGAACGGTGTCGGTGTGGCCAAGCAGCATCGTTGACGGCCCGTCGCCCGGGAACGCCCTGATGATCAGATGCGTGCCGACGCCATCAGCCTCAATACGCTCAAACGCGAGTTCGATCGGCAGTTCACGAAACCGCGCTTCGATCCAGTCTGTGATAGCAGCGCTTCGCACGGTGTCGCATGACGGCGATTCCATCTCGACGATCTCACAGATCGCTTCAACGATAGCGGCCTGGCGTGCTGAAAAATGTTCGAGGATCTTGTCGGGCGTCATTTCTCGGCAAAAGCGGCGTTAAATAGCTCGGCCATGCGATATCCGGCCAGCGCGAGCCGTTCCTCACTGATCTTTAATGCCTTTTTCCAGTATTTTTCCGAAGGTGCCTGAAATCGGCCGAGGTCGGCCGAAAAAACATCAGTCTGCGAGATCTTAAGGCTCTCCGCCGTCCAATCGGCGAACTTGCCGGGCGCAAGCCGCGACTGCAGTTTCTCAAACGAATACTTCTTAAGTATCTTCTGCGCGATCGGCTCAACATATGATGCGTCACACAGATCGTCTTTGTTCGGCAGGCTGCGAACCAGTATCGAGTCCCAAAAACTGTGAAGATTCCGCTGAGCGTTTCGCGGAGTGCCCTGTGGTGTCAATAGAAAGAGATTCCCGCCCTGATCACCCTTTTGTTCCATTTCGGTCACTCGTGCCGATGTATGCAGCGGCTGGTGCAGGTCGCCGATGATGTGCTGGATCCAGGCGATCGCGATCGCCTTTTGCGAATCGGCGGCGGTGCTCGTGAGGAGATCAGAATACTCGGCGAGCTTCTCGAGCGCCTTGCCGCCATCGCTCGGCGCCGGCAATAACTCGATCTTGCCGTCCTTGACCGTCCAAAACGAATCGGAGTAATGCCAGTTTGACTTGTGATACTTGCGATACCGGACCCCAAAGCTCCGGTCACGGACGACATCGGCCCAGGTCGCTATCATCATGAAATATTGACGTTTTCGAGCCTCCTCAGTTTGCGAACCGTAGCTGACGTAAAAAGTCGGGATGTCCGAATCCTCAGCCGCCTCGAGGAGAATCTTCACGACGCGCTCGCGGGCCTCCGGAGTCATCCGCTGCCAGGCAATGTACGCGCTGATCTCATGGCCTACGTTATCCCACGAAAAGCCGGTCACCGTTAGCACCAAAAGCACGACGACGACCGTCGCCGCTCTCCACACTCGTCTCATACATTTCTCCTGCTCGAATCCGTTTCCAAGAGTTTACCGAATAACCGCAGTGAGAGAAAGATGCTTTCCCCAACGGTAGGGTCGGACAAACCATTTCATACTTTTATTCATCAGAGTAGTGTGCAAGAGTTTACCGCAGCATCGTTCATCAAGTGGGAAGCCGGAAATGATGATGCGAAATATTTTGGAACAAAGTTTGACATTCGAACGTTTAATTGATAGAAATGACGATTCGTCTCCGAAGCCGATAGGCATTTTGGCCGCGTTATTCGGTTGCTGGCACAAGGATATGAGCCGGCCCTTCACGACGAAACATGGTTCTTATCGCGTGTGTACGCAGTGCGGAGCACGCAGGAGGTTTGACACAAAGAGTTTTAAGACATTGGGGAGCTTCTACTTTGCCCCATTCGGCGACGCCCGGCCGTAAAGTTCACAGGGCGATTCATAATACCCCTCAATAATACCTACCTAAAATAGACCTACCGGGTGCGGCAACTTTCAAAAGAGGCCTCACCCTTTCTCTTTAGTAGTTTAGGTATTTATCAAACACCCAGCCTGAATAGCCGTTATAGCTGGCTCGGCACCAGCGGCCGCCGCCTGACGGAGCCAGGCACCCGCCGACCGTTACCGAGGCCCCGTGCGGTATTTGAAGTATGCGTCCGCCCACCGAACTGCTCGGATATGTGCGCAGGGCCAGAAAACCATCGCCCGGTGAATTTACGCGGGCCGACCGTGTCGAGGTCTGGTTTGGAAGCGTCAGCGGTATATCGGCCGGGCGATTTGTGTTCTTTTGCTCATTGAGCTTCTTTTCGAGATCTGCGATCTGCTTGCGCAGCTCGTCCGTTTCGTTGACCGATGGCAGCGGGCTTGGCGATGGCGTCGGCTTGTTGGTGTTGACATTGGTCACGGCAACATCGTCGCCGCGGCCCGAACTGTAATAAAGCACGCCCGCAAGGCCCAGCCCGACGATCGCCAGGATCACCAGCACAAGCAAGCCGATCACCACCTTGAGGACAGTGCCTGACGAGCCACCGGAAGGTTGAGCCTGGGTTGTCGGTGCGATGATCGGCTGCGTCTGCGGGATATTCACCCTCAGCGGATCACCGCCCGAGCGGACTACGGTCGCCTCCTCGGCCTGCGAGAGATCATTCAGAGCGGCCCCGTCTGCGAGGCAGTAGATGAGCGAGGCGTCGGTGTAGGTCGTTCCGCACGACGGGCACTGTTTCATACGGGCTATTTATAATTCACTTTACCGCCGTTAGCAAACTAATCCATCGCTTCGGTATGATTTAGGATCACTAACGAAAGGCTTCCGTCGATCACTGACACTTCAACAATGAATGTCTGAAAAGCAGGAAAATGGTTCGGAGGCGTCCGCCGAAGAGCAGCCCAAAAAGGCCGCTTTCGACCGCTCGATTGTCGAGGGGCCTTTGGGCCGCGCTGTCTGGAAGATCGCATGGCCGACGATGCTCACGAATGTGGTCGCCGGTGTCCAGGGCATGATCGACCATATACTGGTCGGCAACCTCGTCGGCTACAAGGCCAATGCCGCGATGGGCATCAGCTTTCAGATCTTTCTTACGGTAGTCGTTTTTATCTCGTCGATCTTTATTGGAATGTCGGTCCACGTCGCCCGCTACGCCGGAGCAGGGAATAAAGAGAAGGTTGACCGCACCGTTTATCAGGCATTCCTGACGGCAGTTTTTATCGGCGTCTTTATTATGGCGCCGGTCGGCTATTTTGCCGCGCCCTATCTGCTGGACCTCGTCAACTCCGACGTTGAGGTCAAGGCCGAGGCCCTGCCCTTTCTTCGCGTCACATTTGTCTTCAGCATCGGCCTGATGATCTATTTCATGACGAGCGGATCGCTGCGCTCGGCGGGCGATTCGCGGACGCCCATGGCGCTCGGCATCGTAATGACGATCTTGAATCTTGTCCTAAACGTCATTCTGATACGCGGGCTCGGGCCGATCCCTGAATTTGGGACTGTCGGTTCGGCCATCGGTTCCAGCATCGCCGCTGGCAGCGTCGGGATCTACGCGATATACAAGCTCGCGACCGGCGGTTGGGTCGTCCATTTCCCTAGGGGCTCGGGCTGGGGGCCGGATTGGGCCGTCATCCGGTCGCTCTTCGCTTTCGGTCTGCCGGCAGGTTTTCAGGGCATTGCGATGAATATCGGCGGTCTATTGATGTTCTACTTTATCGGCACACTCGCCAACAGCGCCGCTGCACAAGCCGCCTATGCTCTGTCATACGGCCAACTCTTCCTGCTTGTCACATGGTCGGCTAACGGCCTTATGGGGGCCTCTGCGGCCGTCGCCGGCCAACTCTTCCTGCTTGTCACATGGTCGGCTAACGGCCTTATGGGGGCCTCTGCGGCCGTCGCCGGCCAAAACCTCGGGGCTAAGCAGCCTGACCGTGCTTATGCCGCGGTGAATGCCGCCGCCCGGTTCGGCCTCATCGGCTCAGCTTTCTTTGGCCTGTTCTACTTCTTCTTCCCGCAGCAACTGCTGGCAATATTCGGCATGACCGACACCGCCGCGGTTGGGATCGGTATCGAACTCCTGCAAATATTGGCCTTCTCAGGGCTGTTCATCTCCGTAGCTTTGGCCTATACGGGCGGCCTGCAGGGCACCGGTGATACTAAGGGCCCACTCTACATCTCACTTATCTCGCAGGTCGCCGTCCCTATTGGCATTTGCCTCGTGATCAGCAATTTGACCTCGCTCCAACCGATCCACATTTGGCTGGCGATCCTCACCGGACATATGACGCGATGTTCGCTAAGCGTCTTTCGATTTCGCCAGGGCAAATGGCGTTCGATCTCGGTCGATATTCACAGCACGACTTGAGTGCACTAGGCCGGGCAAAGCTTTCCACAAAAAAGAGGCCCAACTCCAAGAGCCGGGCCATTTTTCATCATTGTGTTTGTCGATCATATCCTCAACGGCATGACGATGTACTTATAGTCGTATCCCGTCTCGCCCACTATCGACATTTGCGTCTGAGCATTCGGGTCCTTAAACTCAAATGCTATCCTCGCCGGCGGAGCAGATTCTCTGACGCGAACCTTATCACCTTCCGTTTCCTTGACGGCCTCGCCCTCGTCGCTGGCTTCGTAGGCGATCATCTCGGTCGAACTGACATTCGCCAGGAAATCCATCAGATACTTCCAATTGAAGCCAAGCTGTATCTCCTCGCCCGAATACTCGGCCTGAACTGTCTCGGTCCCCTCTCCCTGTTCGGCTGACTTAGCCGTTATCTCGATCTCGCCCTCGCGGATATTCAGCCTTATCGATCCGCCTCGATCATCGCTCACCAGCGACATGCGATTGACCGCCCTGCGCATCTCGGAAAGGTCAAAGATCGCGGTCTTATCATTGTCCTTTGGCATCACCATCTCATAGTTCGGGAAGGTGCCTGTCAATTTCCGCGTTATCAGCAGCCGTCCCTCGGTCTCGAAAAAGATATGGTTCGGGTCCTCGCCGAAAGATACTTCACCGTCATGCCTGGCGAGTTTTACGAGCTCGACCAGTGCCTTTTTTGGTATTAGGGTCTCGAGAACGCTCTCTTTATCGTCTATTTCGCAGGAAACATACGCCAGCCGATGGCCGTCCGTAGTCACCATCTTTGCTATACCCTCGCCAATGATGAACTTCGCGCCCGACAGCGTAAAACGCGATTGTTCTGTTGTGATCGCAAATGCCGTGTTGCGAACAAAGTAGGCGAACGTAGCCGCCGGTAGCTTCATCGGCGTGCTCTTGAATTGCGGCAGTTCGGGAAATTGATCCTTACCAACGCCGGCCAGACGATAATCGGCCCGGCCGCATTTCAGGCCGACCCATTCGTTGTCCTCCTTCTTGAAGTGAACATCGCCCGGATCGAGGGCCCTGACAATGTCAAAGAGCTTGCGGGCCTGCACACAGATAGCACCCGGCGTTATGATCTCGGCCTCAGCATCGCAGCGCATGGTGCAGTCGAGGTCGGTTCCGATTATCCTGATCTCACCTTCCCCTATCGATTCGATGAGGATATTGGACAATACGGGGATCGTCGTCTTGCGCTCGACAACGCCTTGAATGAATCCCAACTCCTGTCTGAGGACGTCTTGCTTGATCTTGAATTCCATTTCTTTCTGCTCCTTAGTCGTAGAGACTTTTGTTTCCTACTTAAAATCTATTTCCTAATAGTATACAATCGCTTTCCTTTCAAATCCATTGCTGTAAGAAAAATATCAGATTAAGGAAATAGTATTATTAGACGCCTGTGAAAATGTTAAAAACTGCCGTAAGTCGTTATTTTGCTTGGATTTTTCCGTCCACACACACTTGTGGAAAACTTGTGGAAAATCTACCGGCGATCGCAACCATCCGCAGCTCCCCGCTTTTCCACCACCATCCACAGGCCGTTCGGGCCAATGCCGGTGGAAAAGTGAAAAATAATTATTCAAATATCTGTAAACAAAGCACTTAACAGCCGACTCACGAAATGGTTCTTGTGGAAAAGCCGGTTCCCGCAATTCCGTTAAAAGGCTTTTAATTAATTGCAAAGATTATCGATAAGCTCTTCCACCTGCCTGTGGAAATTTCCGTTCTCGCGCATCATCGAATCTATCTTGTCCACTGAATGCATTACGGTCGTATGATGCTTGCCCCCAAGCTCTCGTCCGATCTCGGGAAAGCTGTGCCGGGTCAGTCGTTTACAAATATACATAGCTACCTGCCGCGGCATAGCGATGGCCCGAGAGTTGTTCTTTGATTTTAGTTGATCGACCGAAAGGTCAAAGGCCGCAGCGACATGTCTCGCTATGATCTCGATCGTCAAGCCGGCAGGCCGCTCGGCGTCGAGGATGTTCTTCATAGCCTCTTTTGCAAGCAGCTTTGAGATCGGAACGCCCTTCATCGACGAGATAGCCACGAGCCGGACCAGAGAGCCTTCGAGTTCGCGGACGTTGCTTCGTACCTTACCTGCGATATAGATAGCTATCTCATCGTCGAGATGGATGCCGTCCAGATCCGCCTTGCGCTTGAGGATCGCGACCTTGGTCTCAAGGTCGGGCGGTTCAAGATCGGCGATCAGGCCCCACTCAAAACGTGAGTGCAGCCTCTCCTCGATCGTAGGGATGTCGCGCGGCGGACAATCGCTCGTCACGATGATCTGTTTCTGGCTGTTGTAGAGCGCGTTGAATGTATGAAAAAACTCTTCCTGGGTGCGTTCCTTTCCGGCAAGGAACTGGACGTCGTCCATCAGCAGCACGTCGATCGAACGATACTTATCGCGAAAGCCGGGCGTCTTATTGAAGCGGATCGCATTGATAAGCTCATTCATGAACCGCTCAGACGTAATATAGGCGACGCGCATATGCGGGCTTCGGGCCTTGATCGCGTGGCCGATGGCATGCATCAGGTGCGTCTTGCCAAGCCCGACGCCGCCGTACATGAACAGCGGATTGTATGTCGCTCCGGGCGTCTCGGCGGTGGCCTTGGCCGCTGCGTGAGCAAACTGGTTACAGGATCCGACAACGAACTTCTCGAAGGTGTATTTCGGATTCAGGCCCTCTTCCATCGGCTCGATGTCGATGAAGTTAGCAGCCGCTGCCGGACGCACAGAGGCAGACCCGTTCTTCGGCGAAAAGAACATTTCAACGGTCACATCCTCAAACTCAGGCGGTGCGACGCTCTCGGCCTCGATCTGCCACTCGATGGTGTGGTCGGTATATCCCAGGTCGGCGAGCGTCGTTTCGATGAGGGGCTCGTAATACCGGCAAACCCAATCTTTGGTGACCTCGCCTGCCGCAAGCCGGACCGTGCTTGTCTCTGTATCGAGCCCGGCAAACCTGATCGGCCCGAACCATGTCCTGAAGACTTCGCTGTTCAACTGTCCTTCGATGACGCCGAGGGCCTCATTCCAGACGGTCGCTTCTTGTGCAGTTGCCTTAGATCGCAAAGATTGAAAACGGGACTAAAGCGCGGGGTTGCTTAATGCAATATTTTACCGCGGCCCCCTCCTTGATGCCTTTGATCGTAGTCGTGCGGCGGAAGCAAAAGTCGTTTATATCCAAACGATTTCCGGAAGGAAAGCCGGGCCGTCCCGGGGAGTTATCCACAGTCTTTTGCACAGCCGGTTCCCAGAATTGTATAAAACCTAAAGCAGTGCTTTAAGCTGTTTACCATCAACAAGTTACAACAACCCAATTCCTGGAAACGGCTAACAGACTAGCACGAAAAAACGCCTCGCGCAAAGCGAAATCCACAGCTTTTTTTCGGCGCGTTAAACGCGAATTTAACTTCCTTTTTTGTCAACAATTCGCCCCGATTTTTGAATGTGTTAGAGTAAGAAAACCGTCCATTTTGAGACCAAAAACGTGGCAAAAATCGAAAAAAAATTTTCGAAAATGAGCAAGACCGCACGCGCCGAGACGGATAATTTTCAGCGCCGGATAGCGGCGGCCTGTGACGGCCTGATCTACATTAGTGAAACCGACGCACCGGTTCAACCGGTGGCCGCTTCAAAGCCCGATGCCGATCTTCTGGCGTTGCTAAGAGAGGATGCCGGCATGTCGCGCGATGCCAGACCAGAACAAATCTCGGTCGATCGCTTTTTCAATCCGCTTATCCGGATCGAGGATTGGTACGGCAAGCGCGAGATGGAGCGGGCGGAAAGATTCAAGGTTCTTGCGGAACTGCTTGGAAGTGAACTCAGTGACCTTCGAGCATACCGTGTGGGCGAGATAAACGTTGCGTACTACGTTATGGGTCGCGACGCGGCTGGGCGGCTGGTGGGGATAAAGACAGCCGCCGTTGAAACTTAGGGGCCGCTATCTTTGCGAAATGCTGCTGGCCCCTGATCGCTTGGTCACAAGGCTTGACGGTGTGCCTGCGTACGTTATCTTGCATGCCCCGGAGATATCCGTGCGGAGTTCGCCGGTGACGCTGACATCGACGCGGCTGGCACCGCTGGCCTCGATCTCAGCGTTCGCTGCCTGAAGTTCCTTGGCGTCGATCTGCGTCGCACCGCTAACATCCGTCGTTAGCTTGGCCGTCTCACCGGTAAGGCGTATTTTCGAAGCTCCGCTCGATTCGATAGAGATATTCTCATTCTGTAGTCTGCCGACACTTATCTTCGCTGCGCCCGATGCCTCCAGCGAGTCGATGTCAGGTGCCGAAATGCGAACGAGCATCGGATTCTCGCTCGATAGCTTGCGCTCCGTCGATATGGTGAGGATGCCGTTGCGGACCTTCGTAGTTATCAACGGCAACAAATTGTCGTCGGCTTCGATCTCGACGCCGTATTCCTTTTGAGCCGTGATCTCTACCTGAAATACGCCTCCTACATCGATGCCGTGAAAGCCTGATAGCTCGCGCGTCTCGGATGCCAAGCGGCCTGAGCCTTTTTCGCTGCCGACCTTGATCGGAAAGTTGAGAAAACTGGCGCCGATGCGCCCGAACGAGGATGAATTTGCAGCGATGAGTCCGCCGATCAGGGCGAACAGGAAAACCAAGAAGCCGAACTTTTTCATAAATGCCTCCGAAACAACTGTAGCTAATTGGCAAACGAAGCCGCGAAGGAAAAAGTTCAGAAAAAGGCGGACGCCGTCACCGACGCCCGCCTCATGATAAGAAAGACGCTCGAACTACTTCGTCTTTGGCGTCTCCAGAGGCTTTACGTCTTTATTGACGTTGCCGACGTCCTTCTTGACCTCAGGCGTCACGCCGGCCTTTGGTGAGCCGGTCGGGGATGCGGCCGGGCTCGGACTCGCGACAACGACAGGCGACGGGCTGGCCGGTGGCTTCGGTGGTTCAGGTTTTGGCTGTTCGCACGCGGCCGAGATGGCCGTGGCGATCGCCAGCACGGTTGTTAGAACTATTGATCTTCTCATTGTTTTTCTCCTACTTGAGCTAATGCACGGACCCGGAGCCGTCCGCTGGCAGACATCAGCAGCCGGACTAACGAGGAACGTCTTTCCGCAAAGTGCCGACAAGGCCCTTTGCCATTCATCGTCAACGCTGCGCGGATAGGAACGGCCGATGGAGAAAAACTTGCAGAAAAACTATTGGCCGCCGCCTCTGTTGTGCAGTATCAAAAGACCTGAAAGCCTTTTGACCTCAAGCAGAATTCAGCGAATTCCGCCAGCCATTCGTGGGTGACGCTGTAGTTCTTCCACTGCTCGTCGCTGTCGCGATGGAGCGTCATATCGTCGGGGGCGTCGGTGACGGTTAGGTCGGCGAACATCCGTTTGCCCGGGCCGACCTTTGGCAATATTTCGTTTCTGATCCGAGAACCGATGTCGTGGGCCTGGTCGAGGTCCACCTTGACGCCGGTCGCGTTGTAGCTCATCTGCCGAATGTGTCCCTCGTCGACGATGTCGAGATCGCGGATGATCTCGACCGCGGCTTTCCAGCTCCAGACGTTCGCGTTGAACTCAAACCCTTCGCTGCCCTGATCGATCAGTGTGAAGCTCATCGTTGCAATGCTAAACGGATGAGTAAAGAAGGTCAATATGTTTCGCAGTTCGATCTTAGGGAGCTTTTCCTGCGATGAAAGAAATTCGCATGATGAAAGAAGTAGACGCAGCATCTTACTTCGCGTAGAATGTATACATGGGTAACGAATCAACGATAACGAGTAAAGGAACCATCACGATCCCGTCGGCTATCAGAAACTCATTGGGATTGAAGCCGGGCAGGAAAGTGCGTTTTTCGATCAATAAAGACAATAAGATGGTCGTCGACCCTGGTGTAACGTTCGAAGAGTTCGAGACTTTGCGCGATAGGATCGTAAAGAAGATACCACCTCATCTCAAAGGTCTGACCGTAAGGGAGTTGGAAGAAAAAATGTCCGAGGCATGGGTGGCCAGTGAGCGCAATAAGTCTTGATACCAACATAGTTGTCCGGCTCGTTGCGCAGGATGTACCTGCGCATACAGCGGCCGCGTCAACCTTGCTTGAGAGGCATAAGTGTTATGTTTCCGACGTGGTTGTGACTGAGGCTGTCTATACGCTTCAACGTATCTATGGCCTGGAACGGTTTGAGATCACGAAAATGCTGCTTTACATTTTCCGCACATCTCAGATCACCTACAACGCCCAGGTCCTTGATGCGGTTTTTGAGCTGTACGAGAGCCGAACCTCACTTTCCTTTGTGGATTGCTATGCGGCGATAGAGTCGAAGAGCCGAAATCGCGAACTCGCGACATTCGATAAAAAGCTTTTGAAGGCCTTCCCGCATATTAAGGAGCCCAGATGATCTCATACGCTGACGCCGGCGTCTCTATCGACAATGCGAATCTCGCGGTTGCTAAGATCCGCGAATATGCTCGATCGACATTCAATGAACGCACGCTGACCGAGATCGGCAGCTTTGGCGGGATGTTTTCGGGTGCGTTTCCTGACATGGCGGAGCCGATTCTCGTGGCTTCGGCTGACGGCGTGGGGACAAAGCTCAAGCTCGCGTTCGAGACAGGCATTCACAACACGGTCGGCGCCGATCTGGTCAATCACTGCGTAAACGACATTCTGGTTCAGGGTGCGAGGCCGCTGTTCTTCCTCGATTATTTCGCGACCGGCAAGCTCGAACCCGACGTGACCGCCTCGGTCGTCGAGGGCATGGCAACGGCCTGCCGCCAGAATGGCTGCGTCCTGCTCGGCGGCGAAACGGCAGAGATGCCCGATTTTTATCCGCCCGGCGAATATGACCTTGCCGGCTTTATCGTTGGCGTCGTTGATAAGTCCAAGGTCATCGACGGCAAAAATATTGTCCCGGGCGACGTCGTCCTCGGCCTGCCATCGACCGGCCTGCAGACCAACGGCTATTCGCTCGCGCGAAAACTCTTTTTCGAGGTCGGCGGCTACAAGGTCGATTCATACCTTGACGAACTCGGCACGACCGTCGGCGAAGCCCTGCTCGCCACGCACTCGTCATTCCTCCCGCAGCTCGGCCCGCTGCTCGACCGGACAGGCGGAAACCCGAGCAGTAGCGAGGGTGCCCCTCACCCAAATGGGATCATTAAGGGCCTCGCCCACATCACCGGCGGCGGCTTCCTCGAAAACATCCCACGCATCCTGCCCGACGGCGTCTCAGTAGAAATAAACCGCAACTCCTGGCCCGAACCACCTATCTTCGGCCTCATGCAGCGGCTCGGGAACGTCGATGACAATGAGATGTTCCGGACATTCAATATGGGAATCGGCATGGTGGTGATCTGCGCGTCATCCGCACAAGCCGCCATCTCAGACCAGTTCACTAGTAGCTACCTGATCGGACGCATTTCGGCAGGTGCAATCGGGGTAAAAATAGACTCGGGTAACGACTAAGCAAGGCCGCTTAGTAGAACCCACCGCAGGCCCACATAGGTTCAATGCTCTCGGAAGTGTGCGAGCAGTAATTCATACCTGGGCCAGTGTACTCAAAGGCTAGATTGTAGCCACGGGGGCCGCTGATGTATTCAAAGCGCGGCGGTTCGGACAAGAGCTCTTTTAGCTCGGAGGTAGAAAGATGACTGGGAACAAGTTCATCCAGCGTCTGGGGATATTGCGCTCTGTCCCAATAGAAGGACTCAATACTGAGAATAAGTTTGGCTCCTCTGGCACGACCTAGCTCAGCGACTTTCCCTTTTCCCGGTGCGTTCTTGCATCCGATCATCAGCGCCAAAAAGGCAACCAGCACGAGTAGTAGATATTTTTCCAGTTTCACAAGAGGTCGGTACGGGCTAACGACGGCCTTGCTGGATCCATTGGATCATGCTCGTGGTATCGCTCGCGAGAACGGTATATCTGCAAAGTTGAACCTAACGCCCTTTAACGCTCACTTAGCAGTTTGGCCATACGAGTTTGCCAGCCCGGACCGGAGGCTCTCCATGTAGCTAACACTGATTCGGGGAGGCGAATGGTAATTTGCCGCCGAGGGTCTGACGAAACCGGTCGCCCGGCGCGTTTAACGGAACCACGTCCCAGCATTTCATCGGTCAGTTCGGGAAGGTCAGTATATTCGCTGGCTTTAATCTTATGCCGATCTATTTTCTCAAGATCAGATTTCAAGGTACGGGGCGATTTTTGCTTCTTCACGTTCATTGGCTTTCCTCATGCTAAATATATGGCGAGTCGTGCCTCGTTTGGTATATCCGATAACAACCAGTCGGTCCGCGAGATGCCCGAAGCAAATTACTCGCTTCTCACCATAGTCCCGGCGGGTATCCTCGACCTCAAAAGTCAACCCTTCGAATACGGTGACTGCGTCCTCGAAGTCGAGCCCTCGCTCGTCAAGCGTCCTTTGCCGCCTTTTCGGATCATAGCTAATCCGCATACATTATTGTAACTACATAAATTGGCAAATGCAACGATTCGATTAAACGCCTATTTGAATTGAACTGGTGTGAGTAAGTTTAATATACAAAGGAAAGCCATTTTGAATAAATGAAGCTCGGAATCCTCATCTCAGGCCGCGGGTCGAATATGGTCGCACTGATCGACGCGGTAAAGAGCGGCGAGATTCCTGCGTCGAAGGTCGCGGTGGTTATCAGCGACAAGCCGAAGGCGGCGGGCCTGGCGAAGGCCCGTGAGCGTGGCGTCGAGACCGTTGTCATCGAACGCCATGGCAGAACGCGCGAGGAACATGATGCCGAGATAATTAGCGAGTTAAACAAACGCGGTGTCGAGTTGGTCTGCCTTGCCGGCTACATGCGGCTGCTGTCGCCGTCATTTGTCCGCTCCTTCCCGAACCGCATCATCAACATCCACCCAAGCCTGCTGCCCGCCTATCCCGGCCTCGGCGTCCACGAACGCATCCTCGCCGCCGGCGAGAAAACCTCCGGCTGCACCGTCCACTACGTCAACGAACACCTCGACGCCGGCCCGATCATCCTCCAACGCGAAGTTCCCGTCCTCGACAGCGACACGCCCGAAACGCTCGCGGCGAGAATTCTGGAACAGGAACACGGCCTCTACGTCGAAGCAATCAGGAATATCGTTTCGGTTCCGTAACCGTTCGATGACCGATTGTGTGAGTTCGCTTCAGCCTATTCACGTTCCTTCGCGACGAGCGCGTCGTAGATAGGTTCGATCTGTCTTCTAAGGGCGGGAATATCCGTAGTGACGGTCTCCCAAACGACATCAAGGTCAACGCGGAAATACTGATGGACCATCCGGTCACGCATTCCGGCCATCCTCGACCATGGAATACTCTGGTTAGCCGAGGTAACTGAATCGCTCAAGCCTTTGGTCGCTTCACCAATGACCTCAAGTTTTCTGATGAGAGCGTCCTGAAGTTGATAGTTCTGCTCAAAGTCATCTTTGGTAACGCCATTGATGTAGCTCGCAATGCGTTCGCAGCATTCGAGAATGTCAAAGAGCAGGATGTTGTCGCTCCTACTCTTCATAGATGATCTGAAGGTCATTGATCACGCTCGATTTGATCAGCGGATGAAGACTCGCTTCAGTTCCGAGATCGACTGGCCGGCCGAGCAGCTTTTCTACTCGCTCCTCGAACGCGATCAGGTCAAACATTCCGACCGGATTTCTGAATTGCACGATAAGATCAACATCGCTCGCCGCATGGTCGTCACCCCTCGCGACCGAGCCAAACACGCCCAACCGCTTGACGTTGCTCTCAATGCACAACGGCCGAAGTTCTTGCTGCAACCTAACGAGTTCCATACGTTGACATTGTAAACGACAATTCCTAGGACCGTGAACCTTCTCATACATCTCTGTGATCTCGGTGGCTATCCTTTCGCGACGGGTGATTCAATGCGCGGTTGGATATTTTGGCGGTTCGGAGGTTGAGGAGCAGGAGGCCGTCGGTGTCGATCTCGGCGTCAGGGAATTCGAGGGTTTGGTCGATCACGAGCGAGCATTCCTTTATCAGGCGATAGGCCGATACCTTGCGGCCGCCGTGGCGGCCGGACTTTGTGATCGGATAGGCGTGCCGCTTTTCGGCGCGGGTGGGCAGGAGCCCGATCGTGTTGTTTATAGGGTCAAAGAATAGCAGGAAGGCCGATGGCGATCCCAGACGCTCGATGGCCGCTCGATTAAGCACGATCGTTCCCTTACTGTTCATCGTTACATAAATTCCGGCCCACTGCGGCCGCTTTTCGTCGCGCGGTATTTGTTTCCACTCTCTCCTCATCCTGATCTACCTCAGAACTAAGTGTATCACAAAAGCGTAGTATGTTGCATAGATGGAAGAATGGATTTGTACAGTTAATGGGCCGGATGATGGACTGGGGCGCTCGCTGTTGTGCTGGACGGTCGCGGAAATGTGATGACAAGTATCAAAAATTTCTCAGGGATGCAAAAAATGGTCCGTTTTCCTTCTGCCTGGGTCATACGAGATCGCATTTGGTCATACGTTTTTGGGACTCATTTACTCAAAATTCGCTTTGACAACCTCAATCATGCGCGCGTAAACTCAAGGTTTTCACTCATCGGGTGAATACTTGATGGAGACCGATTATGCCGAAGAGAACGTTTCAACCAAACAACCGCCGCCGCGCAAAAAAGCACGGCTTCAGGGCGAGGATGGCGACCAAGAACGGCCGCGCGGTGCTGGCGCGCCGGCGCGCGAAGGGGCGCAAGCGATTGACGGTCGAGCACTATTAGTGCTTGACCTGCCGAAAGAGGCTCGGCTCCTGAAAAGGGCTGAGTTTCTTTGCGTTTACGAACAAGGGACTCGCATCGAAGGCCGTTTTATGACGGTCTTTGTTTTGCCGTCAAGACACGCCCGCCACCGCGTCGGCGTTACCGCGACAAAAAAGGCGATCGGCAAATCGCATGACCGAAATCGATGCAAACGATTGCTAAGGGAGAGTTTCAGATTGAGCCGTGCGGAACTGGAAAGCGTGGTCCAGCGTTATGATTGGGTGCTGAACGCCCGCCGCCGCTTGCTGGATACAAAGCTCGACAAACCGCTGGCGGAGTTCAAACAGATCGTGAAGAAATTAGCCACAGAGGTCACAGAGAGCACAGAAGACTAGATGAAGATCCTCGCGCTTGATCTATTAGGTGTCTATAAAGCGGTCGTTTCGCCGTTCCTGCCGCCTGCGTGCCGGTTTGAGCCGACATGTTCGGAATACACGCGGCAGGCGATAGAGAAATACGGTGTGGCCAAGGGATTTTGGGTGGGCCTTAAGCGGCTGCTCCGCTGTCAGCCGTTCTGTGAGGGCGGGCACGATCCGGTCAGGTAAGTCAGAACCGGGAGCGGTAGCGACCGGATTCCGTTTGGTTTAGATGGAGAATCAACCTAGTAGCAATCAATCCCGCTTCCTGATCGCCGCCGTCCTGTCGATGGTGATCTTATTCGGCTGGTCGTACTTCTTTGCGCCAAAAACACCGCCCGCGAATACAAATTCGAATACTCCGGCAAATACCGCTGGGAACAGCAATTCGGCTCCGTCCCCTGCGGCCCAGCCGACAGCAACGGCTCAGCCGGAAACTGCTTCGGTCACGCCCGACACGACCCCAAGCCGAACGATCACGATCAAATCGCCGCTTTACGAGGTAACGCTCGACTCAAAAGGCGCTGTTGCGACGAGCTGGATCATTCTCAAGAACAAATCGTCGAAGGGCGAGTATCCGGTCTATGCCGATGGCTCAACGGCGTCAAATAAGAAGCCGCTGCAACTGATCTCGCAAAAAGCCCTCGAGCAAAGTCCGCGAGACGTCCCATTCAGGCTGATCACTAAGGACGCTAACCTGACCTCGATCGTCAATGAGCGGAACTATCAGATATCGGTCGCTGAGCCGGAATTAACGCTCACCGGAGGTGAGGAACGCACCGTCGAATTCTCCCTGGTTGGCGATAATGGAGTCGAGATCAAAAAGGCGTTCGTTTTTCGTGCTGACAGCTACGTCGCCGACCTGGCGATAGTCGCCAAGCAGAACGGCCAGCCGATCCCCGACACAAAACTTGCGATCGGTGCGAGCATCGGCGACCACGCGATCAATTACCATACGTTCTATCACACGGAATCAGAGGCTGTGGCTGCGGTAAACGGCGATATCTCGAGGCATTTGGGCAATTACTCTTTTACCTATGACCCAAATGGCCAAGCCAGCCTCAGCGATAAGGGCCCAATAGATTGGGTCGCGATGGGCGATGCCTATTTTGCCATGGCGGCGATCCCGGCAGCTCCGGTGCAGGGCGCCGATTATCGCGCATCAAAATACGACGTCAAGATCGAGCCGGTTTACCACAGCATCTTTAGCTGGATCACCCGCAGCCCGACGACGACCGAAACGCGGCACCTCGTAACGGCATTTATGCCGATCGCCGGCGATGGATCGGTAACGAAAGTCTTCACCGGGCCGAAGGACTACTTCCTGCTTTCGGAGCTTGGCAACGCGATAAAACCTGCCGACGGGCGAGATGTCTCGGTCGTCAACCTCATCAACTTTAGCAACTACTGGTGGCTGCGTTGGCTGACCAAGCCGCTCTCGATCCCGATCCTTTACGCGCTGCACTACTTTAATGTCGTAACGCATAGCTACGGCCTCGCGATCATAGTCTTTACGTTTTTCTTCTATATGCTGCTATTCCCGCTGAGGTGGAAGCAGTCGAAGTCTTTCAAGAAGGCATCGAGCAACGCGCCGAAGATGAAGGAGATACAGGACAAGATCAAGGACCTTCAAAAGAAGGGCATCCCCAACGATGACGCACGCATGCGAGCTCTCCAGATGGAGCAGCTCAAGATGACCAAGGACGCGCTGCCCATCGGCGGCTGCCTGCCGATGCTGCTGCAGTTTCCGCTGCTGATCGCGTTCTACACGGCTATCACGATCGCGCTCGATGCACGCCAGGCAACCTTCCTATGGCTGCCTGACCTGTCGGCGGCCGATCCATGGCACATTCTCGAATTCGGCTTTGCCATCTCGATGATCCTGGCGATGAAGTTTACGCCGACCGCTGCGGCCGTTACGCCGGAGCAGCAGATGCAGCAGAAGATGATGACGTGGCTGATGCCGGCGATGATGCTGTGGGTAATGTGGGCGGCGCCATCGGGCCTTTTGCTATACTGGTTTTTCGGAAACATCGTGAGTTTTGGCCAACAGATGGTAATTAACCGTCTCAATAAGCCGGCCACGGCGCCCGGGACTGAGATCGTTGATAGTGTGCCGACGAACGCTAAACGTATCAAAGCAAAGAAGAAATGAACGAGAATTGCGAAAAGGCGAGGGAGTTTCTTGACGGGCTCGTGTCGGATCTTGGGTTCGACCTCTCGGTGACAGCCGACTGGACCGATGAGGGCTGCCTCCTAAACCTGAGTGGCGACGACGCGCATTTTGCCCTTGCAGAGAATGGCGAACTGTTGGATGCCTTTGAGGTGATCCTTTTCCAGGTCTATGGCCGCGAGCTCGACCGCGAACACCGTTTCATCGTCGATGCCGATGGTTTCAGACAGACGCGCAAAGCGGAACTGCATGCCATGGCCCGCTTTGCTGCAGATCAGGTGAGAAAAAGCGGCCGTCCGTTCACGTTCGGCGTTCTTAACTCGACCGAACGCCGGATCATCCACCTTACGCTCCAGAAAGAGGACGACCTGTTGACCGAATCTGTAGGCGATGGCCGCGAGCGGCGGCTGCAGGTGCGGCTTCAATAAATGTCGCGCTTGCTGATAGGGTCGATTTTACTCAATTCTGTCGGGGCGTCGTACTTTGCTTAATGCCGCTACGTCAGCCAGATCCTGTTTACGACCGGCTGCAAGTTTGTTTTTCGTAAGAGCATCTAAGCCAATAATAGGAATTCGCCGTCCTTCGATCTGGGTTGACAGATCGTCTTCAATCGCCTCGTCAAAAGTTATACCGGTAGCCTTGTTGAGGATGTCGATGCGACGCGGCGGCAATCCGATTTGCAGAACGCCATCGTAACTTGCAAAATCCGCTTCCTGAACTTCCAGCAGTTCTAACGGCGCTCCGAACAAAGCGAGCGCCCGATAAACTCGTTCTGCATTTGCCGGTACTGCGCGAACCAATACGTCGAGATCTTTCGTGCCGCGCGGATGTCCGTGAAAAGCAACCGCATACCCGCCAATAACGACGAAATCAGCTTCGGCGTCAGCCAACTCGATCAATATTTCCTGAAAATCTTTTGCGAGTTCAATCACTCAGTAGGGCGTTTGACGAATTTATAGGGTGTGTCTTTTCGGCTGTATTCTGGAAAGATCTGTCCACTCATTGACCATGATTCCCGCGATAAAACTGCCGCAAGCGAAATTGCCTCAGCCCCAAAGGTCGGATTCGGATCAACATCCGAATCCTCGAGCCGGCATCGCGTGATTACCATTCGCCGGCTTCGTTCCTCAGCCCTTCGCTTTCGATCAAGATCGCTCACATTCTAATTATAGCGCAACGCCCCGGTTCAGCGGCGGGCGAAACAGCCCACCCGGACGTTTAGGTAAACGAGACGACATGATAAGAAAGTCACGGCCCACGCCCTCATGCTAATTGATTTGATCGGTACCCGAATTTCACAGCAACGACCTTAATTTCTTCAAGACCTGGTCTGTAACAGTTTCCGGCAATTGAGCGATAGACTCCGTATTTCGCTTGCAATCGACAAACAATTGAGAGGATAAAGAAAAGAAGCCCAACGTTTAAGCTCACCTGCCGCTTTGGAGCGTAGCGTAAAAGCGGTCAGGTGAAGCGACTTGTTAGCACTTTCTTTCCAGCACATCACGCAGACTTTGGAATACATTGTGTGGATCTCGAAATAAACTAGGCACCTCGAGATCCTCGCATAATCTGAATACTTTCTCGGGGGATACTTGTGTCCAAACATCGCTCATCCACGGCTGCCCTCGCGTATAACGAAGACATGTCATATTATTGTCCTTGCAGACAACATATTCCCCAAGGGGAAGATGGCTTCCTCTTCCCCACACTATCGAAAATGCTACTATGCTCAGTTGAATAAGTGGGTGATCCAGCGTTATCCCTGTATTGTATTGAAGGTTTGGATATATGCTTGTAAGCCTGGCGGCAGGGGCTGTGGAATAATAGAGTTGATACCAGCGATTACAGGAAACTATGGTCGCGATCTGACTGCGCTCGCCTGTATAGCCTCTATAGTATGAGGACGCAGAGATTTTCCTGAGGCTTGTCATAGCCTTTCCTAAGGAACAAATCTCCAGCCGGTGTCGCTTCTCGCTTGGAACGTCTCCGTCGTAGCCGACGATAAGGTAAGACTCGCCCCGCTCGAAGGTGGGAATGAGCGCGCATACCAGAGGCGAGCGAATCACTTCCTCTAGCCAGAACTGCATCAGCGGAGCAATGTGACCTTCGAATGCTTTTCGTCTTGCATTGAGGTCGCGATCTTCTTGATCCGAATCGAGTGTGTTCATAGGCTTCTCTGTGCTAACTATTGATTAACAACATCGCCATTGATAATACTCATAAATCAAAGTATTATCAAGCGTAATAACTTATGTCAGATCCGCCGAAATTACTTGACCGCGTTCGAAATGTGATCCGAGTTAGGCATCTGAGCCACAAGACGGAACGGGCATACGTTGGATATATCCGGGAGTATATACTCTTTCACAATAAAAGACATCCGAAAGACATGGGTGTGGCCGAGGTGCGCGATTACCTGACGTATCTGGCGGTGGAACGACGCGTCGCGGCTTCGACCCAGAATGTGGCATTTAATGCCATCTTGTTCCTTTACAAACAGGTTTTGGATATTGAGCTTCCGATCATTGAGGGCGTGTTGCGTGCGAAACGCCCGGCGAGACTGCCGACGGTTTTTACGCCGAAGGAGGCGAAGGACATTATAGGCGAAATAGAAGGCCCAACGAAAATCATCGTAAGCCTACTCTACGGCAGCGGCTTGCGCCTTACCGAAGCTCTCAGGCTGCGGGTGAAGGACATTGAATTTGAAGCAGGGCAGATCATTGTCCGCGATGGAAAAGGAGCCAAGGACAGAGTGACAATTTTGCCACAGGGCTTGAGCGAGGATTTGCGGCAGCATCTTAGAAGGGTGAAATTGATTCACGAGGAGGACTTGGCCCTCGGGTTTGGGTCTGTATTGTTGCCGTATGCGCTAAAGGCCAAATACCCTAACGTCGATAAGGAATTTGCGTGGACTTATGTTTTCCCTTCCGCGAAGCTTTCACCGACCCGCCAGGACGGTGTGGTCAGACGGCATCACACCGCAGAAAGCACTCCGCAGCAGGCTGTAAAACGGGCTCTCGAAAAACTACGGATCTACAAACACGCAAATTGTCACACCTTTCGCCACAGTTTCGCGACACATCTGCTCGAAAATCATTACGACATCCGCACGGTGCAGGAATTACTCGGACATAAGGATGTGCGAACGACGCAAATCTATACGCACGTAATAAAAAATAAGAACTTTGTCCGCAGCCCGCTTGATGATTAATACGATAGTCGCACTTGCAACGCCCGCGGGCCGCAGCGGAATAGGCGTCATTCGCCTGAGCGGCGGCGATTCTCTCGGTATTGCTCGGAAACTGGTGAATGACGTTCGGTTTTTGCCAGAGGCCCGGACGGCGTATCTAAAACAGCTTTATGATCCGTCGGGCGATGTGATCGACGAGGCGATCGTAACGTATTTTAGGGCGCCTCACTCTTTCACCGGTGAGGACGTCATCGAGATAAGCTGTCACGGTTCGCCTGTTGTTCTACGACGCGTGATAGATCAATGCCTTTCGGAGAATGCCCGGATGGCAGGGCCGGGTGAGTTCAGTCTGCGAGCCTTAGCAAACGGCAGGATGGACCTCGCCGCGGCAGAGGCGATCCGTGACCTTATCGATGCACAGACTACGGCGGCGGCCAGGCAGGCGGTCAGGCAGATGCGCGGCGAGATGTCAGCGACTCTCCAACCGGTAAAGGACGACCTGCTTGACGTCATAGTCGTCCTTGAGTCGGCACTTGAGTTTGTTGAAGACGATCTGCCCGATGTTCAGAGTGAAGGCCTGAAAGAACGTCTGCGGCTCATTGCTGAGTCGGTAGGAAAGATAGCCGACACATACAAGGCCGGCCACCTCATCCGCGACGGCCTTCGCGTGGCCATCATTGGACGGCCAAATGTAGGTAAATCAAGTCTTTTCAATGCTTTACTTGGTTCTGAACGCGCGATCGTCACGGAGATCGCGGGAACTACGCGTGATCAGCTTCACGAACGGTTGGTCATCCACGACATCCCCGTTTCCCTGATCGACACGGCCGGCCTAAGAGATACTGTTGATGCGGTCGAGAGCATCGGGGTCGAGCGGGCAAGAGCCGTCCTCGCAGATGCCGATCTGGTTCTTGTCATTCTCGATGTCAGTGAGGAACTGGCCGATGATGATCGTGATGCGCTCAACTCTACTGCGGATATCGAGCATCTCGTCGTTCTGAACAAGATCGACAAGGTGCGTGTTGAGGCCGTGACTCTTGCGGCTGAGGCCTTACCCGGCCACCGGGCCGTTGCGATCTCGGCGAAGCACGGCGATGGGCTTGACGAACTAAGATCTGCGATCATTCGGCCGTTTTTGTCGGGCGACTCCTCGGGTGCCGGCTTCCTAGTCACCGATGCTCGACACCATGACCTGTTGCAGAGGACAAAGGCAGAGGTCGAAACCTCGCTCACACACCTGGACGCCAAGCTCAGCGAGGAGATCGTCCTCATCGGTCTTCACAATGCACTCAGATACCTTGGCGAGATCACGGGCGAGACGACGACAGAAGATATGTTAACTCGCATATTCTCAACGTTTTGCATTGGGAAATAAGATGACGAAGCGGCCGAAACATTCCGGGCGTATCGTCCGTATCCGATGTATCCACGAAATGAGATATTCCCTAACTATATCCGGAGGTTTGCTGTAATGCGATCAAAAATGGCCCAAATTGGGATTACGTTGTTTCTATGTTGTGCATCGACGGTGACGCACACCTTCAGTCAACCGCCTGCACCGCTGCCGACGGCGATCAAGATCGAAACTGCCGCCTTCGATCGATTTGTCGGCCAGTACGAAGACACTGTTAATCTGGGCGGCCTGGCCTTCTCTTTCTTTCGGGAGGGCGACAGGTTTTTCCTCCGAGTCACTAACCAGGAAAAGGTCGAAATAGCTCCTGCTGCCGCGAACAGATTCTTCCCTATCTCACCAGGTGTGCCGCCGGCCGAAGCAGAGTTTGTTCTGGATTCGCAAGACCGCGCGACGGGGATGATCTGGCGACAAGGTGGCCAGATATTCAACACGCGTAAGACAAGTTATATGCCGCAGGCGGATACACGCGTGGCCTATAAGCGAACCGAGGCGATGATCCCCATGCGCGACGGCGTCAAGCTGTTCACGGTAATTATGACACCGGAAACGCAACCCGAAAAATATCCGATCATGCTGGTTCGAACGCCATACGGTGTTGCGGGGTGGAACTCGGCACGTGTCAACGGTGCCGAGGCCGAGCTGGTGAAGGACGGCTATATCTTTGTATATCAGGATATCCGAGGACGCGAGGACAGCGAAGGCGTTTTTGAGATGCTGCGTCCGCCACGCGACAAGCGCGACCCAAAGTCGATCGACGAGAGCACGGATACATACGACACGATCGAGTGGATGCTGAAGAATATTCCCAGGAACAACGGGCGCGTCGGTATCAAGGGCGTCAGCTATCCCGGCTGGCTTGCCGCTGTCGCCCTCCTTGATCCGCATCCGGCCCTGAAGGGATCCTCACCACAGGCTCCGGTCACCGACCTCTGGATGGGTGACGACTTTATGCATAACGGCGCATTTCGGCAAACCTATGCGCATGAATGGGCCGTGCCGCTCGAAAGCGCGAAAAAGGGCGGCGATGTCGAGTTTGACGATGCGGACATGTATAAGTGGTATCTGCCGCTTGGCAAGATGCAGTCGATCGCCCCCGAGCTTGCGAAAAGATCGCATTCATGGAGGGCCTTTCTTGAGCACCCGACTTGGGACAGCTATTGGCAAGCGCGGGCCACGAACCTCTATCTCAGGGATACTAATGTGCCAACCCTGATCGTCGGCGGCTGGTGGGATCAGGAAGATATGTACGGCCCGCTTGCGATGTACAGATCGCTCGAGAAGACGGATCGAGATAACCAGGTCTTCCTCGTGATGGGCCCATGGAATCACGGCGGCTGGGGCGGCCGTGGTCGCCGGCTCGGTGCGATCGATTTTGGCAGCGATACCGGGCGATATTATCGCGCGGAGATACAAGCCCCATTCTTCGCTAAACTATTGAAAAATAAGGGAGACTTCACCCCAGCCGAGGCAACTGTCTATCAATCCGGCTCGAATAGATGGATGACCTACAATGAGTGGACTCCGAAGAGTTCACAGAAACGTGCCCTCTATTTGCAGGCCGATGGAAAGCTGTCTTTCGATAAGCCCACGGCTCGTAAAGACGCATATGACACATATTTGTCAGACCCGTCAAACCCGGTCCCGTATCGAAAACCGCCAGTCCTTAAGACCTATACCCAAGGTTCCACATGGAGTTCGTGGCTTGTCGACGACCAACGTCATGCCGCTGCGCGTGCTGACGTTCTGGAATGGCAGACCGATCCGCTCGACGCAGATCTTACCATCACAGGCGATGTCATCGCGGATCTTTTTGCCTCAACCTCGGGGACTGACAGCGACTGGGTGGTAAAGCTGATCGATGTTTATCCGGCGGATGCTCAGCCGCCGAATATGTCCGGTTATCAGTTGATGGTGTCAGAAGAGATCTTTCGAGGGCGATATCGCGAAAGTTTTGAAAAGGCACACGCGATCGAGGCGAACAAGCCGCTGGAGTACAGCATCGACCTCCGAGGCCAGAATTACTCGTTCAAGGCCGGTCATCGAATAATGGTGCAAATTCAGAGTTCTTGGTTCCCTTTATACGATCGCAACCCGCAGACTTTTGTGCCGAACATCTTTAAGGCGCAAGGCACCGACTTCAGATCGGCGACGCAACGGATCTATCGAACATCCAGGCATCCTTCACATATAACTGTTTCCGTTGCGAGATAGAGATGGTATGCTTTCAAGTTTGCTATGTTCGACGAGAGCTTTGATGTAATTGTGATCGGTGCGGGCCACGCCGGCTGCGAGGCGGCCTCGGTGTCTGCGCGTTTGGGGGCAGAGACCGCGCTTGTCACGATCAATCTGGACCTGATCGGACAGATGTCGTGCAATCCCGCGGTAGGCGGTATCGCAAAGGGCCACGTCGTAAGAGAGATCGACGCGCTTGGCGGTATCATGGGCCGCGTGATCGATCGGACGGGGATTCAATTTCGCCTTCTTAACCGCTCTCGCGGCCCTGCTGTCCAATCACCCCGTGCCCAGGCGGATCGGAGTCTCTATCGAACGGAGATGCGACGGGTCCTTGAAGCGACGCCGGACCTGCACCTGCGCCAAGGTATTGTTGTTAACCTAATTGTTGCAAACAAGAGGGTTATTGGTGTAGAAATGCAGGATTCGCGCCGTTTGGGTGCGAAGGCAGTGGTCATTGCGACGGGCACCTTCCTCAATGGCACCATCCATACTGGCCGAACGACCTATTCGGCAGGACGTGCCGGCGAGCCGGCGTCGATCGAACTTGCCGAGAGCCTCAAGCGGCTGGGCTTCCCTGTTGGCCGCTTGAAAACAGGTACGCCCCCTCGCCTCGATGGCCGAACGATCGATTGGGACGCATTTGAACCGCAGGCACCTGACGAAAAACCCGTTACTTTTTCATTTGCCACCGAGCGTATCGAGCAGCCGCAACTCAATTGTTTTATAGGCTATACGCACGATCGTCTTCATCGGTCGATCAGGGACAATCTGCACCAGTCACCGCTGTACTCAGGCCAGATCAAGGGAATCGGGCCGCGGTATTGCCCGTCGATCGAAGACAAGGTCGTTAAGTTTGCCGAGAAGGATCGTCATCAGCTATTCCTGGAGCCAGAGGGCCACAATACGGATGAGGTGTATCTTAATGGATTCTCGACCTCGCTTCCCGCCGATCTTCAAGTCGACCTCCTGCACATGATCGACGGCTTTGAGGCTGTAAAGGTTATTCGCCCCGGCTATGCTATCGAATACGACTTTGTGGATCCGCGGGAATTGAGCCCGACGATGGCTTCGACTCGAATGGACGGCCTCTTTCTCGCCGGTCAGATCAATGGGACCACGGGATACGAAGAAGCAGCGTGCCAGGGACTACTTGCCGGAATTAACGCCGCGATGTCGGTCACGGGCCGCGAACCGCTTACCCTGCGACGCGATGAAGCATACATCGGTGTGCTCGCCGATGACCTGATCCGACACGGCGTCGATGAACCATATCGGCTGTTTACCTCCCGGGCTGAAGCTCGCCTGACCCTGCGGCACGACAACGCCGACCGGCGACTCTCGCCCAAGGGCCGTGAGATCGGGCTTGTCGGCAATAACGATTGGGAACGCTTTAGTCGTAAGCGAGATCGCATTGCTCGCCTACGTAACACGCTCGACAACACTCGATTCAAGCGATCATCACCGCAATACAAGGCGATATCCGAGAAACTTGGGGCCGATCTCGGCGATTCTATAAGTCTGTCGCAACTCGCGATGCGACAAGGCGCGAATCCGGAACTCGTCCATCGGATGCTGCCGGACGATATTCGAGATGAGATTTGCGTCAGTGACCTCGAAACCGCCTTGGCCGATTCGCTCTACAGCGGTTATATCGAGAAACAGCGGCAGGCGACCGAGCGCGTGAATCATCACGATGCCCTGCGCGTGCCTGAAAACTTCGCGTTCCAGGCGATTAACGGGCTTTCGAACGAGATGATCGAACGTCTTGAACGCGCCCGTCCCCAGAATTTCGCCCAGGTTCGTAATATAAACGGAATAACCCCTACCGCTCTGTCCACCGTTCTTGTTCACTTAACCGCCCGATCCACAACTATCGCAAACTGAGCCAGTGATCGGTGAAATTGTGGCACGTGCCACATTTTGATCGGCGGGGTTGAAATTGTGGCACGTGCCACAATTCTTGATTGGCGCAATCCTGTTTCGCTATGCTACCTTATGTAACACACTCGGATGGCGAAAGTAATTGCGATCGCAAACCAGAAAGGAGGAGTCGGGAAGACTACGACGGCCGTCAATCTCGCCGCAGGGCTTGCGTCGTCGGGCAAGAAAGTCCTTCTGGTCGATGCCGATCCACAGGCCAATGCTACGTCCGGTGCCGGCATTGAGAAGAGTACGAGCCGCAAGAGCCTCTACGACGCTCTTATCCTGGGCGATAATGTCCGCGATCTCGTCATCCCAACGGGTTTTGCGACGTTATGGGTGTTGCCATCCGACAAGAATCTGGCAGGAGCTGAAATTGAGTTGGTTGGGATCGAAGGCCGAAATCACGTTCTCAAGAAGTTGATCGACGGCGTCCGAGACTATTTTCACTATGTGATAATCGACTGCCCGCCTTCACTCGGGCTGTTGACCATCAACGGACTGACCGCAGCCGACTCACTTCTGGTTCCGATACAATGTGAATACTATGCATTGGAGGGTGTGACCGAACTTTTTGACACGCTTGCGCGGCTGCGTCGAGAACTGAATCCAGAGTTGGCGATCGAAGGTCTCCTTCTGACGATGTATGACGACCGGACGAACCTCTCAGCAGCCGTTGCGAAGGACCTGCGAGATTTCTACGGGTCGCAAGTACTGAATACCGTAATACCCCGAAATGTTCGCCTGGCCGAGGCGCCGAGCTTTGGCCAGCCTATCCTGCAGTACGATCCACGGTCGCGCGGTGCGGAAAGCTATATGCAGCTTGCAAAGGAGATATTGAACAATGGCTAGACAAGCGTTAGGACGAGGCCTGAGCGCCCTGATCAGCGAGGACCAACCCCAAACTGCTGTCGACATTCCGAGGGTCACCTCTGAGATCGACATCGACCTGATCGAACCGAACCCACAGCAACCGAGAAAGCGATTCAGCGAGGAGGAACTCGAAGGGCTGCAGCAATCGATCAGTGCGAATGGCATCATTCAGCCGATCGTGGTTCGTCCGTTCGGAGGCCGTTATCAGATAGTAGCCGGCGAACGTCGATGGCGTGCGGCTCAGCGCGCAGGTTTGCGGCGGATACCGGCAACGGTAAAGGAGGTCTCCGACGAAAAGCTCCTTGAGATGGCCCTCGTCGAGAACATCCAGCGGCAAGAGTTGAATCCCATAGAAGAAGCCAACGCCTACCGCCAACTTATTGATAATATTGGACTTACGCAGGAACTTCTGGCTGAGCGTGTAGGAAAGCCGCGTTCCGTAATTGCGACTTTCGTGCGACTACTGAAGCTACCTACCGAGGTGCAGGCGGCGATTGCCGACGGCGGCCTATCGGCGGGACACGGAAGGGCCCTTCTACTGTTGGACGACGCAGCTATCCAGCGAAATATTGCGAATATTGCTATCGAACTAGGCCTCACGGTGCGTGAGATCGAGAAAGCCGTCAAGAGGGCTCGTTCGGGAAAACCACCGGCGGTGGCGACCGCTCCGGCGGTGGGCGACACGGACGCAAACGTTAAGGCTGCCGAAACAAAGCTAATGCGGACCCTGAATACCGCTGTGAAGATCCGTCCGGGACGAAAGGGACTCGGCGGTAAGATCGAGATCGAGTATTACAGCACGGACGACCTGGATCGCATATACCAGGTAATTATAGGCAAATAAAGGAGATAGATGGATAAGGAACGCCTAACGGAAATGGTTAGCTGTGCGGGTTGAGTGGCAAAACTCGCACCGAGCGACCTTGCTCAAGTTTTGAGCAAGCTTCCGAAACAATCTAGCGAGAACGTGATCGTTGGCTTTGATACGTCTGACGATGCAGGTGTTTTTCGCCTTTCGGACGAAACGGCGCTGGTTCAGACTGTCGATTTTTTTACACCTGTGGCGGACGACCCGTATGTTTACGGACAGATCGCGGCGATCAATTCGCTCAATGACGTCTACGCCATGGGCGGGCGTCCGCTTTCGGCGCTGTCGATCGTTTGCTATCCACAAAAGGGTGATTGGACGGTGCTTGGCGATATTCTGCGAGGCGGCCAGGATGCGATGAATGCAGAAGGGGTCGTTATCATTGGCGGCCATTCGGTGGACGATCAGGAGATAAAGATCGGTTATGCTGTAACTGGTGTCGTACATCCTCAGCGCGTTATCTCGAACGCGGGAGCAAGGCCGGGTGACGTTCTCGTCCTGACCAAACCCATCGGAACCGGCGCGATCAATACGGCGATCAAGCACGGCAAGGCAAGCCGCGAAACCGAGGCGGCCGCTGTCAGTGCAATGACGACATCGGCGGCGTCGGCTTCGCTCTCAATGCAGGAACACGGTGCCAATGCGTGCACTGACGTTACGGGCTTTGGGCTCCTGGGCCATGCATTCGAAATGGCGAAGGCCAGCGACATGACCCTGGTGATCGAGTCCGCTGCTGTCCCACTGCTGCCAGACGTTCTTGAACTGATCGCTCAGGGCATGCTAACGCGAGGCGACAAGAACAACCGGACCTATGTAGGCTCAACCGTCTGCATCGAACCGACGGTATCATCAGTCTTGCAAAGCGCACTGTTCGATCCGCAAACCGCAGGCGGCCTGCTTATCAGCATGCCAGAAGATCAAGCGGCACGTCTGGGCGCAGAGGTCGCGGGAACTGTCGTCATAGGTCGTGTTGTATGCAAAGGTACTCACCTGATCGAGGTCAAATAGGTGCTTCTTTTTATCTTCGAATCGATAGGGACCTCGGAGCTGATACTGGTAGGTATCATCGCGTTGATCTTTCTCGGGCCTCGCCGATTGCCGGACATCGCTCGAAAGATCGGCAAGATAATGGCCGAGTTTCGTGGGACAGCGAACGAGTTCAAGGAGACGTGGCAGCGAGAGGTCGATTTTGAGGAGGAGGCAAGCGCATTCGATGTCGACGCCATTGAGGCCGAGACCGTCGCCCGCGACGACGCGAATAAGCATAAACCGGTCAATGGTTCGAATGATGCTCCCGAGGTCAGAGAGGTCGACCCGGCCGACTTTGAACGCCTGCGAGCGGCGACAGACTCGGCCGCGGTAAATGAGCCGGTGACGAGCGATGAGAACGACAAGCAAAACTGGCTGTAAAAGATGACGGACGAAATTACAGAACAAGGGCCCGGCGGCCAGATGTCCTTTCTCGATCATCTCGATGAGCTACGCCGACGGCTCGTAAACTCTGTGATCATTATAGTTATCGCATTTGCCGTGTGTTGGTTCTTATCCGATCGCATATACAATTTTCTTAGCATCCCAATCAGAAAGGCCCTATCTGAGGCCGCCCGACGTGAACTTCCGGTCGAGGGCAAGTCTGGTAATGAAAGAATTTTGACGCTCGACCAACTTCACGAAGGCGAGAGCGGCCGGTATGTTTTTGACTCTGCAGCAAAGATCGGCAGCGCTGTCATTTCGCCGGGGACATCGGTTCTTGCCGAGGTCGGCCGCGATGCCTCTGGCGCGATGGGCCTTTTCACCTCGGAGGCCCTGATAACGAATAACGCCGTGGTCCCCAAGGGCGTGCGGCTCCCGGTTCCGTTTGACGGCGTGGCCTTAAGTCAGCCGAGCGCAGACGAGCGCATGATCGTTACGACCGCACAGGAACAGTTCACTATGTATGTAACTGTTTCACTTTATTCAGGCATCGCCCTGGCCGTTCCATTGCTGTTGTGGCAGATATGGATGTTCATCTCGCCTGCCCTGTATAAACATGAACGAGCCTATGTGACACCGTTTATTGGGCTTTCGAGCATCTCGTTTGTTTTGGGAGCGGCCTTTGCGTACTACATACTTTTTCCGCCAGCGGCGCGCTATTTACTGAACCTCGGTGGCGGTGAATTCCAATTGCTGCTCCGGGCGAGCGATTACCTCGATCTCATCACGATCATCATGCTTGCAATGGGACTCATCTTTCAGATGCCGGCGATCACATACGTCCTAGCCCGTATCGGAATAATATCGGCCGGATTGCTTGTTCGGAGTTGGAAGTTATCGCTTGTCATCATCCTGATAGTTGCGGCGGTCGTTTCGCCGACCGGCGACATTCCCAACATGCTCCTCTTCGCTACACCGATGATGGCTCTCTACATCGTGTCGATCTTTATCGCCTGGCTCTTTGGCAAGAAGCGCCAAATTGAGGCGGAGGCATGATGAATGCAACCCCTCGGCCCCTCCCGGGCATCTTGAAAAGGTGCAACTAACTGTTTAGAATCCTTAAGTTACTGTGCTGTAGGCCCATTGCCTGTCGTGCGTGGTATGTAATTTGCGGAGTTAAGTCCAATGTTGGGAATCAGATCGACAAGAATCACGCTTTTTTCATTCATTTTTATCGCAACAGGTGCGATCATCTCGTTTGCTCAGAAGCCGGAAAGAACACCTCCGGCCGAGGACCCTACCGATAAACCTCGGAATGTAAGGCCTGAGTTGAAGGAAGCCTATAAAAAGTGGATCAGTAACGATGTCCTTTACATCATTACTGACGATGAGAAGAAAGCTTTTAAGGCGCTTGCCACCGATGAGGAGCGAGAGAACTTTATCGAGCAATTCTGGCGGAGACGTGACCCCAATCCCGATACAGAAGAGAATGAATACCGCGAACAGTACTACGAGCGCATTGCTTACGCCAATGAGCATTTCGCATCGGGCATTCCCGGTTGGAGAACGGATCGCGGGCGCATATACATTGCATGGGGAAAGCCGGATTCTGTGGAGTCACATCCCTCGGGTGGTAGTTATGACCGTCCGTCCTACGAGGGTGGAGGCTCGACAACAACCTACCCGTTCGAGATCTGGTATTACCGCCATCTCGAGGGCATCGGTACGGGCATCGAGGTAGAGTTCGTAGATCCGACTGGGACGGGCGAATATCGGCTTGCTCGCAACGCCGATGAGAAGGACGCCTTGCGGATGGTCCCGGGCGCAGGCCTTACTACTCTCGAACAGCTGGGGCTGGTCGATCAGGACGAACGTACCTTAGGCTCTCGCCAAGGAGCGACCTATCGCCGCGAGCAAGATTCACCCTTTCGCCGTCTTGAGATCCTTGTCGGGTTACAGCGGCCTCCGGCGGTCAAGTTCAGCGATTTGCAGGGCATTGCCGGCGGTGACTCAGGCGTGCTCGATTCAAATCCGCTCAATTTTGACGTGCGGGTCGATTTCTTTCGTCAGTCTGACGATCGTGTGATAACGACGTTTACGGTTCAGACTAATAACAAGGATCTGCAGTTTCAACCTGTCGGCGGCCTCGAGCAAGCGACGATGAACATCTTCGGCAGGATAACTGCAGTTTCGGGCAAGCGGTCGGGAGTATTCGAAGACTCGGTATCGACTACAGCTACTACAGCAGAGCTTGCCGAGGCGCGTGACCGCAAATCGATCTATCAGAAGGCGATCGCCCTGACTCCGGGGACGTATAAGGTTGACGTGGTGGTCCGCGACGTCGGTACGGGCAACAAGGGCCTGAAAAATCTTGGATTTGTTGTCCCGAGATATGACGACAAGAAGCTATCGACCTCGTCACTCGTGCTTGCGGCAAAACTGCGAACGACGACTGAACGCGACATCGGACAGCAATTCGTCATCGGTAATTCTAAGGTCATTCCGAACCTGTCCGGCGTATTTCTACAAGGTCAGGAAGTTGGGGTCTATATGCAGGTCTATAATGCGGGCATCGACCAAACCACGCTCCGGCCGGCCGTAGATGTTGAATATATCCTCATAAGAGGTGGAAAAGAGGCTTTTCGGCAAGCCGAGGACTGGTCGGGCCTGAGCGATTCCGGACAGCGGCTGACTCTCGCTCGTCTGCTGCCGACAACCGTGCTGCCAACCGGCGATTACGAGATCAAAGTGCTGGTAAAGGACCGCGTTGGGGGTCAGGTGATCGAAAACAAGGGCAAGTTTTCGGTAGTCCCTCAGTAGAAATGATAAGCGCGAAAAGTCTGAACTATCGGCGGCGTTTCCGGACGCCGCTTTTCATTTTAGCTTCTTGACCTCGATGATCGGTGAATTCTTACTTTCGCTGGTCGCGTACAAAGTAGTGCCGTCAACGTTGTAACAGATCGCTTCGCCCGCTTCTCTGCGGCCGAGATCGATCGGTTCGGGCGTGACCTTCCAGATCGTGTCGAATGAAGAGGACGGCGTTTCGAGCGTAAACTCGTATGCTTGTCGGTAGTCACAGATGACGACACGATTACCGTCGGGCGAAATGTCGCCGCCCGTCAGGAAGCCGTTAGGGATCGACGGGACGCTCAGCTCAGCAACGAATGCGGCCTTTTGGACCTCGCTCTCCGAGAATTCCGGCTTCAGCTTATAGACACCGGCGGGACCGCTCACGCGTTTTGTCACCACATAGATCTCACCGCTCCGAGGTTGTACCATCAAGGTCTCAGCATCCTGATCGAAATCGGGATAGACGAATCTGATAGTCTCGGTCCCCGCCGCGATGATGGCGGACCGCTTTGTTGAGCCCGGCGCCGCACGAGCCACTACCGGTTCGGGCAGCCGGTAAACGGCGTGTTCCGGACGGCGAATCTTATTGTCACCTATCTCGCCGACATAGAGCCAGCACCGGCCGCCGTTGTCTTTTGAGGCTGCGATATCTTCCCAGTCAATATTTCGCGCCCCGGTGACCCGCCACGTTCCGAGCACATTGCCCTTAAGGTTAACGGCAAATACCAAGGCATCATCGCCTGAATCATTATGTGTCCAAAGGACGTCGCTCTGACATCGAGATGCCGCAATGCCGCTGCTCTCTGTGATGTCCGGCGACTTGATCGTTCCGATGACCGTTGGGGCACCATACCTTTGACTAGGCCGGTTTTTCCCCAATTCGGGTCCGAACGACCCGCAGCCGGTCAATATCATGGCCGAACAAATGGCGAAAATGACAAACAGGAGGATTTTAGTTATAGTCATTTTCGACACTGAATTCTCACTGAATTATAACGCAGCAGATCGCCGGTGAGGCCGAACCAGAAAGGGCAGCTTATCGTAGTATCTATTTTTCGCGATGATCGTAGGGACCGAATGGCTTATTGAGGCAACCGGCTGTGACGCCGATCTATTGCGCGATGAGACTGTATTGCGACGGATCATGGAGCGCGTAATAGCTGAGCTTGGGCTTAGGTCTATCGGTTCTGTTTGGCACAAGTTCGATGGCCATGGCGGTGTCACAGGCCTTATCGCTCTTACGGAATCTCATTTGGCGTGTCACACATATCCTGAGCACCGAACGGCTACGTTCAACCTGTACTGCTGCCGTACGCGGCCAGAGTGGGATTGGCGGCAACATCTGGTGCAGGAACTTTCGGCCGCCGATGTATCGATAACCAGGATCGAGCGAGGCGGTTCGCAAGTTTTTCAACCTAAGCATGAAACTGCCGGAGGCCGGGGATGAGCGTTCTCCAGGCAAATTGTCCGACGTGTGCCGCGCCGATCGAATTCAAGGCAGGTTCGACCATTGTCCTCGTCTGCCCTTATTGCCGGTCGGCCGTTGCGAGGACCGATCGCGGACTCGAAGACATCGGCAAGGTCGCCGAAATTGTCGATTCCGAATCGCCGCTGAAGGTCGGCCTCAAGGGCGAATACAAAGGAACAAGGTTTGAACTGACCGGCAGGGCGCAACTCAAGCATGAGCTGGGCGGCGTCTGGGACGAATGGTACGCGACATTCTCCAACGGCTGGGTCGGCTGGCTGGCCGAGGCACAAGGACGTTTCTACATGACGTTCTACCAGCCATTGCCTGACGAAGTGTCATTGCCTACATTTGCCGGCCTGCAGCTTGGCCAGACGGTTCCTGAAATACCAAACGTGACGCCGTTGATGGTGCAGGAAAAGGGGCGAGCGACGACGGCTGCTGCGGACGGTGAGATTCCCTACAAACTAACGCCGAACGAACAATTCGAATACGCCGATCTTGCAGGCAAGAACAATGCATTTGCGACCATCGATTACAGCATGTCGCCCCCGTGGGTATTCGCCGGCGAGATGGTCACGCTCGATCAGATAGGGCTCGGCGATGCAAAGTCAGTAAAGCGAGAACCTAAACGAGTTTCGTCTGCGGGTATGGGCTGTCCAAACTGCGGCGGCCCACTCGAACTGATCGCGCCGGACAAGACGGAACGAGTGACGTGCCCAAACTGCAGTTCGCTGCTCGACGTCAGTCAGGGCAATCTGACGTATCTGCGCGCTCTCAACCCGCCGCCAAACGCGCCGGATTTCGTCGCGCCGATCGGTGCGGAAGGGACATTCCCGGGCGACGTCAAATTCAAGATAATCGGTGCTGTTGTCCGCAGCGTTACGCTCGACGGCGTTCAATATTTCTGGCACGAATACTTACTCTACAACCCAATGATCGGCTTCCGGTGGTTGGTCCATTCGGACAACCATTGGAACTTTGTCGAGACGGTCAACGCGGCCGAGGTTACGCCGCCGTCGTCGGGCATCGGCAAGGGCGCGGTCGCGAATTACAACGGCCGAACGTTCAAGATCTTTCAGGATGCTCCGGCCGTCGTCGAATACGTCAAGGGTGAGTTTTACTGGCGTGTCGAACAGGGCGAGACCGTGCGTGCGGTCGATTATGTCTCTGCTCCGCTGATGCTCTCACAGGAGATGTCGCAGAACGAGATCAATTGGTCAGTAGGGACCTACATGACCAATGACGAGATCGAAAAGGCCTTTGGCATCTCAGGATTACCTAAGCCGTGGAGCGTCGGGCCAAACCAGCCTTTCACCGGTCGCTTTTACTATACTTGGGGAGCTCTGCCGCTGCTCCTGCTGTTAGTAGTCGCTATCTTTATGATCCCGTTGACGGGCATCTCGTCGACTGTTCTTACTCAGGAGGTGGTGTTGCCGCCGATGGCCAATGCGACGACCGCGCAGGCACAGTTTAGCCAGCCATTCGACCTGAAAGGCGGCCGCAATGTCCGCATCACGGCCTCTGCGCAGGTCGATAATTCCTGGGCTGACATCGACATCGACCTCGTTAACGAGCAGAGCCAGGAGGTAGAGTCGATAAATGTCCCGGTCGAATACTACAGCGGCACGGACAGCGACGGCTCCTGGACAGAAGGATCGAAATCGACCGACGCGACCATTTCGTCGCTCCCCGGCGGCAAGTACACACTTCGAGTCGAGGGAACCTGGCAAAACTGGCAGGCCCAGATGCCAGTCAACATCAAGGTTGAGCAGGGCGTCAATCGCGGTGTGAATTTTTGCTGTGCGTTGTTCATATTGGCGATCGTCCCGATCTTTGGCCTGATACGTAAGATCTCCTTCGAGTCCGGACGTTGGAAGGACAGCATGTTCGCTTCGTCGGGTTCGGAAAGCGAGTAGTAAGCTATGCTCAAGAAGCTATATTTGATATTCGGCGGCGGCGTCCTCGTTTTGTACGCGTCGGCCGCGTGGTTTGGATGGGAGGTTGCCAACTCCGGCAGTAGATCGCGGCTTGGCACTCCTTTCTTTTATTCTGGATTTCGTGGAGGAAAATGATGTTGAATCTTGCAGCTATTGTCTCGTCCCTCGGCCTCGTGGTTAAGATGGAGGAACTCTGGCCGGTTCTCGCGACCACGATCATCTTCGTGGCGATTGGTCTGATCGTGTTTGCTGTTGCGTTCTTTATCGTCGTGATAGTTGCTCCTTTCTCTGTCAAGAAAGAGATCGAAGAGGACCAAAACACGGCGCTGGCGATAATCATCGGCGCTCTGATCATAGGCATAGCTATGATCGTCTCAGCCGCGATCCAGGGAAATTAGGATTCAAGCAGGATAGGCAGGATGTGCAGGATCAATGCGTTATCATCCTGTCCGTCCCGTGTCTCCTGTTTGAATTCCAATGAAACGGACTCCACTACTCTTTCTCAATGTCATCATCATTGCGACCTGCGGCCTGATTTATGAGCTGTTGGCCGCTACTGTCTCATCCTACGTTCTGGGTGATTCGGTAACGCAGTTTTCACTCATCATCGGAGTCTATTTGTTTGCGATGGGCGTCGGATCGTATTTGTCGCGCTTTATCGACAAGCATGTCGCCGAGAAGTTTGTCGATATCGAGCTTGCTGTTGCGATCGTAGGCGGCGCGTCAGCACCCTTGCTGTTTCTAACATTTGCCTATGTGACCTATTTCGGGATCATCCTTTACACAATGGTGTTCGTCATTGGTGTGCTCGTCGGTTTAGAGATACCGCTGCTAATGCGGATATTGAAGGACGAGCTAGACTTTAAGGAGCTCGTCTCGCGCGTCCTTGCCCTCGACTATGTCGGTGCGCTGGTCGCGTCACTGCTGTTTCCGATCTTCCTCGTCCCGCGATTGGGCTTGAACCGCACATCGCTCTTTTTCGGTATGCTCAACGCCGGCGTCGGGCTGTGGGCGACTTGGCTGCTGGAACCGCTGATCGCAAACCGCAAGCTGACGATCCTTCGTGTCAAGGGCTTTTTGGTCATCGTGATCCTTGCCATCGGCCTGATCAAGGCTGACCGGCTGACCAGCCTCGCCGAGGACGGCCTTTTTGTTGACAACATTGTTTACGCCAAGAGTTCGCCTTATCAGCGCATCGTCGTCACGCGCGGCAAGACAGGCTATTCCCTGTTTCTCAATGGGAATCTGCAGTTCAACTCATTTGATGAATATCGCTATCACGAGGCCTTGGTCCATCCGGCGTTCGCGGCTTTCCACGGCGACGCGAAACGTGTCCTGGTTCTCGGCGGCGGTGATGGCCTGGCTGTTCGAGAAGTCTTGAAATACCATTCGGTCGAGTTTGTCCAACTTGTCGATCTTGATCCCGAGATGACCCGCGTCGCCGACTCAGTCGCTGCTCTCGGTGAACTGAACAGAAACTCGCTCCACGATCCGCGCGTTCACGTTACAAATGCAGACGCATTCGTTTGGCTCGACACTGTATCGACCGAACCGTTTGATATTGTCATCATCGACTTTCCTGATCCGAATAACTTTGCCCTCGGCAAGCTATATACGACTCGCTTTTACAATATGCTAAAGGCCAAGGTGCGTCCTGATTCGGCCGTCGTAGTTCAAACGACGTCTCCGCTCATAGCTCGGAACTCGTTTTGGTGTGTGATAAAAACCCTCGAGGCCGGCGGCTACACCGTTAAACCGTATCAAACGACCGTGCCCAGCTTTGGCATATGGGGCTTTGCGCTGGCAAAGCTCGATCCATTTGATACCCCGCCAACACCGCCCGTGGGCGTCGAACTGAGATTCTTGAATGCCGAGACCTTTGCATCTCTCTTCGAGTTTCCCGCTGATGTCTCTCGCCCGAGCGAAGAACTGGAGATCAACCGTCTTGATAATCAGGCACTGGTGAGATACTACGAAACCGAATGGAGGCGATTTGAACAATGATCCACGATCTCCGGAATATGTGATAAGTGAGAGGTGAAAAGTGATATGTCAGACCCATTGAAGGAGAAAGCCAAAGAAGCATTTAAGACCGACTGCCTGCTTCGGCTGATCCACGGCGGTCGCTTCATACAGGACAAGCAATTCAACTCGTTCTTCGCAGATTGTGAAGAGCTGCAAAAGGTGCTCATCTCGGCCCTCAAGACACTTGGCCGTCCGCAATAACTTATCCCCTATCACTTGTCACTTATTCCGAATGTACCTGTCGCGAAGAGAACTACTATCGACCTTTCTCGGAGCACCCGTAGCACTCGCAGCGTGCCAGAATACCCAACCGCAACGATTTCCCGGCGGCGAGATCGTTGGCCAGTCTGCCGACCTTGGTCATATCCTAAGAAGTCCAACTAACTACGACGTTTCATCTGACAATTGGGAAACAAAAAAAGTCGTTATTATCGGTGGCGGCGTCGCGGGGTTGACGGCGGCTTGGAAGTTTAAGAAAGAGAACTTCAACGACTTTGCTCTGCTTGAGCTTGAAAAGGAAGCCGGCGGCACGTCGATGAGCGGAAAGGGTGAACCGGTCAATTATCCCTGGGCGGCTCATTATCTTCCGGTGCCGTTCGACGAGAACACTGAATTGATCTCGCTGCTCGAGGAGATGTCGCTCGTCGAAGGGCGAGCGAGTGATGGCCGCGTGGTCGTAAAGGAGCAATACCTCTGCCGCGAACCTGAGGAACGCCTGTTTTACAAGGGCCGTTGGTATGACGGGCTGTATCTGCATGTCGGTGAGAGCGCCGAGGACAAACGGCAGTTCGCAGAGTTTCAGAGGCAGATCGATCATTGGGTAAATTGGCGTGACACAAAGGGCCGCCGGGCGTTCGTTGTGCCGTCCGCGAAGTGTTCAGACGATGCTGAGTTGACGGCGCTTGATAAGATCTCATTCGCCGACTGGCTCCGGCAGAAAGGGCATAATTCGGCTCGATTGCTGTGGTATTGCGACTATGCGTGTCGCGACGATTACGGGTTAAAGCTGGAGCAAACGTCAGCCTGGGCGGGCTTGTTCTATTTTTGCTCGCGCGTAAGAAAAGGCGGCGACGAATCGCAGCCTTTCATCACTTTTCCTGAGGGCAACGGGCGGTTCGTATCACATTTTGTCGATAAGGTGGGCGAAAACATCCGCCGTTCGATGATGGCAGTGTCGATCGTGTCGACAGACAAAGGTGTCGATGTCATCTGTTTGAACGACGGCGTTTTGAGGGGCATTCACTGCGAAAAGGTCATTTTTGCATCGCCCATGTTTACGGCACCGTATCTTATCCGTGGTTTTCGCGACGATCCGCCGTTCGCGGCTGAGGAGTTTCAGCACAATGCCTGGTTTGTCGCAAACCTTTTCTTGAAAGACCGGCCGAAACAGCGGTTTGCAAAGGATTTCCCGCTCGCCTGGGACAACGTCATTTACGAGAGCCCAAGCCTCGGCTACGTCACCGCGACGCATCAGAAGGGCATCGATTACGGCCCGACGGTGCTGACCTATTACTATCCAATGTGCCACGAGCCGAATGGCCGCACGACGTTGTTCAATTACGATTGGCGGCAGCTTGCGGATGTTTGCCTGACCGACATCGCCCGTGCGCATCCCGACATTTACGAGCTGACGACCCGCATCGACATAATGCGATGGGGCCACGCGATGGTCTCGCCCCGGCCAAACTTTATCTGGAGCGGCATCCGCGAGAAAGCCGTCAAGCCATACCGCAACATCCACTTCGCCCACACTGACCTCAGCGGTATCGCGCTGTTCGAGGAAGCGTTTTATCATGGATTGCGTGCTGCCGGTGAGGTGATGACAAAGACGCAAACAGGATAGACAGGATCAACAAGATGATGGAGAATCCTGTGTATCCTGTTTTGACTTAACGGCCGTGGACGCCTCGCTTTCGAAAACAAATTACTGGCTATTCTCGCAGAGGATCGACCTTACGGTTTTTCTCGGCAGTGCGGTCGTGTCTCTGCTGTTGCTCGCTATTGGCTCACAGGCCGGATTGCTCGTCGGGGATTCGCCTGAGTGGACTTGGGTGACGGCTGTGTTGATGATCGATGTCGCGCACGTCTGGTCGACGAGTTTTCGGGTTTACTTTGATACCGAGGAGTTCAAACGGCGCTTCTGCCTGTATGTGCTGGTGCCGGTCGCGGGTTACGCGGTCGGGGTGGCGTTGTACAGCGAGGGCGACCTTGTTTTTTGGCGGGCATTGGCCCTCCTCGCCGTTTTTCATTTTGTAAGGCAGCAGTACGGCTGGGTTAACCTTTATCGCCGGCGATTGGGCGAAACATCGCGGCTGACCTGGTGGATCGACGCGGCAGCAGTGTACCTGGCGAGTGTTTATCCGCTGGCGTTCTGGATGACGAGCGTGCCGAGAAATTTCGAATGGTTCGTCCAGAATGATTTCGTCCCGCTCCCGTCGATCGTCGAGACGGGCCTGTTCCCGATCTACATTGCGGCGTTAGCGGCCTATGCGATCAAGTCCGTCTATCTATACTTTGCCGAGGGCTTCCTGAATATCGGTAAGGACATAGTCGTCGTGACGACGGCCGTTTGCTGGTATGTCGGCATCGTGGCCTTCAACTCGGACTACGCCTTTACAGTGACGAACGTCATCATCCACGGCATGCCGTATTTTGCATTGATCTATATGTATGCCAAGTTCCGCCGCGAGACGTCGGGTGGTGTCTATCGGGCATTTTCGTCAAACTGGATGGTCTTTCTCGCCAGCCTGTGGGCCTTGGCGTATGTAGAGGAACTGTTCTGGCACCGTGGCGTCTGGCACGAGCGGCAATGGCTGTTTGGCGGGGATTGGGACTGGACGCGGACCGTAAAAATGTTCGTCGTTCCGCTGCTGGCCGTCCCGCAGCTAACGCACTACGTCCTCGACGGCTTTATCTGGCGACGCGGAAGCCATCCTGAGTTTCGCCTATTCTAAGAAAACTTGCCGCGGATCACACGGATAAAGACGGATCAGAAAAGATTACTTCTGATAAGTTCTTATCCGCGTAATCCGCGGCTAATTCCTCAATTCGAACTAGATCACGCGGCCAAACCCGAGCATCGTCACCGGTGCCATCGGTGCGACCGGGACTCGCGGAACCATTGGCATGGACGGCCGGGCCGGGATCATGCCGTTTTCGTCATCATTTTCGAAAAAGAAGCCAGAGTCTTTTGACTTCTCCGGCGTAACGCTGACCGACTGTCGGCGGTCATCGCGCACGACCGTCAACTGAACGTCACCTTCCTTTTTCTCGTTGATGCCGCGGATCAGATCAAGTTCACTCTTGACGGTCTTTCCGTCGAGTTCGACGATGATATCGCCTGCCTTGAGCCCGGCTTTCGCTGCGGGTGCATTCTCACGCACGCTGTTGATCATCACGCCACCATCTACCTTGAAGTGCTCGGCAAGCTGTTTCGTCAACGGCGTGATGCCGATGCCGATCATGCGTCCTTCACCGGCCCGCCAAACATAGGCTTTGCCTTCACCGCCGGGAACACCGAACACATGCGGCCCGTCCTTTGGCAGGTTCTTGAGCTTTTCCTCGAGGCCCTTTAGCTCAGGCATCTCGATCTTGCCCTTCCATTCAGGTATCGAAAAGGTGAAATTGCCGTCACCAAACTTCGGTGTTGGCCGTTTGCCTAGCGTCGCAGTTATCTGCTGTTCGCGTCCGCCGCGAAGCAGCGTGACCGTTACCTGATGGTCCGGGGCGATCTCTGAGATCAGACGCGTGAGCTTACGTGTGCTTGTCACCTCATCACCGTTAACGCTAACGATCACATCATTTGCCAGGATGCCGGCGGCGGCGGCCGGCGAGTTTTCCAGGACTTTTTCGACGCCAACACCGCGGACCGCTGTGAGGCCGAACTTGGCGAAATTGTCCTTATCGATTTCTTCGGTCTGCACGCCTAGGTAGCCTCCGTTCCCGTCCATTGTGAACGCGAATGTTCGCTCTATCACCTTTCCTTCCTTCTTTTTCTCAGGGGTCTGTCCTGTAGCAAGGATAAACGACGACGTGACGATCACGCCGAAAGCAAGTATCTGTTTAAACATAAAACCTCCGTAGCTATAAAAGATGTTTGTTGCAGCAAAGGGCCCGCGGGTTTCCCATCGAGCGCGATTGGCCATGCCATAAAGACACCGCAGCCTACGCGAATATGACAAGAAAAGTCTCAGAGGCGAGAGAGGGCTTGCAGCCGCTCGGCCGCGGCCTCGAGCGTCTCGTCCTTTTTGCAGAAACAGAACCTGACCTGCTGCGAGCCCATCTTTGGATCGTGATAGAACGAAGAGCCCGGCACGACCGCGACGCCGATCTCGCGGATCAGGTGCCTGGTGAACTCGATGTCATCGGCAAAGCCAAACGCCGAGATATCGCTCATCACATAGTACGCACCGTCCGGATAGTCGCACTTGAAGCCGGCTTTCTGCAGCGCAGGCACGATAAAGTCGCGCTTTCGTTGGTATTCGTGCTGCAACTCGGCGTAATAGCTCGCCGGCAGGCCGAGAGCGTAAGCACCGGCGTGCTGGAGGCAGTTTGCGGCCCCGACGGTAAGAAAATCGTGTACTTTCCGGATCGCACCGGTAATGTCGGGCGGAGCAATGCAATATCCGACACGCCAGCCTGTGACCGAATAGGTCTTGGACATCGAATTGACGATCACGGTCCGCTCGCGCATGCCGTCGATATTGGCCATCGTAATGTGCCTGATATCGGCATCGTCGCGTGGATAGAGAATGTGCTCGTATATCTCGTCGGTAAAGCAGATCGCGTCAAATTCCTTGCAGAGATCGGCGATGAACTCCAATTCGTCCTTCGAAAAGACCTTTCCGGTCGGATTATTCGGGTTACAGATGATGATCGCCTTGGTGCGCTCGCTAAACGCCGCGCGCAGCTCGTCGCGGTCGAATTGCCAACTGCCTTCGGTGTATCTCAGCGGCACATGCCTCGGCGTAGCGTCGGACAGGATCGCGTCAGGAGCGTAATTCTCGTAAAACGGCTCAAAGACCACGACCTCCTCGCCGGGGTCAACGGTGGCCATCATGCCTGCGATCATGCCTTCTGTCGAGCCGCATGTGACCGTGATCTCGGCCTCAGGATCGATCTCGAGGCCGAGGAACCACTTGGCCTTGGCCGCGATGGCGTCACGAAACTCTTTGACGCCCCATGTGATCGCATACTGATTGTGATCGGCTGCGATGGCCTCCATTGCCTTTTGCTTGATATCATTCGGTGCGGCAAAATCGGGAAAACCTTGGCCCAGATTGACCGCTCCGTGCTTGACGGCCTCGCGGGTCATCTCGCGGATGACAGATTCGGTAAAGCTCGCAGCCTTTTGCGACACGCGGTTCTTGGCAATTCCCTGTCCGTTCATAACTTCTTTGAATAACCGATGCTATCACGCGCGCAGCGATTCTTGTGGGAAAACGGCAGGTTACGATGCTGCATCAAATGTTGGTGTTTCTGAAAACTGCTTGTAGCGCTGCAATGCGCTGCGTTAAACTGCTACGTTACCGCTCAAGTAGTGAGGTTGTTTTAATGAAGGCTCGTATTTTCCGTATAGGTTTTGTAATGGCTGCTCTTTGCTCGATCGCATTCGGGCAGGCCCCGCTGGACGGGGCGACGCCAAAGGGTTACCTGATAGGCCCCGGCGATGAGGTAACGGGCAAGGTGCTCGGTGAGAAGGACTTCGATTTTGTCGCGACGGTCGATGAGGATGGCCGCATCGAGGTTCCGTTCTTTGACAAACCGGTAGTGGCAAAATGCCGCACCGAACGCGAACTTCGCGTTGAGGTCGAAGAGCTGTTGTCCAAGTATTTGCGCAGCCCGCAGTTGAGCTTTCGCGTCACACAGCGGAAAAGCCGGCCGCCGGCAGTGGTCTATGGCGAGGTCAATGTTCCGGGCCAGGTCGAAATGATGCGGCGAGCACGCCTTGTCGAACTGCTTGCCTTCTCGGGCGGCCTAAAGGAAGAGGCCGGCGGCGTGGTTCAGGTATTCAGGACACAGCCGCCGATCTGCACGGATGCCGAAGATCCGAGTAACTGGAAGACAGAGGGAGCGGAACAAACCGATGTTCCCTCAAGGATGTTCAACCTCGCGAGCGTTAAGGCCGGAAAGGATGAGGCAAATCCGATAATCTATCCTGGCGACGTGATCTATGTGCACAAGGCTCCGCCGGTATATATCACGGGCGAGGTCATGGCTCCGCAGGGCGTCTATCTGAAAGACGGCGGCCTTACCCTGACCGAGGCCATCGCGAAGGTGAGCGGCGTCCGCCGCGAAGCTAAGACCAAGGACATCAAGATATACCGGCTAAAGGCAGGCTCGACCGAGCGAGATCTGATCACCGCGAACTATGACCTGATAAAGAAGGGCGAGCAAAAGGACATACCTCTCCAGCCCTACGATATCGTCGAGGTGGATCGCGCACGCGACAGCATCGCGATGTCGATATTAAAGATCGCGATCGGCGCCGGACGTGCGGGCGTAAATGCGGTCGCGACCGGCAGCGGCTACCGAGTGCTTTATTAGGGCCTGTCGGCCTCGCTGTAGAGGCGATCGATCACATCGGCGTATTGCTCGTCCACGACGCGGCGTTTGATCTTGAGCGTCGGGGTCAGCTCTCCGCCCTCGACAGTCAATTCGTTTTCAAGCAGGGCGAACCGCTTTACCTTCTCAAACTGTCCGAGGTTCGGTGTCATGGCATCGATCTGACGGCTGAAAAGGTCAAGTATTCTCGGGTTGGTACACATCTCTGCGTGCGACATCTCGCCAAGCTCCTTGTGCCGCAGATATGAGTCGAGCATCTCAAAGTTAGGCACTATCAGAGCCGCCGGGAATTTCCGTTCATTTCCGACCAACACGGCCTGGCTGACGAACCGCGACGCTCGGAGCATCTGTTCGATATGTGCGGGGGCAATGTATTTGCCGCCTGAGGTCTTGAATAGCTCCTTCTTGCGATCTGTGATGATAAGGAAACCGTCCGCGTCGATACGGCCGATATCGCCCGTTCGAAACCAGCCATCATCCGTAAACGCCTCTCGCGTTGCGGCATCCTTATTGTAATAGCCCGGCATGACGCCAGGCCCCTTGACCTCGATCTCACCGTCCGAGGCAATGCGGACCTCGACATTGCGTATAGGCCGCCCCACCGTGCCGACGCGATTTGCCGACGGGTTGTTCGATGAGATCACAGGCGATGTCTCGGTCAGGCCATAGCCCTGCATGATCGGTATTCCGGCACCGGTAAAGATCAGGAATATATCGTCCGACAATGCCGCCCCACCGGTTATGCAAAATCGTAGGCGTCCACCAAAAAAGTCGCGCAGCTTTGAATAGACCAGTTTGTCCGCGACGCCGTGTTTCGCGGCAAGTGCGATCGGGGCCGGCTCTCCGACATTCGCGAGGACCGCGTACTCCTTGGCGATGGCGATGGCCCAGTCAAAGATCATCTCATTGACCCGCCCGGCCTGTAACGCTTTCAGCCGGGCCCGCTCAAAGACCTTCTCAAAAATGCGAGGCACACCGATAAAGATCGTCGGCCTGATCTCTTTCAGATTGTCGGGCACTCTGTCGATCGATTCGGCAAAGTACACGCTCATGCCGTAGCGGATGTAAACATACATTCCGGTCCGCTCAAACACATGCGACAGCGGCAGCACCGACAGCGATATGTCGTGCCCGGAGAACGAATACTTCTCACTCGCGTCGAGCACATTTGAGATCAGGTTCGCGTGTGTCAGCATCACGCCTTTTGGCTCGCCGGTCGTCCCGCTTGTGTAGATCAGGGTGGCGATATCATCAGGCTCGATCGCGCAGCGAAGTTCCTCGGCCAGTTCCGGCCGTTCGCCGGCAAGTTCGTCGCCGAGCTGCTCCAGATCATCGAGCGACAGGAAGCTCTCGCCGTCGGGCAGTGCACCGTTGAAGAAAACGAACTGCTCGACGGATGCGCACTCCGCGATCGCCGGACGGACACGTTCGTACGTTTCAGCATCCTGCAGAAAGAAGACCCGCGCCCCGGAATCGTCGATGATGTACCTGACCGACTCGGGCGAAAGGGTAGTATAGATCGGCACGTCGATGACACCGGCGAATTGGCATCCCGCGTCCGTTAGCGTCCATGCCGGGCAGTTGGCGGCAAGGATAGCCGCTTTGTCACCTTTCCTCAGCCCAAGCGAGTATAGGCCGAGCGCGATGTTCGTTGCCCGTCGGACGATATCGTTCGACGAGATCGGCCGCCACTCATCATCGACCTTGTAGTTAAGGGCATCAGGTAGGTCGAACTCCGCCGCGGCGCGAAGGAAAAGCGCCGACAGAGTTTCAGGTTCACTCGCGACGGCGACGGTCCTAGAGTGCCCCGCTTCGAGATGGCCGGCTGTTTCCTGCAATTCGATCATTTCGTTCGCATACCGTCGAAGAGCACCTTGATGACCTCTCGGGCCATAGGGGCGAGCGGATAGCTCTTCTCTGACAGCACCCAATTGGTCACCATCTCATCGATCGCACCGTAAAAGATCTTGGCTGCGACGATCGGTCTTACATCCGATCGAAACACACGTTGCCGCTGGCCTTCAGCGATGGTGCTGCGGATGATGTCCAGGTATTCACGAAAACCTGCGGCCGAGAATTCCTGCATGAACTTGGTCGAGCCGCGCAGTTCGACCTGAAAGACAACTGCGAGGTCACGGTCGGCACCGAGGCGCTCGAGGTGCAGGCCGGCTATCCTCGCAAGCTTCTCTTCCGCACCGGCAAGGCCATCGATCTCGGCCTTGCCTTCGGCAATGAACTCATCCATCGCACGGTCAAAGATCGAATGCAGGATGTCGTCCTTACCCTTGAAATAGAGATAGACGGTGCCGTCGGCGACGCCTGCCTCGCCTGCGATGTCCGACACCTTTGAATTGAAATAGCCCTTCCGGGCAAAGACGTGGATCGCCGCGCGCAGGATGGCCCCGCGTTTATCATTTACGACCTGCCGTCCGGGGGCACCCTTCTTTGGAGCAGTCTTGGGCATATGAATGAATGCTCATTCATTATGACACCACCCCGTGTGCGAATCAATCAGCGTTGTGTTCAGTTTGCGATCTACTGTGCCCTAAGCACCCACCCATTTGGGTCGATCACCGGAGCCGTGCCTGAAAACGTGACACTTCCACGTCCGTTTGGCATAGCAACACGTTGAGCCTTTCCATTTATGACAACGTCAACGGGCATCGGGAACGGAAGGTCGCCGGGCGTTTCCCACCGGAGATCGAGCCTGCCAGCCTTTGAATCGACAACCAGTTTTGGCAGCTTCGGCTGGCGGAGGTAAAGCTCGAAGAACCAGTCGAGGTCCATTCCGGAATCGGCTTCGGCGATCGCGAGAAAATCGTCTGTGTTGACGAGCCGCTCCTGCCGTCCGTCGGTGTATGTCTCCATAACCTTGCTCGGATAGGCCATATGCCTCAAGGCCTTGAAGAACGCTTCGTCGCCGATCAGGTACCTTAGCGTGTGGAGAATATACGCTCCCTTGCCGTAGATGTCACCATCGCTCGTCTTGTAGTCCGGCTCGGCCATATAGACCTGATACGCTATCTTTGGTTCACGCGGCGCGACCGGCTGTTTGTTTCGAAATGTCTTCGCCCGGTTCTTCATCGCTGTGAAGTAAGCGTCCTTACCCTTTGTTTCCTCGACCCAGAACGTGTCCATAAAGGACTGGAAGCCCTCGTGTATCCAGAAATCCCGCCAATCGGTCGCGGTCACAAGGTTTGCCCACCATTCGTGGCCAAATTCATGGAACATCAGCCAGTCGGTCCCGTCATCGGCAAAACGGTACTTATTGCCATAGGCAATATTGGTCGAATGCTCCATTCCCAGATGCGGTGTTTCGGCGATCCCTAGTTTTATCGAGCGGAACGGATACGGCCCAAGGTATTTCTCAAAGAACGCATTGTACTTTTTTGTCTCGGCGATAAGTTTGGCCCCGTTGGCATAGCTCTCGGGCAGGATGTAAAAGACAAGCGGGATCGGCTGGCCCGACACACTCTTTACTGTATCGCGGATCACCTTGTACGGCGCCGCGTTGAAAACAAGCGAGTAATTCGCGATCGGATTTGTCATCCGCCAGTTGTAGGTTGACGTGCCGTTAGCATTCTTCCTTACGCTCTCTAGCCTTCCGGGCCCGGACGCTGTCAGCGGGTCGGGAACAGTTATTCGCATCGACGCGGTCGCCGGCTTGTCCGAAGGATGATCTTTGCACGGGAAGAGCAGATCGGCCCCGTCATTCTGCAGGGCGACCGAGATCCAGTCAGCTCCGGATGGCGTTTTTGTCCAAATAAACCCTCCGATCCAGGGCGGATTCGGAGCGACACGCGGCGTCCCTGAATACGTGATGGATGTCTTGATAGTGTCGCCGACCTGCTTGGTCATCGGAAACCATATCCAGACCTTGCCGTCCTTACGCTGATATCTCAGGTCGCGGACGCCATCCGTCAATTTGCTGATCGCATAAGGCGTGTCTAGGTCGAGCACGATGACATTCGTCGGGATGACGGTCCTCGCTGTCATTACGGTCGTGCCGGTAATGGACTTCGTACCGGGATCGGCGCTTACCGATACGTCATAGTTCTGGACGTCAAAGACCGCTTGCTCAAACAGCAGCGGCCCACCGGTTTCAGTTGGCCTTACGCCGTGCTCACGCTGCCCAAAGGCCTGTGCGGCCACGAGAAGGATGACTGCGAGTGTGATCGACAGTTTCATTGTTACTACTCCCGTATCGAGTGTTTTATGCCGGATCTCTTGAAAGCACGCCGGCGAAAGCGAGTACATGGCGGTCAGGATCGAGGCTGTATGCCGCCTCATGGCCCCAGTCACGCACCGAGAGCGGGCTAAGCTCGACGGCTCCAGCCCCTACGGCCCGCTGGTGATACGCCGCCGCATCATCGACGACCAGGTAGATCTCAGCCCGCGGCGTCGCTCGTGCGACATCGAACCTCTCCGGCTCGATGCCCAAGAGCCGCGTCGCCCCGGCTTCGGGCATCAACCCCAGGACCAAACCCTTGCCGAGATCAAATTCCGTCATGCCCGGCACGTTTAGAATTGGCTCGACAGCTAGTGTCGCGGTGTAGAATCGCGTGCTTTGCTGTTGATCACGGACGTACAGGATGATGTGGCCCTTTGAGATCATGTTACTCGGCGAGGTCGATGTCGAGGCTCGTTCGGTATTCATTTGCCATCGACGGATGGCCGTGGGCCAAAGAAACGTCGATCCCTTTTCGATATGTCTCGATGGCCTTGTCGCGCTCGCCGCTCCGCAAATAGGCATTGGCCAGAACACCGTAGGCGTTACCCTCGTCTTCCGCGCTTGCGAGATACCTCTCAAGCAGGTCGATCACCTTTTGGTGCTCGCCTGACTTCTCGTACTCCTTTGCGAGTCCGAACATCACCATCGTATTCGACGGATCGTCAGCGAGCATCTGCTCAAATACTTCAGTACGGCCCATGAACTTAATTCTGATGCTAAGACGGCGGAACGCAAACGTCAAAAGAGCCTTTGCTGCATTGCCTCAGAAGATGAGGCGGGACCAGGCCCGGGCTCGATTTCGGCCGATCGGCTGCGGACATTGAAACCGAGCCGAGCGATATGAAAATCAAATAGCTTCTTTGTTACTTCCCACTGCTCGGTCCGCCCGGTAGAGCGTTCCTTGTATGACCGATGCCGGAGCGTTCCGCCACGCTCGCGCTTTATTGTGTTAACGATCTTTACGACGCGCGTATCAGGCAGGCGTTCGTGCATCCTCTGCACAAAATACTCTTCGATCGAATCTGTGTCGATATGCAGCATCGACATGAATGCACGCGCAGCCCCTGACTCTTTTGCCATTTCGAGCAGGCCCGGAATGTCAGGCTCATTATATCCGGGAATAATCGGTGCGACACCGATGCCGGTCGCGATGCCTTCGTCAGAGAGAGTTTTCATGGCCCGAAACCTCGCCTCGGGCACAGGCGTGAAAGGCTCGAACGGATTCGACTTCTCTTTGGTCAGGAACGGCAGCGAGAAGAACACTGTGACCTTTAGCCGTTTGAGAATATCGATATCGCGTGTAACGAGCGGTGATTTTGTGATGACGCCGACCGGGACACGAAACTCGGCACAGACTTCGAGACATTTGCGCGTCAATTCAAAACTCGCCTCGAGCGGCAGATACGGATCGGTTGCGAAGGAAAAATCCAGATGAGGCATCCTGTCGCGGCACTTCTTCAACTCTTCGCGCAAGAGATGCGGCGCGTTGGGCTTGACGACGATCTTTGTTTCAAAATCGGTTCCGGCGCCATAGCCGAGATACTCGTGATACTGCCTCGCAAAACAATACGTGCAGCCGTGAATGCACCCGCGATAGCAGTTGACCGTATAACGCCAGCCGCCTTCCCAATCTGACGCAAAAGCCTTTGTGATCACATTCTTTGTCGCGGTTTCCTCAAAAACCTCCAATTTCGTCGGCGGTGGCTCGCCGAGATACTCAGGGGAGAATCTGTTGTAGGGATTCGGTGGGTTCTCTATACATCGCACAGATGCAACGCTACCGCATCCGTAAAGAATAAGCAAGCCGCAGAGGACACAGAGAACCAGAGCAGGGCAAGGCACTTTTCTCAGAGTTCTCTATGATCTCTGTGGCTAAAGTGTTTTCTGCATCAATAGGTCGGTTTGCGGGTCAGTGCCTAGTTGGAAGGTGTGCTTACCGACGACCGTGAAGCCGTTCTTTTCATAAAACCTCTGGGCACGCGGGTTAAATTCCCAAACGCCTAGCCACATTACGTCTCGGCCGTCTTCGAGTGCCCGTTCGAAACACGCATCCATCAAATTCTGCCCGACGCCTTTACCGATATATTCCTGATGCGAATACAAGCGGTTGAGTTCGACCGGGCGTGTGGCCATAATTCCCGGTTCGATATTGTCGATGATGATCTTTGCATAGCCGGCCGGTTTGTTCTCGATCTCGGCGATCAGAAATATGTTCCGAGCGTCCGCAAGTTCCAACGTGATCTGGTCGAGGTTGAACGCCTGACGCATGTAGTGATCAAGGTCGTCCGGCGCGTTCTTGGGATGGTGCGCAAATGCATCCCAGAATGTCGTGTAGGCGAGGTCGGTGAGGAGCTTAGCGTCCTCGGCAGTGGCCTGGCGGATCGAGATCACAGTAGTTTCACCCCATACGATTGGAACTCAGGGTCCGAGGTCATGATCGTGAGGTCGTCCTCTAACGCTTGGGCAACAATCAATCTGTCGAAAGGATCTTTATGATGGAACGGAAGGGTTGAAACAGCGATAACGTGTTTGGGATCAATGGGAAGTATTGTTATATTGGTGTTCTGGATCACACAGAGGATATCGGCAAGAGACGAAGCGAGTGACAATTTTCCTAAGCTCACCTTGATCCCGATTTCCCAGAAACTAGCAATACTGACACTTACATCGGCCACCGAATCTGCTACCAGCTCTCGTCGCTCTTGTGTTAGAGCGTTGTTCCCTTCGAGATGCCAGATAAGTATGTGCGTATCGATCAAAATACGCATCACATATAGTCCTCGAAGTCATCGAGCGGGGCGTCAAAGTCGTCGGCGATGTATAAGACAAGCCCTTTCATGCAGCCAAACTCTAGCGGCTTCTTCTTTTGGCCGTTCTTTGAAAGCTGCGATTTTTCGATCAGATGGTCGTTCTCCATCTCGTCGAGTATCCTGTCAGCTTTTGGTTCCAGAGTTGTTACCTCATACGTTGCCATAGGCCAATCCTAACATACAACTTCAGGGCAAAGGTGGTCATTTTCCGCTCATTATCAACTTCGCGATCGTCTGTAACTGCATGTTCGAGGTGCCCTCGTAGATCGCTCCTATCTTGCTGTCGCGCCAGAATTTTTCGACCGGATAATCTTTTACGTAGCCATAGCCGCCATAGAGTTCGATGGCTTTAGACGACACGGCTTCGGCACAGCGGGACGAGTAGAGTTTTGCAATAGCGGCTTCCTTCAGGAATGACCTTCCGGCATCCTTCAGGCGGGCGGCATTATAGACAAGCAGCCTCGTGGCCTCGATCTCGACGGCCATCTCGGCGAGTTGGAACTGGACGGCTTGGAAATTCCCGATCGCCTGGCCAAACTGCTCGCGTTCGGCCGTGTATTTGAGCGCAGCCTCGTAGGCTCCCTGCGCGATGCCCAGCATTTGCGCTCCGATACCGATGCGGCCTTCGTTGAGCGTCTCGATAGAGACCTTGTAGCCTTTGCCGACCTCGCCGAGGACGTTCTCTTTCGGCACCTTGCAGTCGTCCAATATCAGCTCGGTCGTAGAGGATGCACGGATACCGAGCTTGTCCTCTTTCTTACCGACCGAGAAGCCCTCGAACTGCTTCTCGACGATGAACGCCGTGATGCCCTTGTAGCCCGCTTCGGGATCGATCGTGGCAAACACGATGAAGATCTCGGCCTCATTGCCGTTAGTGATCCACATCTTCTGGCCCGTCAACTCAAAGTGGTCACCCTTGTCGACCGCACGCGTCTTAAGCGCAAATGCATCCGAGCCAGATCCTGCCTCGCTCAGGGCATAGGCGCCGACGCGGCCGGTCGCCATTTGAGTCAGGTACTTTTCCTTCTGATCGTCATTTGCCCAGCGCATAAAGGCGTTCGTTACGAGCGTATTGTGCACATCCACAAACACCGAAACACTGGCATCTACGCGGGCAAGCTCCTCGATGGCGAGGATGGCGTTAAAGATCGTAGAGCCCGCTCCGCCGTATTCCTCAGGCGATTCGATGGCCATCAAGCCGAGCTCGAAACATTGCTTTATCAGGTCGGCGTCGAGCTTGCCTGCGTGTTCCATTGCCTCGACCTTGGGCCGGACCTCGCCCTCTGCAAACTCGCGAACGGACGAGCGAAACAATTCTTCCTCTTCTGATAAAACGGTCAGCCCTGCATTCGATAGTGCGGGCCCGGCTGCTGTGCTCATGCTATTTTCCTTACGTTTTTGTTAATTGAGTTTCGATAAAATACCATTTTAGTCACGCGAGGCGGCAAAGGCAATACATTGAATCCTGCAACTCCGACCCCGACAATTCCCGAGTCAAAGTTTAACCGTATCACGCTGATCGCGGTGCTGATGACGCTTGGCGGCATCGCGTTGTTTGGGTATTTCATATACGCTGTTGGTTTTCGCGAGATCTGGAATGGCATTGTTCGGTTCGGATTCGCAGGCTTTGGCGTCATCCTGACCCTGTATTTTGGGCGCGTATGTGTCAGGGCCTGCGCGTGGAAGTTGTCTGTTCACGAACCGTATAGCCTGCGGCTTCGCGATACTGTGCCGGCGGTCGTGATCGGCGAAGCAATGTCGAGCACGATACCGCTCGGGATCCTTATCAGCGGGACATCAAAGGCGGTTGCTGTCCGCCGTCGAATACCGCTCATCGCCGGCCTTTCATCGGTTGCCACCGAAAATCTCTTTTACAGTCTGATAACCGGGCTTTTCCTCATCAGCGGCGCCGGGCTCCTGCTCGGGGTGTATGCTCTTGACCAAGGCCTGGTCTGGCTGCTCGGCCTGCTCATGACGACTCTCTTTGGGCTGATCTGCCTCGGGGCCGTGATGGTCGTTCGCCAGTGGCATTTTGCGAGCTGGGTCACAGAGTGGCTTTACCGCAAGGGCGTTTTGCGGCGATGGCTGGATGGCGGACGGGCGGCGGTCCGACAGTTTGAGGACCTCATATACGGTTTTTTTCGACGCCACCCACGGCGTTTTCTGTCCATTTGCATTTCTGAGGTTCTGTATCACGCCTTCGGGATCGCCGAGGTCTGGTTTATCCTGAGCCGCATCAGCCAGACGCTACCCGCTATTTCAACCGCGTATCTGCTGGAATCCGTCAGTCGTCTTGTGACCATAATGTTCAAGCTTATTCCGTTCGTCATCGGCGTAGACGAGGCCGGGGCCGAGTTCATCGCCGAGACGGTGTCGCTGGGTGCGGGTGTCGGTGTAACGCTGGCGATAATCCGAAAGGGGCGAATACTCTTTTGGACGCTGGCCGGCGTCGCGCTCATCATCAAGCGCGGCATATCGATCTCCGAACTATTGCGAAGGCGTCATTAGAGCGGCCAGAATACCGGCACAAGCGTGATCGATACGATGAAGACGATCACGGTCAGGACGGCGCCGATCTTGACGAAGTCCATAAATCGGTAGCGGCCGGGCGTATAGACGAGCACACATGCCGGTTCGAGCGGTGTAATGAATGAGAACGAAGCCGCGTAGGTGACACCGATGATAAACGTGCGCGGCTCCAGCCCCAATGCGAGAGCCGTCTTGATTGCGACCGGCAGTACGACCAGGGCTGCCGCCTGATTCGACATGGGTTGCGTAAGAGCGACCGTCAGCAGAAAGAAGCCTGCTAGCACGGCGGTGCCGCCAAACTGCCCGAAATAGACATTGATCAGGCCGGCAAGATACCTGTCGGCTCCGCTGGATTCCATCGCAACGCCAAAGCTCATCATGCAGGCGATCAGCACCAGCAGCCTCAGGTCGATCAGGTCATACATCTCGGCGTAGCGAACTGTCTTTGTCGCCAACAGGACCATCACGCCGATCAAGACGCATACCGCCAGCGGGATGTCATAACCTGTCAGGGTGCCGGCGAGTGAGAGTGCGAGAAATACAAGGAACGCCCCGATCGCCGATCGCCGCTTCTCTATCCTAAAGCTGCCCTCGGATACATCCTCGAGCAGGATGACCTCGTTCTCAGTAACGAGCGGTTCGATGCGGTCGCGCCGCCCCTGAACCAGGAGAACGTCGCCAAATCTAAGCTGGACCTCGCTGAGCTTTTCGATGAATGTCGCTCCATGGCGATTGATCGCCAGCACCGTCAGGCCATAGCTTTGTCTGAATCTGAGTGTCTTGAGCGTGTGGCCCACAAGGCGCGAATCGCGCATTATCATGAGTTCAAACAGCTCGACATCCTTACCCTCGAGCAGCACGTCGGCCAGCATAAAATCAGGCTTGATCTCAAGCCCGACCGCCTCCTTGATCCTCAGGATCTCGCTGACGCGTCCCTCGACGATGAGCGAGTCGCGCCGCTGTATCCGCTCCGTCGGTTCCGGAGCTATGATCCGCTCGTTGCCGCGCACGATGCCGAGGACATTTAGTTCCAGATCGGCACTGAACTGGGCCTCGTCGAGCGTTTTGCCAACCAGTTCTGACTGAGGAAGGACGAGGACTTCAGAGACGTATTCGCGAATGTTGTATTGCTCGGTGAGCGAGTCGCCGCCGCCGCGCGTCGGGAGCATTCGCCGCCCTATGAAGAGCATATACAGCAGGCCAAACGCGAACGTGATAACGCCGACGGGAGCAAGCTCAAACATCGAAAATGGCTCTTGGCCATATCGCTGGATAGCACCGCTCACAGCCAGGTTGGTCGAGGTGCCGATCAGCGTGCAGCTCCCGCCGAGGATCGCGCCGAAGGCAAGCGGCATAAGCAGTTTTGATGCGGGGATCTTTGTCTTGGCGGCAAGGCCGATCACCACGGGCAGGAACATCGCCGTCGTCGTGGTGTTCTTTAGCACAGAGGCCGAGGCGGCCGCCATTATCATTATCAGTGCAGTCAGAACGAACTCATTATCGCCCGCGATCCTGCTGATACGGCGGCCGATCAGATCGACCAAGCCCGTCTTTATCAAGCCGCCGACAAGAATGAACAATCCGCCGATCGTGATGATGACATCATTCCCAAAGCCCGCAACGGCCTCCTGAACGGTCAAGACCCTCGTCAGGATCAATGCGATCACCAGCAGCACGCCGATGACGTCCACTGGCAGCTTCTCGGTAGCGAACAAGATGATCGCAACGAGTAGCAACAGGAGAGTGACCGCAATGTCCGGTGTCATTTGGCGCAAGCATATCCGAATTTGCAAACTTTTGAAAGAAAAGCGGCCCGTTGCCGGGCCGCCTAGCTGACCTACGTTATGAATACGGTCAACTTTCGGCATGATCCGACCAAGCGTTTACTGATTGACGGCGGTTGAAGGCGCGCGCGGCCTTTGGCGTCCCGGCTCGCGTGATAAAATGTGCCTTGGCGGTTGCCGAAGGGGCGAACAAACAGTCTCTTGCCGTCCGCGTCGGCCTGCATACCGGAGAATGTGATATTGTCGGTGAGAGTTTAGGCGGTTTTGCCGTCGAGCTTGCCCAAAAGATCGCCGCGCTGAGCGAGGATTCAAACATTCCCGTCTCGCGCACCGTAAAAGACCTCGTGGCCGGCTCGGGCCTCGAATTCAAGGAATTCGGCACACGCACCTTCGACGGCGTCGATGGCAAATGGCGCCTCTTCCGCGTCATTCAACCGACGTCGGAACCGCCTGCGTAAGCGGGCGGCCAGTTCCGTTGACTTAAGAAAACACCATGAAAAAGCTCAATTCGCTCATCCTCGTCCTCTTCTTAGCCGCATTTGCATCGGCCCAAACCCTCGACGACAAGCTCAAAGAGATCGATGATTATGCCAATACCGTGATGACCACATGGAAAGGCCCCGGCATGGCGATCGCCGTCATCAAGGACGACAAGGTCGTATCGGCCAAGGGCTATGGCGTCTTGAAACTCGGCGAACCTGCCGCCGTTAATGCCGACACGGTCTTTGCCATTGCGTCGAATTCAAAGGCATTTACGACCGCCAGCCTTGCCATCCTTGTCGATGAGAAAAAGCTCAACTGGGATGACAAGGTGTCAAAGTATTTGCCGGATTTCCAACTATACGATCCATGGGTAACGAGCGAATTGACCATTCGCGATCTTGTGACGCACCGTGTCGGGTTGGACACATTCAGTGGCGATCTGCTGTGGTATGAGACGACGTATTCGCCGGACGAAATACTGCGAAGGGTCAGGTATCTCAAGCCAGTGTCGAGCTTTCGCACGCGCTTCGGCTATCAGAACCTGATGTTCATCGCCGCCGGCAAGGTCGTTGAGAAAGCGTCGGGCCAATCATGGTGCAGCTTCGTCACCGAACGTATTCTGACACCGCTCGGAATGATGCGAACAAAGTGCAGTATCAACTCGCTGCCCGACAACGCCGCATGGCCGCACAACGAATCGGGCGGCACTTTGCGTGTGCTGCATCGCGGGAATGTTGACGGTTCGTACTCGGCCGCGGCGCTGAATTCGTCGGTCAACGACCTGTCCAAATGGGTCCGGACGCAATTGGCGAAGGGAAAATTCGGCGACAAGCGGATCTTCAGCGAGCAGCAGTCGTGGGCGATGCACCAGCCATACCTTGCCCAGCAAGTGTCGATGGCGGCCTCACGAAACAACCCGACGACGCATTTCAGCGGCGTCGCGATGGGCTGGTTCGTCTCCGACTATCACGGCCGAAAGATCATCAATCACAGCGGCGGGCTTGACGGCATGTTGTCCTACACCGTGCTGATCCCCGAGGAGAACGCCGGTTTTGTCGTGCTGACCAACAATGAATCGCCGTCATTCGCTATCATGATGAATAAGATCCGCGACGTGCTCGTCGGCGCGCCAAAACGCGACTATAACGCCGAGGCCGTGACGCGTGTAGCCAACAACAAAGCAGAGGACGCTGCCGATGCGAAGGCCATCGATGACGCACGCGTCCGCGACACGAGGCCTAGTCTTGCCTTCTCAAACTACGCCGGCACCTACGCCGACAAGCTATACGGCGACGTTGCGATAGCGGAGGAGAACGGCAAGCTGGTCATGCGGTTCCTGCCGTCGCCAAACTTTGTCGCCGACCTCGAACATTGGCACTATGACACGTTCCAGATAAAATGGCGGCCGTCGGTCGCCTACAATTTTCCACGAGGGTTTGTGACCTTTACGATCGACAAGGACGGCAAAACCGACCGATTGACCGTCGATCAGCCAAACAACGATTTTTGGTTCTACGAACTTGACCTGCGGCGCAAACCCGCCGATAGCTCGACAAAATAATGGCGATATGTAAGAATCCTCTTTCGATTTCGTAAACAGGAGAATTGATTTAGTTAATGTCAGAAGAAGCAGTTCAGCCGGCCGAAACGGCACCCGAGACCACCGCCGCCACTGAGGAGGTACACTTTCAGGCGGTCGAGAAGGAAGGCGTGGTGACGGCCATATGGGAAATGCAGGGCCTCAAACACCTGCGCACCATCGACCCGCGTTCCGCCGAAGGCAAGCAGATCCTCGCCCTCTTCGAGACCGCAGGCTAACAGGCAGAAACACGAGCAGTAGCGAGTCTGTCCCGTGGTGAATGATCCCGCCGGGCCTACTCGCTCATCTTTGCCGCTAGTCCCAGGATCGGGTGACTGCTTCGGGCCAACCGTCGCCCATCGAATTCCGCAACCTCAACGATACCCAGTCCCGTTGACGTAAGAAACACAGCATCCGCCGCCTTGATCTCGCCGATCTCCGCCTCAATCTCGTCACAGTCAACATTCTCAAGCACATACTCCCGCGTCGTCCCAGGCAAACAACCCGTCGATAACGCCGGCGTGTAAAGCCTGTCGCCCTTGAGCCAAAACACATTCGACATACACCCGCCCGTGATATGCCCGCGTTCATTCACACGAATACCCTCATGAAACCCGCGCCCTTTCGCCTCATCGATCGCAAGAATGTTCTCCAGGTAATTACAGGATTTCACGCCAGCCAACGGCGAGCGTGAATTGACCCGAAACGACGAGACCGTCAGCTTGAAACGTGTCGGCGCGATCCGATTTTGGCTTACGAGGATGTGCAGAGTCGTGCTTTTTTCAGCCTTGTGCCCGGGCCAGATCTCGCTTGGCCGCTCATCGGTGAATGTGATCCGCGCACGACTGACATCGATCTCAGACGTTCGGATCGCATCATCCAGAGCGGCTTTCGTTGTCTCCTCGGAATGGTGTGTAAGGTCGAGGCCGATCCTGCTTGCATTGTCAGCCAATCGCCGCCAATGCTTATCCCAAAACCATGGCTCGCCGTTGCGCAGCGCGACGGTCGTAAAGATACCTGAGCCATATAGTGCCCCCCTTGCTAGAGTCATCACCTACCGCAAAACTCCGTTACGAGCTCGCTGAATCTCTCACTTTGCTCCTCCTGAGGCACGTGTCCGCAGGCGGTGAGTACCATTAGACGCGAATCCGGCACCGTGTCGCGGAGTCTATAGCCGTTCTTGATCGGGATGACGGTGTCCTCTTCGCCCCAGATGATGAGGGTCGGCTGGGTGATGAGATGGGCGTCGCGTTCGATGCGGTTTGCTGACCAGTTGCGTGACGTGGCGAGCAGGCTGTGGTGGCCGTCGGCGGCAAGCAGGGGCCGGCGAACGCCTTCGATGCGGTCGTCGGTGATGAGATGATGATTGGCCTTTGCGAGCGTTCCGTGCATTCGGTGTTTAAGGAAAAACTTCGAGTCCGAGATAAACGGTGTCATTATCTCGCCCAAGCCCGGCAAACTCGCGAAACGCAAGACCGGATGCGATTTGAGATCGTCGTTGATGACCGCATCTACAAGGATGAGCTTTTCGACACGTTCGGGATAGTCGAGGGCCATCGTTGCCGCGACCGCTCCACCGTATGAACTCCCGACCACTGTCGCCTGCCCGATGCCGAGCCGTTCCGTGAAGCGTGTGACGACGCGGGCCTGCGCGCTGATAGAATATTCGAACCCGCGCGGCTTTTCAGAATATCCAAATCCGACCAGATCGACCGCGATCACCCGGAATCTTGCGTGAGCCAACATCGGCGCCGTCGTCTTCCAAACGAACAGCGACGCCGTGTAGCCGTGGATCAGCACGATCGGCGGCGCGGTCGGCTCACCAAACTCCTGATAATGCAGCCGAATGCCGTCGACATTTACAAACCTCGACTTATCCGAATGCGGCACGAACTCGGCGACATCGTCCCAGCCGACGGTTGCCGCGCGAGTCAGCATCTTGACCGCGACTGCCGCGGCGGCCGCTCCGCCGAGCACGAATGCCAAATCCCGTTTCCTCATCCTGAGCATTCTATACCAAAACAACCTTTGGCCGAATCGACGCTTCGGCCCGATCATAAACACCGACCGCGATCAGCTTACCGGTGTCGGTTAACATCCTAATGGCCTCGCCGTCCGCAAACTCCGCCGTTTCTATCCGCGTCGAAAGTCCGTCTCGCGTCCGCTTTGCCCTCTCACCACTCAGCACGAACGGCGCCAGATGCGAAACCGCCTCGTCCATCGACAGCAGCCTTGATGAGGGCTTGCCCATGCTGCCGAGTTCATCCAGCGTCACGCTATGCGACAGGCCAAACCGCCCGGCACGCGTCCTTTGCAGTTCGCCTAAATGCGCTCCGACACCCACGGCACGGCCGATATCTTCAGCGAGTACTCTTACATAGGTTCCTGCTGAACAAACAACGCGGAATTCCAGATTCCAAGTTTCAGACTTCAGGTCCTCGTGACCAGGTTCTACGATCTCAAGCTCGGAGATAGTTACCTTAACGGCCTTGCGTTCAACCGTCTCGCCCTTTCGGGCGTGCTCATACAGTTTCTTCCCGCCTACCTTCTTTGCCGAATACATCGGCGGCACTTGCTTGATCTCGCCTGTGAATCTAGGCAGAAGGGCCTCAATATCTTTTGCTGAAACGGATTTGAAATTTGAAATTTCAGATGTCAAATTTCCGGTCCTGTCTCCTGTATCGGTCTCAAGCCCGAACCGAACGGTTGCCAGATACTCTTTCTCATCCTTGTCGAGAAACTGTGCCAGCCGCGTCGCTTTTCCAACAAGCACGACCATCACGCCCGTAGCAAATGGATCGAGCGTGCCGGTGTGGCCAACGCGCCGCGTGCCGAGAACACGACGAACCTTCGACACCACGTCGTGCGACGTGATGCCCGCGGGCTTGTCGATGATCAAAATGCCGTCCACCGGCTAATTTTAGAATGCGCAGATTAATAATGCACAATGAAGAGCGTGTCGTGGCGAAAACGGACCCGAAAGGTCGATGACGACGATCGTGTCGTAAATGACCGCGAACGCTCACGCGAGCGGACGATGAACCGCGCCGTCAAGCTGCTTGCCGCCAAGCCGCGTTCGGTCGCCGAGCTTCGGACGCGCTTGCTCGAAAAGCTCTGGACTGACGGCGAGATAGTCGACGCCGTGATTAAAAAACTCAAGGAATACAACTTTCTCAACGACGAGCAATTCGCCCGCGATGTCGCTGTTTCAAAGCTCCGTCAAAAACCGCAGGGCCGCCGCCGGCTGCAAATGTCGATGTCGCAAAAGAAGCTCGATAAAGACGTGGTTGACGCCGCAATAGCCGAGGCCTACGAAAAGCTGCCCGAGGAACAGTTGATCGCGGTTGCCATCGAGAAACGCCTCCGGCTCAAGGGGCGGCCGCAGACGCGCGAGGAACTAAAGAGATTTCACGACCATCTGCTGCGTCAAGGGTTCTCGTATGATCTCATCCGCGACAGCGCCGCGCACCTGCGTTCTAATGGCAGCGATGAGGCCGGCTCGTGACAGGGTAGTGGTTCAGTTTGAAAAGCCGCCTCACCGCGAACTCTGCGGTTCATTCTCTGCGTTCTCTGCGTGGAAAAAACCTTAGCAAACATTCCACGCGGAGAACGGAGAGAGTTTCGCAGAGATCGGAGAGACGATCACAATTTCAAACTGAACCATTACTCGTGACAGAAAAACATTGACTTTTTGATCATATTGTGATACGTTGTTGCAGTGTCGGGACGTGGCTGGAACATGAGATGCGCCACACTATGCCACACTTTTATTTGAGCAAGACCCCGGCTGGTTCGACGCTAAATCGTTGAAACATAGAGACTTATATGTCCACTCGGCCCCTGGGACACGGTTAGGATACGATAGAAGATAATTTTTTTTTCAAAATGTGTGAGAAAGACGGCAAATTCGTTCGTAAGTTATTGAATAAAGGGCAGTTATTTGTCCCGCGAGGCCGTGGGACACCGGCGGGACACGGCGGGACAGGCCATGGCCCTCCGCACAGGTGTGCGACACGCGGCATTGCCGCAAAATCACCCATTTGGTATCTTAAACGATTGTGGAATTAGCGCTATTTACCTTGTTAAGAGTTATTAGATGACGACTGCGACCAAGAAAAACGGTAAGGCCTCGGCCGATAAGTATCACGGCCTCGACGCCGAAACGCTTGTCGGGCTTTACCGGACGATGTACCTCTCGCGCCGGATCGACGACAAAGAGATCCAACTCAAGGGGCAGAACAAGATATTCTTTCAGATCTCGGGCGCCGGGCACGAAGCGGCCCTCGTTGGGGCGGCCCTGGCGATGAAACCGGCCTACGACTGGTTCTTTCCATACTATCGCGACCGTGCGTTGATGCTTGGCCTCGGAATGACCGCGCAGGAGATGCTTTATTCTGCGGTCGGTGCTGAAGCCGATCCTAACTCGCATGGCCGCCAGATGCCGTCGCATTGGGGACACAAGGACCTGAATGTTCCTTCGCAATCATCATGCACCGGCTCGCAGGCCCTGCATGCCGTGGGCGCGGCTGAGGCGTCGTATCGTGCGTCGCTCGTTAAGGAACTTCAGGACAAGATCACGGGCTTCAAAGGCGACGAGGTCGTCTATATGTCCGTCGGTGACGGCACGACCAGCGAAGGCGAATGGTGGGAAGCTTTGAACACGGCGTGCAATCTCAAGCTGCCGGTGATCTTTTGCGTCGAGGACAACGGCTACGCGATCTCGGTCCCGGTCGAGGTCGGCACGGCGGGCGGCGATATCTCGAAGCTCGTGGCTGGCTTTCCGGATCTTTTCATCCAAAAATGCGACGGCACCGATCCGCTCGAAAGTTATGCGACATTCAAGCGCGCGGTCGAGCATTGCCGCTCGCGACGCGGCCCGGCCTTTGTTCACGCAAAGGTCATCCGTCCCTATTCACACTCACTATCGGACGACGAGAAGCTCTATAGGCCCGACGAGGAACGCGACGCCGACGCCGCGATCGATCCGATCCGGACGTATGCCGAGTTTTTGATAAACGAGGGCATCGCCACCGGCGATCAGCTCGAGGCATTAAGAAAAGAGGTCGATGACGAGGTCAATCAGGCTGCCGACATCGCGGTCGAGACGCCGCAGCCCGAAGGGCCGACAGCTCTCAGAAACGTATTCTCGCCTGATGTCGATCCGACCGACAGGCAGATATTTGACACTGAGGACGGCGCGGAGCTCAGCGGCAATCCCGGCACGATGGTCGATCTCATCAACCGCTGCATGCACGAGGAGATGGAACGCGATGCCCGCATCGTCGTATTTGGCGAGGATGTGGCAGATTGCTCGCGCGAGGAATATCTCGACATCGTCAAGGGCAAGGGCGGCGTCTTTAAGGTCACAGCCAATCTGCAGCGTAAGTTCGGTTCGGCTCGCGTTTTTAACTCGCCGCTTGCCGAGGCCAATATCATCGGACGTGCTGTCGGCATGGCCATTCGCGGCCTCAAACCCGTCTGCGAGATACAGTTTTTTGATTACATCTTCCCCGCGATGATGCAGATCCGAAACGAGGTCGCGTTGACGCGCTGGCGTTCGGACGGCGATACAAAATGCCCGATGGTGATGCGTGTTCCGGTCGGCGGCTATCTCAAGGGTGGTGCTGTTTATCACTCGCAATCGGGCACGACGCTCTTTTCGCACACGCCGGGCCTGATGATCGCTTATCCATCGACGGCGCTCGATGCGAACGGCCTGCTGCGCACGGCCATCCGCTGTGACGATCCCGTGTTGTTCCTCGAACACAAGCATCTCTATCGCCAGGTCTACAACAAGTCGGCATATCCCGGCAGCGATTTCCTGATCCCGTTCGGCAAGGCCAAACGCGTCCGTGAGGGAAGCCACGTTTCGATCATCACCTACGGCGCCCTTGTCGAACGCTCAAACCAAGCCGCCAAACGCCTCGAGGCCGACGGCATCAAGGTCGATCTCATCGATCTTCGCACGCTCGTCCCCTACGATTGGGAAGCCGTCGCTGAATCCGTCAAAAAGACCAGCCGCGTCATCGTCGCCCACGAAGACCCGATCTCATACGGCTACGGTGCCGAGATCGCCGCACGCATCTCGAACGAACTCTTCGAATACCTCGACGCCCCCGTCCGCCGCGTCGGCGCCACCGACACCTTCGTCGGCTACGCCCCACAGCTCGAAGACTTCATCCTGCCGCAAAGCGAGGATGTAGAGGCGGCAGTGCGGGAACTGATGAAATACTGATATGCCGTATGTATCTTTCTTCTTCGGCATCATTATTCGGATGTTCCATCAAGAACATAATCCGCCGCATTTTCACGCGGAGTATTCGGGTCAAACAGGCGTGTTCGATTTCGATGGTAATATGTTGGATGGAAATATGAAGTCGAAGCGCGCAAAGAAGCTCATACGCGAATGGGCGCGTCTTCGGAACACCGAGCTTGTTCAAAATTGGGAACGAGCGATGAAAAAGGAGGAGATCGGAAAAATCGATCCGTTGGAATAATGAAGAAGAATGCATATCTACCCCGCGTCATCGACGCCGACTATTTGGGCGACTATCGCATCAAGCTGATGTTTGATAATTCGCAACTCCGCATCGTAGACTGCGCGAAATGGGTCGGTGGCGGCGTGTTTGAACCGCTTAAAGATAAGAATTATTTCAAGAAATTCTTCGTTGACGGCTGGACGATCTCATGGCCTAACGGCGCCGACATTGCACCTGAAACGCTCTACGAAGAGGGTGAATGTGTTTGAGAGCTAGGTTCACTTGCTATACCAGACGAATCTTCGATTCACCTCGACCTGGAGCGCATAGCCCGGACCACCCTAATCCTCGAATCCTCTGATTTGATAGACGCCGGTCGCGAGGCGCTCGGCGAATTGTTCTTTGACAAGTTCATGATTGGCTTGGCCCGATTCCCAGCGGTAAAAGCCGAATTTGCCCGATAGTTCGCCGAGCAAGGTCATGCCGCAGGCTTGTAGATAGGTGCGGGCGAGTTCGCGGACGGCTGTTTCACGTTTCATTTTGACCTTTAGCTCTTCGGGAAAGCGAGCTTCACCGAGAGTCCAGATGTAGGTGAATTTTGGAACATAGACGACCTCGGCGGGAACGACTTTCATCCGGCGTTGGAGTTCGTCGAGGGCTTTGGTGAGGTCCTTCTTGTCCGCAAAGCCGCACGCAGTCCGCAGATCTGCGGTCGCCATTTCCCATTCCTTGCGGAGGACTTTCAAGACTCGTTGTGCGTTAGGTGACAGGATGCCCGATTCGCCCTTACGCGTGCAGCCCCACAGGGTGTTAAAGACAGGTATCATACGCGGTGCCAGGAACCACGACTTGCCTTTTACGAGCTTTGCGTAATAGACTCGGCCGCGGGCGATGACCTCATCCTTGAGGACCCATGCGCGGCTGGCTTCGTGGTCCTTTTGAACGTTCCTCGGCAAGTGCGCGTCGCGGCGGCCGCAGACAGCGGTATAGACCGACGGCAGGCCCGTGCGGGCATCGGTCAGCCCGAGGCAGAATCCAAGTTCCTCGACCATGGCCTCGACGTCTTCGACAGAGTCCACACGCAGCGATCCCTCACGCCGCCATTTTCGGTCGCGGTATTGCTCGATCTCATCGGGCAGCGTTTTGTAGGAAACAGCCATGATGGAGATTGATACGCATCATAACAAAAAAAGACGAGCGGCCAAGGCCGCCCGTCCGAATAGTGGGAATGGATGTTGAATTACCGTGGGCCGACGTTGGACGAAGATGTCGACATAACGGTCAAGGTGGAACCTGCCATTAAACGAATGTCCTCCTTTCCGGTCAGGATCACGGAACCCGCACCGCCGCCTGCGCCGATAACAGCCCCGATAGCCGCACCCTTGCCGCCGCCGATGATGGCCCCGAGAACTGCTCCGATGCCGGCCCCGATGCCGCCGCGTTTGGCCGTCTCTTTCGTCTGACTGTCGCCCTTTGCGGTGCCCTCATTATCGACCTTAACGGCCTTGCCGTTCTGGTCCTGGATGCCCTGCAGCACAGCGGCAAAGTCGTACGTCTGTCCGTCTCGCAGCGTGATCCGCTCAAAGTTGAACGTGATCTTTGATTGGCCGAGGACCTTGCCTGATCGGTTGATACCGGAGATGTAGCCCTCAACGCGCGCCCCGCGAAATTCACTCGGCGACTGAACCGTCATGCTGAAACGGTCGTTGTTTTGCGACACTTTGGTATTGACCTCGTTGTCGAGGCTGCCTGTCAGAATGACACCGTTCGGGACGACAAAGTTTCCTGATCGTGTGGTTGAGACGGTCGGCACGCCGCCGTTCGACACGTTACCTGACCGGTCGTTGTCGGAATAGCCGCCGTACTGGCCGGACGAATTTCCGCCATTGCCGCCGACGCTGAGTTGTGCGACGGAGTCGATCTTGTTGTAGACGCTCTCGGCAAAGACGGTCTGATTCAGATAGTCGGTCGTGATCCGCCGCGAGACCTTCATCGTTCGTCCCTCAGACACTGAGGTGAATGTGATGTTATAGTCCGTTTCGCCGCCGATCGACGAGACAATGAGCTTGTCTGCTGAAAGCGTTGCACGCAGACGAACGCTGCGGCCCTGCGCATCACGCTCTACCTTGTCGCGTCCGTCGGCTATGAATTTGACGGCAGGAGCGTTAGATGTTGCAAGCGTTACCTCGCTCCCGCGAATATCGATAGCGATCTGCTCGGGCGCCTCCAGCTTGTCACGAAGGTCCTGTCGCTGATCATCGCCGAGCCGAGTGTCTGCCACGATATCATCGACCTTCTCACTGCGCGCTCGATCGATCTCATACGTCCCCGACAAGCCTACGCTGAGCGTTTTTCCCGCTGGGTAAACCGGATAATCTCGCACGGGTTCAGGGACTGTCTCGGCGTTCCAGTTGGTGACGATACCATAGTTGGCCGACAGACGGTCGATCTGCTCCTTTACGGCGGTCCAGTCGTCATCGATCCGACGGTCGGTCTGAAGGCGTGCGAGAAGATTGCCGACGGGCCGCGCGGCCCCGACGATGCCGCTCACATCGGCACGGCCCTCGCGTCGTCGGTCGAAATTCTGCTCAAACGACCACACGCTGTCTCGAAGCCCGCGAATACTGTCCGTAGCAAGAGTGACGTCTGCATTTGCCTCCGAATTGCTCCGCATGTATTCGCGCAGATCCGCGTCGAGGTCGTCGATCCTGGAGTTCAGGCTGCGGATCGCGTCGCGAATGTCGCGGTCATTACCGCGCTGAGCCTCGGCCGAACCGGCTGCCGCCAAAAGAAGCAGCGCCGAGAGAAGTACCGTAAAGATACGATCGTTAAAGCTTGTCATAATTGCTATCCTCCACGCGGCCGACTGGGCACACGACCACCTCGCGCTCTTTGAAGCATTTCGCGTGCCATAGGTTGTGCAGGGTAAGACGATACCGGGCCCTGCGTATGCTAAAATGAGCGAAAAAGCCTGAAATACAGCTATGTCATCAAACGAATACAAAGCAACGGTCAAATATGCCGGGGATGAGTTCTTTATCGGAACAACACCAAATGGATACTCACAAGTTATGGATACCAAAGGAGATAGACATTCGGCACCGACGCCAATGGAGATGCTCCTGGTCTCTGTGGCGGCCTGCACAGCGGTTGACGTGATCTCTATCCTTAACAAGAAGCGCCAGAACGTGACTGACTATGATGTCGAGATCACGGGCGTCAGGGCTGACGATCATCCGCGGAAGTTTATCTCGTTTCATATCAACCATATCGTGCGCGGACGCGACATTTCGGAAAAGGCCCTTGCCGACGCCATCGAGCTCTCAGACGATAAATATTGCTCGGTCGCCGCCACGGTGCGGCCGACCGCGACTATCACAACTACCTACGAGATCATTGGATCCTAAACACTATGAGATTTTTCGCGATAGTTGTCTTGGCCCTTTCCGCGACAAATATCTTCGCCCAGGCACAACTACCGCTGGCGACCGCTGTACAGATAGCAAAGGCCGAAGATTCGCGAGCATATGACGCAAAGCTCGAAGCGTTGTTCTCAAGCCCGAATGCGGATGTTCGGCGACGGGCGGCGCTTGCCGCGGGACGGATCGGTGACGCCAAGGGCGTCGGGCCATTGGTGAAACTCGTGGAAATGGACCCATCGGACGATGTCAGGGTGATGGCTGTGTTCGCGCTCGGTGAGATCGAATCACTCGACGGGGCGGCTGCTGTCGTGGCGGTGCTGGATGACCTCAAAGCCGCCCCCGAGCTGCGTGGCCGTGCGATAGAGGCCGCGGGGAAGATCGCTGCGGCAAACCTTCCTCAGGATGACGCCAAACAGCTAGGCCTGGCTATACTATCGGCCCTGAGGTTCGAGGATACAAAGCGGTCGGTTGCGTACGGAAATGTTGTGCGGTTGGGCCTTACAGCACTTCTGCGAGTACGGCCTCCGGGTGCGGACGACGTGGCAAAACGATTCCTGAGGTATTCCGACCCGTCTATCGTTGCGGATGCTCTCAATACTCTCGCACGGCTGCGCTCACGGGACGCTAATGTGGAAGTCCGCGAATTGCTGAAGAAGGCTTCTGATCCGCTTGTTCGCGCTAATGCAGCTCGCGTGCTAGGGGCGGCTGAGGCAAAGGCCCTTGTCCCTGAACTTCTCGTCGCGGCGGTCGATGACAGAGACAGCCGTGTGCGTGTATCAGCGATCAGGTCGTTAGGCGCTTTGAACGATAAGAGCGCAGCAGCCCCACTTCTTGCGCGTGGCAACCGCCTTCTCGCCGAGCTCGGAAACACGCCATATCGCACGCCGCCTAGTCAAAAGAGTGAATTGATCGAGATCACTGTCGTGGTTGGCAGACTGCTCCAGGGAACGGGCGACTCTACCGCGATCAAGTTTCTCAAGGACTTCGGGCTGCTCGACCGACTTTTGACGCCGGACATCTTCACAGCGATGGCGAGGGTCTCGCCGGCTGAGCTACTCAAGATGTATGATTACACGCATTGTGAATTCAAAAGGTCGCAGCCGTCATGCTGGAAGTACCTTAGCGGCCTTGATCAGGGACGGGCCGAGCTTGCCCGGCTACCCGTTGCCGACCCGCTCAGGGCAGAGGCTCTTGAAGATGTGCGAAACGCCGTAAAGGCCGAGAAGGAACTCGAATTCTCACAAGATGCGAAGAATACGCGGCTCGCGATCCCCGACCGGTTACGGAGCTTTTCCGCGTTCAAGACGGACGACGCAGCGCAGATAATTCGCCCGTTCTTGAGCTATGGTGATGTTCAGGTCAGGGCGGCAGCGGCTGGTCTGATCGGTGATATGCCGAGTTCAAAAGAGAATGTTGACGCCCTGAAGACGGCCTTTGACAAAGCATTTGCTGCCGACAAGCGTGACAACGATGCTCAGTTGGCGATACTCGATGCGTTGTTAAAGCTCGATAGGAAGGAGGCCGTCGGCAGAGCTCTCGCCGCTCTGGGTTCGCCGGATTATCTGGTCCGCCAACGCGCAATCCGGATGCTCGAGGATAAGGGCCTACAGAAGGACTTTCCCCAGGTTTCGACTACGCTCGAAAAAGTACGCGCTGAGCATAGGGACCACGTGCTGCCGTATTCGCGTTCGTCTGGAACAAAGCTGGGACAGGTCCTGAATACCGATGCGGATTATAGACGCGCCTTGTCGCGCCGGAACGGCTCGGTCAAAGCCGTGGTAAAGACCGGTAAGGGGACTTTCACAATAGACTTTTATCCGGAGGACGCTCCGTTGACGGTCGATAACTTCGTCAGACTTGCACGCAAGGGATACTTCAACGGCCTCGAAGTGCATCGCGTAGTGCCAAACTTTGTGATGCAGGACGGCGACCCTCGCGGTGACGGCAGCGGTGGGCCGGGATGGTCCATCCGTTGCGAGATCAACATGCGCGAATACAGTCGCGGTGCAGTAGGCATGGCCCTTTCAGGAAAAGACACTGGTGGTTCGCAATGGTTTGTGACACATTCACCGCAACCGCATCTGGATGGCGGCTACACCGCTTTCGGCCAGGTGAGTGAGGCCGATATGATGGTCGTCGACAGGATCGTGCGCGGTGATAAGATCATCAGCATACGAATCGCAGGAAAGTGAGATAACTACATAGACACATGGGGCACGCAACTCGCTCTGTGTCCAAGTGTCTATTGTCTTTTATGAATGATCTTGAGAGCCAGGAACGAAGGGTAAAGGTCGAGCGGAATCTTGATGAGCTTTCGCGCTACCTTGACGGACTGTTTCGGGTACCCGGGACAGAGTGGAGATTCGGACTCGATTCGTTGATCGGATTGATACCGAATGTCGGTGACACGCTTACGGTCGTGCCTGCTCTGTACATACTGGTCTCCGGCGTTCGCTACGGCGTTCCGAAGATCACGCTGCTTCGCATGGCCTTCAATATCGGCCTCGATTATGTCGTAGGAATGATACCGTTCGTCGGCGACGCATTCGATTTTGTCTGGAAGGCCAATAACCGCAACATGAATCTGATACGCGAGCGGGCCGCCGGTCTTGGCAGAGGCACGGCTGGTGATTACGTGTTTGTCTTTGGCCTTATCGGGCTCTTAATAGTACTGCTGCTAGCCTCGATCTTTGCGAGCATGTTCGTCATGTACTGGATCCTTGCGAGCGTGCCGATGACCTAAATAGATCACGCGCCCGCCGCCGCAAACATCTTCTCCAGAGCGCCCGTTAGAACACCGATGCCGTATTCGCCGGCTGCCCTAGACTTGAGGTTTCCTTCCCCGTCGAAGAGGTAGTAAACAGGCACCCATCCTTGTTCGTTCTGGAATGCGTCCTTAAGCTTGTGCAGGCTGTCGACAGCAGTTGGTTCGGTGATCCCATTTGCACCGATCGCCTCGTTTACCGTGTCCAGATCTGTATCGGCCTCGTAACGCGGCATATGGACTGCTATCGTCTGCAGTCCAAGCGGACCATACTTTGCTTTCAATTCAGTCAGGGCCGGCATTTTCTCTTTGCATACGCCGCACGATACGGCCCAGAAATGTACGAGAGTCGGCTTACCCTGAACACGCTCGGTTGTTTCCTGCAGTGAGCCGTTGATCCACGTGGTTGCTCCGTCGAATCCCGGCATCGGATCTCCAATTCTCATTGGCATAACTGATCTTCTCCAATCGAATGTGTCAGCAGCCGGGTTACTGATGTAACCCGGCTCCTATTCTCGATAGTTGCTCTATACCTTCAAGTTCTCCTGTCCCGGCGACCAGTCAGCCGCGCAGAGGCCACCTGTCTGCAGGCCCTGGAGGACACGCAGCGTCTCATCGACCGAGCGGCCAATATTTAGGCTATGGACGACTGAGTACTGCAGCACGCCTTCCGGATCGATGATGAAGAGGCCGCGGAGCGCAATATTCGCATCCTCGACGAGAATGTTATATTGCCGCGCGAGTTTGCCGCCAACGTCAGATGCGATCGGGTAGCTTACACCTTCGATGCCGTTCTTGTCTTTCGGCGTACGAAGCCATGCTCGGTGCGAGTGGACCGAGTCTGTCGAGACGCCGATCACCTCGGCACCGATACCATTCAGCTCGTCGAGCCTATCGGAAAAGTGGATGAGTTCGGTGGGGCATACGAACGTAAAATCAAGCGGGTAGAAGAGCAGGATGAGCCATTTGCCCTTGTAATCCGACAGTTTGACGTTCTCACCGAGCGTCTCGATATTCTTGGTCGACGGCATGTCGAAATCAGGGGCCGGTTTACCGACCTTTGCGAATGTGACCGCGTTCTCGGCGGCCGTTGCTGTTGCTGTTGACATAGTTGTGTATTTTCTCCTTGTTATTTCATCAGACGGCTTCTGGACCGCCGCGAAAACTTTGATTGCTGTTTGGCCTTGTATGATCCAACTCCGGACGGGGACGGCAACTCACCTATGCAATCCGGGCACTTGCCTAGCAGCGTGAACCCGATCGATTCGGGTTTGAAGCGCGAATACTCAGCGGCCCGGGCCATCAGTCCGGCCGGCAAGTTCATTTCGATATCTACCAACCGGCCGCACTCACTACAAAGCGCGTGATCATGCCGATGCATGACCGCATCAAACCTGCTCGAGCCGTTGCCGAACCTGATCTCCGTGATGTGGCCGGTTTCCTTGAGATACCGAAGGCTGTTATAGACGGTGGCAAATGAGATCGACGGTAAGTGCTCCTTAGCCGCAGCAAATACCTCGTTCGCTGTCGGATGAGAATTACTCGCGCGAATTACCTCTAGGACTACCTCGCGTTGAGGGGTCAAGACCGATGTTCGCAAATTTGACGTCTCACGCTCCATTCTATAGAGTTAGAATAATTCTAACTCTAGAGTATGTCAATAGCAAATCTAGAGAATTCGTATTAGGGCCTGATCAGGAGCTTTCGACGAGCAAGGACTGTCAAACGGGGCCGCTTAGAGCTTACGTCGATCATTCGTTCGGCAAGGCCGCGGGTTTCGATGACAGAAACTTTTGGCGTATACGTAACGACGTACGCAGCGTCGATCATATGTGCGACGAGTGGGGCCTTTTCGAGCATCTCATCAGTCGTCTCGGGAAGGATAAACTCGCCATTGGTGCTATCGGCAAGGCCTGACAGCTGTTCTTGGCTTGCCTCCAGGTCGGCCTTTCGGGCCCGCATATGACGAAGAAAGCTCCGGTCGGTAACGATCGTCGGCCCGACCTTGACACCCTTATCACGGACACCATTAGGCAGCGTCGCTTGTATCTCATCCGGAACCGCCTTGGGCGGCGGTGTCTGAGAGATGCCCTTGGCCCGAGGTTCGATATCGGCAGTTTCGAGTGCAGTGTAGCTAAGGATGTGGACAGAGATATCAGTTGCCAGCAGATCGCGGATCGCATCAAACTTCGCGGAAGGGCGGCCCAGGCTGTCAGTTCCATCCGTGATAAGGACGATATGACGATTGTCAGCGGGATTGCGCATAACAAACTCGCGCGCCATCTTGAGCGCATCGACAAATAGTGAGCGCCGACCAAACTTCGCCCTGGTGATCGCGCTGAAGGCATCGGCCCGTTCGCTAGACCATTCCGATAGGATCTCAGGCTTCTCGGAATACTGCATCACCGCTATCGAATCGCCGTTCCTGAGCGCCGTCACTATAGCGTTTGCCACTAGGCGGGTCTTGTCGAGTGTCTTGACGAAGCGCATCTCGCCGCCGGTGTCCATCACGATGAGGACTTGCGCCGGTATCCGCCTTACGCTGGTAGGTTGATGGAGAATGTCGTTCTCGGTAATGACAATATCGTTGGCCGTGAGGTCGGGAAAGAAGTTACCGTCGGCATCAAACGCGAGGACATTGAGCTTGATCTCTTCGGTGACGACCCTGAGAGGTTCTTCCGGCGTTGGTGTTGGCTGGATCCGGCCGCTTTGTCCGAAAGCGACCGTCGACAATGTAAGGAAGAGAGCACAACTCAAGGCAGATTTCATCTGATTGTTCGATGCCCGACAATGATGAGGCTTTGCTTCATAACACAGGAAACTCATCGACAAAATCGAGCAGGTTGCCGACATAGGCGGGAAACCGCGGGCATGCGATGTTGTGCGGTCGCAGCAATCGCTGCGCGATGCTTGTGTCGTAGGTCTGTGAAACAAAGAAATACGGTACGCCATGATGCGGCAAGCCGGTCACCAGCGGCGAGATGCGTGTATTGAGGAACCACTCGGTCAGCCGTGGTGATGGACGGAATTCGGACCTCCGGCCGGTCAACTCTTTCGCGATCAGGTCAAAAAGCTCCGCAGTCGTCTGAGGCGACGGGTCGGCCAAGGCCACCGTTTGGCCTGTCGCGGCCTTGTCTTTTGCGAGCGCGGCCATGGCATCAACGACAAAATCCACAGGCACCAAATTGAGCCTGACGGCATCATTCCCGACGTTTAGGATCCGGAGTATTTGAGGAGCTTTTCGCAGATAGTGGATCAGATAGTATATTCCGTCGTACTTCGCCGTCTCGCCTGTGGTCGAATCACCGACAACCACAGACGGACGAAAGATGGTAACCGGCAGAGTCGGCTTTAGACACTCGACCTCGAGTTCGGCGAGATATTTCGTTTCCTCATAAAAGTTTCGAAAGCCGGCCTTGTGCTCAAGGTCGGTTTCCAGCATGAGCCCTTCGCGTTTACCCGCGACATAACAGGTCGAGATGTAGTTGTACCTGCGAAGCGGGCGGATCGTATGCACAAAATCGTTAATGTTCTTTGTGCCCTCGTAGTTGACGCGGAACGCTAGATCTTTCTCGACCGCGAGGTCGTAGGCCGCGGCGAGGTGAAACACATCGGTCACCTCGTGCTGCATCGTCTCAAGGTCTGTGTCCGAAATGCCAAGTTTCGGCAGCGTGATATCACCCTCTACCAGAACAAAGCACTCAAGCGGGGTTCGCGTGGCCTCGGCAATGTCCTCGACCTCAGCCATCGCTTTCTCAGTGAACTGCGGCTGGACAAGGAGGAAGAACTGCGTTTCCGGGTCGGCGAGCTTCTCGACAAGTCGGCCGGCGATGAAGCCCGGGAAGCCGGTCACAAATATGGATTCACGAAAGAGCATAACGACAATTCGATTCTACCAAGCAGCCGGAAATCGATGCAAAAAAAGTATTTACACGTGTTTTTTGTCTGTGCTAAGGTTTGAAGCGCTCTACTTGTGTGATGAGAATTCAGGAGATGCGGTCCGGCATCGTGCATCTAAAGAGAAAGATGGATGAGGATCATGAAACGATCGCTGTTGCGTCAGAGTTGGACGACGCACCATCCGCAAGCCCTGGGTCGCGGCTCGATGAACCTGTTTGGTCGTTAATATCGTTCGATGGGCTCCAGGCGGGTGGATTGACCCATCGGCAGGCTTACGAGCGAATGGTCGAGCTCGATGAGCAGGGTATTGCCGGACTGTGCGTCGTTACCGACGAAGCGGCGATGCGGATAACGGCTTAGAACTGTAATACCACTTTCCCAAAGTTTGCATTCGCCGCCACGCGTGCGTAGGCATGCGCAACCTGAGAGACTGGGAACACACTGTCAACATTTGGCCTGACGCGGCCTGAAACGAGGAGAGGCAATACATCCCGTGAAAACCGTTCAGTCGCAGCGACTTTTTCAGCCAGTGAACGAGAGCGGAGGACGGTGCCCCTTATAACAAGCCGTTTCTGGAGGACTAAACCCAGATCGAACTCTGCGTTGCGGCCCGATGTAAGGCCGACCAGCATCAATCTGCCTTTTTCTGCCAGGCACGCTAGATTTTGCTGAAGATAGAAACCGCCAACAAGGTCGAGGATGACATCCACGCCCCGTCCATGGGTTGCGTGCATGACCTTTTCTGCGAACTCCCCGTTGGCAGCATCAATGGCGACATCGAGACCGAACTGTTGACACCGTTCGAGCTTGTCAGTTGTCCTTGAGGTGCCGATCACCGTTGCACCATTGGCCTTCGCGACCTGAAGGGCGGCTAGCCCGACACCCGAGCCAACTGCGTGTATGAGGAAAGTTTCACCGGGTGCTAGGCCGGCTTGTGTAATTACTGCATCGTGAGCCGTAACAAATGCTTCAGGAACCGCCGCTGCCGCGACGTACTCAATGTCATCGGGTATTGCGGCAACCAGCGATGAATGCGTCAGCACGAATTCCGCCTGGGCACCGGCAGTGACTATTCCAAACACACGATCGCCAATCTTCCATGTCGAGACAGTGTCGCCAATGGCCGCTATCTCGCCTGCGAATTCGAGGCCAGGTAGGTGAGGATCGTACCCAAACGGTGGCGGATAGTGTCCCTTGGCCTGGAGGATATCGGCCCGATTGATGCCGGCGGCATGGGCCTTCACGAGTATGGCGTCATCATGAGGCTCTTGAGGATGCGGAACGTCACGCACCTCGACCGCATCAGAGAGACCAAACTCACTTATGTAGACCGCACGCATACGGGGCTATTTTAGCTCGATGTTGTTAGCTTTCAGCGTGTTTCCCATCGCCCGCTGGAGTTCGGAAATGGCTTTGTTAAGATCGGTGCGCGAGCGAAGCTCACCACTTCGGCCTGCGGCCAGCGCAGTCTGACGCTCGAGGACCTTGTAGACATCGGATTGTCCGGCGAGCATCTTGCGGCTTTCCGAATCGTACTGTCGAGTCAGATTCTCGCGCGCAATTGCCGCAGCTCTCAGTCTCGCTTCCATCATTCTTACCGCCTGCAGTGCGTTTCGCACCTCGACCTCGATGCCTTGTTCGACTTGCTCGCGCTGGACCTCAAGCCGGTCGGCCTCAACACGGGCACGGCCAAGCTGGGCTTTTGCCGCCTTATCGCCCGGCAGGGGAATGTTGAAATTTATGCCGACGCGAAAAACGGGATATCTGTGAGCAAATACGCCACGGTAAGGACTGCCGATAAGCAATGCCAAGTTGGCCTGTTGCTGCTGGCAGGCCGGCGAGTTCGGATTCGTCTGACAAGCCGTCGGGAAATTAGGGCTAAAGCTTGGGTTTGCATTACCGCCGATCCCTGTCTCCGTGATACTCGCCGAAAAGTCGATCTGAGGCTTGGTCTGGTCTTTATAGAGCCTTTGGTCGATCAGGTTTATCTCTTTTAGGGTTTTATTAAGGTCAAGCTCGGGTCGCTGGGCGATGGCCGTGCCCATCGCCTCGCCTAGGGTCGTTGTCGGTACGGCCTGATCGACCGGCTCTATCGGTGTGATCGAGCGGTTCCACAGCGCATCACTGCGGTTTGGCAAAAGAAGGAACTTTAGAGCGTTCTCCGCTAGGTTTACGACATTTAATGCATCGTAAACAGCCTGTTCGAACGTGGCAACCTGTGTCTCGGCCGCTACTATGTCTATCGGTGCAAGCTGGCCTTCGCCGACGAGGCGACGGTTGTGATCAAGCTGTGACTTCGCATCGCGAAGGGTATCGCGCTGAACCTGAAGATTTCTCAGCGCGAACGTCAGGTCCCAATACGCTTTCTCGACGTTGGCGACCGTCTCGATCGACCGTTGGCGAAATTGCGTATCGCTCAACTCTATATTGCGCTTAGCAAGCGCGAGGGAACGACGAGCAATATCTGTTTTTCGGCCGCGAAACAATGGCTGCAGCACCGAGAGGCCCAGATTCGCATTAAGCTGAGGGCTAAGGATCGAGATCGGGTTGTCCGTCGTTAGCCGCTGATTGCTGAGCGTGGCCGTAGCGATCGTTCCGAACCGTTCCGATGCCGCCGAGATCGACGCACTCCCAAACATGGTGCCGACAGTCGTTTTTTGATTGCTGCTGAAAATACTGACGTTCGGGGTGGTAGCCCGGTCGTAATATGCCTGGCCCGTCAAGCGTGCCTGGAAAGCGCCGCGGGTTGCTTTAAGGTCGAACTCGGCCATCGTTACCGTCTTGCGCGAAACCTCGATATCACGGTTGTTCTCGAGTGCGAGTTCGATCGCTTCTCTGAGCGTCAATGTTCGCTGGTCAGCGATGTCAACACCGACTCGGCCGAGTTCCGGCAGGAGCCGATCGTCACTGCGATAGTCGGGAGCTATCGCAGGAACTGTTACCGTCTCGGGCGAAGGTGCTGGAACCTGGGCACGCGACGAGATCGCCGCGAAGGCACAGAACGAGACCAATAGAACGTAACTAAACTTCAGCATCTCGGATCACGGCCTTGCAAAAACTGAACTCACTGCGGCGGCGAATCGGCGCTTGATGCCGCCGAAGAGCCACTGGGCAGCCCGATTGATGTACCGGAACAGCCTCAATTCAGCGAGGTCGTCAAAGAGTGAGTAAAAGACGGGCACCGCAAGCAGAGTAAGGAGCAGACACAATGTTTGGCCACCGACCACGAGAACACCGATGGATCGGTTAGTGCCCGAACCCGCACCGGTGCCGACGACCAGCGGGATCATGCCTGCTACCAAGGCGATCGTTGTCATAAGGATCGGCCGCAGCCGGTCGCGGTTCGCTTGAATTATGGCGTCATAGCGCGACATTCCCTGCGAACGCAGGTGGTTGGTATGGTCGATCTGCAGGATCGCGTTCTTCTTGACCACGCCGAAGAGCAAGAGCAAACCGAGGCCTGAGAAGATATTCACAGTCTGTCCCATAATGAGCAGGCTAAATATGCCGAATGGTATAGAAAGCGGCAGCGTCAGCAGGATCGTAACCGGATGAATAAACGACTCGAACTGTGCAGCGAGTACGATGTACATGAATACGAACGACAGTGCAAAGGCCAGTAAGAAGTAGAATCCGGCTTTGCCCATCTCCTTTGATTGGCCGACATAGCCCGTTCGGTACCCCGCCGGCAGATCAAGATCCTTAACATAGTCATTGATCGCTGACGTAATATTTGCAGCAGAACCGCCCGGTTTCGTGTTGGCGAGCAGGGTAACCTGACGCTGCCGGTTTGTGCGGTCCACGGAACTCGGGCCGGTTCCTGCTGAAGACTTGACGACGCGGTCGAGCGTGACCCAGCCTACTTTCGTCGATGGCACAATAAGACGATTGAGGCCTTCAACACTTGTTCGAAACGGATTGATAGCCCGCACACGGACCTCGTATTGGTCGGTACCGGCATTGAAGGTTGTAGCTTCCTGCCCCGCGACCAAAGTGTTCAATGCCTGGGATACGTCGCCGACTCGGACGCCAAGATCGGCCGCTGTGTTACGGTCCACTTCGAGCCGCAGTTCCGGCTTGCCAGATATGAGTGTGGAGTCAATATCGACCGCGTCCGGGATCGTTTTCATTTTAGCGAGGATCTTGTCTGAGTATTCCTCGAGCTTCTTGATGTCAGGCCCCGATATCAAGAACTGCACGTTAGCATTGCGAAAACCACCGCCGGAGAACGCCTGCACCTGCTGGACGCTTGTGCGCAATTCGGACGGAAACTCCTTGAGCAGCTCACGGGCGTCCGCCATCATGGCCTCCTGCGACTTGGCCCGACCCTTGACGTCCGAAAGCTTGACGTATATCGTGCCCGAATTCACGACCTGTTGCTGTCCGCCGCCGACCGTTGCGAGGGTATCGGTAACGCCCGGCATCTTTCTGACCTCCGATGCGATCCGCTCGAATATCTGCGACGTGGCCGTCAGGCTCGAGCCCTCGGGAGCACGTATCTGGATCTCGAATTGCGACTGGTCATCGACGGGCAGAAAGTTTTTGCCGACGAATACGAAAAGCGGGACAATGCTAAGAAATACGACCAGGACCAGGCCAATGATCACCCATCGATGTCCCATCGAAAACCGAAGCAGCCAAGTATAGATGCCGTCGAGATGTCGAAACCAGCCTTGGTAATGGCTGCTGGCTTCGGCCTCGGCGATCATGCCATCGCCGTGGATCTCAGGTTCGCTCATTTCGCTGGATCGATGCGTGTCTTTCTTCGCTCTGATCAGCCTGGCCGCCAGCATCGGCGTCAGCGTAAACGAGACTATCAGCGACACCGCGACCGCAAAAGCGGCTGTCAGGCCAAATGAAGACATGAATCTGCCGACGATGCCTTGCATAAAGCCGATCGGCACAAACACGGCCATCAACGAGAGGGTCGTCGCCATCACAGCCGGCCCGATCTCGCGTGTGCCCTCGATCGCTGCCTGGAATGGGTTCATTCCCTTTTCGTCGACAAACCGATAGATATTCTCGAGCACGACGATCGCGTCGTCGATCACGATTCCGACCATCAGCGTTAGGGAGAGCATCGTGATCGAATTGAGCGTGTAGCCCATTGCATACATCAGAGCAAAGGTCGAGATTATCGAGGTCGGTATCGCAAGCCCTGCAATAAACGTCGAGCGAAAACTCCAGAGGAAGAGAAAAACGACGATAGCCGCGAGGATCGAGCCGACGATCAGGTGTTCCTCGATGTTGCGCAGGGAGTTTTCGATGAAGATCGAGTTGTCGCCTATGATCCGCATCTGAAAGTCCTTGGGGAGCGTCGGCTCGATCTCTTTCAGACGTTCTTTGATGTCATGCGCGACGCTAACGGTATTCTGGCCGGACTGTTTTGAGACGACAAGCGTGACAGCCGGCTGCCCGTTAAGCCGCGCTTCGGAGCGTGGTTCTTCAGCTCCGTCCTCGACATAACCAAGATTCTTGATCTTGACCTGATAGCCGCCCCGCGTCGCGACTACGACATCGTTGAATTCCGCCGGCTTTGCGATCTTGCCGACCGTACGAACGCTCGTTTCCGTTTGCCCCTCATCGAGCCGGCCTGAGGGGAACTCCATGTTTTGAATGCGGAGCGATCCTGAAACCTCGGCCGGAGTGACGTTATACGAACGCATCTTGTCAGGATCGACCCACACGTTGATCTGCCGTTCCTGGCCGCCTATGATCGTGACCTGGCCGACACCGTTGATCGATTCGATGCGTTCCTTGACCTTGTTCTTTGCGATCTCTGTGACGTCACGGCGGGAACGCGGCGCTGAGATCGAGATCCGAAGCACCGGAGCCGCATCCGTATCCAGCTTCTGGACAGTGGGCTGTTCGGCGGTGTCGGGGAGATTGGGAATAACGGTCTGAACGCGGTTCTCGACCTCTTGCGCCGCAACATTAACATCCTTTTCAAGAACGAACTGGACAAAGACCTGCGACACGCCCTCGATCGATGTCGAGCGAAGCTCGTCAATGCCGCTGATCGTATTGACGGCCTCCTCGACCTTCTCAGTGATCTCGGTCTCGACCTCCTCAGGCGATGCGCCGGGATTGATAACGGTCACGGTGATCGTCGGAAAGTCGATCTTTGGAAAGAGGTCGACGCCGAGGCTCAGGAAGGAGAATGCTCCCACCACCACGAGCGACATGATGAGCATCGTCGCGAATACCGGACGTTTGACACAGACCTCAGCTAACCACTGCATAACGTCAATTCACCTGCCGGACCAGCACGCCGTCCGATAGTTCGCCAATACCACTTGTGGCTATTACGTCGCCCTCAGCAACACCCTGCTTGATCTGGAGCAAGTCTCCCTCGAGAATGCCTGTCTGTACGAGTTGTTCCCTTGCCGCTCCGTCTTTTACGACAAACACGCGGCTAAGGTCGCCTTCCGTTCTGACGGCTGACGCCGGGACCATGACTGCGTTCTCAGCCTTCGCCTGAGTGATCCTGACGGTTGCGAATTGGCCGGGCTTTAGCAAGCCATCGCCATTCGGTACTTCGGCCTCAACCGTAAGCGTGCGAGCGGCGGCGTTAAGGCTCGGCAGGATTCGAGCCACTGTGCCCGAAAAGTTGCGGTCAGGGTAAGCGCTGACCTGAAGCGATATGCCCTGGCCTGTCGTTACCCTACCGATCGATTGCTCAGGGACGTCTATTTTGAGACGCAGGGTGCTTGTTCGGACAATGGTCGCGACCTTTGTATTTGGGGCATTCGGCGTTACGAATTCGCCCAGATCGGCCACGCGTTCGGCGATATAGCCGCTGATCGGTGCCCGAATGACCGTATCGGTGAGTGCTTTTCGTGCCTGACCCACCTGCGTCTCGGCCGTTGCGATGCCGGAGCGAGCTGCGGCGACCTGGGCCTCCGCTGAGTTGATCGCCCTCACAGCTACTGCAGCGTTGGAACGGGCCTCATCAAGCTGGCCGATCAAGGCGTCACGCTGCGCGCGCCGCTGGTCAACCGATGAGCGAGATACGTCCTCAGTCGCAAACAGGCGTTCGGCACGCGCAAGTTCCTTCTCCGCCAGGATAAGATTGGCTCTCGTCGATTTCACCTGTGAGAATGTCTCGATATCAAAAGTCTCACCGTCTTTCAGTCCCAGCCTCACCTGCGCTTGCCTTAGTGCAGCGGTGGCGGTGTCAAAGGCGCGTCGCTGCTGCACGACTTGGGCCTCTGCCTGTTCGAGCCGCAGCTTAGCGTCGCGATCGTCGAGCCGTACGAGGACGCTGCCCTTTTCGACATAGCTTCCGACATCGAAATTGACCTCAACGATCTTGCCGCCGATAGCCGGTGCAACATCGGTCTGCGCGTCGCCTGCAAGATTGCCCGTGGCTTCAAAGTATGTCGGTATCTGCCGCGTGACGGCTTGTGCCGTTGTGACATCGACGATCGTCGGCTGGTTGTTCGCGGCGTTGCTGCTGTTCGAACTGCGCGAACCGCAAGAGGCCCCCAGCGCCGCCGCTGCGATCCAGCCGAGTACTGCAAACTGTTTCTTACTGATCATCTCGTTCCTATGCCTTGATGCCGTTCAGAAGTATCTCGGAAAAGTTCTTTGCCGCCGTCTCGTTCGACACCTTTAGGATCGTCCGGTTCTTGTCCCAGAGGATATTGTTGATGGAATGATGTATTAGCATTCCAATGAACGCTCGCACGACGATTCGCGGATTCACCTTCCTAAATGCCTTGTCACGCTGCCGTCGCGAGATGTATTCGCCGATGAACTTATAGACCTCACGTACAAAATCATCAAAGAATCGCTGCGCGAGATCGTGTTCCTCGAGAGCCGAATAAAATAGCAGACGCATAAAGGCCTCGTCGGCGTGGTGCTTATTCATCGCGTCGAGGGCGATGTGATAGAAGACCGCAAAGTCGTCATTGTTCTCGATCGCCTTTTGAAGTTTTGCGTTCTCTTCCCATGGGAACCGCCTAACGCCTTCCTGACAGCCCTTGGTGTGCAGAATCGCGCCATAGAGTTCCTCTTTGTTGGCAAAATGCCTAAAGACCATCGCCTCAGATACGCCTGCGGCTTTGGCGATCTCCTTGGTCGTCGTCCCGTTAAAGCCACGTTGTGAGAAGAGATGGACAGCGGTCATCAATATCTGGTCACGTCGGGCGTTGCCCTTCATTCGGCCGCTGTATTCACATTTGAAAGAGTCCTGGATCAACCTGTGTTATGTAGTAAGTGCTTACTAACTCCGTTTACAAAGATTCGCACCTGAGTGCCTCGGATGTCAACCGCGGCGTATTCAATTGTTACGGAGAACGAATTCGCGAACATATTGGTTGCACTTTTCGTTACAACCAAGTGGCGGCTAGTTTTCATCAGAGAGCGCCGGACGCATTTTTCACCTTGGAGGACGAGATCAGCAATGTCGGAGTTTGAAGCAGAGGTCAAGAAGGCCGAGAAGGAATTGGAGCAGGGATTGATGACGGTTAGCGAGCCGGCTGATGGCAACGCCGGCCAGGATGAATTTTTGGGAGATCTCAAGATGCACGCACAGGAATACGGACAGAAGATACAGGACACGGCGACGAAGGCCTATGACTTCGCCAGCGAGAAATTCACGCAGGCCGGGGACAAGCTCAAGGATCTGTCGAGCAAGGACCCGCGCGAATTGGTCGAGGACGCAAAGGAGTTTGCCCGCCAGAAGCCGGGCCAGACGATCCTGATCTCGGCTGCCGTTGGCCTTGTCTTAGGTCTGATATTGCGAGGACGCAAGTAGGGCACGAGACTTAGGCAGGTTTTTGTAAGCGGGACCGTCACCGGTTCCGCTTTGTCATTTTACTTTTGTCGCTCTTTTCCTCTACTCTACGCATTCAAGGTATATGAAGAACGACCTCTTTATCCCAGCCATCCTGCTCTGTCTCGCATGCCTGGGCTGTTCCATTACGGATAAGCTGAACAACGGCCCGACGAATACCGAATCGACAAATACGAACAGTAAGTCGAATACAACCGAACCGTCACCCGAGGTCGGCGCCGAAGGCCAAGACCGGTCAGGTCCGGCCCAAGCCTTGGTCTCGGACCTGTACAAGGAGCACGACACGGGCCGTAGCCCGTTCTTCCAGACACGCGACCGCGGCCTTGTCGACCGGTTCTTCACAAAACCACTCGCCGATATGATCTGGAAGGACTCAATGAATGCGACGACTGAGATCGGGGCGATAGATTTTGATGCGCTTTATGACGCTCAGGACGTTGAGAAGAAAGGATTTTCGGTCGGTTCGGCTGAGGTCAGCGGCGATTCTGCAACGGTCGTTGCGACATTCACGAATTACGGCGAGAAGAAGCGTGTAACCTTCCATCTCAAATCGGCAAATGGCGGCTGGAAGATCGACGACATTAAATACCAGAACGGAACCTCGTTGATGGGGCTGTATCGACAAACTTACGGGAAGGGCGAGACGAAGACCAATGCACCGAACGTAAAGAACGTCGCTGGTGAGTTTGAAGGCACCTTCCGCGTCGGCGACACTAGCTGCACGGTGAAGCCAATTCGGATGGCTTTTGAGGTTCGCTGGGCTAAGGGCCGCGGCAGTGAGGTGTTCGTATTCAGAAGCGGCAATGCCTTTGATTCCGACGACGGTAACAGCTTCGAGTTCGACGATGAGAACTATAATTCGGGTACATTCTATCGTGCGGACGGCAAGACGTTTCCGGTTCGAAGAGCGAATTAGTATGATTACGGAGATTCCCTGCTCGCTCCGAAGTCTATGAATCATATCAAACTTCTGATCCTTTTCGTTGTTCTTGCAGCGGTCGCGCATGGTCTTGGTTGTAGCTCAGCGACGGTGACGCCCGCCGGGCCGTTGGCAAGAAAGGTCCGGATCGGCTTCGCTATGGATGCCCTAAAACAGGAGCGCTGGCAAAAGGACCGCGACCTGTTCCTGCAGCGTGCAGCAGAACTCGGTGCTGAGGTCCTGCTTCAAACTGCTGATGGCAATGACGAGGCGCAGATGAAGCAGGTCGAGAGCCTGTTGACGCAGGGCATCGATGTGCTCGTAATCGTGCCGCACAATGCAGAAGTCGCGGGAGCGATGGTCGAGATGGCTCGCAAACAGGGCGTGCCCGTTATCTCATACGACCGCTTGGTCAAGAACAGCGAGCCAGACCTTTACGTCTCATTTGACAATGAACGGGTCGGCGAACTACAGGCCAAATATCTCTTCGACAAGATGCCGAAGGGCAATTACGTGTTGATCGGCGGCGCTCCGACCGACAACAATTCGCTATTGCTGCGAAAGGGACAATTGAACATTCTGCAGTCGGCGATCGACCGCGGCGACATCAAGGTTGTTGCCGATCAGTGGGCAAAGGAGTGGCTTGCCGAGGAGGCCCTCAAGCACGCCGAGAACGCGTTGACCCAGAACAATAACAAGATCGATGCGATGGTGGTCTCAAATGATGGGACCGCAGGTGGCGTCATCGAAGCTCTGAATGCCCAGGGACTCGCCGGAAAGGTCCTCGTATCAGGCCAGGACGCTGAGCTCGCCGCCCTGCAGCGCATCGTTAGAGGCACGCAAACGATGACCGTCTACAAGCCGATCTCACGCCTGGCTCCTGCCGCTGTCGAAGCCGCCATAGCTCTCGCAAAAAAGGAAAAGCTCAAGACGACCCGCACCGTCAACAACGGCCGTATCGACGTCGCGTCGATACTGATTGAGCCGATACCGGTCGATAAGGCCAACATCGATTCAACCGTCGTCAAAGACGGATTTCAGGATCGCGATAAGATCTATCGGGAAAATTGATCTGACCGAGCTATTCCCACTCGATCGTGCTTGGCGGTTTTGACGAGATGTCGTAAACGACGCGGTTCACACCGCGCACCTCAGACGTGATCCGTGACGAGACCTTCGCGAGAAACTCGTGCGGGAGCCTTGCCCAGTCGGCAGTCATGCCGTCGGTTGAGGTGACGGCGCGCAGCGCCACAGTCTTTTCGTACGTGCGAAAATCACCCATGACGCCGACCGACTGTATCGGCAGCAGTACGGCGAAGGCCTGCCAAACGTCGTTGTAGATCCCGAAGTTATGTAGTTCCTCGATGAAGATGCGGTCAGCGTGCTGCAGCAGCTCGACCTTTTCGGGTGTAATGTCGCCGAGTATCCGCACGCCCAGGCCCGGCCCCGGGAACGGATGGCGTTCGAGGATCATCTCAGGAATTCCCAGATCGCGGCCGATCGAGCGAACTTCGTCTTTGAATAGTTCCCTGAGCGGCTCGATTAGCTTGAGTTTCATCTTCTCGGGCAGGCCACCTACGTTGTGATGCGTCTTGATCGTGACCGACGCGCCGCGAAGGGAGACAGATTCAATCACGTCGGGATACAAGGTTCCCTGAACCAGCCAGTTCGCGTCGGCGATCTCTTCGGCCTCGGCCTGAAAGACGTCAATGAACTTCGCACCGATAGCCTTGCGCTTTTTCTCCGGGTCGACAACGCCCGCCAGAACCGGGTAGAAATCTCGTGACGCGTCAATGCCGACGACGTTGAGGTGCATATTCTCACGGTACACCGCGATCGTGTCCTCGAATTCGCGATACCGCAGCAGTCCGTTATTGACAAAAATGCACGTTTGCCGCTCGCCTATCGCTTCATGCACCAAGGCAGCGGCAACGGTCGAATCGACACCACCGGACAAGCCGCAGATGACCTTGTCGGTATCGCCGACGGTCGAACGGATCTTCTCTATCTCGTCGGCAATGAAACTGGCAGCCGTCCAGTCGCCTTTGCACTTACAAATATCGAATATGAAATTCTTTAGTACTTCCTTCCCGAGCGGTGTGTGTGTGACCTCAGGATGGAACTGCACGCAATAGATGCGGCGCTCCTTGTTCTCCATTGCTGTCACAACCTCGCCCGTTGTCGCGGTGATATCAAAACCTGTCGGAAGCTCAGTGACGTGGTCACCGTGGCTCATCCAAACGTCGAGTTCGGATGGGAGACCGCGGAACAATCGCGTCGCTCTGCTTAGGACCTTGAGCGTTGCGTGACCGTACTCTCGACGTGCCGCGGGTGAGCTCCTGCCGCCGAGGTCTACAGCCACTAGCTGCATCCCGTAGCAGATGCCAAGGACCGGCACGGCGACCTTATCATAAAATCCATCCTCGACCCGAGGTGCATCTTCATCCGTTACGCTCGACGGTCCGCCCGACAGGATAACGCCCTTTGCGTGCTTGGCCGCGATCGCATCGGCCGAGAGGTGAAACGGATGTATCTCGCAGTAAACGCCTTGCTCACGCACACGCCGCGCGATCAACTGCGTATACTGCGAACCGAAATCAAGAATGAGGATGAGTTCGTGGTGCAAGAGCTTACTATTTCGCCGATCGCGAAGAACTGAAGTTGCCTGGTCGTAGAGATGCTTCGATGAGCTTTTCGAGGATGCTCTCGTCGACATCGGCGAGGCGTTTGATAACGAGGCAGCTAACGCCTGCCTTATGAGGTCCGAGTTTTCTGAGTAGATCGGCCTCACCGGGGCGTCCCGATAGAACGTAAAGCGATAAATTGCCCTTTCGCGGGCTAAATCCGGTTAGGGGCCATTCGAGTTCGCGGCCCGATGCGTATTTTAATGGTTGCGAGCCGAACCCAATGATCGACGGCCCCCACATCACGGGCTCCTCGCCCGAGAGCCGTTTCATCATTTCGACCACCTTCAATGCGTCGGCACGCTGCTTCTCATCGCTGACGCCCTTTAGAAACTTTCCTACGCTAGCCTTGGTCGGCCTGGTCTTGAGTTCTGCCTTTGCCACTATTCTGCGATTCTAAACGACACCTGCCCCATCGGCCAAATACTTGACAACCGACGGGCAAGTTTCTAATCTTGTAGTTCGCCTCAAAACGAGGCGTGCCATTATTCCGCAGTAGCTCAATGGCAGAGCATTCGGCTGTTAACCGAAGGGTTGTAAGTTCGAGTCTTACCTGCGGAGCCAATATTTACAACAAGTTAGCCCGCCGTTTGACGGCGGGCTTTCGTGTTTTCCCTAGAATTTTCCCTAACGCTCTCTCAGGACGTATGTTGATTGTTGGCCTGTTCGCATTGCTCCAAGAAAGGAATTAAATGCTTTTCCTTTGAATAAAGCACCCTGTGCCCAACTTTGAAATATCTAATCTCTGCCGCTGTTCGCCTTCTGAGAAGGGTCATTTTCGATATTCCCAAGAACTCTGCAGCCTCAGCTTCACTAAGCAGAGGTTCCGTCATCAAGCCCACTTTGACCTGGTGGCCGTTTTCGTTGCTAATCTCGCTCTGTAGCGCAACATCCGCCGTTTGATCAGAATCGAGCTGAAAGCTGAATTCTATTCGAATGGTATCGCGTTCAACGACGATTCGCTCACAGAGTTGTTCCGTGACGATTGTTTTCTCTTTGTCGGTTAGATATGGCCAGGCCTCGTACAAACTAGAACTATTGTGTTCAGCGGTTATATTCAGCTGAGAATGGAATATTGACTCAAGGTCATCCGCGAGTATTTTCTGACGACAGTCGACACAAACGTACTTTCGGGAGTCGTGATGAATAATCATTCGACCGCCGCAGCCGCAATAAGCCTTACCTGAGAATATGTGAGTCGGCTGTTTCAGCGGGCGATCACCGCCAAGGATCCTATTCACGCGTTCCCACATTTCAATGGAAATGATTGGTTCTACCTCAACGATCTGACCACCAACCACACGGGTGCCCTTTGCAGCAGTGTCCCGCAAAAGCCTGTCGATAGTCGTGTCGGAAAAAAGCGATGAGCTGCGGGTGCGATAACCTAGATCATTGAGAAGTTTTGCTACGGTTCTTTTCCGGCGGTGTTTGAGGAACAGTTCATAAATGAGTTTCCGGATTGGCGCCTCGCGATCATCGATCACTAGCTTCCCTTCACGCCAACTGTATCCATACGGAGCTATACCACCGAGCGATTTCATTTAGCATCCTCCTCTAACGCGCCTTTGCGCCGATGAATAGCCCGGCCAAGAATGTCAGCAATAACTTTTTTCCTTGGAGCGGTCTCTGATTCGGATCTGTTCTTGCAGGAAGTCTCTACGATGTAACCTTTGATTTTTTCCGGATCCACAGTCGAAGAATTAGCGGCGGTAAGTGAACTCAGAAAGAGATGAAAATTTTCGGGTTCGAGAAAAGAAACCCGAGAGAGGTGCGCAGGAGAGAGGGTCAGTTCAGCACGTTTCCTGATGTTTTGGAGATGCTTGGAATCGCTAGAAATCACGACGACACGATCAAAGGCGGAGGACAAGCACTTCTGTATGTTCTGTAATTCGTACTCCGCCTTATTGGTCACCGCGATTTCGCAAGCGATTTTCCATTTTTCGTTATTAAGCGCCACGTCGATCTTGCCGATCCCGCCAAAGACTTCTTTTTCTACAGTGGCGACGTAACCGCTGTCTTCACCGATTCTTTTTACGAGCGTTTGTAAATACCGGTGCTCATTCGATACCGTCTCCGTCATCATGTTCTCCGCAATCCTCGGGTGAGTTTTTTGGCCGGGCATGTGGGGAGTATGTCTGTCCGACTGTGGGTCTACCGCGGACCGCCCGTTTGGTAGTTGTTCCCGACCAGCTCTCAGCTCAGCCTCAACCTCGGCCCGTGGTCGCGCATAGCGAGCCCTCGACCCAGAGATAATGGAACGGACTCGTTCTGCTGCAATATCCGGCGGAACAGGCTCAAGCTGATTTACTCTCAGATTGAAGTCGAAATCTGCTCGCTCAATGCGGGCGATTGCTTCGCCCACACCTAGGTTTTGGAGCGCCCTTGAATCAAAGAATGAAAAGCCGCCCGCAAACCTCTCAGCATCTGCATCACCAAGTCTGAAGCACACTCTCGTATAGCAGTTCGAAAGAACACTGCTAGCGACTTCCTGACTGCGCGCCTGCATTTGACGAAATTCCTGATGCGCCAGGATCAGGCCGAGGTTATACTTACGAGTCCCCGAAAGGATCCTTTCCATTGAGGGTGTAATGAAATGCTGAAATTCATCGAGGTATAGCCAAAAATATGGCCTTTCCTGCGATTCCTGTCGGCTCAAGGCGGACTGGTAAAGACGTGATACGAGCATAGTCCCAAGTAGATACGCATTCTCTTCACCAATGAGGCCTTGCGACAGCTTAGCAAGAAAAACCTTGCCGCTGTCCATCATTCTGCGTATATCAAGCTTGTTTTCCCTTTGGCATACGATGTTTCGGATCAGCCGCTGCCGCAAAAATGCATCAAGTCTGATCAATATAGAAGCTTGAGGTTTGCCGGCAATTAGTGGGAATTCGTTCTCCCAAAAGTAGACGATTGACTCGTCTGTTACGGTTCCGAGATGAGTTTTTCGAAAGTCTTTTTCGACCAGAAATCGCTTTAGATCAAGCAATGTACCACCCTTTGAACTTTCTAAAAATGCTAGTACGGCGTTTGCGAGAACAGTGTCCATTACGTCGCCCCAGCTAGTGGACATTCGCCTAAAGGTTGCTGTGAGATCGGACGAGAGAATGTTCTTCTCGATTTCGGAATTGGCACCCAGGATATTGAAGCCGACAGGGTATTCGCCATCGGACGCATCAAAAAGGACGATGTCATTAGTCCGTTCATTCGGAACATTTGCGACAACCGCGTCGATCAGGTCACCGTGCGGGTCAATAACACACAAGCCGTCGCCATTTCGCAGGTCCTGTTGAATCATATTTAACATCAGGGACGACTTGCCACTTCCGGTCTGGCCAATAAAATGGGCGTGTCGCGTCCGTTGCTGTCTCGACAGTGTTACCAAACGCACGTCACCGTGATGAGTGTTGTCACCCAACGTGAGGTTGTGGCCTAACGTGATGTCCGGGGCGGGTTTTGTATTTAGTTGTTCGCGCTTAAAACGTGTACTTAGGACAGAGGTGGATGGCAGATGTGCGAGCGTCGCTAGCTCCGAGATATTGAGTAACATTCCATATCGATAGCTAAGCCGATCGACCAGAGAACTGACTTGTTCACTCGGTCGTATGCAATTAGGCCGCAGTGCGATCAAGGCATTGCCGTTCGGGCTTCCAATCGCTTCAAGTGTCCCAGCGAGTCCACGGGCAATTTGTAGTCGTCTTTCATAACTTTGAGCGATCGCGCAGCATCGAAGCGCTACAGCCAACAATGGCTCCGAGAACTTGTACTTGCTCTCTAGCAGCAACTCTTTCGATTCCCGGAAATAAGGGTTGCCGTTGCAGTCTAATAGAGTGTCTCTAAATCGTTCGGCCCAACGCTCCCGGGTCGATTGAAACAAAACCTGGAATACAAATGCTTCATCTCGACTTAGGTTTGATAAAGAGCTAATCAGACCGACCAAAGGATCCGGATCAAACGAGCGAGCCGTCTGCAATGGGAAGAGGCACTCGCGCCTCAGGCCGAACTCGATTAGCAGAGATTGATTGGAGTCCCGTTGCTCCTGTCGCAGCAGGTTTCTTAATACGTTTACAGAGCGTGAGACCGAACAATCTGGAAAGTGCGATCTCAACTGTGTTTCGGCGTTAACACCTTCGGCTTCGCGAGTTGCAATTTGCACAAGGATTTCATCAGCTGTACCGATGATCTCAAATGCGGTCGTAGCTGACCGGCTCGCTAGGTTCAATAGCAACCTCCCCATCACGCCTGTTGTGACCACAGTTGTCTGGGGAATACCCATCTGTAACTCGATTATCGGAGAGTCCTCCTCCGGTCGCGTATTTATGGAAGGCGATCCCATGCTAGACGCGATATCGCTGGGCGGGCAGACAGGAGTCGCAAGCTGCTTCTTGGTAGGCCGCATCCTTTTGAAGAAACCAGGATATCTACCGTCATCAACAATCGGGGGCGCTGGACCGCCTCCATCCGCACCAAATCGGCGATCCGGAATGGTTGGCTCTAGCGAGACGGGCTCGGGAAAGGCTTCCCAGCCTCGCCCGACAGCCATCAAACTAGCATTTTGATTCTGATGCGCGCTCACACCTTGCCTGTGTACAAGATTCCTTCGGGGCATGGTCAATCGTAGAATTCAGCCATTATCGGCTCTCGCGCCAATCCAGTTAGACGGGGCAGCTGGTTTTGATCGGTCAACACATCAACCACATGCAAGACGGAATTATGAATCCCGTGTTGGTAAACTCTCTCCGAATCAATCTCGTAGTAGGTCGCGGGTGATAAACCCGCCTCGATCAAGGTTCCTAAGACCGGGACCTCAAAGAAAAGACTCCGGACACTGCGCTCGTTAGTACCGAGCCACCAGGACACACAAAAAGAATCGCCAAAAGGAAAACCACAGATATCAAAAATGACCTGTCGCCACATTGTTCGAAGATACTCTCGTCTGGCGGAGAACCAGCCGCCTTCTCGCCAGTAAACCCGGGTCATCTGCATACCGGCAAAGCTCCTTAACGAAATTTCCTCTTCGAGCATTTCGTAAAACATAGAAGGACGAAGCCCTACGCCTTGTAAGGTGGTATTCCAGTGTGCGATCAAATTGTCGATTCCCGTTCGTTCCATCAGCGATCGTCACGATCAGCACGGTTTCGATAGTGAACAAGCGGCGGTCGCCCGCCTACGGCTGGTCGGTGCCTTTGCAGTCGAACTCTATTGCGTTCTCTGTCGGCAATTTGGACGCCCGATCTCCACAGCAGTCGAGCAGGAAAACTGAGAACAAAGACAACAAGACTCCACAGGACACCGGTTGCTGCTGATACTCCATGAGAGCTTGGAAATAGAACTCGCAGGGCGAAGAGCAAAAAGAACGGCACGCCAACAACAATCATAATTTGGCCGATTAGCGGAAGTTCTGAGTAGAAGTTTAGCCATTCGTTGTAGAAAAGGCCGATGAGCAAAGGGCCGAATATGAGGCAAATGATGAATTTGACAAGCCGATCTGGCCTTCCAAGGCCGAACAGCCACGAGAGTCCAAAGACGACGAGAGACAGTAGGAGTATTCCAGAGATCACAGATATTTGAACCTAAGGCCTAGTTCGTAGATTTCAGACTAAACACAAACCTAAGATCGACCCGTATTTTCGCCTCAGGGCCTGATAAGTCGAAGGCCGAGGTACTCCGCATACGATGATACTTTGAGCGATTCCGAATGAGACGCACGCCGGGTCAAATCACCATCATTACTATTTATCTTCCAGTCTGGACAGTATTGTCCTCTTACCGAAACCAGAAGGTTCTCACCGCCGAGTGTCGACAGGTATTCAAGGGCCGGAATGTGACAACACTCTAGGTGGCCGGGGAGCACAAGAATTCGGACGATAACCGGCACGTCTTGCGCGAGCATCGAATTAATGTTTTCTCTGGCCGCCGCCGCGTAGTTTGCTACCCCGGAGAGTCGCCGACCGCATGAATCATTAGCGTACTTAAGGTCCGGGATAAACACGTCAACAACGCCATCAAGAAGAGAAAGAGTTTCTGAAGTTGCATAACTATGATTGTTCCAAACGATCGGTAGTTTCCAGCCGTGCGGCGCGCTCGAAAGGAACCGCAAAATCGCATAGAGAGACTCGTCAGGATTACCGCCAACAAACGAGAGTGATCGAGCCCGGCGAATTTTCAGCTTTGACCATAGCGGTCCCGCAAGAGGTTCGCCTGAAACTGATCCGGGATCAAGAAGAGCCCACTGCTGGCAAAAGCGGCAACGCAATCCGCAACCAGCAAGATTTAACACGAGTGACGGATTAATAGGAGGTTCTTCCGCGATATGGACAAAATACTCGGCAACAATGGCCTCAATACCCAAGCGGCAGATTCCGGTTTCACCCGCCACGCGGTCCACGCCGCACCGGTGGGTACATAACGAACATCGCTGTATGACACGCCGAGCAATCTCAATCTTAAGATCCAAAATCGACGCCTTGCCGATAGCGACTGATACTGGCGGCGATGACCTGCTCACTAACCCATCATGCTCTTTCCAAAGCGCATCAAGGGACAGCTCCGACAGTTCATCCTTTTCCAAGCCAGAAGACACATCCCTTGTTCGGTTAAGACGGACACCCATGAAGTTTCGTAGCTTAGACCTGCGCACCTGAAAGCCCGGGTCAAGCGCCCGCACTAGTCCAAGCGAATCATACCCGGGATCGACTACTTCGAGATTCCCGACGTTATCAATACGAATGCGAGACTGCCGGCGTGCCATTTATAGTTTTATTGCTGTGCTCGTCGGCTCGCCGGGCAACTGGAAATAGGAGTCCTTTTTTACGCAGCCGCAGACCGCACCGCCGACGGCGGCTGCAAGATCCTGGACAATCTCAGCGCACCGATTTCCGCGAACCTTATCAACGTCAACCAGCACGCTACCGTCGGCGTTGATGTGGGCTTTTATTTCAGCAGTTCCGTCCTGGCGAGGTGATTGGCTTTCATTCGCAAGAATCTGCGTTTCACCGTTCGCAAGAGTTCCGGTCTGCACGGATAATCCCCTTGCTTTCAAGTGCGCGATAGCTCGATCCACTGTGTGCTGCCGCACGAGCGATTCGACCTGAGGCCTCCTGGAACTAGTGTGTACATCCAGCCCTCCCGACCTGCTCCTAGTGATGGCAATTCGCTCCCCTGACGCACCGCGGAGCAGGATCGGTGACTGATTAACGAGCTGGCTACTAACATGTGGCAATTTCTCAGCCCGATACCCGAGCTTCCTAGCGCTTTCGACGAGAGATTCAGCGTCGCGGATCCGCAGGTTGACAGTAGTTATCTCTGGCACCGGGCTAGCTGCAACCAGCCTCGATCGGTCAACATTCGACAGAGAATCGAGTCTTTCTCGCCGGCGTTGTTCCTTCGACCGTCTTTTGGCTTCGCGGTCCTGGTCGGACTCTTTCGCAAGCCAAGCTACAAGACCTGCGGCCGCCGCGACGCACGCTACAGCAGCAAGGCCGGCAACTTGCCCAGAAGAAGATGACGAGGACGATGATTCGTACGGTGTGATGCTGCTTGTATTACTCATGATTAAGTCCTTCCATTTGTTTTCCTTCCCGCCTCGGGCAGGTGTTACCTCAGGGCTATGTGCCAGTTGGACCTGCTGGATCGCAGTACATTTGTCCCCACCGGCGCAATTCCTGGAACTCATCATAGAGGGCGATCACCCGCATACTCTTTCGTTCCATTTCCTGTGCGAGATGATCCGATGTAAGGGATGATTTCGAATGCTCGGCTCGAGCAATAGCCTGCTTAACGATCGACCGAAGATCAGCTCCGGAGAACTTCTCGGTAACTTCGGCAAAACGTTTCGCGGTCGCCGATGGATCATCAACAACGCCGGTTAGCCATCGTTCAAGCATGCTCGACCTCGATTCAAGACTTGGAACATCAACGAAGAAACTTGCGTCAAAGCGTTCAGACCGGGTCATAGTCAGGCCGATCTCGCCCATGCGGCGGAGACTGTTGGAAGTGGCCACTATGAAATTCGGATAGGGATTATCGGAAAGCCATGAGAGGAGAGCTCCGGTGCAGCGCATCATTGTCCCCCCGTCTCGTTCAGAGGAGTCGCCGAAGGCTTTTTCAATTTCGTCGATAAAAACGACATTCGGTGCCATAGCTTCGAGGGTTGCAAAAGCCTGCGCGAATCGCCGCTCCGTCTCTCCCAGAAGCGAATTCATCAACGACGAAATGCGGAACTCAACTACCGGCAGGCCAACAACCCGACCGACCGCTCGCGCAAGCATAGTTTTGCCCGTCCCAGGAGGGCCGATCAGCAGAACTCCTCTCGCCCGACCGGGACCCGCGATCTTCATCCTGCTTCGCGCTACCTGAAGGTGGTCCACTAGATAATCGAGGCCAATCGGCTCTTCATCGCTGCTATCGAGCACGTTCATCGCCAATTCGCGCCGCAGCTGCTCCGCTTTACGGCTCTGGAGACTCTCGAATGCGCCGTCAAAATCGTTTGGGTCGGGCGCGAGGGCGTCACGTAACGCGTCCCTGGCTGCACTGCGTGTAAGGCCAACCACACCCGGGGCAAGACGGCTCGCCTCCCTGCGAATGGCCTCGGCAGGCGTGTCGGAGCCAGCCGACTGCGCCGAGACTGATATTTCTTCTCTAGCGATAAATTCCAGTTCCTCCGAACGAGGATACGGAACGTCAAGACGCACAAATTGATCGGCCATTATCGACGGCAGCCGACGCTCGCCCTCAGGCGGTTCAATGAATGCTAGGACAAGTCCATCACCAGAGGTCTCCTGCGAAAGCATTTCGGCGAGAAGCATCCTCATCCTCGGGTCACCGCCATCATCACGCAGGAAAGCGGCACAGTCTTCGAAACTGACCACACCGCCGCCGCGCAAATCACGCGCGTGCCGCAGGAGCCCGGTAACATCCGCGGATTCGGAGCCGACAGTATCCCAACGAAGTTGAGCCGCGTTGAAACGGCGGCGGCCTGACACGGTAAAATGGTAAAGCGGGCACTCGCAGACGGCCGCAGTCTCCTTCAACATGCTGAGGGCATAATCACGATCACGCGTCGTGATTAAACAAGCGCGGACCGAGCCTGATCTTCGGCTCGAACGGATAACTCTGGAAAGAGTCTCGGTGAATGACTTAGGACTGTAGAGTTCTGTTGCCATAGTTACTCGCCTGATAACCCAATTGTCCAACACGTCACTCGAGGGTTGGTGTCACATTGCCTTGAGCGGGACGCCGCGACGCTATCAATCTCGATTCCGGTAAGGGACGGATTTGTCGACCTTGTCGGCGGGGCGAAGCACCGCCGAGAGGGCGCCCGCGATATCGTTTTCCAACGTAGTAACCGCCGACCAGTAGGATGACGAAGACGACGACGATACCAGCCAACCATTTAAGAATGCTGAAGAACCATTGCATGTAGGCCTCGCGTTCAGCCTCTTTCTCGGCAGCGGTGATCTTAATTTCAGGTTTTGGCGGCGCCGCCGGGACGATATTCCCCGATTCAGAGGTGGTATAGAGAGCAAAATTGGAACTCAGACCGTGTTCCTCCGCGGCACGCTTCCATGCCAGTTTCTGCTCCGCCGGGAGCCAAAAGACGGTGACGGATACATCCCGAAACGAATCCCACTGAAAACCCTCTGAAGGCAACGACGGCCGCGACGGTGGCTGACACTTCTTGATCGAATTCATTGGAGGTTCATTGATCAAGTCGGAGAAGGCGAAAAGGTATTTGTTGACGTACTTGGGATCACCCTGCAGGTGGCTAGCTGCGAGACTGAACGCCGCGTCAACATCAGTACAATGCTCGTAATCAGTACGGGCATTGAAACGATCGGACCAATCGACAGATTTGAGTTTTTTCAGATCGACGAGGTTCCCGGACCAAATCACCTCCGGAACGGCATCTAAGGAAATAATTGTGATATTGGTGCCGCTCGTTTCCCAACGTCGTACTTTGGTTTGGGCGATCGCGCCAAGAAGGCCGGACGCTTTGTTCAGGGCTTCTGAGCGACGAGTCTTGTATGAGCCGGAACTGTCGAGCATAATCACTACCTCATTTGATGCTGAGATATTTTCTGCGTCATCGGCATAGACGGCGAGACAGACCAGCGTCAACAGCAGAGTCGAAATGGCGATTCTTAGCATTTCTTTGCTCCTATTCATTCGTTTCAGACACGCCCCCTTGGATTTCGGAATCAGTCGGGGCCCCGTGAAGGGCTTCCCAAATGGATCGATCCCAGACGCGGCCGGTGGCGTGGTCCACACGGTACCGCCTTGAGTCCCCTAGCGCCTCTTCGAGCGTCACACGCGTACCTGGCGCACCGATTACCTCGCGGAGATCAGTGGACGCGGACCCAGTGGTCTCCTCGACTTCATCGGGCCAGGGGGTATCTGGATTCATCGGCGGCGCAGGTGCATAAAATAACTGCCCATCATCCGCATGCGCAATAAAAGATCGCATCCCAGCCGGAGCGCCGCCATTGGAACTAACGTCCGCGTCAACTGTTTGCACCGCTTGGCGAGTAGGAACCAGAACGGTTTCATCGAGAACCGAATCGTCATCCGCGATCGCGATTGCATCCCCATTGGTGTCATAGGTGACAGCTGCATTGCGGTCATACACGGGCTGACCGAGTTCGTCATAGCCATAGAATTCTTCTGGTTCAAACAGATTATCGATTGGGTCCATCAGTCTCGACCATCGATCTGAGAGTTGACGGAAGGCAACCTCGAGAAGCACGCAGCTGAGAATCGTTATTGCCAGATAACCCCAGGGACCGATCTGTACAAGGGCACTGATAAACAGGTGGTCATTGGCGGCAAGGAACTCCGACATGCCGGGATATGCGAGAGGCGTGATATCAGGCTCGCCGCCTGTCATCGCACCGGCTATTGTCCTATAACGGAAGAGTGCTAAGTCCCAACTAATCGCCCAAATCAAAGCGACCATGAGCACCGCAGCAAAGAGCAGCCACAAATAAATGCGACGCTTGGCACGTCCTTTCTCCTCAGGCTTTATCGTGTCGATCCTGGCTTCGTTCAATTCATAGACTTCAGAGCCGATGTGACAAAGTCCAAAAAGCGCGAGGGACACAATGATTGCAACGCCTAACGCGAAGAATTGCGCCAACGTGGCACCGGCAAAAAAGGTCCCAAACAAATGCCCAACGAGAGGATCCGTCGACAGCGGCTGCTGCTCGTATCCTTGTAATTCAAGAGCAGCCTTGCACCCCAGATAGTTCGCAAGTACGACCTGCAAACTCGCATAGAGGCAGACGGCCGTCAAGACAAGCCAGAACGCAACCCCGATAAAATTTCGTATAAAGCTACTGATCAACTATTTTCCTCCTTGGCGAGCAAAACCAGTCGAATCGTGAGGTCGGCTACGACAGCAAGGTCACCTCTTTCCCCCGTCACAATAACCACGCTGTTGCTGGAAACGAGGCGAACGATTTCGCCGTTCGGTACCCGTAGACCGTCATAGATCGCAAATTCGGGCGACTGAGAAGTTGCTGCATGCTCGATTTGGCCCGAACTTGTTTTTCTCGAAGAGTCCTCCATATGCAAAACCGCCAAAGCCAAGCATCATTAGACTCCTTCGCCTTCGGAAAATTGTGTCAGTTGCTGTGGATCTGAGGCGGATGGTGCACGTAGGAGAAAAACTTGGTTCTGGCCGGTAAGTGGCTATCGTGGGATCAGAATGGGACGGAGAAGTGCCCTTGACAACATCTACTTACTCACTCTCATGTCAATGACGTGTACATTTAGCTTGAGACCGTTTGACGACGATTCTAGAACCTTCTTAACGTCGTTTCGCTCGTGGGACCGGATCCATTCCATCTGGAGTTTGTTACGAATTTTACGCGTCCATCCTTTTTGCTCGTCGGTTGTCACGGGCGTCGTACTACCGATCGCGTCCCGCTTTATCCGGTTGAAGCCAAGCGACTGTTTAGGATGCTTGAGCAATAGTCCGATAATCCTCGCAATACTGTTGTTTGAAGTGGTCCGCATAGTAAAAGGGCGGCCGTCAACGTTGAGTTTCAAGAGACCGATCTCAAGATCGGAGCCCTCGAGTATTTTGACAATAGGTTCATGTGTTGCCTGTACTGACCGGCCGTATTCCCGTAAAAACACTCTCCTCTTCTCGGCATCCAATTTGGTTAGAAAATCATTTGCCCAATCAATCTCTTGTATGGAAACGATACTTTCGCTTTGGATGCCCGCAGTTATTGCGTCGCGGACGAGCCGCTTATCACTCGATCCGCTGTCACCCTTCATCACGATAATTCCAAGTCGATCGTTCGGGAACATTGGACGCTCCAACGCGAACTGATCCACTTCCTCTAGGTCAAAACAGAGGATATCGGGACGACACGCCTGCATATCGCCTGCACTAATAATGTGCGACGTCCGAATCTGGCCAGTATCGTTGAGGTCTTTCAAAAGGTCTATGGCCACCTCAACAAGGTCGTGATGCCGCGACACAAAAAGGTAATCGAACTTCCGCATTCGGAATTCTTCCTCATCGTCAAGCCGACTATCCTCGTCGTCAAATGATGGAAGCTGCGCATTTAAGGCGTAAAAGAACTCGTTGCTCTCCTCGTCAGATAATGTCTCGACCAATTCTCTGACATTTATATACATGTTGTTTTTTCGCGCGGTTTCATGAATTACTTTTCGAATTTCACTAATATCGCTATGCACCCTATGTTTTAACTTCTCTGTAACAGCCGGATCCGCTTCATCGCAAACGGCGAGTTTGCGGAGCGCAATTTCCTCGGCAGTGAACTGATACTCATTCTCGTTAAGCCCTTCCTCTGTCAACTCATAAAGCGTTTGAAAAGTTGCCGACAATTCAGACCGGAACGGAATTCTTAGATCATTTATATAGAAGTCATAACGCTCTTCGCCGGCAGTGAATTGAAGCGATCTGCGGAGAAAGTATTTATCGGATTTTTCGATCTGATTCAGCAATACCTGGAGCAAGGTGCGTGTGGAATCGTAATCCTTCAATATGAAATTAGTGTCAGGCACCCCGAGCTTTCCTATTGAAGCAATATCGGTGAGCGAGGCTTTGGTTGTAAATACAATAACAGGAAGGTTAACTGCATAACTCGTTAACCTGGAGATTAGCTCGATCCCATTTTTTGCCGTTGGGATATCGCCCTCGTTTGCCGGCAGGCAAATGTCAACGACTGCGATGGTGAGAGTGTCGTTGCCAGCATCCATCAGTGGTTCCGCTTCGCGGATGGCGGTGATATTACTGAACGTGAAAGAGTTTATTTCATGAGATTGGCTTAGCTTTGACTTCAGTCGATCTACGGTATCTATTATTAGATCGCGCCAAACCGGATTATCCTCCATGATTAGCACATTAACTTTTTGTATCGTCCGGTTGTCTGGTCGAAAGTTGTTGTTAATGGTCGGGATCTTCGGAAGATAAGAAAGCATTGCCTCGATACTTTCACCTAACCGCTCCAAATGCGGAAGCAATTCGATTGAGGGGTCAAATTCATCCAGCACCATCTCTAGTTTGATCGCGACGTCCCCAAGTCCCGTAATCTTTGATAGCTTTGAGACAACATCTGACATGCTTTTTTGAACAAACGCGATGTGTGCCGTTACCGAAGAGAACTGCTCGATCTTGCCGTGTAAGATATTGCGAATGGCAAGCGTTGATTCCGATTCAGTCAAGCCACGAGCTGTATGATGAATATGCTCGATCTCAGCAAGGATCTTACAGGCATCCGCGAACGAGAAATCACTGACGCCGGCATAGGGCAGTAATAAGCGTTGTATTGATGCTACAAGTTCCGATTCAGACGATGGACCATCGCAGGAAACATCTCGAATCAGAGTGAGCGTGTCTCGAATCGTGTCGCCAAACGAACGCCACTGTTTTATCAAAAGCGGAATCTCAAGTCCGCAAGCTTCCAGCCGTTGTCGACAGGTGTACTCGATAGACCAAGGTTTCCCAGCCACTGGTTCGGCATCGATTTCGGGATTGCGTCGCCTTGCTTCCGTCCAGATAGCATGGTGGACGAATTCGGCATCCGTAGAATGGTAGATACCCGAACAGTTAACAACCCCAGTGGGTATTTCGGCGGGATCGAGGCTGGTCTTCGAGATTGCCGCCACAATAGGCTCTGTCACGTTGGCAGAGGTGCCGACCTTCGTCCGAAGAGCAAGCATCATAAAAGACTGGCCATACTTCTTATCTCCGATGGTGTCGTGAGAATGCTTCTTAAAGTAGTAATCCGCCAAAACGACGCCTGGCTTCTTTTCTTTCAGTTGACGCTCTGCTTCTTTGAAGCCTCTTGCGTGCCCGACTATCGTGTAGCAATAATCTTCCTGCAATCCGCGGATAAGAGACTTGGGTTCCTCGTCGTCGGCGATCAGGACTTGTGAGTAGCCGCGCGGCGGATAACCTGGAACGAACTGCTCTGTGGAAGATATTACCGGCCGTACACCCGTCAGTGCCTCGTCTAGCCCCTGCAGTGCAAACTTTAGATCGTTCGTTCCACTTGACTTACTGTAGGTTTCAAGTGAATGAACGAATAGTTCGTATCGACTTTTTTGATTTGGGACATACCAGGAGACGAGCTTTGCCCACCGCCTAAGTAACGGTTGGAGGGTCTGCAGAGTGATACCTTCACCGTCGATGTATTTTGCAAAGAGGTGCGCAGCGGAGCGCCATTGTTCCGTAAAAGAGCACGAACGGAGAACCAATTCTGTTAACTCCGGGATTGTTAGGACTGATGTTCCAGATAGCGCCGCTTGAAACATTTCCCTGCTAACAGGCTGCGACAAAAATCCGATACCGTTTTCGTCCAGCAAGCCACAATCGTTCTCAGGGCAAATGAATTGTTTCGGAACAGGACTAAAGAATACGATTGGATTCAGAAGTCTGAAGTCACGGCGGAGCACGGCGGCTAGCTCTAATCCATACATATCCTGCAGGAACTTGCCTTCCCAGCAGATGGTAATGTCGATTATTGTGTAGGTAGGGTGGCGTTCCTGTTTCTCGTATACGTAGTCGAGATCATCTGGTGCAGTTATGAGTTTCAGGTCTTCACGATGCAGTTTTCCGAGTGAGCAGATTAATCTCTCAAACGCGGCACTCCCGTCAGGATCACACAAGACGCAAAACATTCCACTTATAGGATGATGCTCTCACACTCCTTATTAAAATCTGCGACACCGATCACTTCGACTGTCCCACGCGGATTTGGCAACTTTTCGTATTCTAGTAGTAATCGGTCGGGCAGCTGACCCGGTTTCCTCTGGGACTCCTTTGTTAGCAGCAGAACGCGAGGATCTTTAGTAGCGTATGACGCGGTCGCTTTCTTGCTTCGCGAACTGCCCTTGGGCCGTAGAAACAGATCAAAAGTCATTCCTGATAGGACCTGTATGATGCTCTCGATTATGAACTCGTCCGCTGCCACATCCTTGGCTCTCCATAATGAGAATTTTGGCCCCATAGAACCGCTCTCAAAACTGTTTAGCTCAGTACGGGCTAGATCGTCAACAAACAATTCTCTCAAGACTTCATACGCCACTAAAGCTGTTTTCCAAAAATATGGTTTCGAAGGGTTTACCCTTTTTGAGTGATGAATGATCTCGTCGATCACATAGTTATGGAGCACCACCTTCGGAACGCGACATTGATGACCGACGCCGTCCACAATGATTGCATGTTGCGTGGCGTCGCAGATATGCGCTAGCTTAAATGTATTGCAAAGGCATTCCGCATTTTCGAGCACGCAACTGGTATCAATGAAAATGTCCGTAAATCCATTGAAGTAGTGGCTGGATGAGCGGGCCTTGCTAAGTCTGGCTCTGTATTTGATGAAGTCGGTCCTGCGTAAGATCGAGAACCGGGATTCTTCGAGGTTGACTGCCGATTCGAGTTTGATTTCCGTTCGAAATTGGGTGGCAGCCTTCCGAACATTAAAAACTAAGGATTTATATCGGTCTAGCAGGCTTTCTAATCTAAGTTCCTCGTCAATTCCGGGTTTCGTCCATACAGCATCGGCTCCTGCTGCCAGCAATTTTTTAGCGGTTTCTGCATCTCGACTTGCGGTGAACATTATTACGGTGAGCCCCTTAAACACCGAATGCTGCTTTATGTACGCCAACAACTTAAATCCGCTCAATTCCTCAACATCTTGTTTGCCTCTCTCGTCCTGAAGCCGCAAGTCCAGCAAAACGATCTCTGGCCTGAACTCTTCTATCTTTAACCTTAATCTCTCGGTAATCGACTTTTCATCACGATTGCCGTTCCGACTATCACAAGAGGGCATCTCGAGAACATCGAGACTGGGTGAAAACGGGTTCCCGAATAACATTTGGCTAATAATCGGTTTCCAAACCTCGCCCAAATCATCGACTAGGAGAATCTTGATTTCGCCCAACTGCGACCTTAGGTAAAACGCCCCGGCTGCGTCGACAGAAAGTCTATCAAGATCGAAATAGAAATGAAGGACGTGGTAATCCAGGGAATTCAAGAACTGAAGCAGCTTTGGATATATCGGTGTGTTGATTGGTATGATACCTGCGTCAAGCTGCCATATCTGCTTAGCGAAATCGCTCATGAGCACCATGCCGAAGTAATTTGCATAAACGTGTCTGGTGCGCGCGAGGTTGATGGCAGGCTTGAGGAAGGGTTTGATCGACGCTAAACGTTCTACTGGGCCAAGGGACGCTAAACTTTGCAGGTCCGTCCGGCTAAATGGAAATCGAAGATTATAGATGCCGGGCGATAGCAATACGAAGTTTCCGGGACAGGACCGCAGAAGCGCCCCCGCTGAGCGAAAACTGTAAAAAACAATTGGAAACTTTGCTCGGTGCTTGCAGCGGAGCCAAAATGCGAGTTCAACAGCCGTCTGGTCCTGAAGATAGCTATTGGCGACTGTTGACTCAACATTGATCAGAACAACGGTATCGTCGCCGGCCTCGGCCACTATCTCGTCACTCAACTTTCCGAGATCGGTGGCGCTTGATGGATCCAAGATGCTGATGTGGTCGAAGGTTGAATAGCGGTCGAGGACATCATGGATCGCCGCGGCGTATTCTTGACTGGAATCGATAATCAGGGAGTTATCCATAGCTAAGAAGAACGCTCAATTTCCAACTTCACATAAAACCTCTCGTATTCCGCCTTGTATTTCGCAAAGTCGGTTTCATCCTCGATCGCCTCAAAATAGTCCTTAGTATTTGCCACAAATCTGTTGAAATCCGCCTGTAAATACACTAGCTCTTTTTCAAGTTTCAACTCCGGATCACCGTTGTTCGGTTTCGCTTGTCCTAAAGCGATCCGTGTCAACAGACGCAGCTTGGCTTCAAGAGCAGCGTCACGAGAGAACACTTTGAATAGATCGTGGATATTTGAAGGGTTCGAGGGGATTCCACGCAACAGCGGCGCTATCTCTGAGTTATAGTTATGGTCTACGCTCGAATACTGCTGGACTTGCCACTGACATTGATTTCCACCAAGCAACTCCCTTTTGAGTTCTCTATATCTGTCAGCGGCGTGAATCGCGATGACGACGGATTCTACATCAGTTCGAACTCGCGCTCGGATACGGTCAGCGACCCCCGAATTCGTCTGCTCATGTACCGAATAGCCGCTAACGACATCTCCAACCAGTTCTCCCGACTCATATGAAAGAGGGCTAGCTAGATTTGGAAACAACTCCGTGAACTCGTCATTTTCCATCTCGGATGCAATCCTTGTGACTACTAATAATTGTTTCATGATATTAGCAGGAAAGCTCACCCATTTTATGCGACAGAAACTAGCGTTTGCAATTGTGACACGAGTCTCAGCTTTGACACGCGTGAATTCACACAGTCGTCGAGGCACGAAAAGGGGATGAACCTAAGATTCGGTTGGAGGTCAGTCGCTGGACCGGCCCCCGAAGTAACAACAACGGATCCAAATTGTTGTGAACAGAGCTCTAAGAATGTTGGAACGCTCACGCCCAACACCTTTTCTTTCAGGTAAGTTCGGTGGATAACTAGCACGTCTTTTCTCACTAAGTCTACCGCGCCAAGGGCCTCCAAATCCTCAGATTCGAAGCGTACCCCCCCTTTCAAAACGGCCAGACACAATTGGTCTGGGTTTCCCCCGGCCAGGATTGGTGTTCCTTTTGTGGACCCGCAACTCTTTACGCTACTGATCACAAATACCTTTGCGAAGCAATAGCGCGAGAAGTTCAGGCGAGCGTATTTTCGGCCGACGCCGAAGCCCTCTTCGGAATCGGACGGCCGCTGACTCGAAGCCGCCGCAATCCGCTCGTCTAAAATAAATACGTTAGTTGTAGCCGCATCGATAAGCCTGTAGGCAAGGAACTTGTTCGCCACAAGATCATGGGACAAGTAGTTAAGTCGTGCAAAATCTTCCGAGCCTTTGTCGAACAGGATTCGGGTGTGATGCGTATAGAAATTATCCTTTTCCGAACTAATGGCAAGCTTTCCATGTCTCGATACCCCACCGTGGTGATCATAAACAATCACAGTTTCCCCTTCGGCAATGGGCAGTTCATCGAGATCCTCGGTGCATTTAATCTCTTGCAAGGCACCTAGCTCGATGGAGTCAATTTCGGAACACGCCGAGGCGTTGTCCTCGTAATGAACATAGGTCTTTACTGTACCAAGAGGGTGTAGCCAACTCTCCCAACACAGCTCTAACAATTCATTCGCGTTAGCACAGGTTTGGGGACCTCGAATAAGACTTCGGATGTTAGGCTTCGTAATTTTTGATGTATCAAAATCAGGCAGAACGAGGACGCGAGGCGGCAAGAGTTCTTGCCTGCGTACATACTCGTCAAAATCAAACGAATCACCGAAAACAACGAATTCAAAGGCGCTGATTTCGTCCTTGGGTGAAGCGCTTGTGTAACTATCAAGGTTCTCACTGGTGATGATGCCATTTGCTTTCCAAGAACTGAGCGTTCTATCCCCATTGCATACTGACGTATCCTTGCCAATCCACAGAACTTTCTTTGGCTTCAGCATTTCCATTCGATAGCCGAATGAATACTCACCCGTTGGGAGTTGTTCTTGAACAACCGCACATTCTCCGTTTGTCGTAACAAGATCGAAATTCTCGTGATAATTTTCCGACTTAAGAAGGCTCGCGGGTTTCCTGAAAAGGAAACTGTTGATATTCATGTCGGCGAATCCAAGGTTATTGCGCGCGGTGCTTTCCCCGCTAAAAAGGTTCTGCTTAATTCGTTGGTAAAGACCCTGCTTTGCATCCGGATCTTGGTTAAACAGCTCTTCGGACCCAAGTAAGGAAATATCATCACACAAGACGACGATGAATCTGTCCTCCTGCTCCTCTAAGTAAAGCCGAACGACCACAGATCGATCGCCGATTTTTCCGCGATTATGTTTTGCCGAGTTTCGAATAAAATTCTCAAGAATTGAGTAAAACCCGTGTGGGCTGTGAATTGTGACCTCAACATCGGGCCTCTCGCCAATAATTACTTTCACATTGAATCCGGCATCGAGAGCCTGCTCATTGCCTTTTGCATCCGGTTTCGCCTTGAGAAGATATGGAAAGTTGTGGGGATAAGAAATTACGGTGCTGCTACTATCGTCATCTGATGAAAATACGCTGGTTAGGATTGGGTATTCCGAACAGAGCTCCGAAAATGTAGCCCCACGATACGGTTTGACGAAGACTCTTATCTTGAGCCGGTTCTGTGCTTTTGGTGCATATCTCAAGCCTTCAGCAGATGCTATGTTATCAAGGATTAACGTATTCTCGACAAACGGAAGGATCAGGTCCTTATAAAAAAATATATTTTGCGGTGACAGGCCCGGATTGGTTACATATTCATGTCGACTGGTCTGATACTTGTCCAATTTTTCGGCCATGAAATCGATCCACTCTGTGACGACTTGGTCCGCGTTTAATTCCCGTAACCGATCACTAGGTCGAACGCCGCCATTTTTGAATTGCTCATCATATAGCTCCAAGATCCTTTGCTTAATTGCACGGTTAGTAGCCTTATAGGCGACATGACTGCCTATGTTGTGGCTCATGTTGCGGGCCATGACCTGCGACATTAAAGCCCTAGCCGCGTGTTGTTTTATTTGGTCCTTTCCACTTAAACTGATATCAACAGCGTAACCGTGGATGAAGTCCTTTACGATGGTCGGTAGCTCGTAGGAAAGATCTCCGAGTCGTTCAATAAGGACTTCAAGGGCCGAATCAAATAAGCGGTGCTGAAGCTCCCTTTGTCTTTCAGGCGAAGACTCAGGACAAGGGATTGACGAAGGGGGCCTCATCAAAAGGTAAATCAGTATGGCTCCCATGCCTTCATAAGTTCCCCCATCGAACTCGAGAAGATCGCCAGCCTTATATTCATTAAGCTCAGCTTCGTCGAGTCTAGATTTCGAGCCGACTAACGGTATTGAAAGAAATATGGAAGTCTGATCGTCATTGGCCTCGTCATCCTTGTGGACAAAAAGGTCGTCGTAGAGCAGGTGACTTAGGAAATGCAACCCGTAGACATCATTCCGAGCGTATTTTTTCAACAGTTCGGGGTTCTTGATTTGGTCGAGGCCCGCACCCATGAGCGCGCTAGATGTGAAATAGACATCTTGGTTTTTCAAGTGATCCTTATGCTCGAACAAGGATACAACCGACTCCGGGCCAAGCTTGCCACGAATTCTGCCTCTATAGTCATGTTCATCCAAAAGTCTCAATGCCGTTCTCAGTCCAATTCGGTTGGGATCGGTAAGGTCATCCGCCCGATCCCGATCGGGATCTGACAAGGATTTACGAAGCTCTTTCTGGCGTTCGTCGAACTTATGTTTCGCCAGATCTTCACCATGGATAATAGACATCAAATTGCGAAGTTTTGTGGGTTGAATGAAAAATTCTGGATGATTGAATACGGCAGTGTGCTGTTCACGTAGCTCATCAACAAGTCCTTGGAAATGCTTTTGCACGCATTCTGCCACGGATGGTTGAGGATTTCCTTGCTCTTTCTTCGACTTAAGCCACTCCTGGTACCTCCTGTTATGCCAAACAAGAGTGAAGGCGTCGAGCACCGTTTCTGCGATCGGTGTTTCCTCCAAGGTCGAGATGAGCGTCGAGAACTCGATAAAAATCGCGTCGACGTGGTCCCGCACCACGCCGTCGTTAATGATAGTACGGAAAACGAGTTGCAGCCCTGAGGTGGTGTACAGGAGATCCCGTTCCCTGGGATGGAGTGCCTTTTTTCTCGATAGACTACGTGCGGTTTTTAAAGCGACACTCCTGATCCCTTTTTGTACAGCATTGGCCTCGAATATCTGAAGGGGTTTTCGTGTCATATAGATGGAAGGGAAACGCAGAGTCAGGATTTCTGACCCAAGGAACCCATGGAGCCAAGTCTTCAGTAATTCTCTTAACGAAGACTAATCAAAGAAACGCATTTATTACTCCTTCGAACGGGATCAATCGTAAACGAAACGTCAACAGGCGCAAGCTCCGGTAGCTCGAATTTCCATCCATTAAAGAAGTTTTTCACCTCTCCAGTGCGATAGTAGTCGATGATATACTCCAAATCGTTTTGGACGTAGTCATTCAAAAATTTTCTGCACGACTCACGGAACTCTGGGCGAAAATCAGACTGTTGGAGGACGATTTCTAAGTTCGAGATCGCGAGAATTCCAGCCTCCTTTTCATACTCTCGAACCAGGTTAATCTCCCGGTCCGTCTTACCTAAGAAGAAAATCGAGGCTATACGCCACGCCTCGCTCCCATAGAACCTCAGTCCACTTTTGGAGTTAGCGCTCCATTGCCAAACATGGCCGCAGCCAACATGTAAGAGATCATAGACGCGACTGCAAATGCCGCCAACCTCTTCAAGGTCATTATGCAGATAGACTTCGAGCCCATCAGAAATGCAAGATTCATGATGCTTTTCCTGCGAAGTCCGTGTTTCTGTAACCCTATAGACCTCGGTCTCGACCACCTCTTCGAGATTTCGCAGAGTAACCGTGATCCCTTGGTCACCGAGGTAAGAAATAATGTAATCGTGCAGCTTGAATAGATCGTACTCAGTTAACGAGTACGCATCCATGAGATCTCGATGATTCATCAGGTTTTAGAAAGTCACCTCGCGATCCAAGTGCTCGATGATATATCTGCGATAGTCGTTAAAGCTCACGCTGCTTATGTCCCTACGGTCCGGTAGATCGATTGTTACTTCATCCATTCGGTCCCGTTGTTGATTGGACATCAAGAAAACCCGGTCAGACAGCACAACAGCTTCCTCAACATTATGGGTCACGAAAAGTACCGTCTTATTAAACTCGCGGCAAATCTCCTTCAGAAAGTTCTGCATGCTTAATCGCGTCTGATAGTCCAAGGCTCCGAACGGTTCATCCATCAATAGATAGTTCGAGCGATTAGCTAAAACCCTGGCGATGGCTGTTCGCTGCTTCATCCCTCCCGAGAGCTGAAACGGGTATTTGCTCTGTGCATCCCAAAGCCCGACCCGCTTGAGAATTGCATTGGTCCTATCAGTAATTTGCTCACCTGATGTTCCATTCAGATTCGGTCCAAAAGCGACATTGCTTCGAACTGAAAGCCAAGGGAAAAGACTATAGTCTTGAAAGACGAATCCAAGATCCTTATTAGGAGCCGTAACTTGAACGCCGTCCTTGAACACCCGCCCCTCAAGCGGCACTACTAGTCCACTGATAATGTTCAGCAAAGTCGTCTTTCCACAGCCAGAAGGCCCAATGAAAGTGACAAATTCCCCGGGTTTAACGTCGAATGAAATATGCCTGAACGTAAAGTCCTCTGATTTTGGTTGTTTGACCCATGAGTGACTTATATTTTCGCAAACAATGCCAGGGCCAAGTTCTGTAGCCTTCATCTCTGTCACCTGAACTTATCCCACCAGAGGAATCGATCTTGCACCGTTTTTAGCAGCACGTCGAAAACAAAACCTGTCACGCCGATAAGGACCATACCCATTAATATCATCTCATTGTTGAATAGATTTCGACCCGTCATTATGACTGCACCGAGACCATCGGATAGCCCTGTCATTTCGGCTGCAAGTACAGCCATCCACGCGGCGATGAAATTCAATCGCAATATGGTAAAAACGCTTGGTAAGATCGACGGAAAAATCACTTTCGCCCATGTTTGATATTTGGTCGCACCGAGTGTCCTGGCCGAATTGATAAAAGTGTCCGGAACGATTTCTATCGCACGAACTACAGCGATAGTTAACGAAAAGAACACCCCCATAAAGACGATAAACACGGCGGTCGGGTTTCCGATGCCAAAAAGGACGAGGGCTAAGGGTATCCACGCGACCGGCGCAACAGGGGCTAGAATCCTCACAACAGGCATGAGAAATCTCTTCAGCCAGATATTGGATTGCACAAAAAGACCAAATGCGAAAGCGGCGGTGAGGCCCACAAACAAACCAACGAGAACCCTCAGAATGCTGGAGATAATCGATACCTGGATGGTAGCTGCCTGCGAACCCAATCCTATTTTGAAGTCATCATTAGCTAGCTGAGCAAGAAACCTGGACGGTGGTGGGAATATATTTGCGTAAGCAAAACCCCTAGCTGCCGTGAACTCCCATACGAAAACCAAAACAGTGATAGTCCCGATTCCGCATAGAGTGCTTATGAGGGCCTCTCGCCGCTTTCCGAAGAAGCTCATGCCGATTATTTCTCCTGCTCAATCTGGTCCAAAAAGGACATGTTAATGATGTTCTCCTTCGGCTGGTCTATGTATCCACTCCGGACCATAGCATCGATCGCTTGTTTCATACCTTCCTGATTTGGTCTGAGCAGAACCTTCTTTGGCTGGTTCTTGATCGCATAGAGAAGAACGTCACGATCAACTTTGTAATAATTACCTTTGACCAGTAGATCCGTTGCCTGCTCAGGGTTATCAACGAGGTACTGAAAGCCTTTTCGCAGGGCCTTAAGATAGGCTCTTACTGTACCTGGGTATTTCGATGCAAAATCCTCCATTACGTCTACTGTGCAGTTTGGCGTGCCCTCGCCCCAAACGTCGCTATTGGTAGCAAGTGACTTCGCTCCGTACTTGACAATCATCTCGGTCGTATACGGTTTGATATGGCTAAGAATATCGACTTGCTTAGTCTGAAAACCTTGTACCATGGCTAGGAGATCGTTAAACCAAACCATTTCGACATCGTTATAACTCAGCCCGTTATCGCTAAGCATCTTTTGGACAATCATCTCAAGGGTATCGCCTTTCAAGACAGCTATCCGAAGCTTTTTGTCGCGATGAGTCTTAATGTAGGTAACTAATTGCTGAAGTGAATCGATATTGTACTGACCTTGAATTACGACCTCCATGATACCGAGACCGCCTGCAGAAGAAACTATCCGCATATTGATGCCGCTATTCGCCGCAAAATACGGAAGGGTAAAAGGATTTGTACTCAGTTGAATACTTCCGCCAGCAAGGGCCGCATTGTTGTCGCCCGGATTGCTGAAAAAGACGGTTTCAACCTCCAAACCTTCTTCTTTGAAGAAACCCGCTTCCTTTGCAATGAACAACGGCGCCATATCCAGCGCAACAAGATGGCCAACCTTGATCGTTCCTGGATAATAACCCTGCTTTGCCGGATTAGAATCAGTACCGCTCAGTCCACAGGAGACGACCGTCAAGGCGAGGACCGCGATAATAATGATGCCGATAATGACTCTTGGATTCTTTTTCATTGGACTGTTCCTTAATTATTTCCTTAATTATTAATGTGATCGTGCCTAAACGATCTGTCATAGTTCATAAGATCACAGGCCGCTCGGAAAAAAGTGTCAGTTGCTTTCGCCGGCAGAGGGGTGAGCAGAGTGTCTGGAGAGAATTTTGGGGCCAGTCTAGGAGAGCACTAGCCACGGCAAGAGAGGCTTAAACACGATCTAATCATAACAGGCTCAGAGAATCCGTCAAGAAATTAACCGGCGAAAGAGAGTTTGAATTGTTAGTTCGCTTGGGTGGGGATTAACTGTGATTAAGTTGGCGAAATTTGCCGGATCCGGCAAATTTTCCCCCCTATTTTTGTGTTTACGCCTTTGGTACGCTGGTTATACAAGCACCTCATCCTTAAAACAAAAACAAATTGATGTTAAATACCCAAGCGAATCGTCTTTGGCTTGCGCGCAAACGTGTTGGCGTAGGACAGAAGCAAGTAGCCCAATTGCTTGCAAACAAGACCACTCATCAGCTTTCCAGATATGAGACTGGAGAGCGGCTTCCAAGTCTCCAAATGGCGCTCAAACTCTCAATAATCTACAGATTGCCGATCCGCGTCCTTTTTCCGACAGAACACCAGGCCTGCTCAGAGGAACTGCGTTCTCGCGTCCAAAATCTCCATATGAAATTGGCTCTCGATTTGACCGAGCCAACTGACTACTGTTCTTACTTTGAAATGATGAAGGCAGGTTTTCTGAATGCTATTGACGAAGAAAAACTCCGCCGACACATCAAGAGCCTGATGGACGAGCGCCGAGTGAGCGTACTGGACCACTAACCAAGTCTTATTTTTCCCAAAATGACCTCACATATACCTACCGTTCTTGCAATTTCGCTGGGTAAAAAATGCTTCGGGATCGCCGTTTTCACGGGTGCTGAGCTGACCCACTTTTCCAGGCAAGCCCTTGGGCGCGGAACAGTAAGAACTCTGCTGAGAACACAGCTGACTTCAATCTTCAGGCAAATGTTCACGTCATTTAGTCCCCAAGTGATCGTAGTGCGAGCCCCGAGCCAGTATCAGAAAAGCTCCACTACTGTAGCACCGACGACAAGGGTAATTGAACGGGAAGCTAAGCACCGCCAAATACCAGTTATTTCGATCTCGCTGGCTGAGATCAAAGCACGACTATGCGCTGACAAACCGGCTACTCAAGCGAAAGCATTTCTTCACCTCGCCAGACGGTATCCCGAACTTAGACCTCTGCTTATCAAGACCAGTAAATGGCAGCAGAAGTATCACCGGCCGGTACTCGCCGCAGTATCTGCCGGAGCCGCATACCTCGATTATACTGGCGAGATAAAATGACGTGGTTCAGAACAATAAGTCATTTGTCATGTCCGACGAATCAAGCCAACAACTTATAACCGCAAAGCAACCCTCATTTGCTGATCTTTTCCCTGAATTGACCTCAGATGACCAGCAACGCGATGCTGACTATCGCTTGCGCGGCTATTTGTCCGTAGTTAAGAGGATATTCGACCGCGTATGCGATGAAAAGAGCGATATTTTGACCGAATTGCAACGGCGCGCTAGGCTGAGGAGGCGGGGCGGTTACCGATGATGTTACCGCCCGCCATGATTTACGGATCTGGTCCTTATCATTAAGATCTCACCTTCAATGTCCAACAAAAAATACTTCTCCTATGTGCGTGTTTCAACTCAACGTCAGGGTCAGAACGGGACATCGCTTTACGAACAGCAAGCTGCGATTGAACGCTACAGCAAGAACTGGGATCTGCGAATTGTTAAATGCTTTGAAGAACGGGAAACCGCTGCCAAACAGGGTAGACGCGTGTTCTTAGATATGCTCAAGGCCTTGCGTCAAGGCAAAGCCGAGGGATTAATAATTCACAAAATCGACCGAAGCGCCCGCAACCTAAAGGACTGGGCAGCAATCGGCGACTTGATCGATAGTGGTGTCGAGGTCCATTTCGCTAACGAGAGCCTGGACCTTAATTCCCGCGGCGGAAGGCTCTCGGCGGATATACAAGCCGTGGTCGCCGCCGACTATATCCGGAATTTGCGGGAGGAGGTTAAGAAAGGCTTTTACGGAAGACTAAAGCAAGGCCTTTACCCGATGCCGGCTCCCATTGGCTATCTGGATGTCGGCAAAGGTGAGCCCAAAAGAATTGATCCTGTTCACGGCCCTCTAATTAGGAAAACGTTTGAGCTCTACTCAAGCGGCAGTATTGGACTGGTTACCCTTTCAGATAGAGCGTTTGACTTAGGTCTTAGAAACAAACATGGTCAGAAGGTCTCTGAAAATGGCTTGTCCACCATACTCCACAACCCTTTCTATACCGGCTTGATCAGGATTTCTAAGACAGGACAAATGTTCGCGGGCAAGCACCGGCCAATTATTCCACAAGCACTCTTTGATAAGGTCCAGGAAGTTTTGGACGGCAAGAATATCAAGAAAACTAAGCGACATTCCTTCGTGTTCCAACGGCACATTAAATGTGCAAAATGTGGCAATATGCTGATTCCCGAGAAGCAGAAGACCTACGTTTATTACCGCTGCCACACGAGGAATTGCACGCCTGGCTCGATCAATGAGGCTGTCATACACAAGGCGGTATTTAGCGCTTTTGAAATGATCCGAATGAGTGACGATGAATATCAATATTTCAAGAACATTGTGGCAGCGGAAAGTGAAAATTTGCAGGTCGAAAACAGAGTGAGAACGAAGCAGATCGGGATCCAAATAGAACAGGTCAAGGATCGGTTATCGAAGCTAGCTGATGCCTATGTTGAGCAGGTGTTCGACAAACAGACTTATTTTCAGAAGACGAATGCTCTATTGCTGGAAGAAAAATCTCTGCAGGACAAACTGAAAAACGCTGCGCAGAGCGGCCAAATCGGTCGATCCGAAAAACAATTGGAATTGTTCCTCGAACTCGTAAATTCGGCTTACCTTAGTTACAAAATTGCAAAACCGGACGAGCGACGGGATCTAGTGAAAATGATGACCTCGAACTTTTTAGCTGAGGGAAAATCCCTTTCAGTTAAGCTTGAAAATCCATTTCAGCTGATGGCGAATCGGCCTGCTTTCACCTCTGGTGGACCGTATCGAGGCACGACTCGAACTTTTCGGGGCCTTGCTAAGAAATTAGTCAGATATTTCGCTAACTTAGACATGTCTAACGACGATGACCTATTTTGTAAATATCTCATCTCAAAAAAGCCTCCTCGGAAACCTAGACCAATTCCTACCCATAGTCTTGCTGGGGTCTAGATAGTTGTTATTTAACAAAGCACTCACCACATTTAGCGTAGCAAGTGCTTTAAGGAGTGAATAGGGGTAAAAATGTGCCGGATTAGGCAACTATGCTCTAGAGAAGCAGTTCGCCCTCACCACTTCTAAAGGCTCCATGATTTCCTGTTCAATTTCGGTCAGATGTGAATCCCCAAGTTTATCTACAACGGATTTCGCCAAGTCCTTCTTGGAACCATTAAAAGCTCCCAAATCTGCAGTCCTGGCACCTTGTTGCAGTGAATTTAGGAATGCATCTAACGCTGCATCACAATCGTTACCTGCCAACCCCGAAATAGCTTCCATGATCGAGCGAGGGTAGTAGAACTCAATACCATTCTTGGTTAGCTTTCTCACTCGCTTCCCGTCATCACCAAGAAATGCTCGCCATTCTTCGATCGTCTTATCGGGAACACTTTCGTCGACAATTATGCATAGACGTTCTCTGTACCACGGCGGTAAATAAGCTTGAGTCTTCAGCATCTGATCAATTGCGCCGACTGCTGATCCGACTTTGCTATCGCCGTCGGTGAAGTGAACTGCAATACCACCCGCCTTATGAAGCTCTAGTAATCTTCGCCAGTAAATCTGATCGGACGGACCTTCTACGATCAGCATGTTGTCAGGAAAGAATAGGTCTTCTGGACTGTTGCCGAGTAGGTGAAAGATCAGTGAGTGAAGTTCTTCTTGCGAACCAACTTGGTGAATCTGAGCGTGCCCGGCTATATCCTTTGAGACGATGTAATTATTGTCGATGTTTTCTCTGTCTAGGAACAGATGGCTGTGAGTAGCGATGACCACGCGTTTCTTAGGCAATCCATCAGTACCCGCAACGACATCTTTGATTAGGCGAGCGAGTTTCTTTTGAACTTGAGGTTCGATTCCTATTTCTGGTTCATCTATTAGAATAATCGGTCTATTTGGATGAATGAGCGAAACAAGTACGGCCAAGACAGATCTTGATCCACTGCCTTGTTGAGTGGCAAGCCTGCCGTCAATTGTTATTCTTGGCGGCGCGTACTCGTTGTCCGGATCAGACCTCTCAACTGATAATTTCCCGAAGTATCTATTATGCCAATCTATTATCTGGCTTCGAGCTGCGTTGCTCAGTCCGATGAGTTCCCGAATAGCATCTGGAGCATTGAGCTCAGCGACGGCGGGATTGTATTGCTTGCGCTCATTGAAGAGGTTCGTTAATTCTTGATCAGAATTCAAAGCAATAGAAACTTCATTAGATAAGTCGAACCGCCGCGGCGAAATATAGTCGCACTGATCCCTGATATCACTGTAGATATTTAGATACTGGAGAACGGCGCTTTTGCCGCTATTGTTGGGCCCAACGAAAACGCAGAGATCTCCTTCCGGAATCTCCAGTCCTATGGCGAGATTTTTGAATTCTTGATTAACTAATAACGGCAAATTGTTAAACCTCCACTTCCTTCCAAACCAGATCAATCGCGTAGTGCAGGATTCGTTGGGAATCCGTGATGGAGTGTGTAAGTTATTTGTATGCAGTAATTATAGCAGCTTGAGGCAGATCTTTTGATAAGTTTTGGTTTTATTCGAGGGCATCTTCACTGAAGTTCTGAAGACGCTTGCTCGTTCGAAAGCTGAACTCCATCTCACCGGTGGTTTTACGGTCCGTCCAATACTGCCCGTCCAAAAGTTTTTCGGGCTCTTTAACGATCTTGACGATTGCCGCTCCATAATGAATCTGGCTTCTTTCCCTAACCATTGCACGAGGTTTGTTTACATAAGTATAGCTAAGTCGCAAGATTCCACTGTCATCATCCTCGTCGATCTGCGCTGCAGTACTGAAGCTTTCAGACTCCTCAGTAAGAACTACACAACTGATCCGAGAGAAGCTTTGCTTTACAACCAACAAAGCCTTTATTGGCTCCGGATCCTGATTTGTTTCGGGACTTTTCCAAGTGCTGGCCAGTGTGCCCTCCCACGTACCATTTAGGTTAGGATACGGAACCAACCATCCCTGAAATATTCGCCATTTCCACAGCCACTGTGTAAATACAAACGCGCCAATCACATATAAAGACACCACCTCTGGAAGTTTTTTAAGAGATTCTTGATTAATCGCGAGCGGAGTGTTGGTGAAGTACAAAACTCCTATCCATAGTCCTACTATTGCAACAATACTGATCCATGCTAAGAGATCTTTTTTGATGTTTTTCATGGCCTAGAATTCTAAATAATTCCACATCTGGATAAGATAGTTATTAACGTCCTTATAGGTCCATTTTCGCTCGGAATGGAAGAGATACAAAAGTTCACTAACCTCGCCCCATTCTTTACACTTTTCGTGTTCCGTAGTGTTTTCGTAAAGATAAACAATTGACTGCTTGAACCGTGCCGTCCACGTGTAGTTGTCATTGAAAACTCTATTCGGCACATTCCAAACGAGGCATTCTACGAGGAAAGACGTAATACTATTGCTGACGTCAATACCGTCATCTATCATTGTGTATCGAATACGACGGTAAATGCGTGTCAGGCGCTTGAACCTTCGTTGCGTGTTGGCATTTTTCCTCTTCCCATTATCGATATGCTGCAATGGGAAATTCTTTATGTACTTTCCTTGATCGCTTTTGAATTCCACTCCCTCCACGTATGAGCCGCCACTCGAATACCGCTTGTAGGTGAACGTCGGGACAACGTCAGTCTCCGCGCGGTTCGTACTTTCACTCACCGTTATACATTTATCGTGGCGAGTTACTGCGGCGCGACCAACCTTTCGGACAAGTGCAGCCTCGACCTGGTCTTTATACAGTCCGAATCTATAGTCACTAGGGCTATTCAGGCCAAAATCGGATCTATCAGTTCCTGATGGCAGTTCAAAAAAGAATACGTCTAAAAGTTTGACGTTTACATCCACGTCAGAATTGAGCCTTACGTTTGTATCGTTAGCGTACGAGCCTTGACCAAAGGTATGTATCGATCGATCTCGCAGGACCGGATCTTCGGCTATAGCCTCTTTAACCATTCGTTCAGAATTACGTAAGCGAGTTTCCTCTGTGTCGCTAGGTGGCTTGGTAAATGCTGTTAATTGTTCTTCGGAAAATTTTGCCATCGATTAACCTCAATGCTTTCATATCTGCCCATAATCTAGGGCAGACGCATCAGCAGGATCACTTATGGATAAAGACTTTGTCGGGATTGATTATCTTTATTCTACTCCTTCACTAGAGCCGCGCAAGGGCTAAATCTTGCTATCTACAACGGATTTCGCCAAGTCCTTCTTGGAACCATTAAAAGCTCCCAAATCTGCAGTCCTGGCACCTTGTTGCAGTGAATTTAGGAATGCATCTAACGCTGCATCACAATCGTTACCTGCCAACCCCGAAATAGCTTCCATGATCGAGCGAGGGTAGTTGGACCTCACGACATGGCAGGCCGGAGAATCAGGTGCGTTTCATAAGCGAGACCGGTTGACATCGCCCCGACCAACATGTACGATGTCTGGTATTTTCAGGTAATTTCCGGGATTTCTAGAAAATGACTGGTATCCCTAAATCACGAAATGGCATCCCAAAACAGGCTACGAGAGATACGCCAGAGCGTCGAAGGTATAACCGTCGCAGCTCTCGCTCGCGCAGCGGAGGTTAACGAGAAGACGATTCGTAAGATCGAGACAAGGAAGGAAAAGGGTAAAGTGGAGACCAGAGTGAAGATAGTTAAAGGCTTAAACAGCCTCTCAGGCGGCAAGTATAGCCTCGATGATATCTTCCCGGGAAGTCGTTGACAGTTATGGTTGTTATGTTAAACTATGTTTGACAGAACTCCCGCTCATCTCTGTCTGTCGAAATCCAAAAACCTAGTAGCGAGGGAATACAATGTATCTCGGAGAATCAAAGAACGGAAAGGGCGTATCGACAGCTGAGGAAAATACAGTCGATGCTCCGGTCGGGATCACTCAACCACTTTTTGATCGTCCTGATGTTTTTCGGGGCCGGCTCGGGTCGGCAGAGATTTTTGAGGACCGTAAAGACAATAGCGCACTTGTAAACGGGAACGGCAACGGGAACGGTACAGGCGGCGAAAAGAAATAGCGGTCCACTCGTATTAGTTGAGGGTTGCTGTCCGGCGATCCTCTTTTTTGTGGTGTTTCTAGCGTCCCGCGTCCCAATCAATATAATACCCGCTATTCGTGCGCTGACAATTATCGATGTCAGACAAGCACAAACACCTACATATCGGAACCGGAAAATTTGGACTAGGCTTCGCTGGGTATTTCGCGAATCAGCTCGGTGGCGATCTCGTACTCTTTAATCGGCCTTCGGAGTCCGAGGACGGCAAGCTCCGCAATCGACTATTGAGCGAGGGGGCCTCTTATGTCATCGATTACCGCGGTAATCATGGCCGAAGTCCTGATCACATTTCTTATGAGGCATTCAGGCTCCTTGAGCTACCCGCAACCGAAATAATCGAAACGATCTCCGACCCACAAACGCGAGTATTAACGACCGCCGTTGGAGAGCCACAATTGCGCTATATAGCCCCCATTATCGCGGCAGGACTGATGGAGCGCCCTCCTCAATCGCTACCGCTACTAATCATGGCTTGCGAGAACGGTTATAGATGTACTTCCACTCTCCGAGAACATGTTCAACACCATATTTCGGATCCCGGCAACAACGCATTTTTAGACTGTATTGTCGATCAGGCCTGTTTTAGCCTCGACCTCCACCAGTCGGAAGTGACTGTATATGTTGAGGATTATCGCGAATGGATCATTGAGGACCCTGATGATCGCGGACAATCGATCTTAAAGGATGCCGAAATTACCTTACTGAATTCTAAGGATAGCGCGAGCCATCAATTTGAGATCTATGTTCGGCGGAAGCAGTGGCTCGTGAATGGATTTCATATTTGCCTCGCGATGATGGGCGCCGTCGAGATCGATCCGAACGCTCTGATTAGGGATGTTATTGAAAAAAAACCTGAACGCGTCGGGCGATTGAAACAGGAGCTCGTATTTGCACTCCGATCGAAGGACGTAGATAATCTCTGTTTCACCGAAACGGAGATAAGAAACTATATTGACCTAGTCGAAAGTCGGTTTCATTCAACGGAGGACTCTTGCGTTAGAATCCTTGCGGATTTCTTGTTCGACGCCAACCGAATTAATTGGCTTACTACCGACATCGGCAAACGGTTAGGGAAAGACGAAAAGCTTTCGAGTATTGTTCGGGACGAGCTCAACGACAACATCTTCAGGTTCTTTAACAAACTCCACCAAAGAGTGTTTGAACCTTTACAACTTATTACTGACAACGGCATGCACGGCGAACAACTAGGCATAACCCTAGTTAACGTCTTTCCATTTGTAGTTGGCCAAATGCGTTTGCTGCAGAGAGAAGCGCAAGAAACAAATCAGTCGCTTCACATCGACGCGCCTTAGAGGAGCTGGAGGTATTTTTTATCGAGCGGGCCCTCGAATAGCTTGGTTTCGATTTCGATTAGTTCAACAATAGAACGCCTTGCGACCCTCTATTACGAGGTCTCTTTAATCTCTGACAAGACTATTTCTTCCGCCTGTTGTATGGGCTTTGATTCGTTGGCTTCAAAGAAATGTTTTCCTGCGATGCTTTGTTCTGAACTGCAAATGGTGTTCTTTGGAGCTTAATGCCGATGACCCGCGTGGGGGTGTTTTCTTTGGCTAGTTGTCTGAGCTGCTTCAAATCACCCGGTGCCCAGGATTTGTTATGGTTCTGTGGTTTCTTTGCCATATTTACTTTCTAGTTTCTCTTGGTTTTCGTTTCGATCTTTGTATTTAATTGTACTCCGACACCAAGCGAGCGCAAGGGCTAAGTCCATCCTATAATGGACCATGGGCAAAGAATGAAAATAAGGGCGCTCACGATCTCCGACCTCTACTCAGGGCTCACCTATCGCTCCGCCTGATCCATCTCGACGGCAACCGGAGTGAGGTGAACGACGGAAAACGCTGGTGAATAAAACTATTTACAGTCTTGACGTAATCATTTACCATGCGTCTACACACTTAGTTAGTTCGTTGCCTGATGGAAGGATCCCATGTTTGAGAATGGATTGCTGTTTCAGCTTCAAAAACTCGACCTTGATCGACTTGTCGAGAACGCAGAGAAAGGCCTAAAGGATCAGGGCGATCGCGTGCCAGCTCCGGGGCTATTGAAGCAATCAATTAGTCGTGTTGTGGAAGACCGGCTCGATCTGTTTGCTGAAGGCTTGGCGGAAAGGTTTGCGAACGTGAGCAGCGACGAGTTCAGAGCTCTCCAAAGGATTCTAAACGCGGATTTTTATAGACAGGCGAAGCTCGAGGCGATGACTGTCTCAATAGAAGCGGCCTCACAGGGAATATTATTCGAAGAGCGGCCGAGTATTCTGAACGGCTACCGAATTTTTGCTCCTGATCGCTTTGAAGCAATGATCGAATATATTGCTTATAGGGGCAAAGACATCTTTCAAACCAATCTCAATAAACTGCTTTTTTACACCGATTTCGGGTTCTTTCATTTGGCCAAAATGAGCATGTCGGGCGCCACTTATAAACGTCTTCCGCGAGGCCCGGTCAACGACCAGTATCGAAACATTCTGAACTCAATGGAGAAGCGCGGCAAGTTGAGGATGGTTCGTATCAAGACAAGAGGGACAGAGGCCCGACTTCTGAAGCCGAAGAAAACTTACAATCCAACGAAGACCATCTTGAGTGAAGACGAAAAGAAAATGCTCAATTGGACTATTAATAGATTGGGCAATCTTCGATCCGACGAAATCAGCGAGCTTTCCCACAACGAACTGGCATTCAAGAACACTGCAAAAGGGGGTCCGATATCATACGCTTTTGCCGAGAATCTTAAAATCCTTCCGCCCAACGACCTTCTAGACTGATCGTGGAAATTAGCTTACTCGGTCCGGAAACGTTGCTCTAGCTGCTTTCGATCGCTATCAATTCAAGTCGGGCGGATTTGGCTCATCAGTCTCGTACAGCTGAACTTCGTTAAGGCCGGCAAGGAGTTGTTCCTGAGCGAGAACGATGCCCTTTGAGGAGGTTTCGCCCTGAAGCTTACGGGTGTCATCGGCGAGCTCTGTAAGGTTGATGGTTTTGGTCCGGCGTTCGCTGGGTGGATTAAGCTTCTCCTGCCTCTCGTATTCAATCACCTTCTCAAGAAATTCATGGGGCAGCTCGCTCTCCGATTTGAAGGCAAGCTCGATAAACTGCCTCGCGAAGAAGGCATCGATCTGGATACGCCGTTTTGTTAGATGTGCGAACTTACCTAGAAGGCGGCAGATGTTATCTCGCTCTTCGGGACTGAGCGCCTCGGCAAATTCGTACTCCTCAATCTTCTTGAGGCTCAGGATGATCTGCTCAAGCGAGTCAATCGAGATAATAAAAACGTCATAGTCACCGAGGTTATAAACGAAGGCCGTTAGTTCGCCAAGCGTATTTGCGGGTACCACCAAGTAAATGTCGGGTTTTACACCTTCCTGTTTAGCGTATTTTTTTGCGGCTTCGGCTTGAGCTCGCAGATAGGCTTGGAAGTTCTTACTCTCTTCCCCCAAAGGACTCTTTGCATCGAAGATGATGTACTCATCACAGATTTTTATCGTATTGTCCGGCTTTCCTGTGAACGTGACATTATCAACATACTCGATCGTGTGTTTATTGCAGATGCCTTTGATTGCATGTTTAACCGTGGTTTCGTGTTCACTCCAAATTCGTTTTCTGCTTTCTAACCGCTCGATCTCTTGTCGCTGTCTATCCTCCAGTTCTTGGACTCTGTCATCGTGAATTTGCTGGCGCACGGCATTCAGATTTGCGAGATCAGTATCATATTTAGTTCGCCGGCTATCTTCCTCCGACGTAAACTGCGTAACTTTGTCACGAAGTTCGTCGCGCTCGGATCGAACTGCTTCGAGGGTTTGACCAAGCACAGCCAGGTCAGTCTCCAGCTCACCCCGCCGTTCGATGGCTATTCGGGAGGTTTCCCGCGCGGTAGCCAGTTCTTCGGTCAAAACCGAATTGGTAACGGCCAATTGTGTACTTTGTCGCTCAACGGTTCGGCCGGTTTCTTCCAGATCACGTATCCTTTCGTTCTGATTTTCGATCGTGGTGTTATTTGATGCGGCTTGTTCACGAAGCTCGTTGATTAGAGTGATATTAGCCTGACCGCTCCGTCTCATGGTTTCGAGCTCGCTGTCACGCCTTCCCAAATCTTCACGGGCATCCGTTAAGTCTTTTTGCAACGCTGCGTTGTCGATCCGAAACTGGTTATTCTCGCCAGCCAATCCTTCTGAGCCGGTAATGAGTTTTTGTAGGTCGGCATTTGCGTCGACCAGGATATCTTTAATGTGGCTCCAGCTGAAAAGGCGCTTCCAAAATCCGATAGTCCGGATCTTTTCTATGAGATTGCGCAGATTTGTAATGTCATTATTCATTCGCTAAACGGTGGCGCGGGATGAATTGATTGTATCCAAGACGCGGCTGTTCGGGGAATTACCCATATTGATAGCCCTGAATAACCAGTCAAGTCAAGTAAGATCGCATGGAAGCTTACTAGCTTCGAATGATTTTGTTGTGTAATAGACGTTGATAGTTTTTCGCATGTCTTTATTATTAAGGCATACCAAAGTATATCTTGGCGAACTCCCCGATATGAGAAAGCACAACGGAACCATTGTATTTTCGCCCAGCGACCTGATCCTGTTCCTTGCCTCGCCATTTGCATCGTGGATGGAACGTTACCATTTAGAGAATCCTGGGGCTCTTCCACCTGACGAAGAAACGGAAGATCAAAAACTGATTATCGAGACTGGTAATAAACACGAACTGACAGTTCTAACGGAACTACGTGAAGTGGAGCCGGGGCACGTCGGTTCAAAGGTCGAACCGTCACGGAATTGGTTAAGAAATTACTAGCTTACTTTGAACAGTCAGATTCAATCGCCCTGCCCCCGCATCTTCAGGATAGCAATTCTCAGAATCTAAACTAGTAGGAAAAATTGGCCGGATGGGACAACTTACTTATAGAGATCAATAGATGGGTCTTCAATTTCATTTTCAACATGAGGAAGTCCAAAGATCGCTCTAAACACATCCCGACGCATCTTTCCGTAAGAATCATTTTCATAGGATGACATATACATCTTCCCGTCACTGAATATTATTCTGTCTCCCGTTGAGCCAGTACCGAGATATATGGTGGCAGACCCGGTGCTCAGGAGTTTTTCTATCTCCGCATCTGTTATCGGAGCAGCTTTTACATCACTAACTGATTCGATAGTGTCCTTGAGTTTGGTCAAAGTCTCTTTCAAAACTTTTCTATCCTTGTTCTTGATTGCCGTACTCAGTAAGTGTATGTAAGATTTTTCGCCGTTCTCATATTGAGCCGCACCCTGGTGAGTTAACTCAGGGTTATTGCCAGTTTCGCTCATCTTTGTAAGTTACTTATATACGGCAATTATAGCTGTTTTTGTGAGCGGCGAGAAGAGATAGCTGAAACCCGGTTTTGTTACCCTGAAGTATGGACAAGAATGAAATTAAAGGTGATCTCAGCCTCACTGATCTCTATCCCGGACTTTCGCTAGAGGAGCAAGCTGAAGCCGAGTTTAATCTCCATGGCTATCTCGATGTTGTGAAGCGAATCTGGGAGCGGTTTGAAAGTGAAGGCCGGCTTGAGGATCTCATTGGTGAGATCGAAAAGGAGCGCAGAAAGAAGCGCTAATCATTTAAGTCCAGATGTTTAAAATCCCATTACATCACATGGGATGTTTTTTGTAATGTAAAACCCAGCCGGTACTCGAACTATTTCTCCCTTAGTTAAAACAACTATTATTTGGCCATTTTGGACACCAAAACCTCGAACCGATTTGGGGTAATAAAAATCAGGCTATTAGCCTGTTCTTTCCGGGTGGTGGACCATATCGAGGCACGACTCGAACTTTTCGGGGGTTAGCTAAGAAATTGGTTAGGTATTTCGCTAACTTAGACACTTTTAATGACGATGACCTATTTTGTAAATATCTCACCTCTAAAACGCCTCCTCGGAAACCTAGACCATTCTCTACCCATAGTCTTGCCAGGGTCTAGATCATTGTTATTTTGAAAAGCACTCACCACAATTAGCGTAGCAAGTGCCTTTAAGCATGAATAGGGGTAAAAATGTGCCGGATCCGGCAATTCTCCGTCAGTTATCCTCAGTATTCTGCTCCATTTCGTCTTGCAATTATCATTAGTGAAGTATACGTGGAATGGTGATTGTCGAACCTATTAGATTCTGCGACCCGCGCGGCATGCGATAGGCAGCAACAATGCGGTGATCGCCGATATCCGAAATTCTTTTGTGGGCAATGGAATGCCGATTTTATCGATCTCGGCATCATGCCTGATTCGTATTAAGTAACTTGACGCACAACTAAGGAAAAATGGTATATTTCTTGCAATTCCAATCAGCCTTAACCTGAATCGCATGCGGACTGCGAACGCGGGGTGACGTTCGCATACAACCCGAATTAGAGGTGTTTATGAAGATATCTTTGTTCTCCTTCTTGGTCGTTGTTTTTGTCCTCGTTCCGGCCGCGTCTGCACAATCCTATGTATTAGGACACGATCCTAACAGCGTACTCAGGCTTTGCCGCGGCTTTTTGCTAGGCAATATGGATAAAACGCTGAGAGATGGTTTTACTTGCGATCCTGATCCGCCCCCACCCGTCAGAGGTCCGGCTAAAACATCCTCGCTGGACATGTATTATGCCGTAGGCTCAAACAATTTGAAGAAAGCGCTGAATGTCGACCTTAGCGTTGATGCCAGTTATCTCACCTACAGCGGCAACGGCAACTATACTTCAAGTAATTTGACGCTCCTGTCTGAAGACTCTGCTTCTATCGTTCTAAAGGCTAACTCTGAGTACCAAAGTGTTGACGCCAAGAATCTGAAGTTGACGAAAGAAGCCGAAGATTTCTTTCAGCAGAATGGCTCAGAGAAATTCGAGCGCCTTTATGGATCTCGTGTTGTTACATCACTAAAGAAAGGGGTCTCCGTTACGGTCATAATCACGATTTCAAAGCGTTCGACGTTCTTCAAAAACAATCTCGCGGCAAAGGTTAGTACCGGCGGTGGATTCGGGCCCTTCTCAATAACGGTCGGTGGTTCTGTGAGCCAAGAATTAAGTCAGTCCGTAAACAGCGGCGAGGCATCCGTGAAGGTTTTTTCAGTCGGTGGCACTGGGATTTCGGCAATGGCTGATCTAGTCAGGGCCGTCGCTCTAAGTTCCAATGCCAATTCAGTAGATCAAGTAATTACCGAACTATCCAAGTATATCAAACAGTTCGATGCGAAAGACGCGGTGGACATCGGCTATAACACAGCGGATGTAAGTTCATATGAGCCAAATTCACAACCCGCTAATCTTTGGAATGCACTTCGGGAAAGTGGTCTTACCCGCATTACTCAAGAATATCGTGCCGCATACAAGATTTATGAGATAGCGCAAGATATCCTGAGTGGCGCGGATGACCGCAGTATATTGTTAAAGACTGGGGTTGACAGACAGAATTTTGCTGACGGAGTCACCAAACTGCAAACTTATCTGAACGATCTGGCAGTGGCTCATCAAAATTGCCAGTCTAAGTTTCAGGAGATAAGCTCTTGTAACCTACCGACCCCAATTGATTATCGTTCTGTATTGCCCAAATATCCGATACCAGAGGTGAAGATTAGCGCCGGCGGGACGATCGACGTTTTTGCTAGGGAGATTACAAGATTGAGTTTTAGTATTGATGGCGCACAGGTGCTGCACACTAAACCACGAAGTACGCCGGCTCTCAATCACATGTCTGAGCTTAACGCGGCCATAAGTGCAAAGGTTGAGCCATTTCTCGCAGCTCCGATGGCAAGCGATCCCGATGGCTGTAGGGCAATCGTAACTCACGTATTCTGGTTTGGAGGACAAGAGAATAAATACCTGAGCGAACTAGTGTTCTGGGATCGGCCTTCTAACCCCAGAGGGCTTACGGTGTTTTTCAAAGAAGGAATTCCATCGGGATCTTATACTGACTTAGAACTGAGTAAGTATTTGACAGAGGTATATCCGGCTATTCCTCGCGGGACAAGTATATCTAAGCTTATTCGATGTATGAGAACAGGACTAGTCGAATGATCCGGTCCCGTTTTTTTAGGAACAGTCTGTCTCCAAACGTCACTAGAATCTGGCCGCAAGATGACATTTTCTAGTCTTCGGCAGAATCTCCCGTTTTTTCCGGACTCCTTATAACGCAGAGCAAAAACACGGATGATGTCATCTACAAATAAAGTTACCAAAAAAAGTAAATAACAAAACAACCCGCGAAAAGTGGATAACTGCCGGCAAAATTGCCGGATCCGGCAACTTTTTCCCCCTATTTTGGATTTGTGCGCGATGTTACTTTGAAATCAGGATTTAAGTAACTTCTCTCACATGTCATTTCAATCTATAGCTCATCATCGGAAGACCTTTCCGCGCGAATCTACAGGATCACCGAATCTCCTACCAAAAAAGAAATGGTGGACGCCTCTCTGGAGTGGCTTGTTAGTCGAACCGACCGCTAAGCATTACAACGCGATGGGATCGGCGATCTGGCTGTTTTTGTACTTTCTAACATATGCGAACCGCTCAACCGGAAAGCTTTTCCGCAAAAGATCAACGATTGCAAAAGATCTCGGATTAAGTCCGCGCACTATCAACAGATGGCTAGCTACGCTCAAGCAGAAAGGCTACGTCGAAACCATGCAGTCTGAGCGATCGCTGATCATTTCGATTACAAAGTGGAAACCGATTAAGAAGCGCTAAGAAGAACTCCGTCAATTAACCAGCATCTTTGTCATGTCACAAATCTCCCAAGATCATTCCCAAAGCTCACAAACAGTAGAAGCGACATATTTTGCACAAACCAACTTTCGCAATAAATTTGTCACCTTCGGCATCAAGCGTGCCGACCGCCGCGCCCATATTTACCTGCTCGGCAAAACCGGTACCGGCAAATCAACGCTCCTTGAGGCCCTGATGCTAGATGACTTACGAAAAGGCCGGGGATTTGCTCTGCTCGACCCGCATGGTGACCTTTTGAAACGAATAAAAGCAAGGATTCCCGAAGAACGTCGCAACGATCTTATCGACTTTGATGTCCCCGATCCAAACCAGCCGTATGGCTTCAACCCAATCGCCAATATTGCGACCGACAAGAGGCCGCTTGCATGCTCGGGCTTGATCCAGGTGCTCAAACATTTGTGGAGTGACTCCTGGGGACCCCGTTTGGAATACATCCTGCGAAACTGCTTGTTGTCCCTGCTAGATTATCCCGGCGCCAACCTATCGGACATTTTGCTGCTGCTTTCGGACAAACCCTACCGAAGGAAAGTTATCCCATATATCAGGAACAAGCAGGTTAAGGAATTCTGGCTTGGTGAATACGACCGGTATCCTGAGCGGTTTCGGATCGAAGCTATTGCTCCGATTCAAAATAAGGTCGGAGCGTTCCTTTCACACCCGCTGCTCCAAAGAATTCTGACCAATCCGAAGAATCCTTTAAGTCTCAGAAAGATCATGGATGAAGGCAAAATCTTACTGGTCAATCTTGCAAAAGGCAGCATTGGTGAAGATACGTCAAACCTGCTCGGGTCCTTGCTAATTTCCCGCTTTGATCTAGCGGCTCTGAGTCGCGCGAACATTCCTGAATCCGAGCGAACCGACTACACGCTGTACCTTGACGAGTTTCATAACTTCACAACGCAGAGTCTTATCTTCATGCTGTCTGAACTTCGTAAATACAAGTTGTCGCTGGTATTGGCACACCAGTATCTAACACAGCTTGAGCCGAACATTAGAGAAGCAATCTTGGGTAATGTCGGCACTGCCATCATATTCCGGATCGGTGCTACTGATGCGGAAACGATAGCCCTAGAATTTGCACCGGAATTCAAAATCGCGGATTTTACAAACCTGCCCAACTACCATATCTATCTTAAGCTAATGATCGACGGGAAGATCTCCCGACCCTTCAGCGCTATAACCCTCCCGCCTGCCTAGGCCATCGCCTTTTGTTTGCCCTTCCTCGAAGGTTTAGGAGTGGCTCCCTTTTCAAGCCCTCGGGGATCAGCAAGCAAAAACAAAAAGCAAAAAAGGAGGCATCAACGGATGACGGACAAAGCCGTTTATTGCCGCGCCTGTGGTGTCAAGCTGAGCGGTTCCAAGAAAAACGAACTTCTAGAGGTCGGCGCGTTCGTTTATCTCGTTACCCGTGATTCCGACGACTGCAATTGGCGACGTTGTCATACCTGCAAAGACACTGTCTGCTACACATGTTATCCAGGACAGCTGACCTATTGCTGCGAAGGCGATTACATTGCGCAACGCCAGAGAGCACAGCTGCTTGCCGACAGCCAAGAAAACAAAAATACAAACAATCAGGAGGAAATTATGAGCGATTACAAGATCGTGTATCTGATCGTCGAGCGGGGATTTGAACCCAACCGACAGACATTCTGGAGGACCGCCGGCAGCGCATTTGTCTGCCGTGACGGAAGCTTGAATGTACGGCTGGATATCCATCCGGGGCTTACGTTCAACATTCGGGACCCGAAGTCTAACGGGGAGCGATTTGAGGCCGCAAGCGGGATTGAACCGCCGCAGGAGGCGGAAGAATTCCCTGTGCTTAAGGCGGCGGCCTAACCACTCAGAAAATGTTGCCGCATTCTCGTGAGAGACTCCCACCCCTCAACGTTTATACGAATTACAAAGCAATCAGGAGGAAGAATGACAACGAAAGCAATAACGAAGAAAACGATTGAAATGACGCGGGCCTCGACCAATGACAGTACGCCAGCAGCCCAACCATGTTATGAGTTCATCGAGATCGACGATCTCCAAGTCTCCACGACTAATCCCCGGCGAAGGATCAACGAGCAGACGCTCCAATCACTCGGTCAAAGTATCCGAACGCAAGGCATTCTCGAACCCTTGATCGTTCGGCACGCCGGAAAGAAATACGAGATCGTATGCGGAGAACGACGTTATCGCGCTGCAAAGATCGCAGCCGTGACAAAGCTACCGTGCATTGTCCGCGACCTTTCGGACGAGCAAGTTCTCGACATACAGATCCACGAGAATCTGCACCGTGAGGACGTCCATCCCATGGACGAAGCCTATGGCTACCAGTTCCTTAAGGAGAAGCTCGACTGCGATGTCAAGGAGCTTGCCTTAAGGGTCGGTAAATCGGAAGGCTATGTCCTTAATCGGCTCAAACTCAACCTGCTGATCGAGGAAGCGCAAAAGGATCTTGACGATTCGTATCTTCCACTCTCTTATGCTCTCGAAATGGCAAAGTACGCCCCGGAGATCCAGAAATACATTTACGAAGAGGTGTACCGCAAAGAGGGCAAGTACAAGGGAAACGACTTTGTCTATGAGCCCATCAAAGGGGAGACGGTCCGGTGGAACTCATTCATAGAGTGGATCAATACGAATATCCATCGTCTGCTGTCTAAGGCTCCCTTCGATCCCAAAGCGACAAACTTGCGCTCTGATGGACTTGCCTGCGTGAAATGCCCTGAACGGACGGGCGCGGTCGTCAGCCTGTTTGAACCGACGCAGATCGGCAGGAAGGATGCATGTCTGAATCCTGCCTGCTACGTGCAGAAGGTTCAACAGCATATTCAGGTCCGTCGGCGCGAACTGGCTGAAATTCGCAAGGTCGAACTGACTGACGTTCCGATAGTCAGAAGTTGGTGCTATACAGACGGCAAGGACTATCTCGGCACCGAGTCGGCGAGGGTGATACGTGGCGCAAAGCGAGGCGGGAACGCCGAGAATTGCGACAAGGCCATCAGCGCAGTAGATATCGAACCGGAAAACTACGGTCAGACGGTTCAGGTATGCCTCAAGTCGAGCCAGTGCAAGGTTCACTGGCCCGGATCGAAAGCCTCATCGACGGCCGATTCCGCCAAAGAGAAATCCGCGGAGGAGGAAACCGCCGAGCGTTTGGAGACCCATCGCGCTCGACGCGAGGAGATCTGGAATGCCAAGGTCGCCGAAGCTGTGCGTGTACGCGTGTTCAAACACGCCGCGGAAAAGTTCGAAAGGAAGTTCCGCATCTCCGATGTCGGAACCGATCTTTTACCGCAGCTAATCGCCCGGTTCTGGCAAATGACTTCATCGGGAGATTCAAACAACCTAAACACTGTGGTCAAGCGCCTCATAGGCGAATGGGAAGGCGAAGCCGGCGAGAAAAACGGCATGTACATCACAGGTGGCTGTACGGCGGTTGAGCAGTTCAAAAAGCTTGGGCGCGCGTTTCAATTCCGTATTTTGTTCTTGCTCATTCACGGGCACAAGGGAACGATCGGTCACACCAATAACTACATGTCTCAGCGAGAAGTAAAAGAGCTCGCTGCGGAATTCGAGATCAACTATCCCCTTATCGACGCAGAAGTAAGACTCGAGTTCTGCGCGAAGAAGCATAATCAGGTTCACGAGACCTATCTCCACTCCGTACAGAAGAAAAGCAAGGACGCGAGGGTACCTCGGCTGTTTTCCGAGAAATGGGAAGCAGCGGATTAGGTGGTTTCACCGTTAGCCCTAAATCGGCACATCCCGACCGAGCATCTACCTGTCTCTTATCCTACAGACAAAGCCAAAAACCAATCAAAACCCAGGAGGAAATATATATGAACGACACAGGTTCAGTTCTGATGGCGCACTGCGGCGCCAAGACAGTTACCCGAGAGGAGCTGAAGCAAATCCCAGTTCCGGAAGGAACGAGGACTCATCGGCCCCTCTCACACCTACAGATCGTGGAGTCCCTCGAAGAGGCGCTCTCCTTCCGCTATCTAAAGATCCATCATGAGGAATTCGCTGTCTCTCGTGACGGCATGAAGATGTTCGGCGTCATGGACCTCGAAGTCTCGTTTACCGGTGGCCGGTTCTCTATCGGCCTGCGAAACTCCAACGACAAGTCCATGCGCCTGGCCCTCACGGCCGGCTACCGGGTGTTTGTCTGCGACAACATGGCATTCTCCGGGGATTTCACTCCGATGCTTCACAAGCATACGAGGAATTTGGATCTGATCGACTCGATCTCGATTGCCGTCGATCGCATCCACCGGGGATTCGCCAGTCTCGAGCAGGGCATCAAGGACATGCAGGCCCTCGGCTTGACTGACAACGACGCCCGCGTTCTGATCTACCGGGCCTTCATGGAGCGGGAACTCAAGGGAGTGCCGAGAAGCCTGATAAATCCGGTGCATCGCCACTACTTCAACCCGAGCCATGAGGCGTTTCGTCCACGAACCCTTTGGTCTCTGTCGAACGCTTTCACATCGGCTTTTAAGGACCTTGCGCCCATAAAGCAGTTTGAGGTGACGGCCCGGCTCGGCGCTTTTCTCAAGTCTTATCAGGAGGAGCTGAACATGGGACCGGAGGAAATAGCTAAAGACACGGCGGGCGATCTCGTCCGTTTTCCCGCAGGATACGTGGCCGCGAAAACCCAAGAGATGCTCGATGACGAAGACATGGCCGAATTACTCGACCGGGAGCCTGATTACTCCGATGACGAGTACCCATTTGAAAAGGAGGAACAGGACAGCCAGCCGGAAGAAGAGATTCACCGGCAAGCTGCTTAACTATCAAGGACTATTCACAGGAAGTATCATCACCGATGCTTCCTTTTTTCTTTACGGAATATAACAAAACCGCTATGGGCGCGACTCTCCGTCTCGGCGCCGAGCTATATGTTATATGCTTGACACATATCGAAATGTGCGGAAAATAAGGGAAAATTAGGTTGTTACCGTAGATTGCGCAATAAGAAAATAGTTTCGGTACCCGGGGTTCCTAAAGGATTCCAGATCTTAGATTGTCTGAGTAACTGAGTGAGGACCGTGATGGAAGAGATTGAAGGAAAAAAGGTCGAGAGATTCGTAAGAGAAATTATGACCATAGAAAGAAGGTTCAGCACGGATCAGAAGGGTCAAAAATCAAACCGGCAAAGCGAACTTCGAGATTGCATGGATAAGTTCGTTATTAAGGAATTGGACGATGAAAATAAATAAGATTCAATTAGAAAACTTCCGCCAATTCTACGATAAACAGGAAGTTACATTCGCCACCGATCCGAAGAAGAATGTTACCTTGATCCATGCTGAAAATGGGTTTGGTAAAACAACTTTGTTGAATGCCGTCCTTTGGGCATTTTTTAACACAACTACGCCCAAATTCGAGCAAAAAGATAAGATCGTCAATTTCGAAGCTCAGGCCGCAGGGGTTACGACCGCCTCGGTCAGCGTGGAGTTTGAACATAATAACGAAACGTTTATCGTCAATCGCATTCATAGCGCCAGGTCAGAGAACACCGATAAGACCTCATTTACAGCGTTCAGAGTGGAAAAAAACGGCTCTGTTAGTCCGCTGACCGCCCCCCGAACATTTATTGAGTCTGTCGTCCCTCCGGAAATGGCGAGGTATTTTTTCTTCGATGGTGAGTCCGCCGAATCGTTTTCGTCCGCGACGAATTTCCAAGCTATCGGCGAAGCGATCAGAAATATTCTGGGAGTTTCGCTTGCTAACACAGCAATTACCGATTTAAAGGATATCCGCCGTTTAATCGACAGAGAACTCGGGCAAATTCAGGGGGACGACAAACTCAATTCGATCGAGGATGAATTGTTCAAGAAAACTGAGCAGCTGGAACAGGCTTTGGAGTTCAAGAGTAACTTTAAGACCGATATTGCGACCTATCGCGCGCAGAGAGACGAAATTGCAAATGAATTAAGGGAATTAGAGGGCAGTAGGGTGATTCAAGCTCAACGAGATGACAAGGACCGGGATCTAAGGCAAACCAATGAAGATTTAGAAGCGACCAGGGCAGAAATCGTAAAGTGGATTGGTCAGAAATCCCTGCCCTTAGTTAGTCGCAAACTAACCAAGGAAACTCTGGACTTTGTTGACGAAGCAAAATTGAAGGGCAGAATTCCAAGTCCGTATAACGAGGATGTAGTCAAGGAATTACTTGAGCAAGAAGTTTGCATTTGCGGCCGCGGAATTAAGTCTGGCAGTAAGGAATGGAAGGCAGTTGCCAGCTTATTGATTAAGGCCGCGTCATCGGAAGTCGTAGATCGGGCGCTCCGAGCTCGTGGGCGAATTGGATTTTTGCGCGAACAGGCAGCGGACGCGCCTTCCATTCTTCAATCTATCCAGACCCGCTTGTCGAAAATGATAACTAAAAGAGATGAGCTTGAACAGATCATCGCTGAATTGGGACAAAAGATACAGAAACTGCCGCTAAAGGAAATCGCGGACAAAGAACGGGCGCGAAAGGATTTGGACATTAAGATCGAGCGCGAGAACCGTCGCTTGGGCGAGATGGAGGCCGGCATAAGAAAATTAGAAGCGGAGAAATTGCAACTGGACAAGGATTTGGAAAGGGCCGCGAGGTCCAACAAGCAAGCTCGAAAACTTCTCACGAAACGGCAATTGCTTGAAAGCTCAGCTAAGTTCTTAGAGGAATTGTTGAAACAGTACGAAGTTCAGGCGAGACAGACTATTGAAAATCAAGTAAACGTCATCCTCGATAAGGTCGCACACAAAGAGTATAAGTGTAAGCTTAATCCAGATTTCTCTATTGATTTGACTTTCTCAGACGGGCGGTCTACACCTAAGAGCGGCGGCGAAAATCAGTTGTTAAGCTTGGTATTTATCGCTTCATTGGTAAGATTTGCTGAGACTCGCGCAGATGATGACGATTTCATATTAAAGCCAGGTACGATTGCTCCCCTCGTCCTCGACGCTCCGTTTGGACAACTAGATACTAGTTACCAAGAAAGTACGGCGTCCTGGATTCCTCAGCTGTCCCAACAAGTAGTCCTACTCGTTTCGAGTTCCCAAGGAAATCCAAAAGTCCTTTCTGCATTGGAACGGTTTGTGGGCGCTGAGTATCTGGTCGTTTCCGCCAATCGGGAGGAAAGGAAAGAACGGGTCCCAACGACCCTAGTATTACATGGAAAAAAGTACACGACCTCGCTGTATTCACAACCAAAGACAATGAGCAAGATCGAGAGGATATCCTGAGATGCGTGGAATTAGAAGCAAAAAGCAATTCGAGGAGATGGTTCGTCATCTTACACATCCCGTCGCCGGCAAAGCCATTTTTGACTCGATGCGAACCCTTGTTTGTTTTGCCGCGGTTCTGGGCTTCGAATACGGAAAAAGAACTAAGTTGGAAGCCGATTATTTCGAGGCAGTCGATGGACGGATTTTTGAAAACAGTGTGCTTGCGCAAGATCTGTTGTATCTGATCGCTCTAGCGAGCGAAAAGAACGCCGATATTCTTCGAGATGAAAATGAGGAACGGATGATTACGGTGTTTGAGGAATACGCACAGGGCGGTCTTGAAATTCTCGAAGGCTGGCTGCGTGAAAAACCGGAAGACACAGCCGGTGATAGAGCTATCCTTTCTGCCCTACACAAATACGATTTTCTTTCGGTAGATGAAGCATCAGACGTGGAAATAAGTAACATTTCATTTTGAGCTAATGCTGAAGGACATTGTATTCAAGCCGGTCTACCGTTCAGATACGGATCACATCTTAGAAGATTTTTATATTCCTGCCCTGAAGCAATCCGTTAGTTACGATCGAGCGGTTGGCTATTTTTCCGCCGGAATGTTGTCGTATGCGGCACAAGGTCTCTCGGCTTTCATCGAGAATGATGGTTACATGCGACTAGTAGTAGGCGGGGAACTAGATAGCGCGGACGCCCAAGCAATTATCGAGGGATATGAAAATCGGAATATCTCGCGCAAGCTGGGCGAACTCCTTATCAAGATAATCGAGAGTGTGGATGACGCCGTTTTCTACAGACGCCTTGAGCTTTTATCTTGGCTGGTTGCTTGTGGCCGCCTAGATATAAAGATCGCTGTTAAGCAGAAAGGCATGTATCACGAGAAGATTGGAGTTTTTACGGATAAGGATGGCGACAAAGTGGTTTTTCAGGGTTCTGCAAATGAAACCGTGAATGCGCTTTTGCCGGATTTTAATTTCGAATCGATTACCGTCTTTAACAGTTGGCAAGAAGAGTTATCAACGTACTCACAACCGTTCATAGAGGGATTTGAAGACCTTTGGACGAACAAAACGCCCAACACTTTAACCATTGATTTCCCTGAGGCAGCGAAGGACAAGCTAATTAAAATTGCAAAAGTCACGACCAGAATTATGGCTCCGCGTATCGAGCTAGATCTTTGGAACAAATATCGGGAAAAACCAATAGAAGTAATGGATGCTTCTATAGATCCCAGAATTCCTGAGACATTAAATGGCGATGCGTTCGAGATCAAGAAACATCAGCGGGAAGCTCTCGATGCATGGCAAGCTCACGAGTTTAATGGCGTTATGGCGCTGGCTACCGGTGCTGGCAAAACTATCACATCGGTTTATGGGGCCGTCAAGATCTTCGACGCTGCGAAAAAACTTTTCCTAGGCATCGCTGTGCCATACCAGAGTCTGGCGGACCAGTGGGTCGAGGTCCTTCGAGTCTTTAATATTTATCCGATCAGATGCTATGTTACATCGGAAAATTGGCAGGACAAGCTAAATGAAGCGATATCTTTATACCAAACGGGGGCGGCCCGGTTTGTATGTTTAGTTGTTGTGAACAGAACACTTCAGTCAGATAAATTTCAAAGCCTGATTAAGCAAGTTCCAGGACAAGCTATGCTATGGATTGGCGATGAATGCCATCACCACGGAAGCGAAGGTCTTTCAAAAGCCCTACCACACCAAGCAAAAAGAAGATTAGGTCTTTCCGCAACGCCCGAACACTATTTCAACGATGAAGCGACTGACAGAATTCTTAAATATTACGGACCGATTGTAGCTAGATATTCATTGAAGGATGCTTTAGACGATGGAGTGTTAACTCCGTACAAGTATTTTGTGACCGTCGTTGATTTAACCTCAGACGAAGCAGAAGAATATCAGGATCTATCCGAGCAAATTTCGAGATGCGCTGCGATGAGCGACAAAGCGTCGAATTCGGAGGAAAATGAAGCGCTAAAGATCCTGTTGTTTCGGCGGGCGAGATTGCTTGGAAAGGCTAGAAATAAATTTCTGAGGTTGCGAGAGATGATTTCTGATCGCTCGCCAAGACCACTAACGCTTTTTTATTGTGGTGAAGGAAACACGGAAGATGAAGATTCCGGGGATAGCATGCGTCAAGTTGAATTAACGACCGGTATATTGAGAGAAAACAATTGGAAAAGTGCCTTGTTTACGAATCAGGAAAATCGTAAGACCCGGACCACTCTCCTAGATTATTTTAGGATTGGGTTGCTCGACGCTCTAGTTGCCATGAGGTGTTTGGATGAAGGAATCGATATTCCGGCTTGCAAAGCAGCTTACATTCTGGCCAGTAGCCGAAATCCGAAGCAATTTATTCAGCGTCGGGGACGCATCTTGCGCAGGTCACCGGGAAAAGAGTTCGCCGAAATATATGACTTTGTAGTAAAAATGCCTGATCATCCCTCCGGGACGAGCGAATATGAAAGGAAACTCATCTCTTCTGAATTGGAGAGAGTAGCCGAGTTCGCGAAACTGTCATTGAATCACGCAGAAAGTATCAGAGTCCTCGCACCTATTCTTAAGAAGTACAATTTATCGCACCTAATAGCTTAGTAGAAACGTATGAACATTAAGCCTGTTTATGCCACTGTCGGTGAACTCTTCCGATCGAGACCGATGTTCTACGTTCCAAAGTATCAGAGAGCCTACGCGTGGGAAGCGGATCCGATTAGCGATTTCATCAAGGACCTGAATAGCTGTATCGATAAACGAAAGGGGGGACATGAGGTGAAACACTTCCTCGGCGGAATACTAAGTGTTGAGCACGATGTGGCCGGGGTAATAAACCAGCATAAATACGAAATAATCGACGGTCAGCAACGAATCGCAACCTTATCTTTGCTGGCCGCGTGTCTGATCGAGACTTACAAGGAATTGGAAAGCGAAGCGAGCGCTTCCGGGTTAGCTGAAGAACAGTTGATCCTAGCTCAACGAATACAAGATTTGACTCACCGGTTTTTTGAGTTTCAACAGGAGGTCAACAACAAACTCGAAACTGCTGACGTTCTTCGCCTGTCTAAGGCCGACGATCCATTTTACCGTCTCCTGATCCGGCGTATGCCATGTGATTCCAGCGCGAGGGATTCCCATAAACGACTTGAAAAGGCTTACTCATCTCTGCATGGAAATATTATGGAGATTGTCAATCTCCAACCTACGCTAAGTGAAAAAATTAATGAACTGAAAATTGTGGAAACGGTGTTGCTGGGTGACTTCACCGTCATTCATATGGTCGTCGATAACAGGAAAGATGCATATACACTTTTTCAAGTTATTAACGATCGAGGTACAAATCTAACTGATGGTGATTTACTACGAGCGAAAACCTTGGAAATTCTCGAGAATTTTGATAACGAGCAAAACGCCGTGGAAGCTCTTTGGGACAAGATTTTGGTCGATCCTCCTTCAGACACGAACAACTATTTAAATTGGATTTATGAATCGTACCAGGGAACAAGAACTGCGCAAAATATACTGTTTGACATGTTTCTTGATAAATTTTTCCCTGAGCATGAGCACTACAATTCGGGAACGTTCACTGCTGCGGATGCCCAAACTGTTCACGCCACTGTGGAACGGCTTCACGGCGAGATATTAAACTGTCGGAAGCTAGTCGAGGGACAATGGCCGTTTGAACGCAAACGCCCTGTCACCGGCTGGGATATCAGTAGACTAAATCTTCTGCTTGTCGAGCTTGATCATTCATTATCAATCCCGCTTTTTCTCGCAGCATCGAGACTAACTCACACAAAGTTCTCGGAAGTTGTGCAGACGGTAGAGCGAGCGTTCTTTAGGTACAAACTCATCTGCAATCAACATGCTGCATCTCTGAAGGCGATTTATCTTCAGGAAGCCCTCGCTATTAGGACCAATCCTGCCACGTATAACGTTGACCAATTAAAAGCAAAACTAGTGGCTCTGGTGGATGCAAAGGCTGGAGACGCAGTATTTCAAAGTGGGTTAGCAGCCCTCCAGTACCAAGAGGCAGGCGGAAATAAACCGCTTAAGTATTTCTTGATGACGATCGAATATTATTACCAGTGGTACAAATCAGGAGCGGCCGGAATTCCTATGTGTACGGACAAGAGCAGAGTATATGACTTCACGGGAACGTCAATTGAGCATATCTATCCCCAAAGCGCTGCTCCACCCGACGCCAACTTAGAGCCTGTAAAAAATACTCTCGGCAATCTAACAATTATGGATCCGGAACAGAACTCTACCGGAGGCAACGATGATTTTGCTACAAAAAAACCAATCTATGCGGCATCCTCAGTCGTATTAACGCAGGAAATCGGAGCAAAGGCAGCGTGGACTACAGCGGAAGTTTTGGATCACCAGCAATTACTTATAAACGTAGCGCTAAAGGTCTTTCGTCCGTAAAAACTGATTTAGCTCACGGTTCCTCACGGTCTGCCTCCCCTCACTAATAACTACGACGCAACTGTAAAAACTTTCGGAAAACTGTGTAATAAGTCTTCGTGTATCTTCAGTTTTTCTTCGATCTCTTGTCTTGTCCACCAATCAATCCAAAATTGATTCTTGAGGCGAAGGCGGTCCAAATGTTCGGTCAGATCTCGCGTGAGGTATGAAGAGACAATTAACAAGAATCCATCATAATCATACCCTTGAATCGTGTCCCGTATGTCAGTGACAGCGGTTTTATTGACACCTTTTTGATACGCTTTGCATTGAACAATGACTTTAAGGACGTCATAAGGATTGATATTTTCTGGAAGTTTTTGATAGTTCTGTGGCAGTACTTTCAAGTCGATTATTAAGTCCTTTTTCCCGTCTGCTTCGTGAGTGTGCGAAACTTTACGAACACGCAGCACATTTGGTTCTCTCAGTAACAACTGAGCCGCTAAATCTTCAAAATCGCTATCATCTATCTTGCCCGCCCAATTGATTGAACTAGGTTTAAATAAGAGGCGATATTCATTTTCGTGCCTATTCTTAAGTAAATCTCTTTCAGCTTTGAAGTTAAGCAGACCGGAATCGGCATCAAATATTAGGATATGAGCTTTTCCAATCGCAATAATCCTATTCTCATTCGCGTAATAATCAATTGACCGCATTTGGCGAGGCTCGAATACTTGAAAAATCCTCTTGGCTTCTTCTTCGAGCCTTCTCGACAAATAATGTCGTCGAGATTCTTCAAGAATTAGTTTCCCATTGATCGATTCAATGACCTCGTTCTTGCCTTTTCCGAATCCCCTGAGAAATTCCGTCAGAGGACCCGACGCAACTATTGAAATCCCTTTGTCGAAATTTCTATAGTACTTCCACGTCGGCAATTGTCGATCTTTCAGATTCTTCTTCTTTGGGCTGCCAAAAACCCTCTCAACTTTTGTTTGCAATCGTTTCCCTAGAGTGTTCTTGAAATCGTATTTGATGCCTAGTGTCTTCTTACATGTCCGACACGGGCAACCCCCAAAGACTTCCCAAAATAGATAGGTAAAAACAAATGTGTCTGCAATCAGCTTCCGAAACTCCTCTAAACCGGACAGTCTTAACAGGCCTTGGGGTAATTGGGAAGGAACAATGTACCGGGCGTAGACTTCAAAATCGCTGAGAGACGGCATCGCAGGATGCATTTCGTCATACAAAGCGGATGAAAAACTCGCCGCATTCTTGCACCAAATTGATAAAAGTATGCTGATCGTATCGTGAATATCAGTTCGCTCGTCGTCATAATGCCAGGAATCAGTTCTGACCCAAAAATAGAACTCTGGTTTTTGACCGTCGCGGACCTGTATGCAAAGCAGAATGCCGGTCCACTCGCTGAATCGGACCTTGATCTCGTTTTCATTCCTCTGGCATGGTAACTCGAGTTCCTCGGCTATTTGTTCAAGAGCGCATAAGAAAATATCGGCATTTACGGTCTGTTTTGGCATCCCACCTTGGTAGCAGTTTCGACTATTGGCAGAGTTTCAAGAGATCCGCCACATTTTCGATTTGTTTATTGCTGACCTTGCTCGCCAAATAGCCAATTCCGCGATGAAGATGTAGTTTGAATTGGAGATGAAGAGTTTCCTCTGTTTGAGCAAGACCATCGCCGTGACACCTCTCCTTGAGAAGAGCAAGATAAATTTCATTGTACTCGCCGCCGAAGACTTTCCATGTCATTTCGACCGAGCTATCCGATACAATCTTGGCCGGAGCTGGAATTGAGGGTTCCGCCAGCGAAAGACAAAACGCCCAACGACAAAGCACATTCCAGTTCTGAATTCCTGTGGCGCGCTTTATCCTGACTAACTGATCTTTCGCTTGTTGTGAAAGTCGGATATGTTCTATGGGCATGTTTTTTTCTTTAGGTTTTAATTAATGCTGTGAAATAAAGAGACTGTCTAGCCGGCTTGCGCCAGAGTTCCTGCTTTCCCACTGAAATATCCGCTGCGGATCGTGGTTACGCCGACACCATCATCATAATCCAATGTGTAACCACGGCTCACCGATAGCTTCATTTGATCGTATAGCCTCAGGTCAATCTCCCGATCCGTTGACAGTAGAATCACCTGATGACTTGCATGAGGAAAGTACCGCTCAATAAGATTTTGTCTGTGGCTTGCATCCAATCGGCCCAACGGTGTGTCTATGATGATAGGTAGCGGGCGTTCGGAAAACCGCGCGAGTCCCCAGAGCAATGCGACCGCCAATAATTGTCTCTCACCCGCTGACAACCGTTCGGCCGGAACTAGTTGATCTTCAGCATTTCGTAGCTCCAAAGAAAAATCGGATGGATTAATGCATAAAGCATCGATCAAAGTTGTTTTTCGCAGTAGTTGCCGATAGCTATCCAGAACTAGATTTTCGATCTGCTTGAGTTGTTTGTGAAGCAGGGTGTCTCGGAATCTCTCTATAACCTCCCTCACTTTTTTTGAGTGCGAAAGCGAACGATTGACATCTTCGCGATCAAGTTCCGATCCAAACACTTTCTCTATCTCGTCTTGCAGAACACGTTCTTTCAATTGCAGTTCGCGCGCAAGTCTAGCTATTTCTAAGTCGAGTGCAGACAGATCAATTCGTGCGAGCTCAAGGCTTGTCCTCACCTTGTCAATCTCTTCCGACAGGCCGCCTAAGAGTTCCGCATCCGGAATGCTTGCGAGCTTACGGTCTATGTCTAAAATGCGTTCTTGGCGAAGATGGAATTGTCTGGAGAGCCCTTTCATAGGTTTTGCGATGCCACTAAAGATTTGGCCGGCCCCTAAAGAGTCAAGGTTTCGAATCGTCGATTCGCTCAGCTCAAGATATGAATCCATCAGTACACTCGCATTCCTGCGCTTGCGGTCCGTCTGAAGAAACTCTCGTACAACACCTAGAATCCCTGCATCTGGATATGCTTCTTTTACAACAGATAAAAGCTCTCTATCCCGTTTAGCTAAGACAGACTGAAGGAGTCGATTCTCCTTTGAAAGCTGCTCTGTTTGGGATTGGGCATTTGCCTTCTCGATTAGTGGGCGGACTAACATTAAAGGCGCCGCCCCAGCTGCAAATTCAACCAATTTTGCTTGAATGGTCTGTAATTCTCGCCTAAGATCTTCGCGATCATCTCTGAGCGACTGTTTGGATCCAATCAAATCGCCGCCCTCGCTCCTGTACTTTTCAAGCAGCCAGTCTAGCTCGCGCTCGAGGCGGTCAATCTCCTTAGTCTGTTTTTCGGCCCTCTTATTGACATATATTGATCGGGCTTCCTCGATTCTTTCACACTCTTCTTTGAGACTGTCGATCCGTTTACGATCTGCCACAGTTCCGAGGTTGACTTTTTGCCTAGAATCATAAACCGCAAGATCGGATTTGAGTCGCTCAACTACATCGAGCCCCAAAAGTGCGCTTATAGCTTTCCCGATAGACTTTCTCGAATTTTCAAGATCAGCAAACTCTTCAATTTTTTCTCCGTCAAAAAAGAATAAATGTGACAAACTCGCGGGAAAGATTTCATCAACGGTTTCATTCCAGTTCTCGCTCGATAGGCGATCATGGCGACCATTCACACTTACGGCTACCTTTTCAATTACCTTTTCTCTTCTGACATGCCAAGATCGACTGATGCGATAAGTCTTTCGTTCGCCGCCTGTATACTGCGTAATTTCGACCTCTACCGCTGCCCGCTGTTCTCCTTCAACATGGTAATTAATAGAGCGTTTCAAATATTCGTCGTATGACAGGCTCCCCCGGTTTGAACATCGGGCGCGTCGGCCGTAAAGAGACAATTGGATAGCGTCTAAAAATGTGGTTTTACCGCCCCCATTTAATCCTCCGACAAGGATTATTGGCTTTTCCGGATGACGGGCTGTCAGGTCAACTTCCTGATAGCCCTTGAATAAGCCGAAGTTACGAAGTGCCAGTTTTTCTATTATCACCGCTTACCTGGATTCTTCCGACAGTGGCCGAATTTCACGGCCGTGATGGATTGATGAAGCTATCTGTTCCGCTTGCTCTTCCTTCATAGTGCGGCGTTTGATAGCCCGTTCTAAAGCGTCGTCGGCACTGTCATAAAAGCTTCGCTTGAAGGCTCTGTCGATTGCCTGGTAAAGTCCAGCACGTTTTGCGGAAGACTTGAATCGGCGTTCGACATCAATCAGTTCCCTTGTCAACTCATACAGGATTCTGTCCCCCCCACAGCTTTCTTTCAACAATTCCATTTCAGCCGCAGCAAAGGGCAGATTGTCATCAATGCTCACGTCCGGAAAATCCGAACCGACTATTTCCCGATAAATGCCAGGAAGTAGATCCTCGATTTCATGCTTGTCGATTACCCAAATTCTGCGAATTTCCCTTAACTCGGGCATCGAAATAAGTTCAATGTCGGAAACTGATTTTGGTCCGTTTTCACGTATCCACATCTGAACAGACAAGAGCTTTCTGAGCCAACTTGCTCGCGCCTCCTGGGTGTATGGGCCCGGAACATTGCTATCATTATGAAGAGTGACCGAGCCGTTCGTTCTTCGGAAGTCTCGTAAGAGCCTGTCGTTTCGATTGCCACTCTCATCTCGCGGATCCAATTGGTTGCGAAGATCAAGAAGAGGCCGCATCCAATGCTTCTCATCGTCATTCTGGACCATTGCTCCCATTGATTTGTCCTTATCAACCACGGTACAAACCCAACAACCGAATCGGCTATCACCGCAGCTCGGAGTCGTGGTATCAACGACCAGTGGGCACTCGCCATCGGAAGAAGCCCCTTTATACATGGTCAAAAGATCCTTGTTGGTGAAATCCCATGGGTTTTTCACCTGCATCAAGAAGAGCCAAACGTCATCATTCGACCAATTCTCAATGGGCGCATACACCAATGAGTTAATAAGATTTGGTCTGATGCTAAGCTTTTCCCGCGATTGACGCCTAGCCATCTTGTCCATTGATTGGGCACGAGTAGAACTCTCAGCTCTACGGGTCCCCAAGACCACGATCGCTTCCCCATTTTCTTTGACAACGTTCTTGATGAATTCGTTTGATGGCTTGATTTTCAAACGCTCCGTACACCAGCGAAATTTAGGCTTCGGAGCAGGATATCCTTTTCCGATTAAATTGACCCAAAATGTGTCAGAAGTTTTAGGCGTCAACCGATGTGGGTAGATTGGTAAGTGGTTTTCTGATGCTTTGTCCTTTATATGATCTAAGGACTTTCCCACCCAGGAGGCGACGATGGGATTCTCGACCAAAGTATCGGTGGAAATAACATGCACGGGTTTGTGCAATTGGCCTTTCTCGAGTTTCGAAAGTGCCATCCAAATTAGCTGGAGTGTGGCCGTCGAATCTTTTCCTCCGCTGTAACCTACGACCCACGGTATCTGATCTGCCAAATAGATGCCGGTAATTTCATCTAATAGAGCATCTATCGACTTCCTGAATCCGAGAGCACTAAACGCCGACATCGAATTGTTCGAACTATTTGACATGTTCCCCCTGCAGGAATGCATCTTCACACCTTTGTTCTTCGGGCGAGAGAGCTAATCCCATCTGTTTCTTAATCACATTGACGGTCAAGGTCACGTTCGCTTCTGATTTAGAGATACGCCCTCCAATCATGGCCCGCCCCTCCCACAGTTTCGTGTTTGAACGAGACCAGTCTATAGTTCCGAGTTTGTCTAACTTTCTTTTCCATTCCCGAGATTTTTCCCTGAGAAGAACATGCCCCACTCTACCTATAGCTTGTAGCGCGATCCCATGTGAGTGGATGTATCTGCTTCTGATTTCGCTAGCTGGTATTTTTCGTTCCATTACTTGATGCCACTCCGGAAAACTTCGGGACACCTCATCCCAGAATGGAATCGCTATCCGCGATTTCAGATCCAGACCACTTTCATCATTCGGCGAAAACATCGCACATGTTGCGGTATAAATCGCGCTTAACGTGAACAACTTGCGCGACCTCAATGACAAGGTGCTCTTTTCCATGTCTACCACGTCTCGAAACAACGGACTTTTCAGCGCGACCAATTTTGCAAGTTTTGCCATCTGGTCGCGGTGATCATACAAAACACCGATCGATTTCGACGGGCGAATAGCATATCGATTCAAATCAGCGAACATTTGTTGGCACCGATCCAACCCCCTGTCGACAAAAAAAACGACCGCAATGCTTTCGTCCCCGATCTCGGGGTGTTCGCGTATCGCCATTTCAATCGCGGCGCGTCTATGTTGGCCATCATTAATTATGAAACGCGCTGACATGGAGACAGATAAGCTACCTATCTGCTTGTCACTTTTTCCATTGGAAGAGCCGAATGATTCGAATGCAACGTCCCCATCAATGGAGGCAGTAATAGCTGAAAAAGTATAATCATCCGGATTGTCAATGATATAGTTGGCCATTTCCGGTAACCGAGTCCTGTTCAACCTTCTTTGTGCTCGAATCTCAGGGGCCAACTCCTCTTCATCAAATAGGAAGATTTTGGGGATTAACCGCAGCGGACACATCGAAACAAAATACTCTCTTTTAGCCTGGATACCCTTAATGGCAGGGAAAATGTACTCGAATGATGACGGCATAAGAATGACTCCGCTTCAATCTGGATAATCAGAGCACGAATTGAGATGATTGTATTTATATGATGTGTATGTTATTTTGTCAAGATAATATAACATACATACCGATTTTTCATGCATACAAATTTTGCGGCCTGAACTTTGATGATTTACCTGGACTGTAATGCTACGACGCCGATAGAGCCGGCCGTGCTTGACTTGGTTTCGCATTTCTTGACTGATGAATTTGGCAATGCGGGAAGTCGAACTCACGAGTTTGGTCTGCGAGCCCAACGCGCAGCAGAAAACGCACGCGAACAAATAGCAGGCGTCGTAGCCTGTGAGCCTTCAGAAGTCATTTTCACCAGCGGAGCAACGGAGAGTAACAATCTTGCGATACTCGGATTGGAAAAGTTTGCGAATGACACAGGTAAACGACACATCGTTAGTACCGGAATTGAACACAAGGCGGTACTTGAGCCACTAGAAATCTTGTCAAAAAAGGGGTTTGACGTTGATCTCGTAGCGCCGGATTCAGATGGACGTGTATCCGCTGAGAATATTAAACGATCGCTGAGGGACGATACGCTTCTAGTATCGCTAATGCATGTAAATAACGAAACCGGTGTGCTTCAGCCTATCACAGAGGTAGTTGAGATCTTGCATGGTCACTCGGCATTTTTTCACGTCGATGCAGCGCAAGGCTTTGGGAAGGACATACCCTCTTTACAAAACCGTCGAATCGACCTCATCAGCATAAGCGGTCACAAGATTTATGCTCCTAAGGGAATTGGCGCGCTGGTCGCCCGTAGAAGGGGCTATGATCGTCTTCCTTTACAACCGCTGATGTTTGGAGGAGGACAAGAACAGGGTCTACGCCCGGGGACTCTTCCGGTCCATCTTGCCGCTGGCCTTGGCTTGGCTTCCGAATTAGCGATGCAGAACCACATTCAACGTGAAGCCAAGTGCAGGTTGTTCAAGGAACGCTTGTTGGGTGAGTTTCTTCCTTTGGACCCCGTAATAAACGGTGATCTTGAAATGTCATTACCAAATGTTGTGAATCTGTCTTTTCCGGGCATTGATTCCGAAGCGCTGATGGTGGCGGTCAAGACTGAAATTGCGATTTCAAATGGCTCGGCGTGCACCTCTCAAAGATACAAACCTAGTCACGTGCTCAAAGCCATGGGCTTGGACGATACTTTGATCCAAAGTGCCGTACGCGTTTCATGGTGTCACTTTACAGAAGAACCAGATTGGCCTAAGGTTACGAGGATTATCAAATCTTTGTTGTAGATCGGTCTCGAGAGTAAGCTCTTAGCACGAATTATGCTTTGATTAAGCCATCGGAGACAATAAAGGGCTTTTTATTCAGGCGGGCGGTTATAAAACACGACGGGGCTTTTTTGTTATCTGACACCATTAGTCAAGCGTCGAAGACTAATATCTTCCTATCTTAATCATAGGAGGTGACAATATGGGCGCTTGGTAAGCGGTTCGGGCGGGGGAACCCGCCCACCACTCCTCTGGGGGTCAAAGCAATCTTAAGATCTAAATATCCACATTGAATACAAAAAGTCATTTCTTACCGTCAGTTTCAATCTAAGATTATGAAATCAGAAGGAGATAGCCTATGGTACAAATAGTGCAGCTAGATAGATTTGTTCCTCCGCATGATCCGGTTCTTGCGCAAATTGCTGAACCAGTTAAGTTAGATGACCTAAAGCTGAAAGTCTCAGCAGACATCCAAAAGTGCATTAACGAGATGTTCCAAGTTGCGTATGGCGAACAGAATGACAAACGCAGGCCACTCCTCGTGGGTCTTGCGGCGCCTCAAATCGGAATTTCAAAGCGGATTATTCTTGTAGATTTGTCAGCAGATGGCGCCGGGAGCGTAGGCGACCTACGACTGTACATCAATCCTGAGATCACCTGGCGTTCCGAGGAACAGAATGAGTGGTACGAAGGGTGTTTCTCCACAAGCCGCGTTTGCGGCATTGTCTCGCGTCCTTCCCGAATCCGGATTAGAGCCTACACAAAAGCAGGCGATATAATTGAAGAGGACTATTCTGGATATACGGCGCGAATATTCCAACATGAGATCGATCATCTGGACGGAAAGGAATTTGTTACTCATATCACGGACGATGAAAAACTGCATTGGGTGGAGAAAGAAGAGATGCCAGAATATCGAAAGGCGGCCGCTTGGCGAAACTGGCCCCGCAGCTGTTCCCGTGAAAAATGGCTGCGAATAAAGTCGGGCCAAGAATAAAAGAGCTTTTACCTGTAACTTAGTTTATCTTCTCCGAAATAATGTCTGTGGTTTCCCTGTTGGAGACATAATCCTGCAAACGGTCCGCGACATTATTCGTAGTTTCCAAAGTAAGATTTAGATAACGCAAAAAGGTTTTGATTTGTGAATGACCGGTTATCTTCATGACTTCCGTATGTGCAGACCCAGATCGAATCATCCGAGTCGTCGCGGTGTGTCGACAATCATGAAATCGAAAGTTCGAGATTCCGGCGTCGCGACATGCTGAGCTGAACGCGGTTTTGATTGTGGTCGTGATACCGAACACCGATTCGTTTTCGTCGCCGGCGGATAGATCCCGCAATCGCTCAAGTTCATTGCGGAGCCTACGTGTCATTCCCACAGCTCGAGCTTGTTCGGTCTTTGTATTTGTCTGTGGGATGTAAATCTCTCCCGAATCGAAATTCACATCTCGCCATCGCATCTTAAATATCTCACCTCGTCTCATGGCTGTGTCGAGAGCGCAAATGAGGACGGCTCTTAGGTGTTCTCTTCTTCCGACGCACACCTCAAGCAATCGCTGCTCTTCATCAAACGAGAGAATGCGATCACGCTCGGCTTCAGCCGCCTTAGAGATTAAGCCTTTTGTTAATGTGAACGGATTTCTAATTAACCAGTCGTTTTGAACTGCAAAGCTAAGCATCGCCCTGAGAAGCTCAAGTTCACGGTTTACCGTAGCTATCTTTCTTTGCGTCCCGTGTTGCGTCGGTGTGTCGAGCCTTTTTTCCTTAAATAACTCAAGATCAGCTGCTTTAATCGAACGGAGCGCGCGGGAGCCAAAGTAGTCCGTAAGAGCTTTCAAGGCTGTAAAGAGGGATAGAAGCGAGCGGCGGCCCGACACTTTTATCCCGTTAACATATTTCGCTTCAACGAGTCGCGCGGCTTTATATCTCTCAGCCAATTCACCGAACTTTAGCTTCTCGGCGTCCAGCGTTTCCGAACCACTATCTTTTAGCTCGCGGCGCATTTCCTCCACAGCACTCCGAGCGAGGCGTTTATCGGAAATCGGCCGATACTTCTCTTTAGGCTTACCAGCTGCATCCTTATACTGAAGCCGCGCGTAGAGATTATTATTCTTCACGATCCAGTATCGGTTCGCCGTCCGTACTTTCTTTGCGGGTTCTTTACGCTCCATGAACTTTCCCTATTATTTTCCCTAAGACTGACATGATAATCTATGTTATCGGATGGCCACAATCCGAGTGCAACGAAGCTAAATTGAGCCGTATTTACTGGAGTTTTGTTGCGGCAGATGCGCGATTCTGAGAGCCAGTGAAATCGAGTGTTCCGTGAAAATTATGACTGTTAACCGAAGGGTTGTAAGTTCGAGTCTTACCTGCGGAGCCAATATTTACGGGCATTTCACGAGATTGTGAGATGCCCGTTTTACTTGTCTCACCTAGAATCTCACCTAAAGAAACCAGAAAGTCTAATTCAACTCGGATTTGGCCTTCCCGGGACTGCGAATTGAGAACCTCCGGGATCGTATTTGCACTGAATCCCGATGCAGGGAAGCCCCCGGTTTGTTCCTCGCTCAAGCTCGGTACAGGTCAGCCTTGTGTGGTCGCGAATCATTGCAAAACGAGCAATACCCAGTGCAGTCGCAATTTGTTCCGGCTGTGGGTGAGTGAGCGGCTTCCAGAGAGAAGGTGATTTTCGAGTATTGTCCACCTTCGGGCGTGCATTGATATCGAGCGATCAATTGGGGTATTATAACACGAACGTTCGTTCGGTTTATGTAGTTCGGGTATCGCTCCGAACGGGAGAATGGCGATGCAGCCAATAGAGGCTTACGGTGAATACCTTGTCGCGGTCGGTAAGCCGCTGGAGAGGCGGGAGTTTCGCATTAAATCTGTTGCGGCCGATCATGTAGTCGTAAAAGTTGCTGGTTGTGGCCTCTGTCATACCGATCTCGGTTTTATTAGCGGAGAGGTCAAGACAAAGCACGAACTTCCGTTGATCGTCGGCCATGAGATTAGTGGTTCAGTTGCAGCGGCCGGCGAGCAGTATGCTTCGCTTGTTGGGAGGAATGTGATAGTCCCGGCGGTTCTACCCTGTGGCGAATGTGAACTTTGCAGGGACGGGCGCGACAACATCTGCCAACGGCAACTCATGCCCGGTAATGATTTTCACGGTGGGTTTGCCAGTCACGTCCTAGCTCCCGGGCAATTTCTTGCCCAACTTCCCGAGGACCTCGGCGATTTTGATTTAGCTCAGCTTTCTGTCATCGCCGACGCGATCACGACACCCTATCAATCATTGATTCGCAGTGGATTACGAGAAGGAGATCTAGCCATCGTTATTGGGGTTGGCGGCATCGGGCTCTACTTGGTGCAACACGCGAGAAATGCCGGGGCTAGAGTCATTTCGCTGGATATTGATGTAGTGAAGGTAAGTAGTGCGTTAGAGCAGGGATCCGATTTTGGTATCTGTACCGCGAACATGGATGAGCGTGAGATCAAGACGCAAATAAGGGACTTGGTCAAGAAACATGGTCTACCAAAGAATCAGTGGAGGGTTTTCGATACCAGCGGGTCGGCAGAGGGCCAACGCACCGCTTTTTCCCTACTGAGTTATGCAGGAACTATCGGTATCGTTGGATTTACGATGGACAAGGTAAATGTCCGATTGAGCAATATCATGGCTTTTGATGCTGATGTGTTCGGGAACTGGGGATGTCGGCCTGTCCATTATGCAGAAGTGATCAACGATGTTCTTGCCCAGAAGATCAACGTGCGTGACAACATTCAGCAATTTTCGCTATCGGAAATAAATATGGTGGTTGCCGAAGCGTTAGGGCATCGACTTGCAAAACGAGCTGTCCTAGTCCCCGATTCGTAGCGGTCCTTAGGATAAGGAGAGAAGACGCATACAGGGAGAATATAATGAAGAACCATCACATTTTGGATAGTTACGAATATCGAAGCATCAAAGTGGAAAAACGCCCTCTGTTGAATGACAGCGGTGAGATCGTTGACGGCCTCCATAATGCATGGATCATCCTCAACAATCCGTCACAACTCAACTCTTATACGACTTCGGCGGTGAAAGAAGTGATCCTCGCCTTTCGCGAGGCATCATGCGACAGGAGCGTTGTGGCCGTTGTCTTTACTGCGGTTGGCGACAAGGCATTCTGTACTGGGGGCAATACTAAGGAGTATGCAGAGTACTATGCCGGCAATCCTCAGGAGTACAAGCAGTACATGCGGCTCTTCAACGACATGGTCACCGGCATCCTGCTCTGCGATAAACCGGTTATCAACCGAGTCAACGGTTTGAGAGTTGGCGGAGGACAGGAGATAGGAATGGCCTGTGACTATTCGATCTCCGCGGATACTGCTCGTTTCGGACAGGCGGGCCCCAAACATGGCTCGGCCCCGGATGGCGGCTCCACAGACTTCTTACATCTTTTTGTCGGGATCAATAATGCGATCGAGTCGTGCTCGTTATGTGAACCCTGGTCGGCTCACGCTGCGGTTCGATTAGGCCTGATCAACAAGATAGTTCCCGTTATGAAGAATAAAAACGGCGAGTTCATATCAAACCCATTCGTCTCTACAGAAGCGTACGACGTCTGGGGCAATCCGTCGTTCGGGGCCTTTAAGGTAGGGGAGGAAAGAGAAGCCGCCAAGTCGATCGCGTCTCAATGCGAGATCGACCTGACCCTGCTGGATCAGGAAACCGAGAGGTTGGCCTACAGATTATCGATGACAATGCCAGATTGTCTGGCCAAAACACTGGAGTCTCTGCGAAAGAAGAAGCTTGAGCATTGGCAGCGAAACAGCGAAACCAATCGCTCGTGGCTCGCATTGAACATGATGACTGAGGCCAGAGCTGGCTTCAGGGCATTCAACGAAGGGCCAAAACATAATCGGGAAGTTGATTTCCTGAAATTACGCCGGGCACTGGCAGACGCTATGCCGTGGGACGACACGTTGGTCAACGAGGTCATGCCGGTTTGAACAATGGGGAGATAGGAACATCACGTTGGGATTCAAGACTATAAGAATCAATGAGACGTTTGACGGCCAGGTAATTGAGCTAACGCTCAATATGCCGCCTGCGAATATTCTCTCGGCTCCGATGATGGGTGAAATCCTGCTATTCATGCAGCAGCAAAGAAAGCACGACAAACTCAAACTAGTGGTCTTCAAAGGCGAAGGTAAGAATTTTTGCTTTGGGGCTTCGATCGAAGAGCATACGGCGGATCAGGTAAGCGATATGTTGCAGAAGTTCCATAACCTGATCGATGAGATCCTTGGGCATCCTGTACCTACCCTAGCCCAAGTGTCGGGTTATTGCCTGGGCGGCGGTTTTGAACTGGCGTTGGCCTGCACGTTCATTGTTGCGGATGAAACTGCTAAGTTCTCGGTGCCCGAGATTCGGCTTGGGGTTTTTCCGCCGGTTGCAGCTGTATTGTTGCCATATGTGGCCACGAATTCGGTTACCGCCCGAATGATAATTACCGGAACCATGATGGATGCTCAGGGGTTGAAAGATGCGGGACTTACTGCGCTGATTGCCGAGAAAGGTGATATTCAAGCGGCGGTTGACACATTTATCAAGGAAGAGATCATTCCGAAAAGTTCATCGAGTTTACGTTTTGCGCATCGAGCGACCAGGTTGTCTCTCGTACGACACTACCGGAGCCTGATAAAGGATATGGAGAAGTTGTATCTGAATGACCTAATGAAGACTCACGATGCGAATGAGGGTATCCAGTCATTTATCGAAAAACGTACTCCGATCTGGAGGGATAATTGAACAAATGGTCAAGGGAGAAACTGTAGAGTGGTGAAGAGAACACTGGCCAAGCGGTTAACGGCGAACACGGCGTCGGTCAATCGAAATGGAAATAATAGTCTGGATGGGATCCTGAAAAATTCTGCGAAGCTGATGGCAAAGCAGGGCTATCACGGGACAAGTATGCGCGATCTCGCGGAGATAACAGGACACAGTCTGTCGGGCCTATACCATTATCTTGAAAGCAAGGATGATCTGTTGTTCAAGATAAACGAACGTGGTTTTTCGGCTCTATTACACAGGGCGCAAAGCATATCGCAGCAGGGCACATCGCCGGATGACAAACTTGAAGCGGTCATCCGTAACCATATTGAGTTTTTCAGCAGCCATTTGAACGAGATGCGCGTGATGATGTTCGGCACGCAATATATTGACAGAAGACGCAGCCGGATCATTAGTGAGCTTAAAGACGATTATGCATCTATTGTTACACAGGTTGTTTCTAGTTATTTGAAAAGCGTGACAAACAAACGGTTTACAGCGTCCGAGGTCAGCCGGAAGACCTATCTGCTTTTTGGAATGATGAACTGGATCTACGGTTGGTATTCGAAGAAGGAGCATGGTCCGGCCAACGAACTAGCTCGTGATATTTACAACACCTTTACAAGAGGGTGTGCTGAAAGGGGCGAGCGTGGCTAGGGCGCAAACGATCCGTTGAGGATAGGAGACTACTCAATGCGAGTTAACGAGATCATTGATCAATGTGAAAGCCTCTATAACGACCTCGACCTGAATTATGTCAAGGATTGGAAAGCGAGCCATGACTCAAAGGCAATCGGCTATCTGCCGGTTTATGTGCCCAGAGAATTGATCCATGCCTACGGCATGCTACCGGTGGGCATTATGGGAGGCGGCGACAATCTCGAAATAATTCGGGGCGATGCGTACTTTCAGTCCTACATCTGTCATCTGCCGCGCTCGGTGATCGAACTTGGCATCACAGGTAAACTTGATTGTCTCGATGGCGTTTTGTTCCCGGCGATTTGTGATGTTATCCGAAATCTGAGCGGCATGTGGAAGATGGAGTTCCCTGACAAATATGTCAAGTATCTGGATTTTCCACAGAATTTCGCCAAAGCAGGAAGAGACTACTATCTTAGAGAGATCGGTCAGATCTCACAAGATTTCGAGCATATTTCGGGTAGATCGATCACTACCGATGATCTGAATACGTCGATTCGCATATACAACGAAAACCGCCGAGCAATTCGGGAACTCTACAACCTTCGTTCGGAGATGCCCCATTTGGCATTGACTTTTGAAGTATACCTATTGGCGCGAGCTGGAAACATTCTTGAAGTAACAGAACACACGGATCTCATCAACGAATACATCAGGGCTGTGAGGAATTGCGACCGGCCGCAAATGGATAACGTTAGGGTGATCGTAACCGGGGCGTTTTGCGAGCAGCCGCCGTTGTCGCTTGTAAGGGCTTTGGAGAATAGCGGCTGCTATATAGTCGATGACGACTGGGTCTTATGTAATCGTTATCAGACATCTGATATTCCAGAAACTGATGAGCCGTTGCGGGCAATCGTTGATAGTTACCTAAGTAATACGGTTTCGACGGCTTCGCGTTACGACGACAGCGAGGATAAGGGAAAATATCTCGCTGATATGGTTCGTGATCGAGATGCCGAGGGGGTTGTTTTTGCGGCTCCCAGCTTCTGTGATCCAGCATTATTGGAGAGGCCAATGCTACAAAGTGTATTGAGTCAGGAGAGTATTCCGTACACCGCCTTTAAGTATGCGGAGAATACCGGGCAGATTCAGGTGATCAAAGAGCAAACCGGCACTTTCGCCGATTCGATAAAGCTCTGGGGGGCGAATAATGGAAGAAACTGCGGCTAAACAACAGGAAGTTCAAAAAGAACAGAGCATGGTGCTCCAGAAGAAAATGATCGGAGAGCACTTTGTGAAGCTGGCAAATGCGAAACAGGACGGCAAGAAAGTGGTCTATACCTTTGTGCCGGGAAATCTTAACGAGCTGATCTATGCGTTTGACATGGTACCGGTCCATCCAGAGATCAACGCTTTGCAATCTGGTATGCGGAAGAAAAGTGGCGACTATATCCAGGAAGCAGAGAAGACTGGCCATTCGAAGGACGTTTGCACCTACGTCAAATGTGACATTGGAATGATGAAGAAAGGGAACATCGGACCAACGGGAGAAAAGATCCCTGAGCCGGATCTGCTGTTGTTGAGCTATACCGGCTGCTTCACTTTTATGAAATGGTTCGAATTGCTAAAGCAGGAGTACAAATGTCCTGTTGTGATGTTACAGGTGCCGTACCAGGGTGACGGCGAAGTCACTGACGCAATGAGAGATTACATAGTCAGACAATTGCGCGAAGAGGTGGTACCTGCATTGGAAAAGGTCTCTGGGCAGAAATTGGACGAGGAAAAATTAAAGACGCTTTTAGAGAGTTCTGCCCGGGCCGAAGATGATCTGGTGTGGGTCTGGAATTCCGCGAAGAACAGGCCCTCTCCTATCGACGCGTACTTTGGGGGGGTTTACTACATTGGGCCGATCTTTACCGCCTTTCGGGGATTGCCGGAGTGTGAGGATTACTATAGTTCCTTAAGAAAGGAGGTCGAATATCGCGTTGCGAAGAAACTCGGCCCGACAACACCTGACGGTGAACTTAATCATCAAAAGTACAGGATCGTTGTTGAAGGACCGCCAAACTGGACGAGCTTTAGAGAATTTTGGAAAGTTTTTTCGGATGAGGGGGCGGTTATGGTCGCCTCGACGTACTCCAAAGTTGGTGGATTATATGAGCTTGGATTTCGGCATGATGCAGACCATCCACTGGAAACGATGGCAGATTATTGTCTGGGCTGCTACACCAACCGAAATCTGCCATCCAGGGTGGATTTGATCGAAAAGTACATTGGCGAGTATCAAGCTGATGGATTCCTTATCAATTCGATCAAGAGTTGCAACTCTTTCTCTGCGGGCCAGTTGATGATGTTGAGAAAACTTGAACAGCGAACGGGAAAGGCAGGTGCATTTATCGAATCTGACTTAGTTGATCCGCGGTACTTTAACGCTGCCAACATCAAGAACCGCATGGAATCTTATTTTCAGATGCTCGAAGCTAAAAGGGCAACGGTATAGGAGCACAAACGATGGATTGCTGTTACATCGGGATCGACCTGGGATCGACGACGACTAAGGCGGTTTTTCTCGACGAGAATGAGAGAATTCTTGGCCGAGGCATAACGAACTCACGGAGTAATTATGAACTAGCCTGTCAGGTGGCTAGGGAGGAAGCAGAGATCAACGCACGCTTCGAGTTGCTAAACCGCAAACTCGGAGATGGGCAAGTCGCTTCTCACCTTGTTTCCGTAATGGACAATTTGACCTGCCAATATGCTTTGGCGCAGCATTTGAGACAACTCGAAGCATTACGCCATGAGGTTACAAATATTGTCAAGAATTGGGTCCATCACCAGGAGAATATTGATGAATACCTCGATGCGCAGGAGACAATTTTCGATTTTCTTGTTTTACAGGCATATCAGGACTTTGTTCCGGGTGCGGAGGTTCAGAGTGACTTCTTCCGTGACTTGGCGACCAGTCTCTATCTGAAGCAGGCGGACTTGGTCACTAAGGAACGGCTGCTTTCATTTGAACGTCTTGTCGGTGTCTTTGATGCGGCAATCATCAGGGTGGAGAACCAGAGTTTCGCGTTGTTTTATCAGGAATATCTTAATTTTGCCTGTGACCGTGTAATTGAAATGGATACGTTCAGAGAGTTTAAGGACGAGATCCGCGATGCGGTCATCGAAATTACTGAAAGGGAATTCAATATCCTGAACACCGTTGGCACCGGTTATGGGCGGCTTACTCTACCTTTCGCCAAGGAGCAGATTCGTTCTGAAATTCTGTGTCATGGCCTTGGGGCCCACTTTATGTTTCCGGATACCAGGACCGTATTGGATATTGGCGGCCAGGACACCAAGGCAATTCAGGTTGATGCGAGCGGTATTGTTACAAGCTTTCAAATGAATGATCGGTGTGCCGCGGGTTGCGGTCGCTATCTGGGCTACATAGCCGATGAGATGAATATGGGCGTCCACCAACTGGGCCCACTTGCGATGACGTCGAAAAAAGCCGTCAAGATAAATTCGACTTGTACTGTCTTTGCAGGTGCTGAATTACGTGAACGATTAGCGTACGGTGAGAAGCAGGAAGATATACTGGCGGGGCTCCATCGAGCGATCATTCTGCGAGCGATGTCCTTGCTCGCACGATCAGGTGGAGTGAGTTCGGAATTTACATTTACCGGCGGTGTTGCCAGAAACGAGGCCGCCATCGCCGCACTCAAGAAGTTGATCGATGAAAACTATGGCGAGATCAAGATCAATATCAGTTCCGACAGCATCTTCACAGGGGCCGTTGGAGCTGCATTGTTTGCGAGGCGTGATCCTAAGGGCGTGATGGCCGATCTTGAGATCAGCAAATTGAAAGGCACTCGCAGAGCTGCCAGGCCGGTAGCGGAGCAACCGATCGGCTAGGTATTTGGAGAAACGAGAATGTATTACACGGTCGGAATCGATGTCGGGTGTGACTCCGTTAAGACGGTGGTTATGCAGTTCGATAGTGACGGCAGCAATGAAAAGCTGATACTCGACGATCTGAATAAGTTTCGTAAGCGAGATTTGAAAAAGGTCGTCAACGAGTCTTATGAGCGTGTGTTGGCATTGAAGAAACTAAAACATGACGACATTGCCTATGTTGCGACGACCGGTGAAGGAGAAATGGTTGATTTCCGGCGGGGCCATTTTTATTCGATGACAGCTCATGCTCGCGGTGCGATATATCTAAACCCGGCAGTTCGTTCGGTCATAGATTGTGGGGCCCTACATTCTAAGGTCATGTTGATCGACGAGCGTTCAAAGGTATTGTCTTACCGAATGACTTCGCAATGTGCGTCTGGTTCAGGACAGTTTCTGGAGAATATTGCTCGTTATCTCGGCGTAGCGATTGATGATGTCGGCGAGCTTTCGTTGCAAGCTAACAAACCGGAGACAGTTTCGGGTATCTGTGCCGTACTGGCCGAAACGGACGTCATCAACATGGTAAGCCGACAGATCTCAACGCAGAACATCCTACAGGGAATTCACCTTTCGATGGCGGCCAGACTGGTTAACTTGCTGCGAATGGTAAACGCCGAGGGCAATGTCCTGATAACTGGTGGCTTAGCAAAAAATATTGGTTTCGTTAGCGCTGTCCAAGAGCTATCTGACCAAGATAAACGGCTGAACGTGCATATTTTGCGTGAAGAGGGAGCTATCTTTGCAGGCGCGATAGGTGCAGCCATTTGGGGTAGTTTTCGTCATACGGTATTACGCACTAAAGGGACTAACCGGCTGTCGCCCGGCCCGGTGTGTTGATGGCTATTAGAATTGTTGTGTGAATGATGCACATAATTAGATCCGACATAGAGCTGGGTGAATGCACAAGGAACGTTGGTTCGCTTTTCTTGGATAACCACGAGCGAATGTTCAAAGAGCCTGCCGTTGCCGAACGTATCGGAGATCGCTTTCGGTATTGGACATGGGAACGAATTACTCAGGACATCATCCTGACTATCGAATATCTGTTGAGACAGGGCATGGAACCAGGGAGCCCCGTCAACAACCGCGTTGCGTTCATTACCGGAAATGGCTATCAACGTTTGGTTTGTGAGATGGCGGTGATGAGCTGCGGTTTGATCAGTGTGCCCATCTTTGCCAAATATCCCCCTTCGCTAATATCCGAATTACTGCGATTCTCAGACGTCGGCCTGCTCATTACAGATGTCCCTGACGAGGTTGGTGGACTTGATAATGTGCCAGAGAAGATATTGTTGCTAAATTCTGCGAATTTGGCGGCCCGTGGTAATGAGGATCACCAAATTGACTTTTTTGAAGACCTACTAGGACATCCGGTCGACGCGCAGGCCACGGCCCGGGTTGAAGCCATGATGAGAGCCGTTGAGCCGTCAACAAAGGCACTCATAATGTATACATCCGGCACTAGTGGCTTCCCAAAAGGTGTGCAGCTAAGTCACCGCAATCTGATGTCTCAGCAAAGAGCATTGGAGATACTGTGGAAGCCGGAACCGGGCATGCGTCTCCTGTCGTACCTCCCGTGGCATCATAGTTTCGGTGGCTTGTTTGAGAGATTCTTTGCTATTCACTCCGGTGGCTGCCTGGCGATCGATGATTCTCAGGGTAAGGATATTGACAGATTACTCGACAACTTCAAACGAATTGAACCCCACATCTATTTCAGTGTGCCGCGGATCTATCAGGAGATCGCGAACCGTATAAGGTCCGGTAAGGTATCAGAACAAGATTTCTTTCATGATGATCTCAGGTTTGTTTTTACTGCGGCGGCGCCGCTGCCGATAAACACATCAGATATTTTTAGGGCTAAGCAGATTCCTGTTGTTGAGGGCTGGGGCCTAACTGAAACTTCGCCGTGCTGCACTCTTACGGGGTTTGATCTTGAGCGCAGGTCGGGCGTTGTTGGTTTCCCAATCCCTGGCGTCGAGCTAGCCTTGGGTAGTGATAATGAGATTTTCGTTAAGGGTCCCAACGTGATGAGTGGCTACTTCAACAACCCTGAAGCGACGAAAGAGGCATTCGATGAAGATGGTTGGTTTAAGACTGGTGATATCGGCGATTTTACATCGTCGGGTGTGAAGATCGTCTCCCGTAAGGAGCGAATGTTCAAACTCGACAGCGGCGAGAAAATATTTCCTGCCGAATTGGAAGATGATGTGAATGACCGCTGTTGTTATATAAAGCACTCCTACGTCTTTGGTCATGGCCAGACGCATCCATTCATGCTTGTTTTCCCCAACAAAGACTGCATGGACGCAGCGAATGATACGCAGACCGCGAGTTATGAATGCTCCCGTCCGCGACATCTGAATGCACTGTCAAATTGCTTGGGCAAATGTATCAGGAACCTAAACGAAAGGAGGAACTCGAGTTTCAGGAACATCAAAGAGGCACTGCTCATAGACCGTGAATTAAGCATAGAAAACAGTGATTTGACGCCTTCATTTAAGCTGATCCCCGGCAGTATTGAAGAGCATTTCGGTGACTATATCGCCGCGATGCTGGAACGCAGGTATGATGATCTGCCTAGCGACGCCCATGTAATTGCGATCGAGCCATTGCCTTGTGAACGATTGGAGGATGGTTATTTGTCGAGGGCTCAGCAAACAGCGATCGAAAATCTCCATTATGCTGTTATCGGAACTGGCCCGGTTGGAAGGGTCTTGGCCGCTCACCTCCATAAGTCAGGCCATCAGGTGTCGGTGCTTTGCCATGTCGGTGACCAGAAACGCCAGCTTGACCAAAAACCGGTTCTCGTATCCGGGGAACTTCATGCCGAAGAACAACTGCAAAATGTCTACACTGATCTTGAACAACTTCTTGCCAAGAAACCTGATGTTGTTCTTATCTCCACGAAGAACGTAGACTCCACGGCGGTGCTAGAAGAGATCAAGTCATTAGGTCCGCCGGATGAGATGTTGTTTGTCTCGTGCCAAAACGGATTGGATGTTGAGGAACAGATCGTCAGATTGTTCGGACCGGGAAGGGCCCTTCGTATGGTATTGAACATGGGATGCGGGTTGATTGACGAGAATGAGATTCGTGTGAGCTTTTCAATGAAGCATTTTATTTCAGATATTGACTCAGTCAATTCACATTTGATCCAGCAGATCGCTAAAGATTTGTCGAGCGCTGATTTTCCGATGGAAACGGACGAATCTTATCGTGTTTCGGTGTTTAAGAAGGCCTTATTGAATTCTTCGCTTGGGAGTATTTGTGCACTTACGCGTCAAACCATGGGCTTTGTGATGAGCCAGCCAGACTTAAGGCGTCTCGTCAAACAGATGTTGGGCGAGGGTATCAGAATTGCAGACGCAATGGACATTCAGGTCGGTGAGGAGTTCATTGAAGAAGCGATGACTTACCTCGACAGCGGCGGCGAACACAAGCCGTCGATCCTGATTGATATCGAGAAAGGCCGGAAAACCGAGAATGATTATCATTGTGGAAAGTTGGTTGAGTACGCCAGGAAGTACGGCGTCGACATCACAGTAACCCCGATCGTTTATTCGTTGATTAAAACGTTAGAGATCAAAAGATGAGATCAATTTCGACCGTCGGTGTAGTTGGCGCAGGTACTATGGGTTCTGCAATTGCGCAGCACTTCCTGATGAAGGGACTGCGTGTCGTCCTGGTAGATCAAACCGGCGAGTCCCTTTCAAAGGGACTGAGATATATTCAGTCAGGTCTGGATGACGCGAAAAGTCGACGCTTAGTCAGTGATAAGGGGTATGAAGAGGTATTTTCAAACATTAGAAGTTCGACTCGTCTGGCCGATTTGTCGAACGTAAAGTTTGTCGTTGAGGCCGTGTTTGAGGACCTCAATGTAAAGAAAACACTTTTCAAAGAACTCGAAGCCGTTGTATCCGACGATTGTATCTTGGCGACAAACACGTCGTCATTTCTGGTAAAAGATATTGCCCAATCCCTGAGAAACTCAGAGCGGGTTGTTGGGGTTCACTACTTTTACCATGCCGCAAAGAACAAGTTGGTCGAGCTTATTGCCGGTGAAGATACTGGCGCGGTGATCTTGAACGATCTTGAAAGTTTCTATGCTCATTACGGTAAGGTCCCAATCATTACGAGAGATTCTCCCGGCTTTGCGATCAATCGATTTTTTGTGCCGTGGCTGAATGAGGCCGCTCGCCTTTACCAGGACGGAGCAGGAAGTGTGAGATTCATCGATGAAATAGCCTGCGAAGCGTTTGGCATTGGAATGGGGCCGTTTGCTCTGATGAATGCAACCGGTGTTTCGATCGCTCAACACGCAGCGGAGGGGCTGGCAGACAAACTTGGACCCTTCTACAAGCCTGCTGACATCTTGGTTCAACAGGTTGATGCGGCGGCAAACTGGGACCTTCGGAATGAAACGATCCTGGGCGCTGGCAAGAACGATGGGTCGCTAATCAAACAACGCCTCTTAGGTACTGTCTTTGGCATAGCGTCGCAACTGGTAAGAGAGGGCGTTGTTGACCCAACATCTGTCGACCTGGGAGCGCGAACAGGTTTGCGCTGGCCTCTGGGGCCGTTCGAGCTGATGAACAAGCAGGGTATTGAAAAAGTAAGACCGCTAGTGAGATCTGTGTTTGAGCCATGGGGTTTGGCGGTGCCGGAGTTTCCGTTTTCGAATGGAGATCACATTTCGTTTGATCTCGTCCAGGCAAGGACCTTTGGGAAAAGTGGATTTGTCGTTCTCAATATGCCTGATCGAATGAATGCTCTCGGTCAGGACGTCATGTCTCAGCTTGACTCTTGTTTTGGCTCACTCGAGGAGCGGGAGGACATTGAAAAGATATTCATCATTGGAAAAGGTAAGGCCTTCATAGCCGGAGCCGATATTAAGTTCTTTATCGAGGCGATAGCGACCGCCAACCTCGATCGCATCCAGGAATTTACAGAGTTTGGACAGAGCGTTCTCAACAAGATCAGCAATTCCCGTAAATTCACTTATGCCTACCTTGATGGACTGACGTTGGGTGGTGGTTTGGAGTTGGCACTAGCCTGTACATATCGGATCGCAACCGGAAATACCCTTCTCGCGTTTCCCGAAACAGGCATAGGCATCTATCCGGGGTTAGGGGGAACCCAAAGAACTCCGCGCCTGATCGGCAAGTCATCTGCAAAAATGTTGATCGCGACCGGCAAATTTATAGATGCGGAGCAGGCGGTGGCATCTGGATTGGCCGATGCAGTGATCGAACCCGTGTTTGATTATAGAGACCTGGACGCTTTCTCTATAAGGTCGACACGCGAGAGAGATCAACAGCCTGATGATACTGACTTTGCGTTTTCGGATTTTGACGGGATCGTTGATGACGACTTGTTCAAGAACTCGGCGTTCAAGGTCTATGAAAAACAGTTACGTGCAAAGGCGCCGATCGCATTGAAAACTGCAATGAGATTGATAGATGAGGGCGAGGGACTTATCTTGGAGGACGCCCTGGAGTTGGAAATCAAAGGCTTGAAACAGATCTTTTCAACGGAGGACGCCCGAATGGGCCTATCGAGTATTGTCACAGGCGAACGGCCCGAGTTTATCGGCCGTTGAGTTCAGGATAGGCGAGCTCTTTCAGGGAAGCAACTATGGCAGCAACTATTGCTGGATTTCGATCGAAAGATGGAGGCAACGGAGCGCTTTTTGAAGACGTGTATCTGCTTGAAGGGAAACGAACACCTTTTGGCAAATTGTCCGGCAGTTTATCAACTGTCTCACCAACCGATCTGGGAATATTCGCATCGCGAGCGGCAATTCAAGCAGCTCAGGTTCCTGCCTCCGATATCGATCAGGTGATTGTGGCAAATATCGGCCAGGCAAGTGCCGACTGCTTCTTTTTGCCTCGACATGTAGGACTTTATTGCGGAGCACCGTTGGCCAGCCCCGCTCTATTGGTACAACGGATCTGCGGTTCCGGGATAGAGGTTTTGGGTCAGGCGGCAGAGCAGATCACGGTCGGCAAGGCGGATGTTATTTTGGGCTGTGGCACTGATACGATGAGCCGCTTTCCTGTCGCGTCCTATACCGCACGAGAAGGTTTTGCACTGGGACAGCCCGGCTTTATCGATTTGTTGTGGGAGGCGCTGGATGATACCGCAACGGTACCGATGGGGCACACTGCCGACAATCTTGCACAGAAATATCGTCTCTCGCGTGAGGAGGTTGATGCATTTGCTGCGCAGAGCCAACAGCGCTATTGTGCCGCTTTTGCCAAAGGGTATTTTGAACAGGAGATTGTTGCCTTTGAAGAACCAGAGGGTGTTTTTGAAATGCACTCGCTGAGACCGCGCAAGTTTAGGCTGAAGGGGCGGGAAGGGCTGTCTCAGGATGAGCATCCGCGGCAAACGACAAGAGAGCAATTGGCAAAGCTCCCACCAGTCTTTACCAAGGCAGGTCCGACGACGGCGGGAAGCGCATCGGGGATCGTTGACGGCGCGGCGGCAGTGATTTTAGCGTCTGGTGAATATATGCGGGCAAACGGTCTCAATCCAGTTGGAAAGATCAGAGGCTATGCGTCAGTGGGCGTCGAACCGGACATCATGGGCATTGGGCCCGTGCAGGCCATTCGCTCATTACTTGGTCAAGTGAGGCTTTCTACAGACGACATTGATCGCTACGAAATCAATGAGGCTTTTGCGGCTCAATGTCTTGCAGTTGCGAAGGAGATGAGTCTTGATCAAGCTAAGCTCAACGTGAACGGCGGAGCTATCGCAGTCGGGCATCCGCTCGCGGCGACGGGTGTCCGTCTCGCTCTCACCTGCTTGAAAACGCTGCACCGTGACGACAAACAGCTTGGAGTCGTTTCAGCCTGTATAGGTGGTGGCCAAGGTGCAGCAATGTTGTTGGAGCGCTGTTGATGACAACGGAATTGCTTAAGAAAGCTGCGATCGTCACCGGTGCCGCCTCGGGAATTGGTAGGGCGATCGCTGAACGGCTTTCGCGCGATGGATATCGAGTCGTCCTCGCGGACATTGCTGATGACCAACTGAGAAGCACTGTTGCTGAGATGGAGGGAAAGGGGTTTGAGGTTCTGGGGCCGGTCGTCGATATTACCAAGAAGGACCAGGTGGTTGACATGGTCGAGAAGACAATGTCGGCATTCGGGTCGATTGATGTTCTGGTGAATAATGCAGGAATTATTCGCGACGGACTTGTACCAACTCTTTCAGAGGATGATTGGGATAGAGTTCTGGATGTCAACCTCAAAGGTGCATTCTTGTGTTGCCAGGCAGTTCTCCCCGTAATGAAACAAAGACTGGCGGGAAATATCGTTAACATTTCGTCGCGTTCATGGCTTGGAAACGTCGGGCAGGTAAATTACTCAGCCAGCAAGGGCGGTATGATCAGTCTGACGCGGACGATGGCACTGGAGTTTGCCCGGTACCAGATAAGCGTTAACGCGGTCGCCCCGGGTTTGATCGATACACCTATGACTCGCGGCTTACCTGAGAAATCACTACTCCGTCTTCTGCAGATGCAGCCGACAGGAAAGATGGGGAGAGTTGAAGACATTGCAGGGGCCGTGAGTTTCTTAGTGTCTGATGATGCACGGTTCATAACCGGGCAGATATTGCATGTCGACGGTGGCAAGAGTTGTGGGTTGCTGTCCTTGTAGTCAGCTTACTCTCAGGTCATGTCCAGGATCGACACGTAGAAAGTTGATGTGAAAGCCTTTGTTATTGAAGCCAAGCGAACTGCGATTGGAAGGTCCCATCCAGAGAATGGTGTCTTTAGAGATGTCCGGGCGGACGAGCTTTTGGCGGCTTTGATCAAGCGAGTCGTCGATGAAGGCCTTGCTCCGGAATGTGTAGATGATATTTATATTGGGTGTGTCGGCCAGCATCTGGAGCAGGGAAAGAACGTTGCCCGCTTGGCGGCATTGCTCGCCGGAATTCCGGACACCGTTCCTGCGACCACGATAAACCGACTTTGCGCTTCCAGCCTTCAGGCATTCAACTTCGCGGTTTCGACTATCGAAAGCGGACATGCCGATGTGATACTGGCCGGCGGGGTTGAACACATGCATCATGTGCCAATGACAGCCTCGCTTGACTACAACCGACGTCTCCTCGATCGGTATGCCTTTCCTTTTACCAACATGGGATTGACGGCAGAACATCTTGCTGCGTCGCTTGCGATCAGTCGAAGAGAGCAAGATCAATTTGCATTCGATAGTCATCAAAAAGCTATTAACGCTCAGGAGGCAGGGTATTTCAATCGAGAGATTATCGCTGTAGATACTGAAGACGGCATCATTACGACGGATCAATCACCTCGGGCAACTACGGATCTCAAAACACTCGCTGATCTGAAAACGATCTTTAAGGACGGCGGTACGGTGACGGCCGGGAATAGCTCGTCGCTTAACGATGGCGCAAGTTTGACGTTACTCGCTTCGGATGGCGCCTGTCAGCGCCACGATCTAACAAAGAAAGCGGAGGTGGTCGACCATTGTGTGGTCGGGCTCGATCCCTGTCAGATGGGGCTTGGCCCAGTGCCGGCGATTCAAAGACTGCTAGAGATAAACGACCTGACCGTGAAAGACATTGACCGGTTTGAGTTGAACGAAGCATTTGCTAGTCAGGCTATCGCATGCATCCGTCAGCTTGAGTTACCACCGGAGCGAGTCAATATGTGGGGCGGTGCGATCGCATTGGGCCACCCATTGGGGGCGACCGGTACGAGATTGATCGCGACGTTGGTCAACGGATTGATCGCCGACGATCAGGAAATGGGCATTGCGTCGCTCTGTATAGGGCACGGCCAGGGAGTGGCGACGCTCATTCGCCGCGTTTGAATATTGTGATAAATAGGGGACAGGATCCAAAGGATACTAGAGCAATCGTTAGATTGGCGGTGAACGGCCTGTCATACGAGAGGGTAGTTCCTTGCTCAATGACGCTACTGGAGTTTCTGCGAGAAGAACTCGTCCTTACGGGTACAAAAAAAGGATGTGATCTGGGCGAATGTGGCTGTTGCAGCGTACTGATGGATGGTGTGCCAATTCTCTCCTGTATTATGCTGGCCGTCGAAGCACAGGGCAGGCCAATTAGAACAATCGAAGGCATTGCCGATGGAAATCAACTGCATCCAGTGCAGGAAGCAATGGTCAAGGAAGGAGCGATACAGTGCGGTTATTGTACTCCTGGGATGGTCATCAACGGCGTCCATCTAATAGAGAATAATCCGTCTCCAACCGACGAAGAGATAAAGGCCTGCATATCCGCGACCATCTGTCGATGCACTGGTTATACAAAGATCGAGAAAGCGATGAAGTGCGCTGTCGTCGCCTGTCGATCCGGTTGCGCTGATAACCATTCGGATGAAGAGACCAGGGCGCAGGGGAAGATGTCTCAGTATCAAGTCATCGGTAGGCCTATTCCGCAAATCTCATCTCGGGCTAAAGTTACCGGAAAAGCTCTCTATACCGATGACCTTCGTCTACAGAATCCCTTGTTTGTTAAGATCCTTCGCTCGACACACGCCAGTGCGAATATCCGGTCAATCGATGTTTCAAGGGCGAGAGCCATAGACGGTGTGCGCGGAATCGTCACCGGCGAGGATTTTAAGCATACATTTGGTGTCTTGCCAATAAGCAAGGATGAGCCGGCGCTTGCGAAGGACCGCGTTCGCTACATCGGTGAACCAGTTGCCGCTGTCGCAGCCGAATCAGAAGAGATTGCCAGCCTGGCGTTAGCCTTGATCGAGATTCAGTATGAGGTCACCGAAGCCTGTCTTGACATGAATAGGGCACTCCTAGATACGGCGGCACCGATCCATCCTGAATTGAAACGCGACGATAATTTACACAAGCATGTCCTTCAGGAGTTCGGCGACCTGGAAAGCGGATTTTCTGACGCGGCTGTCATCGTAGAAAACAAGTTCGAGTTTGCGTCGGTAACGCATGCTTTTACGGAGCCTCATGCAACACAAGTCGAAATTGATTCGAATGGTAATTTAACTGTCTTTTCCGCAACTCAAGTTCCACACTATTTGCATCTGGCCCTGTCGGAGGTGTTGGAAGTGCCTGCCCATAAGGTTCGCGTTATCAAACCGCATTTGGGCGGTGGCTTTGGCGGTAAGAGCGATCCATTTCCTCATGAGATGATCGCTGCGCGGTTGGCGCAGATCACAGGCAGAAATACGCGTCTGCGCTTTACACGCGAGGAGGTTTTCTTCAGCCATCACGGCCGACATGCGACTGAACTGAAGATGCGAATGGGGTTCCATCCAGAAAAAGGGATCACCGCGCTAGATGCCGATATTTTGATCGATGGCGGTGCGTATGGCAGTTTCGGCGTTGTGACTACTTACTATAACGGTGTGCTTCTGCAAGGGCCTTATCCGGTACCAAATTTCCGATTCAATTGCAGGAGGGTTTACACAAACAAACCAATGTGCGGAGCGATGCGCGGGCATGGAGGTGTAAATCCACGGTTCGCCAGCGAATCGCTTTTTGATATGGCCTGCGTTGCGGCCGGAGTTGACCCTTGCAAGGCTCGGATCGACCTTATTCATCGGGAGAATACGCTGACCGTCAATGAATTTCGCATAACCTCTGTCGGGCTAAAGCAAGGTCTCGAAGAAGCGATGAGACGATCCAGGTGGAATGATAAATATGGCAAGTTACCTTATGGAAAGGGTATCGGAGCCGCGTGCGGTTTTTTTATCAGCGGAAGCGCTCTGCCGATCCATTGGGACCAGATGCCGTCGTCAACCGTAAGGCTCACCATCGATCGTGACGGTGGCGTGACCATTTATTCAGGGGCAGCAGACCTCGGACAAGGCAGCGATACGATCTTGGCAATGATGGTGGCAGAAGTGTTGGGGTTACGGATGGACGATGTCCAAGTGATCTCGGCTGACACGAAAATTACGCCTGTAGATCTGGGAAGTTACAGTTCGCGTGTCACTTTTATGGCCGGAAATGCGGCGCGAAATGCGGCAATTCGAATGCGTAGGCTGTTGATCGAAACTGCTTGCAAGATGCTTGACGTTGCGATCCCATCCTATCCGGAAGTTAAGGAGGCTGAGAGTTTTTTCCGCCAAGGTGGGCGGAGTCCTGATTTCGCAAACGATTTTCTCGGGGCAAATCCAGACTATAGGGATGAGTTTACTTTCGTCGACGGAACGATTCGTTATGAACATGACGAACGTGTTTTGGATTACCACACGGTGGTTGCGTTGAGTCTGCAGGATCGCGGCATTTTGCAGACAACCGGTATTTATCAGTCGCCAAAACTAGGCGGTAAGTTTAAGGGTGCCGGCGCCGGTTTAAGTCCCAGCTATAGTTTTACGGGTTTCATTACCGAGGTAACCGTCGATCCGGAGACGGGTAAGGTGTCTGTTGATAAGACAACCTGTGCTCATGATTGTGGATTTTCCATTAATCCTCTGGCCGTCGAAGGCCAGATCGAAGGCAGCATTCACATGGCTCTCGGGCAGGCGCTGATGGAAGAGGTGCTCTATACGGGGGGCGCGGTCCAAAATCCGTCATTCCTGGAATACAAGATCCCGACCGCCTTTGACCAGCCCGAAATAGACATCGTCCCGACGCCGAGTGATGAGAATGAAGGGCCGTTCGGTGCAAAAGAAGCCGGGGAGGGCGTATTGGCCCCTTTCATCCCTTCGATCGCAAACGCGATCTATGATGCGGTAGGTGTCCGGTTGACACAAGTGCCGATGCGTCCGGATCGTGTGCTTGCGGCCATCAGGGATAAGAATAGAAGCGAAGCAGCAGTACAATGACGACTCTTCTAACACCATTTCAATACGAAAGGCCAAAGACCCTGGATCAGGTCTTTTCCCTTGTCCGCCAGTTGCGGAGTGAGGGGCGCTCGTTCATCTTCTCCGGCGGCGGAACGGATGTTATCTCTTTGCTAAAGCACCAGCTTAGCAATCCCCAAACTGTTATCTCGTTGTCCGACCTGAAATCTCTAAAGCAAATCAGAATACTCTCGGCGGATAGTATTCGAATTGGTGCGCTGACCTCGCTCACCGATCTCATCATCGACCGTAATGTGCACGATATGGTACCGGCATTAGCGGCTGCGGCGGGGCGGGTCGCAAGCCCCCAGATCCGTAACCAAGCTACGATTGGCGGAAATGTTCTAGTCACAAATCGATGCATCTTCTTCAATCAAAGCGAACTTAATCGCGAATCGCATTCTGCGTGTTTTAAAGCCAATGGCGACATTTGTCATTTGATCAAAAGCGCGAAACGCGGAAAGGCACCACTGTGTCAGGCCCGTTTTGTTTCCGATACGGTGCCGGTATTATTGTTGCTCGGCGCGGAGTTGGTGCTAGTTGGCCCTGAGAAGGAACGGCGTCTTGCCATAAGAGATCTTTTTCTGCCCGATGGCATCGACTGTAACAACATTCAGCCTGACGAAGTACTTTCGTTTGTCGAGATCAATGTGTCCTCGCAGAAGAAGATAGTTTATGAAAAGCTGACAGTGCGTGACACTCAGGACTTCCCGTCTCTTGGCGTGGCGGTTGGCATCCGAGTTCCAGATGAAGGAAAAGACGGGGAGAGTGCGTGTTTGAGTGTAGCTATGACCGGTATTAACACTCACCCTGAACTGATGGAGTTTCGATGCAAGGACTATGGCTCGTATGGCGAGATGGTAAGCGAGGCGTGCCATCAGGCAACCAGAAGAGCGCTGACGTTTCAGCAGGATCTATTCCCTCGCGATTATCGAAAGAAAATGGTTGAGGTGTATTTGCGTCGCGCTGTCCGGCAACTAACCGAGGATTTATGGATCTGAAACAGATAATGCGGGAGTATTTTCTCGATCTGGATGCAGCGGCGAAAGACCCAGACCGAAGGGTTGCCTGGTGTACATCTGTGGGGCCGACGGAAATATTACGGGCAATGGGGTTTGAAGTGTATTTTCCGGAGAATCACGGCGCATTGCTGGGGGCGACCCGGCTGTGTATGGAGACTATCCCGGTTGCCAACTCAAAAGGGTATTCTCCAGAGATATGTAGTTATCTAACATCGGATATCGGCGCCTACCTGAAAAATATTACCCCTCTGGCAAAGGCCTATGGGATCGAAGGTGTTCCCAGGCCCGATGTACTGGTTTACAACACTAATCAGTGCAAAGATGTTATGCATTGGTTTGAGTTCTATGCGAGAGAATTCGATGTGCCTATCTTCGGGATACACTCCCCCGCCCATCTGCCTGAAATAGAGCCTGAGCATATTGCCAATGTTGTCGCCCAATTCGAACAACTGATCCATTTTCTGGAGGAGGTCACCGGTGCAGAGTTTGACTCCAAGCAGTTAGCACGTTGTCTGGGCCTTTCGAGCGAAGCGACGCGCCTTTGGTCGGAAGTCTTAGAAACAGCAATGGCAGATCCGAGTCCATTGAGTTTCTTTGATGCAACCATCTTTATGGGGCCTATTGTGGTATTGCGCGGTACTGAGACGGCGAAAGACTACTATCGGGCCTTGTTGGCAAACCTGAAGCAAAAAGTTGCAGTTGGCGATGCGGCGAATACCACTCAGAAGCGGATCTACTGGGAAGGAATGCCGATCTGGGGGCGATTACGGCATCTCTCGGAGTTATTCAAGGACAACAATACCTGTGTGGTCGCCTCGACGTATTGCAATAGCTGGATCTTCTCAGATTTTGATGCGAATGATGCGTTGCCCAGCATGGCGCGGGCCTATCTGCAGTTATTCATTAATCGTAACGATGCTTATAAGGAGAAATACATTTCTCAGATGGTCGAAGCATACTCGGTGGACGGCGTGATATTTCATGCCGCCAAAACATGCCCCAATAACAGCAACAGCTACTACAACCTACCTGGCCGACTGAAGAAGAATGGTATTCCGACCATAGTGGTTGATGGGGATCTTTGTGATCTACGTTGTTTCTCTGATGAGCAATCAACTAACGTGATCGAGGCATTTCTGGAAACTCTGTAGGATGAAATCACCATCGGCTGAATTAAGCGACAACGCTCGATACTACTGGGGTGTCGATTGTGGCAGTTCCGAGATCAAAGTAGTGCTTTGCGACGCGTCGGGAAAGATACTGCATAAAAAAAAGGGGAAAACCTTATTTCCGCTCTATCAAAATGTCTATAACGCCCTGAATGACAGTAATGTAACTCCGTTCAATGGTGACAGTGCAATAACCAGGCACAATCATAAGATCATCGCAACAGGTTACGGTCGTCACCATCTTGAGTTTGTCGATGATAAATTAACGGAGATCAAGGCTCATTTTCTTGGTGTTCAGCATCAACTTAAATTGGATGTCCCCTACACGATCATTGATATTGGTGGTCAGGACGCAAAGGTGATCACCATTGATAACAACAAGGTAGATGAATTTGCCATGAATCGAAAATGCGCTGCCGGAACAGGGGCCTTTATTGAGGAACTGGCCCATCGTCTCGAAGTGCCGATAGGCGATATGACTGAGTTGGCGAATCAGCACGACAAAGAATTTATGCTTAACAGCTTCTGTACGGTCTTTTCCGGTCAGGAAGTAATCAAGACATTGATGAATGGAGAGCGGATAGAAAACCTCATTTACGCCCTTTACCGATCGGTGGTGAAGCGTGTTCTCGAGATGACTGTCGTGAGTACTGACATAGTCGCTTTCTCGGGAGGCGTTATTGCACACCATCCATTGTTGGTCGAACTTTTCGGTAAGAAACTGGGCGATAAGCAAATGATCCTGACACCGGAGACTCAGTACTGCGGCGCTCTTGGTGCCGCAGTACACGGAATGTCGGGGATGTGAACGAACGCTCACACAACCGCAGATTAGTCAGTTCCGCCCCCCGCGCACTAAAGCATAATAGTGTTAGTTTCAAGATCGTCCTGCTCGTCTACGTCGAAACCCGCCTCTGCGAGTTTTATCCTCAAGCTATTCTTACGATCTCGAATTATGTTACGGGCACCTTTGTCGCCTCTAAGCTGCAGTAAATGACCGAACAATGCACTGCAAAACAGAGCCGGAACGCCTGTTGTGCCATCATATTCTGCCGCGATAATTGCAGGTGCTGACCGATAAAACTCTTTGACAAACAGATCGATCTTGTCGGTTGTGACGTGTGGCTGGTCGCAAAGCGTGATCATAAGGCCGGTGAGTCTAGGCTCGATGATCAGGAGTTCACTCAATCCGGTTTTTATGGATGAACTCATCCCCTTCCGCCAGTCTCGATTTACACAGACATTGACCTCCAAATCTGCGATCTCCCGCATTGATCTATCGACTTCGGCGCCGAGAACTACGACCACCGGCTCGCATTTGGATTCGGCCAAGGCCTTGACTGTCTGGCGTAACAGAGTCGTTCCCTGATATTGAACAAGTTGTTTTGGCCGGCCCAATCGACTCGAACCGCCTGCCGCGAGCAGTAGCCCTCCAATCTTGGTAGCCTTAGATATGGTCATAGATCGGGCCTTGGCGACCGCGGAGTTGGCCACCGTCACGGGATGCAAGGACGCTCTGGATCTCGCCAAGGATCGAGAGTGCAATAGTCTCGGGCGTGGCGGCACCGATATCGAGACCAACCGGAGCGTAAAGCCGGGCGAGTTGTTCGTCGGTGAAAGGACTTCCGTCTACGGACACCTCCTCAAGTAGTTGTTCGGTGCGCCATTTAGGGCCTAGAACGCCAACGTAGAAAGCGTCAGAGAGCAGCACAGCGGGCAGGAGCGATCGGTCACGTACATAGTTGTGGGTCATGATGACCACCGCAGTACGCCTGTCACAGAAGTCTGGCTCAAATGGTTCGCCGATATTTTGAAGGACGAGAGCGTGGGCTGTAGGAAATCGTTCGCCTGTCAAATATGCCGATCGATGATCGTAGACCTTGACTTGCCAGCCAACTTCCGAAGCGATCCGTGCCACTGGTCTTGCATCCTCTCCGGCTCCGAAGAGCGAGAGCGAGAGCGGCGGTTCAATATTCTCGAATATGAACTCGACCGAGCCTTCTATCGGACTCAGAGTCTGAGAGCCCCAGCGCTTATCAGAAAAATAGAATCGGGAACACGCATCGCGCAATTGCGGCGAACCGGCAAGGAATGGCGGCAGCCCCTCAGTCAATAATCCGGAGCGCGTGTCATAAAATGCCCGCCCGCCCGTTGAAGGATCGGCTGAAACCGCAGTCGCTATTGTTAGCTTCTCACTCGCATAAACTGCCGCCCGGAGTTTGCTGATGAGAAGACTGTCGTGCACAACAGGCTCCATCAGTATACGAATAACGCCGTGGCAGCCCATGTTCATGTTGAAGACAGAGTCTTGGTTGTGACTTGTATCGTAGGTTAGTACCTCGGTACGGTGAGTTTTGAGAGTCTGTTTCGCGCGTTCGAGTACATCGGCTTCGAGACAGCCTCCTGACACAGTGCCGACGGTCTTGTCACTTGCAAGGATGAGCATACGGGCTCCTGGCAGCCGATAGCTCGAACCACGCACGCCGACAACGGTTGCTAGTACTCCGCGTTCGTCAACGGTGAATGCTGAGATTGTATCGAGGATTTCCCTGATCTCTTTCATCTGATGATATAGACAAGAGTCTAAACTCGATCATACTGAGCCCTACCAGTCACAGAAAGAACTGCCGCCTCTCGCGACAGCATTTTTTTGTTGAAGAGAGCGATCATAGGCTTACTTACCGCTCAATCGCGGGAGCTCGGGGTTGTTCGGATTGACCTGTTTCAAGCGCTGAACGGCCTTTGCGAGATTCTCTTGATCGCCTTTTTCTTTATAGGCAAAGGCAAGATTCTGCAAGGCCTTTTCGTACTTTGGGTCGGCCGCGAGAATGGTGTTGAACTCTGTGATAGCGCGGTCAGGGTCGGCGGGCTCACGTGAAAGGAACGTCAGTCCGAGGTCGTTGCGCACTTCCTTGTCGTTCGGAGCTTTAATGAGCGCGTCGCGATACCATTTTTCGGCTTCCTCGAACTTTCCACCGTCGTAGAAAGAGTTGCCAGCCTTGATCAGCGGTTCGGCCTCGGCGGGCTTGATCTTGCTTGCGGCCTCGTAGAATTTTGCGGCTTCATCGAACCGTTGGATCTGATAGTAAAGATCCGCCGCAGTCATTTGCGCCTCGTAGTTCTGTGGTTCAGAGCGGGCCTTTTCGATCGCGGCCGACACCTCAGGTACCGACATCCCGCCCGACTGGCCGTTGGCATTGCCGATTGGCGGGTGGTTAGGCGGCAAAGCGGAATTCGTGGCCATTAGCTGGTTCGCTGCCGAGGGCGAACCCGTCGATGTGATCGCATCGCGGTTGACGCTGTTCGCGAACATGAACCCGACTATCAGCCCGATCATCAGGCCCAACACCCCAAAAAGTAAGTTTTCCTTGCTCATTACCTTCAATTATAGCCGAACTGTAAACACAATAAAGGCGTCCGTCACTGGACGCCTTTTAGAGATTGGTGGAGACGAGGGGGATCGAACCCCTGACCTCATGAATGCCATTCTTATTGGGCAGTGTCCTTCAGTTTTGTTCTGTTTACTTTCGCTCAGTTCTTATGGGATTTCGTGAATCTCTGCTTTATTGAGGTTTAGCCAAATTTTCTTGAGTTTGAGTCAGTTGACACACTATTGACACACCAAATTTTCCGCAGCCCGATCATGCTCTCCAGCGCGTGATTTTATTGAGATGCGTTGAATACTCCGCGCTCAATCTCTCTTTGAGCAGAGATATTGGGCGATTTCCTGGCACGCTAATAGCGTAGGCAAGGGCGGAGGGTTATTCGCATGCAAAGGCTACTTACGAGTCTGGCCGTTCTCATGATTTGTGCATCACCAGTGTGGGCTCAGTCGGAGCGGCGAGTCCGTCTTGACCCCGAGGGCGATTTCCACGTTCGTTCGCAGTTCACCGTCGGAGAGAAAACCCTGAATCGGGGGATGTATAGGGCTAGTCGAATTGCCGCGAACGGAACCAATTATGTGGTTTTTCGGAAGGTTACGATGGGCAGTCCGTGGAGAAGTATGGGACCGGCCTGGGTGTCGACTGAGGTTGCTAGAATAAAATGCGTCGATCAGGGGCGCGGAGTTGTTAACCAACGCTCGGAAATCATGCTCAAGCGTTCTGAGGGCAACCGCTGGGGAATAGTTGAGGTTCGATTTAAAGGTGAGAGATATGCCTGTGAGCCTGAGTATCAGCGATAAACATGATGTTGGGCAGAGGAGAGCCATAATGCCGCGATTTGATAACGTCCTCGACGCGCAGGGCGAGATAGAGTACCTCGTCACGAAGCATCGAGTCTGTTATGAGTGGTCGAATGAGTATGAGATGGCTGCCGGTGCGCGATTGGCGAGTGGATTTTCTCTGCGTCTCTATGGTGCGAACAGCGGGGGACACGATGATCAGACCGTCCGTGAACATCCCGTACCTGGTTGTGCCACTTGTCGGAGCACATATGCGGATCTACTTCGTATCGCTCACTGGGTCATGCCTAAAGATGTGCGCGAGTCTCAGTACAGAATTGAACCTTTCGATAATGCGTTCCACATCGCGCGAAATCGACATTGGAGAGAAGAGATAGTTCTTAGCATCGACATCGAACACCGAGACGGCTCCAGAAAGCCTCAAAGCGACTGTGAAAAGCGCTGCTTGAGGGAAATGTGCGCCAGCTTGAGAGGTCTTGGCGTACTAGAAGGACGATTGAATCCAGGTTTCGATTGACTCCGCCGTAGATGTGTGGCGGCAGCCGTGGCAGTACGCAAATGTGTTCCAACGCTCCAAATCGTCGCAGACGCCCATCAGTTTCCTCAGGCGGAGCGACATCCCGTCGCATATTCCCGCGACTTGAGATGTCGGCTGCAGCTAGATGCACGGGGACATCGTGGCTCTTACAAGCGTGATCAAGAGTGTCGATCAAGATTTAGATTTCATCACTTACGCCGTCGAGTCTTTTAGCCTTATACAAGCGAATAGTACCGAATGTGGTATCGAATGAGAGAGTCTCCTGGACGCGGCTGAAGCCGGATTCTGCTATCAGATTCGGCAGCGATCCGTTGAAATTGTCTCGAGTTGTTTCAAACCCGTCGAGAACCCTTATGAAATACGACGCGATTGCGGTGAGTGCGTTCGACGGCTGTCCCCAATCGGCTATATGCAGCTCGCCTCCCGGCTTTAAAACACGCCATACGTCGCCGAGAGTCCTCAGCTTATCGTCGCGTCCCAGATGATGAAAGAACAGACTCGACACTACACGATCAAAGGCGTTGTCGGCATACGGCAAGTCGTATGACATGCCTTGATCGAATCGTATATCCAACCGCTTTGCCGATGCTTTCGAGCCGGCAATTTCGAGAACCCGGCTATCGGCATCAATGCCAACCACATCGGCGTCCGGCAGTGATTCTTTCATCATTACGGTAAGAGTTCCGGTTCCGCAGGCGAGATCGAGCACGCGATCACCCGATTCAAGATTGGCTTGACCGACAAGCGCTCTCTTGAACGTCGCTTCTCTAGTCGTCAGCCTAACAACTCTGTCGTAAAAGGGCGTTAGAAAATCATAACCCAACGCTGGAATGTAATTGCCGGAACCCATCCTTCACAATTGAGGTCTAATCGCCCATCCGAGGCGCTTCATGCACCAAACGAGCCTCTGCTTTCGGCTACGATTCATTGACAAGACTCCTATGGTGTTCGATCAGCGCTCTTGTCCTTCGATACCGAAATATGCCGCGAGCGAACACTATGATCGCCAAAATTATCACCAGCCAGCACAGCAGGTGAAGAATCTGAGATAGATCGAACAGATTCATGAACGCTATAGCGGAAACTAACAATGCGATCGATGCCTGCGTGTAGGAGAGCAGTGCTCTGGAATTGGATAATTCTGTCCTCAGAACCGCCAATTGGAATGTTGCTAATTCGCGTGTTTCTGACATGGTCGGTCTCCTATTTTTTCAAGCGTTCGGCATCAGGCGGACCTTAACGTTTAGTTCGCCGTCGATCATGACCACATGATTCGGCGCAACGCGCGTCCAGCTTTCGCGATCGTCGGTCAATCTTTCGGAGGAGACGATGATCCCGCCTTCCTCGTCGCGGCAGTCTGTAATTCCCGAGTTACCGTCGTGACTGTGGTACTTTGCGCGTTTTGAAAAGTAGAGCGAAATCGGTTCAATGTCCGCTTTGGAGACGTAACGCACCGTCACGACGTTCTCACCGTCTGTCACCGCGAAGTTGTAGATCGAAGGCTGTTCAATTCCTGCTTCGCGGCCCCAATCCTCAAGCTGCCAGATCGTCTCTATCAAGCTGTCCGCCAGATCAACCGCCCGGATCTTTTCCGTATTTTTACGAAGAACATTTAGAAAAACAGCGAATGCATGTTCAGTGTCGGTGGTCCCCTCGATGGCGCGGTATAAGTCGTCAGGCAACGACTGCCGCAACCGTCGCTTAATGCCTTCAAAACCCTCGATCGTTCCATTGTGCATCCAGAGGTAGCCGCCATACGCGAACGGGTGGCAGTTTACCTCCGACACAAGAGAGCCAGGCGGCGCCGCACGAACATGGGCGAAAAAGCACGGCGTGCGGATATGGCTAACCAGATTCAGTAGGTTTCGATTATTCCAGGCGGGGGTAATACTCCTGAACACACCGGGCGTCGCAGATATTTCGGGCGAATACCATCCGACACCAAAACCGTCACCGTTTAGAGGCTCACTTCGCTCCCGCGACTTATAGCTCTGGCGGATAAGCGAGTTCTCGGGCCGCGATATAAGGTCCGCCAACAAGACCTCCGGGCCCACATAAGCAAGGAATCTACACACTGCCGTCTACCTCATTTCAGTGGAAGGGGCTTTATCAGCGTAATCTTCCGGGTGTCGAAGAAACTCCGCCCGGCATCCCTCGGAGCAGAAATAGTATGCAGATCCGCCATGAACTGCTGTGTAGGGCGTCTCCACTTCACTGATCTCCATTCCGCAAACGACATCGATAGCCATAATTCCTCCTCAGTGGTGAGTCGGGTTTTGCTTCAGTAGCTCAGCACGTAGAAGAAAGCTGCCATCTGTTACAACCCTATCTCCAACGTTAAGTCCCTCCTGGACCGTTACTCTTCCATCTGACTCCTTACCGATGCGAACGGTCCTTATCAGGAACCGCCCCAGCTCGTCGGTGGCGACGAACACTACCTGCCTGCCCCCCATGTTTTGTAATGCTGAAACTGGAATGACCGGGACCGTCCTCTCAGCCATGCCGGCCCCGCCAAACGCAACATTTACGTACATGCCGATCTTTAACAATTGACCTGGGTTATCCAGCTCGACACGCACCTGAGCGGTTCGCGTGTCGGGATTCAGATTTGGATCGATGTACGTTACATGGCCGCGAAGAAGCCTGTCCGGTGCCGATGCTGTCGCAATGCTCGCGCCGAGGCCCTCACGAATGTTAGCGAGATCACGCTCGAATACCTGAGCAATGACCCAGACCGAGGATAGATCGGTTATTCGCATTAACTCAGCGTTTGCCTCGACAACCTGACCGACATTCGTGTCGCGCTTAGTTATGGTCCCCGATACGGGTGCAGGTATCGCTGCTTCCGCCGTTATCTGGGACGGGGAACGTAGCGAGTTCACCCGTTGCGACGGTAGGCCCAAGAGAAGAAGTCGTTGTCGCGCGGTTGCTAGATCTGACTCGACCGTTTGGCGTTTGATTGCGGCCTGTTCAAACTCCGTTCGACTGACAGGATTGATGTCAGCGACTTGAATAGAACGGTCATGCCGCCGTTTGGCCTCGACAAGATCTGCCTCGGAAGAGCGGAGTTTTGTTGTTGCTTGTTCGAGTTCTTCGCGGCTTGCGGCCCCGATCGCGACGAGCTTAACGGTGCGTTCATGCCTTTTTCGATTTTCAAGGAGTTCGGCCTCCACAGTTTTGAGCCGGGCAAGGGCCTGATCGACCTCGGCGCTGCTTACCGGACTGATCTTGACCAGCCTGGCTGCCCTCGCATAGTTTTGGCGGGCTGCGTTAACTTCTTCTAACAGCGATAGATAACGGGCTTGGGCGGCCGAGAGGTCGTCGCTGAATATGATCGCAACGGTTCGCCCTCGGCCGATCTCTTGACCGAGCTCCGCATCAACGCGCCTCACAATACCGCCGAGCAACGAGATCACCGGTGTTTCTCGATATGCATTCGGCTGGACGACCCCCGTCGCAGAGATCGTCATTGCCTCTGAAGACAACGTTTCTCCGACTGATTCGACCTTTAGCCCCATTCGGTCAATCTGTTCTGCAGGAATGGTGATCGTCTCGTCTCCGGTGCTTGCCGTTGTTTGACCGGTATCCAATGAGACTGAGCTCGGCGGTGGTACGGGCCGGCCCTCATCGCCTGATCGGAGATACCAGATCAGTGCCGCACCTGCGATCAGCGCCGCGACGATGCCGCTGATCACATATATCGGGACCTTGCGGGCCGCCATCGTCGGCGGGCTGCTTTCAGGCTCCTTTTCCGTGGTTTCGGTATGGTTTTCTTCGCTCATTTTGACGTTAACTCCGGTGCATTGTAGCTGCGCAAGATCTCAACGTGTGCTTGGTAGGCTTCCATTTGGGCATCGATCACTTCCAACTCTACCTCAAGGAACCGCCGTTCTTCGGTCAGGTAATCGAGGAGGCTTCTGGAACCAAGTTCATACGTCTGCCAAATAACATCCAGGTTCGCGCGGGCCTGATCGCGAACACCATTCTCAAAGATCGATAGAGCCTTGGCGGCCCGTGCGTAACGGGCAAAAGCGACCGTGACCTCGCGACGAATAGTGAGCTCGCCAAATTCGATCCGCCGCCGTGCTGCCTCCCGCTCGAAGGTCGCGGCTGCAACAGCCCCTTGGTTACGATTGCGGACCGGCAGCATTATCTCAACTCCAAACGTAAAGAATCGGAAGGTTTCCTGAATAGGCCGAAGCATGCCCAGATCGTCATAGCCGCTGAGTGGAAATCCCGAGTTCATTCGCTGGTAGCCTGCGGTGACACCTGCATCGATCCGTCCCTCGCTCTTTGCCTGTTCGATACGAGCGAGAGCGAGATCCTCGGTGGCCCTCGCCCCGGCAAGATCGGGTCGCCGCCCAAGAGCGTCGGCGGTCGCAACCCCAAGCGGCGGAGTCGCGAGCTTCAGAACGTCCAGATCGCCACGCAACCGAAGCGGTTCCTCGGGGTTCATGCCCGTCAAGTTACGCAATTCGAGCATGAAGACCTCGACCTTGCCCTCGGATGTTTCCCTGAGGGAACGGAGACGGTTTAACTCGACCTGGAAGATGCCCTCGTCAAGCGGCGCTATCTTGCCCTCCGCCACTCTCGCGACGATGAGACTCAAACTTCTCTCGGCAGCCGTAACGCTGCGTTCGATGACCTGTAGGCGCAGGATCGCGGCGAGGGCCTCGCCAAACTTCAGCCTTATCTCGACCGCAAGTTGCCGGCGCCGTTCGGCCAGGGCCAGTTCGCGCAGGTCAAGTTCGCGTTGTGCGACCGCAACGCGGGCGGCCCGGCGACGGCCAAGCTCTAATGGCAGCATTACTTCTGCCATCTGGTTGTTGTCGGGACCGCCTAGTTGCTTTGCTCCGCTGACCGTAAGGGTTGGATTGGACCGGAGCTTGGCTTGTGAGATCAGGGCGTTTGCGGCATCGACCTCGCTTTGTAAAGCCCTAAGCTCACCGTTATTCTCAAGGGCCTTTTGCACGAGGTCACCGGCCGACATGCCCGAGTTCTGGTCGAGATATTTTGAAGCCGGGCTGGCGTCGGGCGCTTGCGCAACTACGCCCGCTACAAGAATAGCCACGGAAAATACTATGAGATGTAAACGCAGCAACCGCATTACTAACTAACGATCAATTTGCCCCGCATCATGTTCATGCCGCATGTAAATGTAAATTCGCCCGATCGATTCGGCGTAAAGGCGACGACGACCGAACGACCCAACGGAAGACTCTTATTGATCCCATAGGCCGGAATAACTATCTCCGTTGCACATGTTGCGTCGGTTTGACGAACAAAGGTCAGCCGGGCCGGTACCCCTCGACGCAACCTCACGGTGTTCCGGGAATATCCGGTTTCCGTGATCAGGATGCGAGCGTTTTGCACGCGCTTTCCCGGTTGTTTCGGTGTTGTCGCGTATACGCCTGATCCGTTGGCAACGAGGCTCCCGATCATTAAGAGAAGAAATAACGTGTATCTAGTTTTCATACCATCACTCCCTTGCCTGCTAGTGCGATTCAAGAAACTGTCCCTTTGGTCCGATGCCCTCGATATGGACGAGTTGTGCTCCGTGGTGCCCGGTTATCGAAACCGCCACCGCAGCAGCGAGAAGGAGAACCACTACTAGAGCCTCGCTCCACCACCTTCTCGCCAATAAAAAGTGCGAGACCGTCTTGCCGACGGCAGCCGCCGAGGAAAACCAAAACGTGTAAGCCGCAAACCGCTCGTGTTCTTCAAACAAACGCAGGGTGGACTCGGGCAAGCTTGCGACGTGTGCGTGAAACACGTTTGACGCGAGCCAAGCGGATATGACACCAGCTATCAAAATAACGAGCGCGGCAAGGCCCATCTCCTTCCGATAACCGAACAGCGACCAGATCTGCAAAACGGTGGCCACGATCAAGAGGACGATCGGGAAATGAACCACCAACGGGTGGTAATTCGGAAAGTCAGCAGGCTTGTTTTCCGTATGAGCTGACGGATGATGCCCATCATCTCCTGCCTGATCGACGCTGGAGCCCACTCGATCTGCCGGGCTCGGCGTCGGCGATGGATGGCTCTCGCCATCGTGTGCGTGCAATGCGATCGCCAGACTTATAAAAAAGAACCCTGTAAAGATCCACCTGTATCCCGTCATGCTCCCGTCTCCTTTCGCAATTCCCGTTCACGAATCCAAAAAAATATCACAGGCGTAATAATCAAAACGTGCAGCAGACTCGAGACCATGCCGCCCAGCACCGGTGCGGCGAGGGGCTTCATAACCTCGGATCCAGAGCTAGAGCTCCACATAATGGGTAGAAGGCCGGCGACCACGGTCGACACGGTCATGACTTTTGGTCTTAACCGTAGCAGTGCGCCGCTTGTCACTGCTTCAAGCAAAGCCGTCCGGTCGTAGGCGTCGCCGAGTTCACGTCTCTTTTTCGCCACCGCTTCTTCAAGGTAAATGACCATCACGACCGCCGTCTGGACGGCGGTGCCGAATAGAGCTATAAAGCCCACCCAAACTGCGACCGAGAAGTTGTAGCCAAGCAGCCATACGAGATAGACGCCGCCCGTGAGGGCAAACGGCACCGCCATTAGGACGTGGGCCGCCTCGATAGCTGAGTGATAGGTCAAGTAAAGAAGCCCAAAGATAACGAGGACGACTATCGGGACCACGAACAGCAATCGACTCTTGGCGCGCTGTTGGTTCTCGTATTGTCCGCTCCACGCAATGTAGTAACCTGCTGGCAATTGCACCGAATCTCTAACGGTCGCTTTGGCCTCGTCGACAAAGCTTCCGACGTCGCGGCCCCGGACGTTAAGAAGGACAGTGCCGCGCAATAGCCCGTTCTCGCTTTGTATCATCGTGGCCCCTTCCACCGTGCGAATATCTGCGAGCTGCGAAAGTGGAATGGAGGCACCCGATGCGGTCATGACGGGAACGCGCCCCAATGCCTCGGGCGAGCCGCGAAACTCTTTTCCATATCTGACCCTGACAGGGAACCGGCGCCGCCCCTCGATGGTTACCGATAAGTTCGTCTCGCCGATCCCCATCTCGATTACTTCCTGGATCGTTGCTACATCAATGCCGTACCGCGCGGCCGCCTGCCGGTCAATCTCGATGTCTACGTAGGGTGATCCGCCTATCTGTTCAGGATAAACGTCAGCCGCCCCGGGAATCCGCCGGACAACGCCCGCAACATCGCGTGAGATCTGCTCTAATGCCTTGAGGTCAGTTCCGAATATCTTGATCCCGACCTGGGTCCTGATGCCGGTGGTCAACATCTCGATACGGTTTATGATAGGTTGCGTCCAAATGTTCGTGACACCAGGCATCCGCAGCTTCTCATCCATCTCCGCGATCAGACTTTCACGATCCATACCGGCACGCCATTCTGCCTCTGGCTTGAGGTGAATGATCGTCTCATTCATGTTTATCGGCGACGGGTCTGTGGATGTTTCAGCGCGGCCGGCCTTTCCGACCACCCACCCGACTTCGGGGATCTCCTTCAATAGCTCGTCCTGCCGACGCATTATCCGGGTCGCCTCGTCGATCGAGATCGACGGATCCGTCACCGGCATGAACATGACGTCCCCCTCGTTAAGCTGCGGCATGAACTCGCTTCCGATACTCGTTGCCATCAGTACGGCGCTCCCGAAGAGCACCAGGGCTACACCGATGGCCAGCGCACGTCGCCGTAATGCAAGCCTCAGGACCGGCTCATACAAACGCCCCAGAAAGCGCATGACGGGGTTTGCATTCTCAGAGTGGACCTTGCCGCCGATCAGGTAGGTGCAAAGGACAGGGACGAGCGTGACCGCCAGAATGGTCGCCCCGATCATCGCGAAGGTCTTAGTAAACGCAAGTGGATGAAACAGCTTGCCCTCCTGACCAATCAGCGCGAACACCGGGATGAACGCCAAGATAATGATCGCCATGGAAAAGAAAACCGGCCGACCGACGAGTTTGGTCGATTCGAGCACGGTTTCCCATACCGCACGGCGGTCCTTGGTGTCGATCTTTTTGCGCTCTATAAAGCGGAAGGCATTTTCGGTGACAACGATCCCAGCATCGACGAGCACGCCTATCGCGATCGCAATACCCGATAGGGACATCAGGTTGGAGCTGATGCCCATAAAGTACATAAAGAGGAAGGACATCAAAACCGCCAACGGGAGCGGGATCGTCACGATCAGGATGGAGCGAAAGTGCGCGAGGAAGATGATATGGGCCAAGGTTACGAGGAGCAGCTCCTCCAGCAGCGATGTTTTGAGTGTGCTGGTCGCCCTATTGATAAGCTGAGTGCGGTCGTAGAACGGAACGATCGTGACGCCCGGTGGAAGCCCGGCCTGTAACGCTTCGATCTTCTCCTTCACGGCGTCGATCACCTCTAGGGTGTTTACGCCGTAACGCGCTATCACCACACCGCCGACAGCCTCTTTTCCGTTCTTATCAAGCGACCCCGTTCGGAATGCATTGCCGATCTTTACCTCGCCTACATCCCGAACATAGATCGGCGTGCCTTTCGCCGATCCGATCACGATGTTGGACACGTCAGCGACTGACTCGATCAGGCCTACTCCGCGAATGACGGCCCACTGACCGCCTTGTTCGACAACGTTTCCGCCTACATTGTTGTTTGATCGTTGGACGGCCTCGATCACCGTCGATATTGGAATGTTGAACGCCCGTAACCTATTAGGATCGACATCCACCTGATACTGCTGCACGTACCCGCCGACGGATGCCACCTCTGCAACGCCCGGAACGGAATTGAGCTGGTATCGAAGGAACCAGTCCTGAACCGTTCTCAGGTCACGCAGGTCCATCTTCTCGGATTCGACGGTGTACCAGAATATCTGGCCCACGCCCGTAGCATCAGGTCCGAGGGTCGGAACCACGCCTTCCGGCAGCTGCTTGGTGACAAGGTTGAGCCGCTCGAGAACCCGTGTGCGGGCCCAGTAGAGATCAACATCATCCTCAAAAATGATATTGACCATCGAAAAGCTGAACGCCGAGTTTGCGCGCACCGTCCTCACACCGGGAAGCCCCTGCAAGTTGGTCACGAGGGGATAAGTTACCTGATCTTCGACTTCCTGCGGTGAACGCCCCGACCAGTCGGTAAAGACGATGACCTGGTTGTCAGACAAGTCAGGAATCGCATCGATCGGGGTGCGCAGCAGTGCCCAATAGCCCGCGGCCGCGACGGCTATATAGACGACGATGACGATGCCGCGGTTATGCAGCGACCATTCGATGAGACGGTGGATCATCGCGGCCTATTTTGCGCTGACAGGTATCGAGAATGAGCCCTTTCCGGCAGGCCCCTCATAGGTGATCTGGGCCTGCCACTCGCCGGCCATCTCGATGTTCACCTTGCCCTTATAGACGCCGGGCGTACCGGAGGTTGTAAAGGTCGCACCGTTATTCATCTCGGCCATACTGCCCATAGCGGCCATGCGATAGTTGAGCGCGACCGACCCGACATCGACCGGTTTACCCGAGCTGTCTGTAAAAGCCAGAAAGAACTCCTGCTGGCCCTTCTTTAGGACACCTTCGGTATTGGAAAGCGTGGCAGTGAGGTTGTTTCCCGCCGGCCACGCTTTGATAACTTTCCCAGGGATAGGGTTTTCAGCCGTTGGCTTCTCCGCTGAGCCACAGGCTGCTGCGAATATGACGGCACCTGCGATCGAAACGATCGCGAGCAATGACAGAATATTTTTCACGTTCTTCTCCTAAAATTAGTCCAACCCGCCGAAAGGCGGCTTCGTAATGCCGATTGCGCGCAAAATCGCGCAGACGACCAAAAAAGGGCGCAACTATCCCTTGGACTAAATCAGGAATGAACTGTGTTGTAGGTACTTGGCAGGGGGGCGTGACCGAAGCGGCGAGCCCAACGTTCGAGCCGGAGTAGCGTCCGTGGATCGCTTTACAACAGGAATGGATGAAAGGAAGGCAATTACCGGTTCGGCAGTCGTAGGTGAAAACGTCAAAGAGGAGCCGGGCGGCGTGGGTACCGATTCCGAGCAATTAAGCGAACAGCAGAGCCTAGTGGAATTTGCCTGCGGCGTCTGCTCCTGACTTTTTGCCTTCTTACAGCAGGCCATCATTTGGCCATCGCCAGAATGAAGGGGCGTACCGCCGGCTATACTACCCAAAATGGCATACAGCACAAAAAGCAATGTTAGCCGTCTCACCATCTGCTCCACTATATGAATCTAGCATCTATGTGTCAATAGCATTCGTCACACGTTTCGCCCCGCAAGGCTCCCACGCCTTCTTTTGCGATTATTGGGACCATTAAGAGGCCGGCGACGGGATCGGCCCACCACCAGCCGAACAAAGCGTTTAGCGCAAGGCCGCCGAGAAGGATCAGCGAAAGAAACCAACAGAGATCCGTCTGGCGCGAATCCGCAAGCATTGCGCCGCTGTTTAGCTGCCGAGCCACCTGGCGTTTTGCATTTGCAAGCCAGGGCATGACGATGATCGACAATGCAGCGATGCCGATACCGACATAGGTTGCTTCCGGGGGCTCGTAGAACCATAGAGACTTGACCGCATCGAGCGCGACGTAACCCGCGAGTGCCATGAAACTGACCCCGACAAGCCGGAGCGCGAGCCACTCACGGTGTTCACCCGAAACCAGGAGCCAAAGAATGATCGCGCCCGACGAGACCTCGATGACGGAATCCACACCGAAACCGACCAGGGCGATGCTTCCGGCCAACAGGCCCGCACCTATCGCGATGATCCCTTCCAGAGAGTTCCATCCAATGGTCAGATACTCAAGCCGCCGCCCGCGCCGATTGATAGACGCCCGAATAATGTCCTCGCCCTCAATCTGAGTATTTGTCGTTAGCTCCACCTTTCACGTCCTTCGGTGCAGGAGCGCCGTTTGTAAGAGGGTTCCATCTCAAGCACGGAATAATGAAAATAGCAGATTTGACGCACTTTTGACACACCAATGGTGGTTAATACGCGCGTCAGGAACGGGCTAAGTCATTGTATTAGTTGGTTATAGCGTTGGCGGCAGGTCTACTGACCTCATGAAAGCAAATCTTATTCAGTCAGGAACGACCTCTGAAAGAGTGTGAGACACGACTTTGTTTACTAATTCGAGTGCCCCGAGAACCTCGTTTGAATCTATAGTTAACTCGGCGGAGATCCGATCCCATCTCGCTGCGGTATCACGGTATTTTCTATCTACAAGTCCGAGGTTGTGAGTCAGCACATGACGTTTTGCGAATGCTTGCTCCAATGCTTCCCGATCTTTGGAGCTTATCGCGTGGAAACACTCGATGGAAAAATCGCGGCGAAAGAACTCCTCGGCGCCGGAAAGTCGTTGGAAATTAGTCTTGATCTTTTTCACGAGTCTTTCGGCATCGCCGCTCGTATGCCGTTTTCGCGCGGCGTACCGATAGCCGTATTTTAGAAAGCCCTCAAATAGTCCAACGACATCTTCGAGTGCGTTGCCGAGCATCGCTGTTTCGACCTTCGGCCCGTGTTCTTTACCAATGCGTTCGGCTTCCGTTATCAGGATCTTGATAGTCTCGACGCTCCGCTCGAGGTGCTGCAGAATGTTTCCCTTTCCGCAGAGTGGGCAGTGGAAGGATATACCGTAGATCGCGTACCGGAACGAGCATTTGTCACAGGTCACCTCCTGCTTCAACTGCTCTTCGACATAGTGCCTAACCGACGGTAGCGTCCCTTTCTTGGCTTCGATGCTTATTGAGATCATGCCGCCGCTGTGCCTGCGGCCGGGTGGGAAGCTCCGTTCCAACATGTCACCAATGGTTTTGTGCATTCCCCGTATCAGCATCGACTTGATCCATTCGACTTGCTCCGTAGTGTGAAGATGCTGCATGTTGTCCACCGTTCCGCAATACGGACACGTCAACTCGAGTTGAGAAAAATCTTCAATAGACTCAGCAATTTCGTCAGGTATCGTCATGCTGATCTTGAAGTACTTTGTTTCGCAATCGGCATTGGAACACTCCCTTCCCACCAAGCCATCTTCATCAGGCTCGATAGGAACGCTAAATTGGTCGTGACCTTCTTCGGACATTCCGGTGCGATATTTTTCTAATTCGTCAAAGTCCATGAAGGATCTTCTACTCCTCGGATTTAAATGCCCTTTCCAATTTACTTTTTATCAGATCGCGTTTGTCGTTCACTCCGTCTATCTCGGCTTTGCTTGCTATTGCAAATGTTACCGACCCGATCGGATGAAACGGAGGCAGCTCGGCAATTACCTGATTATCTCTCATGAAGTAATGGCCAGCCCCCGGAAGGAAATCCGGCGGGAGCGGAATCAGGGCGTTTGGGTTATGAAAAACGGTTAGGCCCTCGACCCATGCTTCCGAATAGTTTCCGTCAGTTACGCTGACGGTAAATGGTTCCGGCGTATCGGAATCACGAAAGCACAAGCCGTGCCGAACCATATGAAAGCCTTTGTCAGCGAATCCGGCGAGAAAAGCCATGCGGTCAAACTTGGCGATCGTGCCGCTTGGGTTCGCAATTACTGCACTTACATTCTCCGCGTCTGGCTGAAAGAAAAACCCAGCCGGTATCTTTGTCTCACCTTTTTCATACTCGCCTATCCCAACTAATAGTCTGTCGGGTTCTTCCTGTTGCGGCGTAAACGTCATAAGACCACGAACGCCAAAGAGGTATTCCGCCAGCGCATAGATGCTCCACGACATCGACTGCCACTCATGGAAATCCTGTATTGCCAGGACAAACGGTAGGCCTTTCAGATGCTCTTTCTCCCAATATTTCTTCGTAAGTTTAGAATAGAGCGCACTTCCAAACTTCAACGGCACGTAATTGTTGTAATAGTCACGCTTTGTGATCGTGCTCAGATCGATCGGAGGATCGGAGGGGTTTACAGTAGTTGCCTCGACGGCGAGTTTTCCGATAAGCCCGACGCACAAATAGTCAGGAGCGTTGAATTCACGATCGAAAGTGTATCCGAGCTCAATAAAGAGCGCGAAAAGATATAGTTCCCATAGCCTCGCGTCGAATCCTGTAGTTTGAAACTGTTCAAGAAAATTCCCATCGACGTCTTCATACCAATGCAACATTTCTTGTATGATCCTTGCCGACGGATGGACTCCATAGGTGGAAAGCTGTCTGAACGCCGGATTAAGGTCCGCAGCAGGAACCACCGGTCGGAAAGCGTCAAAGGGCTCGCCTACTTCATCTCCCTGATGAAAAAAGTCTGCCTTCTTCTTCATGTTCTTTGCAAACGCGACGCGAAGGGCTTCGCGAGCGCGTTTTTGAGAAGGGAACGAATGATTGGTTTCAACGGCCCGAAACCGCCTCAGGCGATCTCGCCCTAACAATATATATGCGAAGTCATTATCGGTCAGATCGCGGGCGATCACTCCGAGAAGCCTTTCGTTTCCTGCTTCAAACCATTGACATTCCTCCACCGTGAGGACTAATCCCGGATGTCGAACGTACCCCGCTAACAGGTTGAATCGTTGGAGAGAGATGGCATTCATTGTTCAGAGTTCATCGCGAAAGGCGCGGTGGAGGAGGGTTTGGAAGAGGTGTTCGGCCTGGCGGGTGGCTTCGCGTTGCTGACGGCGGATACGCTCAAACTTTTGAACGATCGCGGCGAATTTTTCTTGTAATGGAAGCGGCGGAATCGGTAAGCGAAGCTCCGCGACTCGTCCCATGCTTATTCGGCTTCGCGTTTGTCCGAGAATACTACCAGAAGCTAGTGTCAATGTCCCCGGCATGTTCAGTAACCAGCAAATGAATGCCGAATTCACGAACGATTTATTTGGCCGGAACTGAACGCAGTCTGCCTTATTCATAGCCTCCTCAATCGACTCAGGCAAGATCATTGCCCTAAGATTTGGCTCGCCCATTGTCCCAATGATTACGTCGCCCGGAACGCAACGATGTCTAGATAATACAGAATCGAAATGCTCTCTAGAGACATAAGATCGATCATTGTCGATCATTTCTCCAACTCCGATGTTCTGAAGTCGGATCACTCTAAAACCACTATCTTGATAATGTTCGGATTTAAGGTCTGAACCGAAAGGTCCGTCAGAAATTTTCTCGGCTACGCTTCGAAGTGTTTTAGGTTTCCATTCATGGGGATTCAGAAACGGATCACCAAACATTTTGATGAAGACGGATTGGAGAAAGGAATCGGAAAGGGTTTGGGCGAACCGGCGTTGGCGTCGCAGACGATCAGCCTTATCCAAAATCGCGGCAATCCGCTTTTGTTCGGGAAGCGCAGGAAATGGAATTGGCATCCGTTCCGCATTTCCTTTCGTTAGTTTTGGTCGCGTCGCTCCGTTTATATAGCTGGACACATCGTAATAGCTCAAGACACGATGCAAATAGTCGATGTTGCAGTCCGATTTTGGACGTAAGACGTGCGCGTGATTGTTGACCCAATACTTGCCTTCAACTTTGAAAGCTATCGGCCTTGTTTTTGATCCAAAGTGTCCGCCATCCTCGGCAAGCAGAACCAACGGCTCGTCAAAAATGAAATCGTCGACGAATCCTTGAACGCCATTTGCACCATAATACGGAAACCTTCCTTTTGAGCGGTCAGATTCGGTGACAGGCACCCGAAGATGGTCAAGGAATTTGACAACTTTTCCGAGTTCGATGGTGTCCATCTATGCAACCATTCCTTTGAGTTCTTGCAACTCCGTTTGTGTAAAACTCTCTAGTTCCGTGAGCCTGTCTAACGTTATGGCCGGTTCTTCATAAAACGTCTCATCCGGTTCGATCTTTCGATAACGGCTTGCCGACAGATCGTATTTGTTTGCCGTGACGTCTGCTTTTGTAACCCAAAACTGATTTCCAAGCTGATCTATTTCTTTTTGAATCGGTGCGATCTGCTCTTCGAGTTCGGCGAGAAGGTGTTCTTCGGTTTCGAGAGCAATGCGTGCGGTTTCGTCTTCGGGCGGTGCGATGACGCTTTCGAATGTGAGGCGGTTGATGTCACGCTGAAATTCAAGCCGCCGCGTTTTCATCGGGGCGACCAGTTCTTTTAATTCGATAAGCCGCTGAGTCCGCAGAGCATAAAACGCATCGTCCTTTGCCTTGTGCCGTTTCCAGCATTCGATAATGTCGGGAATATCACTGTCGTCAGTCTTTTGGCGTTTATCGTCAAGCGAGAATCCGTCCGACGACATATCGTAAAACCAAATGCGTTCGGTCTTGGCGGCTTTGGTAAAGATAAGGATCGCGGTCGAAACTCCGGCGTACGGTTTGAAAACACCACTTGGCATCGAGATAACGGCTTCGAGGCCGTTTTCCTCGATCAACTTACGCCGCGTCGAGACGTGTGCATTCGACGAGCCAAACAAAACTCCGTCCGGCACGATCGCGGCACAACGTCCGCCAAAGTCGAGCATTCGCAGGAACAAATGTATAAAGAGCAGTTCGGTCTTCTTGATCGTCGGGGGCAGATCGTCGCCCATCGTTGTCGCGTCGACGGCTCCTTTGAACGGTGGATTAGCGAGCACGACATTGTAACGGCGTTCCTCGGTGTAGCCTTTTGAGAGCGTATCGGCGTAGCGAAAGTTTGGATGGCTCAAACCGTGAAGCATCAGGTTCATAGAACCGATCCGCAGCATCGTCATGCCCGAATCGCTGTCAAAGCCGGTGATCGCCTCGCTCTGCAAGAACTTCTCGCTCTTTTCATCCATCAGATCGCCGGTCAGGTTATGCGGCATTCCTTCGGCGTCGTATTGCAGAACATCCGGGCTGGTGTTTTGTTCGAGTATGTATTGGTAAGCGTTGACGAGGAAACCGCACGTTCCCGCCGCGGGGTCGCAGATGCGTTCGGTCGCCTTTGGGTCGATCATCTGCACCATCATGCGGATAATATGACGCGGCGTACGAAACTGTCCGTTGCGTCCGGCAGTGTTGAGCCTGCTTAGTAGATACTCGTAAAGATCGCCCTGAACGTCCTGATTCTGTGCCGAGATATTCATCTCGTCGATGGCTTTGCAAGCCTCGATAAGAAGTGCGGGCTTGTTGATCTTAAACTCCGCATTCTCCATCTGAAGCTCGAAGGAACTTCCGGCCCCGCTGATAGTTTTTAGAGCAGGGAACACTTTTTCTTTTACATGCTTCAGAGCATCCCCAGCCGACTTACCCGTCCAAACTTTCCAACGGAGTTCCTCGTCCTTGAAAATCGGTTCATAAGGCAGTCCTCGCAGATCAGAGGTTCGCTTCCTACGATTCTCTTCGTCGTCAAGTCGCTTGAGGAAAAGCAGATACGAGAGCTGTTCGATCGCGTCGAGAGGATTCGAGAGTCCGCCCGCCGCTAGCTTGTCCCAAAGTGCGTTGACCTGTGATTTTAGTTTCGAGTCAGTCAGCATCTTCTATCTCTTCGTCATCATCATCGTCGTTAAGACCAGCTTCATTCCGGTCGTGGAAATAATCTTTCAGTGTTTCCCATTCAACGGCGTTGTTGAAAACGTCCAAGGCGTCTTCACAGCCGTGTATGTAATCGAACTCAGGCGAAAACTCCGACCACACACCGATTGACGGATAGCTCCCGAGATCGTGGTCGTTTTGCATGATTCCGAGCTTCGAGCCGGGAGGCGGCGGACCGCAAACGAATTCGATATATCTGATCGCAAGATCCTGACAAAACTCGAGCCAGTCCAAGTCGTTTGGGAGCTGCCCGGTATCGACGCTGCCTATGCTTTCCCATCCCATACGTTTATGCCGCGATCTTCTCGGTAAATCGAAGAATCTTTGTTTTGTCGTTTTCGCTGAACCATCGGTCAACGGCGGCATCACCAAATTTCATGATCGAGGGAAGATTGTAGAGATCGGCCATCTCGATCTTGTTCTTTTTCAAGAATTCGGTTTGAAGCGTACGCAGAAATAGAATCTGATCGCCTGTGTAGTGATGTTCGGTAATAAACTCGTCAAATTCCTTTACGACGACACTCTCGTAGTTCGGTAGTTCCTCTAAGTCGAGCAAATGCCGCATAAAGCCAAGAAAGCTGTTAACGCGCCAGCCGTAGGCTTTCAAAATATTGTCGGTCGAGAGCTGAACATCACGAACACTCAGATCCTTTCTAAGCGTCCGTTCTAATTCGATCAATTGCTCGTCTGAAACCTCATTGCCAGCCTGTATCGCGGCAATCGTCGGGTGCTCCTCGATTATCTCTTTCACACGCCGTTCAACGCGATCTTTATATTCCTGAACGTAAATTCGTTCGCCGCCCTCGGTCAACGTAATGTAACCACGAGTAGCGATAAAGTCCGGTAGATCGAGGATCTGAAAAACATTCTCGCGGTTCTGGCGAAACTGCATCTGCGGGCCAAGTGCTTTGATCACACGATTCAGTTGAAGCACGCCGGCGTTTTCAAACCCGGTTGAGGCTATAAGGTCGATCGCATCTTTACATTCAGGAATCTGTTGGACAAACGGCGGTAATAGGCTGATGTCCTCCGCGATCTGCTCGACGGTCGCGTCAGTTTCCTTGCCCGTCATTATCTGCCACTTCAATCGCTCGACCTTATTCGCGAATGTTTCCTTTGCGACATCTACTTCCGAGGCAAACCGAAGGAGAGGCGAAATGCGACTCTCGAGAAATTCGATGTTGTTCTTCCCAACGAAACCCCAAAACGAATCTTGCCAAGCCTGTTCGATCTGCGGCATCAACCGTTTGACCTGAAAGCTATCTTGCGGAATCCGGTCGATCATCTCGCGGAGGTCCGCAACGGTTTCGCGGAATTCCTCAGTGTCCTGAGTGCGAAGCTGAAGACGAAGCGTCTTCAGCCGAGTGTTGAAAAGCCGGACAAGGACGGGCATTGTCTGCTTCTCATTCTCCTCAGCGTTTCGGTCGAATTCGTTTTCCCAGAAGTCGATTATCTTGAATTCCGTCTTGCGACCGTTCGGGAGACGGTCTTTGAACTTGCAAGCCTCATCGTTTCGCGTACCGCGGCCGATCATCTGCCACATCTTTATCTGCGACCTGACGGGCTTCATAAAGACGAGATTGCAGACCTCAGGAACATCGATCCCGGTGTCGAGCATATCGACCGAGATCGCGATGCGAGGCTCGTTCTCCTTTTTGAACTGCGTGATAAGGCCTGCGCCGTAACTACCGTCGCGGACACGTTCGGTGTCAAACGTGATCACGCGGCAAAGATTGTTGTAATGCGGATACATCTCCTCGAACGTCAGCATCAGGCGTTCGGCATGGGCCTGAGTCATCGCAAAGACGATCGTTTTACACGGAAGACCCGATTCATCGAAATAACAAACGTCCCAAAATTCTTCCCATTGCTTTCGGAGTGTCTCTTTGTTGCTTACGGTTTGCTCGATGTCGGTTCCAGCATAGTCGATGTCGTCAGGGTCGATGCCCTGCTCGATCAATGCGTTTTGCTCTTCCTCACTGAGATCCACGCCTTTTATTCCGTTTCGCTGGAAACTTGTTTGCGCCTTGTAAAGGCTGTAGTCGACGAGGACTTGTTCATCAACCGCTTTCTTGTACGGATAGACGTAGGTCGGCACGGAGTCCAGACAATCGAAGAGCAAGAATGTGTCGCGATCAACAAAACCGGCAGGCGTAGCCGTCAGCCCGATCATTCTCGCGTCGAAGTATTCCATAACGACGCCGAGTTTATTGAAGATAGAACGATGGGCCTCGTCAAAGATGATCAGATCGAAGAACGCGGGGTCAAACTGTTCAAAACACCGCGTCATCGTCTGAAGCGTTGCCACATACAGGCGTTTATTCTGGTCGATTGAGTGCGTGTAGATGCGGTCGTTTGGCTCATTCGGCAGGTGTGCCTTAAACCCGTCCGTCAACGCCTGATCGACAAGAGCATCACGGTCCGCGAGAAACAAGACCTTTTCTGCTTGGCGAGTTCGTAGAAAAAGATCGATCAAACCCATTGAGGTGCGAGTCTTTCCCGTTCCGGTTGCCATTACGAGCAAGGCCTTCCGCTTTCCAGCCCCGAACGATTCGGCTACACGACGGATTGCTTCTTGCTGGTAAGATCGGCCAGAAATCTCGGCATCGATAGGTGTGTCTGACAGCGGAAGTTTGTGCTGCCTAATCGCGAGCATTCGCTCAAGGCTCGAACGGGAAAAGAAACCGACAATCTCCCGGGGAACTTCGTTCTCGGTATCCCAAAACCAGATCTCGTTTCCGTTTGCGAGAAAGACGAACGGACGGAAGCTCTGATTTCTCTCAATCGCGACGGCGTAGAGCTTCGCTTGTTCACGGGCCGTCTGTGGGCTCCGGCTCTGGCGTTTGGCCTCGACAACCGCGATTATCTCGCCGTTTGGCAAATACAGGCTGTAATCAGTGATACCGTCAAACCAATCTTCGTCAACTCCACTCGCAGGAACCTCGAAACGCACTTGTTCCGTATCAAGCAGATTCCAACCGGCCTGGGAAAGCTGGCTGTCAATGTGACGCTTCCTAGTTTGGTTCTCGTTGAGAGTCATTCCGCGAGTCAATACGTTAGCATAATTGGTCCAAATTAGAAGAGAACTTTGAAACAACAACGAGGTCACGAAAGTGATCGTCGCTTTCAGGATGTCAAAACGCTGAACACCGGCCCTGGTAACTCAAGGAATGCCTATTGGAACACGGTACCCAGTATTGATACAATATTGCCAGTTTGGCACAGATTGGGTTTCTATGAGCACGTCTAGAATATTCCGGGGAGAAGAAGTGATGGCAGTCGAAGAAGTTGAACAAGAGTCGATCGTTCCGGGCATATCGCTTGAGGACGCTATGCTGGCGGTTGAAGTTGTAAAGAAGGCCTTGAGTTTCCGTCCGTTTATCAAAGAAGGCCTCTTTGGCGAGCGTTACCTTGCGTTAAGCGAAGAGCAGCGAATGGAAGAATTTCTGAATCCGCGAATCAGTATTTTCTATCCAGATAAGAACAAGCAGATACCGGCCATCTTTTTACGCATTACGGGGGATGAGGGCCCGCTTACCGAAACATTTTTCTACCCGGTCGAGGCTGCATGGTCCTTTCTGGATGAAGGGCGTAGTTACGTGCAACAAAATCGACCAGATAACTGGACAGATAAGCAGGTAGAGGACGCTGCCATCGATAATGCGGTCGAAATGATGCTCATCATGCTCGACAATATCTATCCACGAGCGCTGATGATGATGGAATCTTTCACGATGGAGACTATCGCGCAGTGGTATTTTGAGACGCATCGAAGAGTCATTCATTACGTTTCGGATCAGGGTGACAAAGTTCCCCGAGCGCGTGACCTAATGATGGATGGAACGCTTAAAAGCTACACGAGCAAGGTCAAGCGGATGTGGAAAAATCAGGGCCAGGGAGGTGAAGCTTGGCGGAAGGTTGAATTTGCCGACGAGTATGAACGACTTTATCGGCATTGGCGGAATTTGGCGCGAATGGCCTCCGAAGCGGAAGACAATCTTGAGGATTATGCTAAAGCGGGACAATTCAAAGACACCCCTGACGACCTCTTGAAGAAGTTGATGGGCATTGACCGCTCCAGTACGGAAGCGATGGCGCGGAATGTGAGCGAGCTAGCGTTGGAACATGCGGCGAGGCGGACTCGTTTGATCAAAACGGCCGGCGCCAGCGAATGGGCGCGAAAAAAACGGAAAGACGGGATCCGAGTGAGTGACTACTCTTCGGCACAACTTTTTGCTTTTCTTAAAGAGGGTAAAGAGGCTAAACAAATAGCCGAAGAGGGCAGGAAAGTTCAGGACCGGTTGGCGACCTATCCAGTCCCCGAGGGCGAGTCGGATTCTACTCTGAAAGAAAAGCGAAAACTACTGGAGCAGAAGCTAGAATTTATTAGGAATAAATCGCATGATTCTTCAGAGCCAAATGACGGGTTAGCTATGGAACAAAAAGCCTAAAAAAAAGAAAGTGTTTTAAGTACATTTCTATTGAATTAACTTTGACCCAGCGTGGCCGATTTGCCCGCTGGGTCATTTGTTTTAAAGGGAGTGAATGGAATGGAAAAAGCAATTCTAATGGTAGATGAGGTGGCCGAACTTCTCCGGGTTGATCGTCAGAGGATCTACGAGTTGGTGCGGACGAATCAGTTGCCGGTCATCCGACTTGGGCAACGACAATATCGCTTCGACTCGGACGCTATTCGTCGTTGGCTTAACGCGGGCGGAAGCCGGGAAGCGGGAGCGTCGATAGAGAACGGGACCCTTCCAGGACGGGCGACCGGGATCATCAAGCACCGATGAATCGAATCGATGACCTTATGGATGCTTGGATACCCCATGAACGCATTCAGTGCGGGGTAGCAATATGATACTCGACGATTTTGTCGCCTTGCTCGAAAAGCCGCGCATATCGCGGGGCCGATATATAGCCCGCTGTCCCGCACACGACGATAGATCACCATCGCTGTCCGTCAAGGCGGAAAGCGGCAGGATACTGATCAAATGCTTTGCCGGATGTACTGCCGGGGCCATATTGGCCGCTCTCGGCCTAAACTTTCGCGATCTGTATGAGAACAGCTCAAACGGGTATACGACAGCAACACAACACGTCCGCCCACAGAAGATGACCGCCGCATACATAGAGGATAGGCTGACATTCACTGGTACCGTACCAAAACCGTTGCCAGAGCCCCTGAGACCCGTCCCACCGTTAGTACCAGAACTGATCCCTGAGGCCCTAAGACCGTGGCTGGTGGACATAGCTGAGCGGATGCAATGTCCGATAGAGTTCCCGGCCGTCGCGTCGCTCGTTGCTGCCGGTGCGCTGATCGGAAACTCAGTCGTCATAAAACCCAAAGCGCAGGACCCTTGGATCGTTGTGCCGAATGTCTGGGGTGCTGCGATCGGCGAGCCTGGCGTCATGAAATCTCCGTCAGTAAGCGAGGGGATGGCCTTTGTTAGAGAGATCGAACGGAGAGAAGGGAAAGCTTTTGACGCGATGAAACCGGAGCTTGCCGTCGAGGCGGAGACGCGCGAAGCCGAAAAGAAGGCCATCCGATACCAGTTGGAACAATCCTACAGGCCACCGAAGAAGAAGGCGATAAACTCAGCAAATCATGTCGAGACGATCGTCGATCGCGACGAGCTAAAAACTCGTCTGCGCGAGCTGGAAGAGGCGGTCGTGCCGATGCCGAAGCGTCTCATTACATCGGACGCGACAGTCGAGAAGCTGGGGGAACTGCTAAACAACAACCCGCGGGGTCTCTTGAACGTGCGTGATGAGCTATCAGGGTTCATTGACACCCTCGATAAACCAGGTCGCGAGGGTGACCGGGCCTTCTATCTCGAAACGTGGGACGGCCTCGGTACGCACAACGTGGACCGAATAGGACGAGGATCCCTCCGAATCACGAACTTAACCCTATCGATCTTTGGGACAATCCAGCCGTCGATCATCCGACCATTGTTCAAGGGTAGCGGCTCAAAGAGCGGCGATGACGGCTTTATTCAGCGGTTTCAGGCAGTGGTCTACCCGGATGTGTCGGCGGAATATGAGTACGTTGATCACGATCCCGTCGGTGTGGACGCGGCTCGCGAAGTATTCGAGGGGCTCTACGCGCTCGATCTCACCCAATTCGATCAACTAACCGTCGAAGCTGGCGGGCATCGATTTGTCCGGTTCGATCCTGCCGCGCAGGAGTTCTTCCAGTCATGGCTCGTTGAGCTTGAGCATACGCTACGTAATGGCAGTTATGGCAGTTCCGCGCTGCGGGGGCACCTGGGGAAATATCGCGGTTTTATGCCGGCACTCGCCCTCATCTTTCATTTGATCGACCATGTCGCCGGCAAAGGTCGCGCAAAGGGCATAACACTAGAGAACGCGCAGCTGGCAGCCGCATGGTGCAGCCTATTCCAAGCGCATGCCGAGCGACTTTACGAGCTGCATTCAACGATCGGTCTGAATGCGGCGCGGGAAATCCTGAATAAGATTCAAACCGGCGAATTGGGCGATGAGATCACTGCCCGCGAAATCTATCGAAATAAATGGCGGCACCTCGCGGAGCCTAATGATGTTAAGGCGGGATTAGATCTACTCATCCTTCACGACTATCTGCAGGAGATCACGTTGCCCACAGGGGGAAAACCGAAAAGTGTCTTTCTCGTAAATCCCAATGTGCGGAGGACCGGAAAATGAGGGACTTTTACGCAGAGTTTTTAGAAAGTAAAAATCTTTCCGGCGAGGAAGGTGAACAACTGCCAAAACTGCCAAAAGATCCCGAAACAGGTCGGAATCCGACTAATGGCAGTTATGGCAGTTCTTTAGAAGCCGCGTTAGAAGATAAAAATGCGGATTCCCGGCTGGCCGGGATGGGCATGGCTGAGGCACACCCGGAAGGTTCAAACTGGATTCATCAATACAATGCGATCGATGTGTACCAAGCAAAGCTTTATCGGGTCCGCCGTGATCCTGAACTTGCCGCGCTCGTCGATACCTTATGTGAGGAACGGAGGGCGGTCATGCTTGTAAATGGTTCAACTGAGCAGGAAGCCGATGCGTATGTGTCGAGCCTTGAGTTCCTCGCCTGGGCATTGATGAACGTTTGAGAAAAATGATACTTGGCTCGAAACCGCCGGGGGGGGGTGAGACACGCGATCATGAAAACGAAATCACGAAAAATGTTACCTAAGACAATCGATGAAATCGCCAATGGTGGCCTGTACCGCCAGGCAGTCCGGTGTGGTAAGGGCCGGTGCCATTGTGCGTCCGGTGTGCTCCATGAAGGATATTTCTACTTTATCCGGCGGGTCGGTGGACGGCTTCGCAAGACCTACGTACCGAAGGACCAAGTCGATGCTTTTGCGAAGCTCGTTGAAGAGGCCAGGAACAGCCGTGCCAGCGAGAGAATGATACAGCGGAACTCGCGGGCATTATTAGCTGAGCTGAGAGGTCGCCTTCGAGAATATGAAACGCTCGTCAGCACTTTGAACGATGCCCTTGAACACAATGGCTAAAAAGAGAACAGGAAGCACTCTGGGGAATCCCAGCGTGGTTGGGGAGAAGGGCCAAACGGCCCGGCGCGCGCCCGTCTGTCGGGAGCCGGATGCCAGGAACTCGGGAAAAACGGAGCCCGCCCCCGCGAAATCGAAGAAATCGCCCAAATCGGCTCAATACAATGCCGAGACCGATCCAGCCTATGACCAGTTATTTGAAAAATGGGACGAGCCGAATCTGGATCCCGAGGCTTACATGGTGGACGTTCCTGTCGATTCGCTTGAGTCGGCCGTGGGCTATTCGTCACTTTTCAGGCAAATGCATCAGGGCTTCCTTCGCAGGGTTGCATTCTACAAATCCTCGACAGGTGGGTCTCTATCGACTGAGGAGGCCAGGGCGAAAGCTTTCCACGCGTGTACTGACAAGGAGGAGGCGAAGAAGGAATTTCGTTCGTTGATGCGGCTGCCCCTAGAGTGTCTAAGCTTCGCTGACCTCTTGAAACTACAGACAGTCGCGCCGCGTGTCGCAGAGAAACTCTGGGAAAGCGCGAAGCTCGAAGGCCGCAAGGAGTTCTACGCGGGTCACTTGGGAGCGAACATCAGCTTTCCTGAGGGCTACATGAAGGAGCTCTGGAATCTCGCTCGTTATTTGGGCGTTCGCGAGTCATTTATTGACGACTGGCAGCCCTCAGGCGGCATCGAGATGAGCCTTATCGACATGCTCGTTCAAAGCTATTTTCAATGGCAGTTTTGGTTGGAACAAACAGTAAAACGGTCGCAAACCCGGGAACGAATGGAGCACCCTGAATACTCGCGCTGGATGGCTCAGCGAGAGCGCGAATTCAAGGCTCAAGGTTGGACGGACGGGTATTGGTTCAGACCCTACGTAACTGAGCAGCAGGCAATAGAACATGCCGTCCAGATGGCTGATCGGTGGAATCGCATCTATATGCGGACCTTGCGGCAGTTACGCGATCTTCGGCGTTACGCGCCAGTGACGATCAATAATCCAAGTCAAGTGAATATTGCCGCTGACGGCGGGCAACAGGTTAACGTTGCGGAGTCGGGCGGATCCTCTGTGGTCGCTAAAGAAACCGCGCCAAAAGGAAAGGTCAAGTCTTCTTTGGAGGGTTCGGCGGGCGACCCGGCCGGCGGTCTTTGACCAACTCGAGGTCTTGTGCCTGGATCACAAACACATGGCCCACTTTGGACGCCGGCAGTCGGCCTTCTGAGATCAACTGTGCGACCCGACCTCGGGTAACGCCTAGGCGATCGGCTGCTTCTGTAACGCTTATAAGATCCTGCGAGTTTGTTCGCATTTAAGAGACAGACTAGGGCCGAACTGAACGGTTGTCAATTTGATCATAATCCTATACATTTGTATAGTGTTTATGTTCAGCGAAATCGAAGGAGGTTGGAGACGGTGGCAAGAAGTAAAGGGACGGGACAGATTATTGCAAAGGGAAAAGACCGCTGGCTGATCCGCCTATTTCGAGGACGAGACAGTCATGGCCGAAAGACCTACTTTAACAAGACGGTTCGAGGATCAAAGGCCGAAGCACAGAAATACATGACGGCCAAGCTGCGAGAGCAAGACTTAGGCGCGTTCATTGAATCGTCTCGTCGGACGCTCGGTGAGCATCTAGATCACTGGCTTGGCTTGGTTAAGCCGCGTGTTGCGGAGCAAACCTACATCAGTTATGAATCGCTGGTGGAAGTTCATATCAAACCGCGGGTCGGTCACCTTCGTCTTGTCTCATTTAGCGTCCAAGACGCGCAGAAGGTTGTTTCGGCAATGCAGGAGGCTGGTCTTTCTTCCCGGACCATTCGCTATGTCCATGCGGTCCTCTCGATGTCGCTGAAGAAAGCGGTCGAGCTTAATTACATTGTGCGTAATCCTTGTGATTTCGTGGAACTTCCCAAGCACGAACGGAAAGAAACGAAAGTAATGTCGGCTCGGCAAGCGGCTGAATTTCTGCAGCACACCTCTAAGGATAGGTTTGGGCTCATCTTCGAGGTTGCCTTGATAACGGGCATGCGGCCGGAAGAGTACTTGGCATTGACTTGGGATGACATTGACCTCGATCGAAAAATGGCCAGGGTTCAGCGAGCATTGATTTGGTCAAAAGGCGGTGGGTTCAGATTCGCTGAGCCGAAGACTAGAGGCTCGCGTCGAGCAATTCCCCTGCCAGCCGCTTTGATCGGAAAGCTAAAAGCGCACCGTCGAAAGCAGTTAGAACATAAGCTTAAACTCGGTGCAGCGTATGCGTCGCTTGATCTTGTTTTTGCTACCGAACTGGGAAATCCGCTTCATTATCGTAACCTCACGCAGCGGCACTATCTCAAGATCTTGGAAAAGGCGGGCCTCGAAAAACAAGGGCTTGTTCTATATTCCCTTCGCCATACCTGCGCGACCCTGTTGTTAGCAGCCGGTGAGAACCCAAAGGTGGTCGCGGAACGTCTTGGCCATTCGAGTATCAAGACCACGCTGGATACCTACAGCCACGTTTTGCCGGATATGCAGAAGAGCGCTTCTGATAGGCTCGGCGATCTTCTTTATGGATCAGGCGCGACCGCTCGTTAGTGGAACGCAATAAAATGGAACGAAAGAGAAAGTTGACACACTGTTGACACACCAAACGTGAAAAAGGCACCCAACTGGGTGCCTTAACTTGTTGATAATATTGGTGGAGACGAGGGGGATCGAACCCCTGACCTCATGAATGCCATTCATGCGCTCTCCCAGCTGAGCTACGTCCCCGAACCGCAATTGCGAATGACGAATTGCGAACTACGAATTATAGACGACCTGTGGCTGAACGCGCAAATTTGACTAACGGCCTTTGAACTCTGGCTTCCGTTTTTCGAGAAATGCCGCGACGCCTTCCTTCTTGTCCTCAGTCGAAAAGCAGATGGCGAAGAGGTCCACTTCCCGGCGCAGCCCCTCGTCGAGATTTGAGCGAGAGGCAAATTTGACGGCCTCTTTTGAAAGCTGCAGGGCGATCGGGGCTTTTTCGGCGATCTTCCCTGCCAGTTTCATCGTTTCATCTTCGAGCTGATCGGCGGGAACGACATGATTAACGAGGCCAAAATGTTCAGCTGTCGCGGCGTCGATCATATCGCCGGTCAGGGCCATCTCCATCGCTCGGCCCTCGCCAACGAGCCTAGGCAGACGCTGCGTACCGCCGCCGCCACACATGATGCCCAGATTGATCTCAGGTTGCGAGAATCGTGCATTTTCGCTTGCCATGCGAATATCGCAAGCCATTGCCAGTTCGTTGCCGCCCCCGAGGCAAAATCCATTGACCATCGCGATCACGGGTTTTGGAAAAGTATCTATCGAATTGAAGAGCGAACGTTCGTGAAAACTGTCACGCTGCGTAACCGGCGTTTGCCCGTCGAATTCGCTGATGTCGGCACCGGCGACGAACGATTTCTCACCCGAACCGGTGATAACCAGAACGCGCACGGAATCGTCGCGTCGCAGATCGTCGAGAGCGGCGACGCCCTCGCTGTGGACCCTACTATTCAGTGCGTTGAGCTTATCGGGACGGTTGATGGTGAGGACGGCGATGCGGCCGCGACGCTCTAACGTGATCGTTTCAAACTTTGACATAAATAGGGCGGCAGGCTATTTTGCCTGTCGCGAATGTAACTGGTATCAGCTTTCAGCATCATTCACTCACGCCATCGACGATGTTATCGTCGGCGATCCACGCGACAAAAAGTCTGAGCCAATTCTCTTTGGGTTCCTCAATTGAAACGCCGACGCGCGCTGTTCCATAGCTCGCCGGTATGAGGCGGACGACTTGGGCTTTGACCTCGACGGGAACACCATTCGGCCTGTGCGAACGGATGTATAGGCTGTCGCCTTGCTTTATAGGCTGATTCAACTGAAAGAGAGCTCCGAGCGTAGAAATATCGTCGGTCTCGGTCGGTTCGCTCCAGGCCGCCCCGTCATCCGTCCGCCCCGATACGACAATGGGGAGGCGGAGAGCCATTCGGAGTGCGAACCGTTTTTCCTCGAAAGGCTGGATAGAGGTCATCACCAAAACTGATCCGATCGTGCGGAAACCAAAAACTCCGTTTAGCTTAACACGAAACGGCGAGCACGGGCACAATTTACCGGAAACCCGACGATAGTTATACTATACGAACAGACGATTATCCAATGGTTTGTCGTCGGTGCTAGAGTTTATGTCTGTTGCAGAAATACGTCGTAAGGTAGTCATCCTCGGTTCGGGGCCCGCAGGCCTGACAGCGGCTATTTATGCCGGTCGGGCACAGCTTGAACCGCTCGTGATCGATGGCCCGCAGCCGGGCGGTCAGCTTACCATCACGACCGACGTCGAGAATTATCCGGGATTTGCCGGCGGTATCATGGGGCCCATACTCATGGACGAATTTCGCGCGCAGGCATTAAGATTCGGTACCGAGATCATCAACGTATGGATCGACCGCGTGGATCTTTCCGAGCGTCCGTTCACGCTTTACGGTAAAGAGAGCGAAGACAGTGGCGAGGTATCCAAGGTTGTTAAAGCTGAGGCTCTTATTATTGCGACTGGCGCGTCAGCCAAATGGCTTGGCATCCCCGGGGAGGCACCCGTCCCTGACGGACTCGGCGGTAATGGTGTGTCAGCTTGTGCGACGTGTGACGGATTCTTCTTCCGCGATATGCCGATCGTCGTGGTTGGCGGTGGCGATACAGCCATGGAAGAGGCCCTGTTTCTGACAAAGTTCGCCTCAGAGGTGACCTTGGTGCATCGTCGCGATGAGTTTCGTGCGTCGAAGATAATGCAGGACCGCGTTCTTACGCACGAGAAGATAAAGGTCGTCTGGAATACTGAGGTCACGGAGATACACGGCACGAAGGAAACCGGCGTTGAGAGCGTGACGCTATTCAACAAGGCGACCGGAGAAACAACGCGTCTGCCAACACAGGGCGTATTTATTGCGATTGGTCACAAGCCCAACACCGACCTCTTTGCGGGCGTTCTCGATATGGACGAAGTCGGCTATCTAAGAACCGAAGGCCGAACGATGAGAACCAATATTCCCGGTGTATTCGCCAGTGGTGATGCACAAGATTCATACTATCGCCAAGCCGTGACGGCCGCCGGTACAGGCTGTATGGCAGCGATCGATGCCGAGCGATTTTTAGCTGAGAACGAGCTTGATCATACAAAGAGCGAGAAGGTAAAGGCTTAGTAAGATGCCGATATACGAGTATAAATGTCAGCAATGCGGAGCCCAGCTTGAGGTGCGCCAGAGCGTATCGGACGAACCTCTAACGACTTGCGAAAAATGTCACGGTAAGCTCGAGAAGCAATGGTCGTTGTCCGGCTTTCAGTTCAAAGGGGCCGGGTGGTACGTTACCGATTACGCTGGGAAAAAAGCGGATGTGAGTTCCAAGGCGGAATCAACCGTTGCATCCGATGCGGCATCAAAGCCAACAGATAAGACGACAAAGACGTCTGACGCGAAGGTCTCAAACCCCGAGAAGACATGATCCGCTTCCTAACCATCGCAACCATCTGCCTGCTGATGTTAGCCATCAGCGGTTTGGGCCAATCACGGCGTAACAACCGTGGCGACAGTATCGAAGGCACGGTCCTGCCGGTTACCGCCGAACGGAGTGGTAAGAACGAAGGCCCGATCAAGGTCGAAGACCTTTTTCTATATGAGAATGGCGTCGAGCAACGGATCAGGAACTTTGTGCCAGATCCGAGTCCGTCCCGGATAATGATCCTTGTGGATAATTCGCAAACACTGCCCGTCTCCATCGACACTCTGAAAAAGGCAGTGATGGAGTTTGCCTACGAGATATTCGAAGGTGACCAACTCTTCGTTGTCGCCTATGACGAGAAGGCCGAGATCATTCAGGAATGGACGGACGACGCTAAGAAGATGGCGGCGTCACTGGAGACCTTTCGCAAGAAGGGCAATCCAAACCTATTCGATGCGCTCGAGATCTCGATGAAAGAAGTCCTAATTCCGCTGATGCCCGGCACACGCAAGACAGCGGTAGTACTCGTGGGCGATGGACTTGATCGAGGCAGCAAAGCGACCTTTGATAAGATCCTGGCTGACTATCAGAACGAGAATGTGACCGTGTATTCGCTCCAGATGGCCGATCGCACGGGTGGAGCGTACCGACGTGATCAGCCCAAGGCTACCGCTATTATGACGCGCCTTGCCGAGGAGACTGGCGGGAGAGTATTTCCATTCGAGGAGGCTCAAGCTGCTGCAAAGGCCATCTGTGATGAATTAAGGCGAAACCGCTACCTACTCTCATATCTACCAACCAACGCTACGTCGTTCGATGCGCGCCGACTCCTGCTCACCGCACCAGACGGCATCGGCATCCGAATGAAATCTGCTCAACCACCGAACGTAAAGTAGGCTAATCTCACTCGTTTAGACGGCGACCGGCGCGGCGATCTTGCCCCATGACTGATAGTTTTCTAGTTTTAGGTTCTCAAAGGTGAAATTCAGCAATCCGGCCAGGCTCGTGAGATCATCAGCATCGACAAGTACCAAGTCGGGCAGCGGTATCGGTTCGCGGGCGAGGAGTTCGTCGACCTGTTCGAGATGGTTGCGATAGATATGCAGGTCACCAAATGTATGAACAAACTCTCCGGCTCTGAGCCCGGTTACATGAGCAACGAGGTGGGTGAGCAGAGCGTAGCTTGAAATATTGAATGGCACGCCAAGAAACGCATCTGCCGAGCGTTGGTAAAGCTGACAATATAGCGTCCCGTCGGCAACCTTGAACTGAAAGAGTGTATGACACGGCGGGAGTGCGACTTCATCGCAGACGCGCGGGTCCCAGCCTGATACGATCATGCGGCGTGAGTTTGGCTTCGTTTCGATCTCATGGACGAGCCTGGCGATCTGATCTACGCCATTCGTCTGCGGGTAATCACCACCGAATGATCGCCAGAGGTAACCGTAAACAGGCCCGAGGTCACCGGCATCGCGCCCAAACCGTGTGGTCTGTTCGTCAGTGGCCCACTCGGCCCATATATCGACGCCTCGTGCGTTGAGTTCACGTTCATCGGTTGAGCCGCTCAGGAACCAAAACAGCTCCTCAGCCACCCAGCGAAAAGGCATACTCTTCGTAGTGACGATCGGAAACCCCTCTTGGAGGTCATACCGCGTCTGATATCCAAATGTCGAGAGCGTTCCGACGCCGGTCCGGTCCTCGTGCCGAGTTCCGTGAGCCAAGACGTGCCTGAGCAGATCGTGATATTGCTGCATCAAGTGAATATTAAATAGTCGCTAGTGAATAGTAAAGAAAGACAGCCCACGACCGGTGATTTACTATTCACAGTTTCCGATTTACCATTTACTAGCGATGTTGGAGATAAGCTTTAACTCACCTCAATGCGGCTGGATGTCGATCGGATTTGATGACGGCATGAATGAGTTTCACACGACGACGGCACATTCACCACACGAGGCAGCATTGGGTGATCTGATGTCGATACTATCCACGATCGCGGACCCAACAACTAGTGAGAACGAACACATCTTGAGATGGAACCGTGACCCGGAGGAGTTTGACTTTCGATTTCTCCGCACGGGCGAGAAGTTGACGATCGAGATCTATCAGTATCCGTCCGACCAACGTGATAGCCGAGAGCGTGAGCTTGTATTCTCGCACAACGGAACGGTCAGCGAAGTATGTGCTGCATTCGCCGAGACCTTTGAGCAGCTTTATCAGGATCGCGATACTGACGAATTTGAGTTCAACTGGCGTCAACCTTTTCCCATCGAGGAATTTGGCAGGTTCAAATCCGTTTTCGCCGGATGAGAAAGGTCGTCATAAGATCGATCTTGACGATCGCGACGGTTGTCGCGCTTATGGCCGTTTGGATCGGCATCGATCTTAATTGGTCATACAAGGTGGACATCAGAGATTTTGACCCGGACGAGGTCGCCCGTCTCGATACGGCGATGTGGCGGTCGTACTATGACCGTGAACGACTGAGAATGTTCCGTGAGCTTACTGAGCTTCTTGGCCACCAGTTCCATTTTCCATTCTGGCGCCGGCAACTCGTCGCGTACCATGCGGCAAAGGGCGCCTTCGTCTTCAAAGCCGGGCATTCGCGTGATGACTACCAAAAAGCACTTCCTCACGTTCAGGAGTTCTACGAAGAGATACGCGACGTGAGTACCACGGATTTCGATGCCCAAAGGGCTGCTGAACTTGAGGTTGAATGGTGGATAGTTCACCGGCAGAGAAAGGCACATCAGCCGGGGGATCTTTCGCGGGCATTGGCCGAGGCGGCGGCGACCGTCTACCGCCTGCCGGCCGAGTACTTTGCTGAGCATGCCGACCTGCGTGCTCGAGCGATGGATATCCGCGACAGCAAGGCCGAGGAAGGCGGTGTGACCGAAGAAGACTGGCGGCAGATCGACGAACTGCTCCACCGATCGTGGCGTTCGCTCCACGCGGCGGTAAACAATAAATGAAAGAGCGACTATTAGATCTTCTGGCATGTCCCACATGCGGTGGCGATATCCTGCTCGCTTACGCGAGTGCGTACGAGGATAAGGAGATCATGGAAGGCGTCTTGACCTGTAAGAAGTGCACGCGCGAATACAAGATCGTCCGCGGCGTGCCGCGATTTGCCGATCTGGGAAAGGTCGAGGAGGACAAGGCTGCGACGGCCGGGAACTTTGGCTGGCAATGGACAAACTTTACTCAGGAAGACCTACGTTACGAGGACCAGTTACTCGGTTGGCTGCAGCCCGTCAAACCTGGCTTCTTTGAGGGCAAGTTCGTTCTCGAAGGTGGCTGCGGCAAGGGTCGTCATACCAAACTTGCTGCAAAATGGGGGGCAAAGGACGTCGTAGGCATCGATCTCGGCGACGGGGTTGAACCGGCCTTTGCCCTGACGCGCGATATGCCGAATGTGCATATCGTCCAATGCGATATCTTTAAGCTGCCGCTAAAAAGGGCATTTGATTACGCATTCAGCGTCGGTGTCTTGCACCACACTCCCAACCCGAAGGGCGCGTTCCTCTCGCTGGCTGGTAAGGTAAAAAAGGACGGACACGTCTCGGCCTGGGTTTACGGCGCTGAGAACAACGAATGGATAACGAAGTATGTGAATCCCGTGCGGAACGGCTTCACATCGCAGATCTCTCAGCCCGCGCTCTATCAGCTTTCAAAGCTCCCGACGCTTGGCCTCTTCTTGTCGACAAAACTGGTCTATCGTCCGGTGAATTCTGTATCCAGGCCGATCGCAAGTAAGCTCTTCTATAACGATTACCTGAACCACCTCGGGACCTTCGGTTGGCGTGAGCATCACAATATCGTATTTGATCACCTGGTTGCTCCGACCGCTTTCTATATCCCGAAGGCAGAGTTCGAACAATGGTGGAGTGAGGTCAATGCAACCGAGGTTGAGATCACATGGCACAATAAGAACAGTTGGTGCGGATTTGGCAAGGTATGAGATATGACAGGGGCATTGGCAAGAAGTACCGTCAGTCGATCGAGAGCGCATTCGATACGATCATCGCTCGAGGGGATGGCTTTCATCGCGAAATGATGGGCGAGATCATGCGATCACGCATGCTCATCCGCTGCAGGCCGGTAAAGGAGGTCAATGCGTCCGGTATCACGGGCGTGATCGATCCGGGTAGCACAAATGCGAAGATCAGGTCTGGCCCGCTAAGTCTGCGTGAGGCATTGGGTGAGGTCTATATCGCCATCGCAGAAGAGACTATTGACACCGGCGGCCAGCGCGGCTGCGAAGGGACATTTGTCCACGAGGGGCGGCACGCATACGATTTTGCCCAGACTATCACGAGCCTTTCAAATGCGGCGATCAATCCGCTAAGTATATTTAACCCTACACTTTACGAGCTTGAGTGGGAAGCCCACAAGACCGCCGGCAACTATCTGCTCTGTATCGATGAAGAAGAATATCTGGACGAGGGCCTTCAACTCATGATCCTCTGCTCTACCGAATCAGGTGGTTGCGAGATCAGCGACGACGGTATCCGCCGCCGACTGAGAGAGAGTTACGGAATGGAACTCGGAGGCAATGTGGGCCCGCTGGCCAGCGAGATGATGGGGCTGACGGTGTGATCCAGCATTCATGAACACCGCTTTACCACAGGAGATGCAGCATCACACCTACGCCATTATGGACGAGGTTGAAGGCTCGCATTGGTGGTTCGTGGGTCGCCGGGCAATTCTGGAGAGCTTTCTCGAATGGATCTGCCTCAGACTCCAGACTCCGGACTCCAGACTTAGGATCTTGGATGTCGGCTGCGGTACCGGGGCGAATATCGAAATGCTTTCGCAGTATGGCCAAGCCGAAGGTGTTGATGTTTCGGACGACGCCCTGGACTTCTGCCGGCGAAAGGGACTGAATGTCAAGAAGGGCCTTGCTGAACAGCTGCCTTTCGACGATGCGGCATTTGACGTCACGACCGCACTCGACGTCATAGAGCACCTTGATGATGACGTGGCGGGACTGAATGAGATGTATCGCGTCACGCGCAGCGGTGGCTATTCGCTGTTCTTTGTGCCCGCGTTCATGTGGTTGTGGGGCGTGCAGGACGACATCTCACATCACCGCATCCGCTACACGCGGTCGCAGATCGTCGAGCGTATAGAAAAGGCGGGCTACGCGGTGGAACGTGCAACATATGCAAATTGGACGTTCTTCGCCCCGATCCTCGCCGGCCGGGTGATCATGAAACTGACCGGGCTCAAACCGGCGTCCGAGAACAACATCAACATATCGGCCCTTAACGGCGTTTTCGGAAAGATATTCGCTACTGAGCGTTTCTGGCTTCAACATTTCAATTTCCCTATCGGCGTCTCGATCGTTGTTGTCGCGCGAAAGAGTTAGCCCGCGAATTACACGAATCAACACGAATATGAGAATCTTGTTATTCGTGAAATTCGCGTTATTCGCGGGCTATTCTTATGACCGGCCGATTGCAAGATCCTGAACTATCACTCTTCCTGCCCGTTCTCGACGAGGAAGAGAACCTGCGGCCGATGCACGCGAAGATCCAGGCAGCGCTCGATGAGCTTGGCAGAACCGCCGAGGTCATCTACGTCGATGATGGCTCAACGGACGGCAGCTTGAAGATCCTGAAGGAGATCGCGGCCACGGACGACCGCGTTCGGGTGATCAGCCTACGCCGAAATTACGGCCAGACGGCGGCGATGTCTGCCGGCATCGATGCCGCAACTGGCAACATTCTCATCCCGATGGATGCCGACCTGCAGAATGATCCTGCCGATATCAAACGACTGCTCGACAAACTCGACGAAGGCTACGACGTCGTCTCAGGCTGGCGAAAGAACCGTCAGGACAAACTCGTCTCGCGAAAAATTCCCTCGCAGATCGCCAATCGCATAATATCGTGGATCGGCGGCGTTCACCTGCACGACTACGGTTGCTCGCTCAAGGCCTATCGCCGCGAGGTGATACAGGACGTGCGGCTTTACGGCGAGATGCACCGCTTCATCCCAATATACGCCAGCTGGGCCGGCGCACGCGTGACCGAAATCCCGGTCGATCACCACGCCCGAACAATGGGTAGATCGAAATACGGCATATCGCGCACGATCAAGGTCGTTTTTGACCTGATGACCATAAAGTTTATGGCGTCGTACCAGACGAAGCCGATCTATGTATTCGGCACGTTCGGCATGATCGCTTTTCTGCTTGCCGCGATTGCCGGCATCTGGGCGGTCGTACTCAAGTTTGAAGGCGTCTCATTTATCCTGACACCACTGCCCGTTATTACCGTGGTTATGCTCGCGATTTCGGTCCAATTCTTCCTAATGGGCCTGCTCGCCGAGTTGCTCGTTCGCACCTACCACGAATCGCAGGACAAGACGATATATGCGGTCAGGGAACGGATGGGCTTTGAAAAATAGCTATTAGCTGATAGCTATGGAGCTAATAGCTACTTTCTAACATGTGCGGCATTACTGGCTGGATCAAGCTCTCATCGAACACACGCGATCATTCTGAGGCCGTCCTGCACTCGATGTGCGAGACGATCCTTCATCGCGGGCCTGACAGCGAAGGCGTCTGGATGGATGACACGGTTGCCCTAGGAATGCGTCGGCTTTCGATCATCGACCTCAAGACGGGTGACCAGCCAGTTTTTAATGAGGACTGCTCAGTAGTCGCGATGCAGAATGGCGAGCTTTACAACTATCGCGAGGTCCGCGATGAGTTAGCAAAGAAGGGCCATCGCTTTACGACCAAGACCGACACCGAGATCATTCCGCACCTGTATGACGAATACGGCGAGGATTTCGTTGATTACATCAACGGCATGTTTGCGATCTCGCTTTGGGACTCACGAAAGAAAAAACTGATCCTGGCTCGTGACCGCTTTGGCGAGAAGCCGCTGTATTACGGCGTTTTTGACGGCAAACTCATCTACGCATCCGAGCCAAAGGCGATCCTGGCTCATCCGTCCGTAAAAGCCGACCTCGATCTCGATGCCCTGCGGCATTATCTGAGCTACGACTACGTTCCGGCCCCGCGTTCGATCTACAAAGGCATCTCCAAACTCCCCGCCGCAAACGTCCTCACCGTCGAGAACGGCGAGGTAAAGACGCATCAATATTGGAAACTCGACTGGTCAGAACAGGGAGCAAGAGCGACTGGGTTTGACACCACGGCAGCGAATCTCCGTGACCTCCTTTCCGACGCCGTCAGAATGCGGCTCGTGTCAGATGTGCCGCTGGGCATCCTTCTCTCAGGCGGCATCGATTCATCTACGGTCGCTGCATTCGCCACACACCACGCGACCGAGAAAGTGAAAACGTTCTCCATCGGTTTTGAAGAAGATTCCTTTGACGAGTCAAAATACGCCCGCCGCGTCGCTCGCCATCTGAATACAGAGCATTACGAAGACAAACTCTCCGCTGCCACCGCCGGTGATCTCATCAGCGAGGTTGGCGAATGGCTCGATGAACCGATGTCCGACGGCTCTCTGATCCCGACGTATCTGTTAGCCAGGTTTGTCCGCCAGCACGTGACCGTCGCCCTCGGGGGCGACGGCGGTGACGAGTTGTTTGCAGGCTATCCGATGTATCGCGCGCACCAATTGATGCGGAAATACCTTGTGGTGCCGCGATTCGTCCGGTCCGGCCTGATCGAACCGGTCGTTAACCGCCTACCGGTCTCAACAAAGAACATGTCCTTCGATTACAAAGCAAAACGCTTTGTCCGCGGAGCGAATCTCGACACTGTCGAACGTCACCACACATGGTTCGGCTCATTCGCCGCCGCCGATCACGAGAGGCTATTAACCCGCGACGTTCTTAACAACAGCAGCGGCGATATCTACGCTAACGCCCAAGACCTACTCTCTCGCTCGAATGCGTCGGACGATATCGAGCAGATGCAGCAGCTCGACATTAGCTATTATCTCGCCGAAGACATCCTTACCAAGGTGGATCGCGCCGCTATGGCCGTCTCACTGGAAACGCGTGCTCCGTTCCTCGACTCACGAATCGGGCAATTTGCGGCGTCGATACCCGTCGATTACAAACTCCGCGGCGGCAAAGGCAAGTTCATCCTAAAACGAGCCGTCGAGCCGCTCCTGCCCGCCGAGATCCTCAACCGACCCAAGAAAGGCTTCGGCATCCCCATCGCCGAATGGCTAATAGGCCGTCTAAATCCGCTCATGCATGACCTGCTCGGCGAGGAACGCCTTCGCGACCAAGGTCTCTTCGACGCTAAGTATGTGAATCAACTCATTGATGAACACGAAACCGGCCGGGCAAGCCATCATAAGCAGTTATGGACGCTTTTGGTCTTTCATCTCTGGTTCGATAGTTTCTATCGGAAGAAATTGTAACCACAGATAGACACGGATCGGCACGGATCCCCTATGAAATACCGGGTTCATCTGCGTGCATCTCTGGTTTCATCGTCTTCGTCTTTCGCGTATCATCAGCCTATATGGCAAATCTTTATCCCGAGATCGAACCGTTTGACAGCGGAATGCTGCCGGTTTCGGACATTCATACTATTTATTACGAACGCGTCGGCAATCCCGACGGGATTCCGGTCGTGTTTCTGCACGGCGGGCCGGGCGGTGGGTTGATACCGCTGTATCGGCAATTTTTTGATCCGGCGGTGTATCACGTCGTGCTGTTTGACCAGCGAGGGTCGGGCCAATCGACTCCGCACGCTGATCTGCGTGACAACACGACCTGGGACCTGATAGATGACATCGAAACGCTGCGTGAGAAATTCGGCATCGACAAATGGTATGTATTCGGCGGCTCGTGGGGATCGACATTGAGCCTCGCCTATGCGGTGACGCATCCTGACCGATGCCTCGGGCTTATACTTCGCGGAATCTTCCTAACGCGTAAGAAGGAACTGCAGTGGTTCTATCAATACGGTGCGTCCGAGATATTTCCGGACTTTTGGGAGCGCTATCGCGACGAGATACCTGAGGACGAACGCTGCGATTTTATTACGGCGTATCACAAGCGTCTGACGAGCGATGACGAGGCCACACGGCTTGCGGCCGCACGTGCGTGGAGCACTTGGGAGGGCGCTACGTCCAAGCTCTACCCGAGCCAGGATCTGATGGACCACTGGGAAGGTGAGCACGAGGCACTGTCGTTGGCGCGCATCGAGTGTCATTATTTTATGAACAACTCATTCTTTCCGACCGAGAATTACCTGATCGAGAATGTCGATAAGATCCGCCACATCCCAACCGTGATCGTTCAGGGCCGCTACGATATCGTATGCCCGATCACGTCCGCTTGGGATCTGCACCGGGCGTTTCCCGAGGCTGAGTTAGTCGTCATACCCGATGCCGGGCATTCGATCAGCGAGCCGGGAATTACCTCCGCACTGGTCGATGCGATGGAGCGGTTCAAGCCCGCGGGCTGAGTTTTTTAGGTGAATCTTCGCCTGCTTAGCTGTATGATAAGAACGATCTAAAGAAGGATTTATTCTTATGCCGAATATTGGAACTACAGAGATCATCTTGATCGTCGCCATCCTCTTCTTGCTCTTTGGCGCGACACGGCTACCCCAGCTCGCAAAAAGCTTAGGTCAATCGCGAAAGGCCTTTAAGGAAGGCATGCGCGAGGCTGAGGAAGAAGAAAAGGCCGACCAGCAAAAGCTCGCCTCACCTGCGCCGCAGATCAGCGAGATGAGTGACGAGGCCCTCGAGGCCGAGATGCGAAAGCGCGCGGAGGCTAAAGAGGCCTAGGCCTTTTCGCCCACCAGCAAAGTAGCCTTTACCGAGAATCGGAACGACAGCGTTCCGTCCTCGTCATCTATCAATCGAGCGAGTCCTACGGTGACTCGCTCTTTCCCATTCTCGTCGAGGGTCGCGAGCCATGCGGGCATTAGGAAGTCCGCGATCAGCGGCGCGGTGATAAAGGCCGACCCGTCATCAAACTCGAATATCTCATTCGCAACCTCCGTACGAATGTTGACCAGCCCCACACGCTCCGCGATCGCCTCAAGCTCCGCAACTGTCGGTAACTCTGTGATCATCGCTTCGGCCGCGTGCCCATGCTCGCCCAGGTCCTCGTTGTAGAGCACTTCCCAAACCAGCGAGAAAATCTCGCCGAAACTGCCTGCTCCCGGCAGGAAGATCGCCACGTCACCGCCGGTGCGGGCCACGCGAATGGCCTCCTCGACCGTGCGTTCGATCTCAAACGGCAGCACAAGGCTCGCATCCGAGATCACGATGTCAAAAGCGTCGTCGTCAAAACGGATCGTGGAGAAATCGACACCCGACCTCACGGCAGCCGCCTTGTCCCTTGCGATAGCGAGCAGGTCATCGTCCTCGCAAGCTGCGAATATGTCCGTCTTGCCCCCGAATTGCTCATCTAGCGACATCGCATGGGCTCCTGTGCCTGCATTCAGATAGAGCGCATTCTCAGCGTCGCTAAGATCGACGTGCTTATCCACGAGATCTGCGAAGCGCTGGGTCCAGTCTTCCCGAAGATAAAGGTCACGCAGGTACGCCAATTCCTTTTGCGTCTTGGCCATACGAGTATTAGACTGCATCGCCTCATCGCAAGCAATTTAATTGCTCGTGTTGCGGACTGGACGTTAGAGAATGGATGATGGAAAGCAACATATGAGAAAAAGCATGGTTGAACTCTTTGACCTTACGGGACGAACGGCTATCGTCACCGGCGGGTCACGCGGGCTGGGTAAGGAGATTGCCGAGGGCCTGGCGGAGGCCGGGGCAAAGCTAATGCTATGCGCACGACGGGCCTCATGGCTGGATGAGACAGTTGAGGAATTTGCGGCTCGTGGATTTGAAGTGGTTGGGAAGGTTTGCGACGTTACAAATGTTGATGAGGTTCCGATCCTGGTCATTGACACTATCAAGCGATTTGGCAGCGTAGATATCCTCGTCAACAATGCCGGGCTTTCATGGGGGGCCATGCCCGAAGAGATGACTCTCGATCAATGGCAGAAGGTGATCGACGTCAATCTGACGGGCTGCTTCCTGATGGCCCAGGCCGTCGGTCGTCAGATGCTCGCGCAGGGTAGCGGGTCGATGATCAACATCGCGTCGATCGCTGGATTGACATCATCGGCAAACGGCCCGTTCTACGCGGGCTATGTCGCGAGCAAGGCAGGGCTGATCGGCCTTACTCGCGAGCTTGCGGCTAGCTGGGGGCGCCGGGGCGTTAGGGTAAATGCGGTGGCGCCGGGCTTTTTTCGTTCGCGTCTCGCTGATCCGGTGATCGACATCTATGAACGCTCGATCCAGGAAGACAATGTTATTCCCCGCATCGGTCGCGAAGGCGAGCTAAAAGGTATTGTTGTGTTCCTCGCGTCGGATGCATCGAGCTACATTACCGGCCAAACTATCGCCGTCGACGGTGGAATGACCGTCTAACTACCAGGCAGGCGTCAATCGCCAACAGCCCCGGTCTAACCGCCGCCCCCAACCTCTTCTTGCTTGATCAGCTTGGCCACCCAATAGATGTAATGAAAGCCTGAGAAGATGGCGAAGGCGGCGACCACTATGTAAACCGTAGGTAGGAACGAGCCGTTCCATTGCGGGTTGGCAGCGGCGAGCAGGATCAGTATCACGGCACTCACCTGGACAAACGTGCTTGCCTTGCCAAGCCACGATGGCTTAAAGCCCCGAAAACCGGTCATCATATTGATCGCACCGGCAACGGCGACGATCGCGATATCCCGGCCGATAACACAGGCTGTCACCCAGAAGGGCACAGGCAAATGACGGCCCTCCGACAACATTCCCGGAATCGTCAGCATCACGAACGCAGTCGTCAACAGGAGTTTGTCAGCGATGGGATCAATGATCGTGCCGAGTTCAGATTCCTGCTTGAGTCGGCGGGCGAGAAAGCCGTCAATACCGTCAGAGACGCCGGCGATGGTAAAAAAGAGCAGGGCCCAGCCTTCGCGGTGATAGACGAGCATTGTTGCAAAGACCGGTATCAATGCGATGCGCAGAAAAGTAAGTATGTTCGCAACTGTCCAGACGCGTTGGGGAGTTTGCGTGTCGCTCATTCCGCGGCTCGCAGCTCCAGAAGCGATATCTCGGGCGGGCATTGGTAACGCATGGGGACGACGACCGTACCGATGCCTCGCGTAATATAGATTTGTGACGAGCGGCGCGCGTGCAGACCGGCTTTCAGGCGGCGGCGAGGAAGAACGCGCTTCTCATCTCTGCGTACCTTAATCTGGCCACCGTGCGTGTGGCCGCTGAGGGTAAGGTCAATGCAATAGCGCGCGGCTTCGCGAAAGATAATGGGGTTGTGGGCGAGGAGTAGTTTCATCTCGTCGGGAAACGACCCCTTCAATGCCGCAGGCACGTCCGTCTTTCCGACCATGTGATCATCGACGCCGCAGAGCCAGAACGACGAGCCGCGGGCCTCGAATCGGAAGCCCTCGTTGACAAGCATCTTGATGCCCTCGCCGCGAAACAAGTCGGTGACGAGATCGGCGTCGGTCCAGTGATCGTGATTGCCGAGGCAGGCGTAGATTCCGTGCCTTGCCTTCAATCGTCCCAGCACGGCTGCCACCGGAGCTATGTACTGGCGTTCGTGCGAGACATAATCACCAGTGAGCAAAAACAGGTCGGGCCGTAGCCGATTGGCGACTTTCACCGCCCGCTCGATGTGTTTGAGGTCGGTGAATGGACTGTGATGCGTGTCGGAAAGGTGGACTATTTTTAGGCCGTCGAGTTTCTTTGGCAGGCGCTTAATAGAGATCTCAATGTGCTCGAGTGAGAGGCTTGTAGCCTCATCCAGTGCGAGCTTGGCCTTTTTTGACCAATTACTAGCGAGGGTGCTTATCGGCGCTTCAGAAGCGACGAGAGCGTTTATGCGTTCCGTCAACTTGACGCGTTTTGTAGCAGGTTCTGCCATGGAGAGGTTTGTGCAGTTTAGCGCGGCCGGGCGGCTATTACAATCTAGCTAGATACCCTTTATACGAAGAAATTTGCGCTTGCCGACCTGGAGTAGAACGCCTTCGGCGTCGACGGCGATGTCCGTATTTGCAGCCGTGGCCTTTTCGCCATTGACGCGGACGCCGCCTTGTTCGATCAGGCGGCGGGCCTCGCCCTTTGATGCTGCAAGGCCGGCGTCGGCCAAGAGTTGGGCAAGGCCGAGCGTGTCGGTGGGCATCGTGCGTTCCTCGATCTCGTCTGGTATCTCTTTCTGAACAAAGCGGCGATTGAACTCGTCCTCGGCCGCGGTAGCATCCGCGGCGGAGTGAAAATCGGTGATGACGAGCTTGGCGAGGCTTACCTTTACGTTGCGCGGATTCTCGCCATTTGCGATCTGCGATTTGCGATTTGCGATCTCGGTTGGCGACAGATCTGTGAGCAGTTCGAAATACTTCCACATCATTTCATCAGATATGGACATCACCTTGCCGAACATTTCGCCGGGCGCATCTTCTATGCCGATATAGTTGTTCAGCGATTTCGACATTTTCTGCACGCCGTCGAGGCCCTCAAGCAACGGCGTGGTCATGATGACCTGCGGCTCCTGATCAAATTCACGCTGCAAATTGCGGCCCATCAGCAAATTGAATTTCTGGTCTGTGCCTCCGAGTTCAACATCAGATTCGAGAGCTACCGAGTCGTAGCCCTGCACGAGCGGATAGAGTAGCTCGTGGAGTGAGATCGGCTTCTCATCCTTGATCCGCTTGTCAAAATCGTCCCGCTCGAGGATCTGTTTGACAGTAGTTTTTGCACACAGCCGGACAAAATCGGCGGCGGCAAATTTGTCCATCCACTCGCCGTTGAAGCGCAGCTCGGTCTTTTGGGTGTCTAGCAGCTTCGACATCTGTTTTTTGTACGTTTCGGCGTTCGCATTGATCTCGTCACGCGATAGCGGCGGTCGGGTGACGTTCTTGCCCGATGGATCTCCGATCATGCCGGTGAAATCGCCGATCAGAAAAATGACCGTGTGGCCGAGTTCCTGAAAGGCCCGAAGCTTGCGAATGACTACGGTATGACCAATGTGGATGTCGGGGGCCGTCGGGTCGAGGCCGAGCTTGATGCGGAGCGGTTTGCCGATACTCGCGGACCGTTCGAGTTTCTTCCGCAGGTCTTCCTCACGAATCAGATCGACCGTGCCTTTCTTGAGGAATTCAAGTTGTTCGTCGATGGTCATAAAAACTAGATTCTATGCGAAACATCTATGGGCTACAATCAGCGTATGAGCGAGCTAAGCAAAATGCATCTTAGTTTCATTGGCTGCGGGGTGATGGGCGAATCGATGATCGCCGGGCTGGTGAGAAAGCAACTGGCCGATCCGGCCAATATTTCGGCGAGCCATCCGCGGGAAAGCCGCAGGTCCGAACTCGGTGAAAAACACGGCATTGCGACATTCTCGGGCAATGCTGACGCGGCGGAGTTTGTTGCCGGCCGCGAGAACTCGGCGGTCGTCATATGCGTGAAGCCGCAGCGGCTGGAGCGTGTGCTGAATGACCTGAAAGGTGTGTTGCACCCGGACCAACTTGTCATGTCGATAGTCGCCGGCGCGAGGATCGAGCATCTGGCGGGGGAACTTGGCACGGCTAAAGTCGTGCGCGCGATGCCAAACACACCGTCACAGATCGGCGCGGGCATCACGGCGTGGACTTGTACCGTCGCAGTCGATGAGGCGGAACGCGGTCATGTAAGCGAACTGCTCTCGGCGCTTGGCAAAGAGCTTTTTGTCGAGACGGAGAACATGATCGACATGGCCACGTCGCTTTCCGCTACCGGGCCGACCTATATATTTATGGTCATGGAGGCGTTGACCGACGCGGGCGTCCATCTTGGCTTTTCGCGCGACATGGCCAAGGAGCTTGTGCAGGAGACGATGCTCGGCTCGGTCAAGTTTGCCATGGAATCGCACAAGCACCCGGCGGAACTCCGCAACATGGTCACCTCACCCGGCGGCACGTCTGCCGAAGCAATTTATCAAATGGAAAAAGGTACGCTGCGAACCGTGCTCTCAAAAGCCGTTTACGCGGCCTATAAGCGGGCAGTCGAACTAGGAAAGACGCGTTGAGAATAGGTAGTTGACTCAGCGAACATATTGTTGTCAGCGAGTCTTCTCACGGTTTGACACTACAACATATAGTGATAGAATTCTAACCATTTCAGCCGTCTGCTGACGTCAAGCGTTTAATAATTTAGCCGATCGTTGCTCACGGGCCGACCTCAGAATGTCCCGCGGTTTGCGATCAGTGCATCTTAGGAGACAACCAAAGTGAAAAAACTGATCCTTGCTCTGTTAGTCCTGACTGTCGTGTCGATGGCCGCTGGCGTGATCGCTAAGCGAGCGGAGGCGGGCCGCATTATCTTCCGAACGGGCTCAACCGATGAAATCGATATAGCTAGTCGGTTGAGTCTTGACGTACTACGTTCGACCGCGGGCATTGACGTTGACGAGTTTCGTGTCAAGCGCGTCGAGATCGATGGCCTCAGGATGGCTCACACGCATGTGCAGCAGTTATTCCAGGGTGTTGCTGTTTGGGAGGGCGAGGCAATCGTCCATCTTAGGAACGACGGCACGCTGGCAAGAATTACGGACAACCTTAAGCGCGCGATCGCGGTAAGCACAACGCCAAACTTCAGCGAGAAGGACGCGATCACTATAGCCGAGCGCATGTATGCGGGCACAGCTCGCCAGACCAATCCCGCGATGGCTGAACTCTATATTTTCCGCGACGATGTGCGTGACCATTTAGCCTATCGGGTTGAGACGCCAAGGCTTGATGGCACAGATGCGACGTCAGCACCGGTCGTATTCATAGATGCCCACACGGGCGAGAAGCTCTTTACATACGACAACCTGCAAACGGGCAGCGGCAGTTCGCTCTACAGCGGAACGGTAACGATCGATACAAGTTCAACTGGCGGCACGTTCTATATGGAGGACCTGACGCGAAAAATGGGTACCTTCAACATGAATAACACGGGAAATACATCGACTGGGACCGGCGGAACGCAGTCCCGGTTCACCGACGCTGATGACAACTGGACGGCAACAAATGCCAAAGCCGGCGTGGATGCACATTATGGCGCACGATGGACGTACGACTATTTTCTGAATGTGCACAGCCGCAACGGTATTAATGGCAGTGGCGGCCCGGGGACGACGACCGCTGCTGCGAACAGTTTGGTCAGCCTGATAACCTCACGAGTTCACTTTGGCAGTAATTACAATAATGCCTTCTGGTATCAAAACAAGATGACCTATGGTGACGGCAACGGTACGACGTTCTCGCCGCTTACGACTATCGACATTGCCGGCCACGAAATGACGCATGGTGTTACAGAGAACACGGCCAACCTGACCTATCAGGGCGAATCCGGCGCGTTGAACGAGTCAATGTCCGACGTATTTGGGGCTTTGGTCGAATCATATGCCCGCGGTGGCGTGGTCAACGGTGATACCTGGAAGATCGGTGAGCAGTCCTACACGCCGGCCACGTCCGGAGATGCACTCCGTTATATGAACAATCCGCATCTGGCCGGAAACGGGGGATTTACGTCGGATGACGACCCGGATCACTACTCAGAACGGTACACGGGGAGTAGCGACAATGGCGGTGTCCATATAAATTCGGGCATCGCAAATCACACATTCTATCTGGCAGCAAATGGCGGCACACATCACCGCAGCGGTGTTACCGTGACTGGAATGGGTACGACGGATGCTGCACGTATTTGGTACCGAGCCCTTACAGTGTATATGACGGCAAGCACAAATTTTTCGGCTGCTCGGACCGCGATGCTCAATGCCGCGACTGACCTATTCGGCTCGTCGAGTACGCAATATACGGCAACGGCGACTGCCTGGTGTGCGGTCGGTGTCGGTACATGTCCCGGTTCGACGCCGACGCCAAGCCCGACGCCGACGGCCACGCCGACCCCGAGTCCCACACCCGGCGGAAACCTCCTGATCAACGGCGGCTTTGAGGCAAGTGCGAGCCCATGGATCGGCTCCGGCTCGGGATACTTCTATATTGCGAACGGCAACTACCCGCACAGTGGCACAGGCTACGTCTATTTCGGTGTAAACAACAGCGTTTCGGGGCAGGCATATCAGACGGTATCAATCCCCACATCGGCGACCGGAACGCTTACGATCTGGCTTAACGTGGAGTCAAGCGAGACAACAACGACGGTCAAGTATGACAAGCTCTTCGTCGAGGTCAGGAACACATCTGGAACGCTGCTCAAGTCGCTGGCGACATACAGCAATCTCAACAAGGCAACGGCTGGCAATTACACTCAACGAACATTCAATTTGGCGGCATACCGTGGCCAAACCGTTAGAGTTCAGTTTCGCTCGACGACCGACAGTTCGCTTGCTACCACATTCCGCGTGGACGATGTCGACCTGAGATAGCTCAACACGTCGCTTCTGTGCGAACATATGGGGGTCGCCTGAGCTGGAGCCCCCCCCATTTTTGATGTTGATGCAGTTGCTCGGCAAGATCTGGAAGCGCATGCCGCGATCGATGCGCGCTCGCGTTGCGCGTAGTATTCAGGTCAAGTTTACGGTGTCGGCTGCCGCGGTTGTCACTAATGGCGAAGGCCAGGTTCTGCTGCTAAATCACATCCTGCGGCCTGATTCCGGCTGGGGAATTCCGGGCGGTTTCATAGATCGCGGCGAGCAGCCTGAAGAAACGCTCCGTCGGGAGGTTCGCGAGGAGACCGGCCTGGAGCTCGGCGACGTGAGGCAGTATCGCGTCAGGACCCTCGGCCGCCATATCGAGGTAATCTTTACCGCTCGCGGGATCGGCGAGCCTTGCGTTCTAAGTCGAGAGATCACTGAGGCCAAATGGTTCGATCTCTACAGTATGCCGTTCGAGATGAGTGTCGATCAGCAGTTCCTTGTGCGCAATGCGTTGAGAACATCGCAGCCTGAGATGGATTCGCTCTAGGCTTCCGACGATTGTATAATGCAAATATCAGGTAGTAAGGAGACTCAAAATGGTTGATCTTGTTCCGCCGCCCGAGACGGTGATGGACATTCTTGTTAGCACCGGGGCATATCGTCGGGGGCATTTTATCTATCCGAACGGCAAGCACGCGTCGCATTATTTCCAGATGCCGTTGGCATTGCGGCTATATGATACGGCCCGGATATTGTCTGTTGGCCTCAGTAGGCTTTTCCGCATGGAGAAGGCCATCGCCAGCCAATTACCGAAAGTGTCGATCATTAGTCCCAGCCACGCGGGCATCATGGTCGCATTCGGCGTGCGTGAGGCCCTGAGCGCCGAGCAGACATACTGGGCCGAGATCGAAGACGGCAAGCGGCAGTTTAGGCAGTACATTTCCGATTACGATATGCATCCGGCGATCATCGTCGATGATATCAATCGTTCTGGCCGGGCGATCAACGAGACGATAGCCATCGTAAGAGAGCTCGGCGTCGAGGTTATCGGTATTGGCACGATAGCTAAGTTTGACGATGCGCCGACAAGTTTTGACGGCATCGAGGCAAAATCTCTGCTCAGTTTTGACGTTAATTTTTACGAGACCGAAGAGGCTTGGCGTGGTTCAAGAAGTGCTTCCGACGCTGAAGTAGAGCACGTCCGCTTTTGACCAAAGATAGCGGCCTATTCCGTGGTTCGCATTAGATCGCGTGCCTGTTAGCCAGAGCACGGTCCATCGTTACCTCATCGACGTATTCCAAGTCCGCTCCCACAGGCATCCCCATGGCAATTCGCGTGACAAGAGGCCCGAGCGGCTTCAAGAGACGGGCGATGTAATTCGCCGTCGCCTCGCCCTCAGTTGTTGGGTTTGTTGCGACGATGACCTCGTTGACCTCGACACCGTCGTTGTTCTCGGGACTGAGCCGTTGAATAAGATTCTGCAGCATCAATTCGTCCGGTCCGATGCCGCGCATTGGCGATAGCGCACCGTGCAGAACATGATACAGGCCCCGAAAAGAACGGGTCTTTTCGACGGCGACGAGGTTATACGGCTCCTCGACAATGCAGATGATCGAACGGTCACGTTTGGGATTTGAGCAGTAAAGACATGGGTCGACGTCGGTGAGGTTGTTACAAGTCGTGCAGAAGACGATCTTTTGCTTCACTTCACGAAGAGCCGCGGCGAACCCCTCGACCTCAGCGAGAGGCCTCCTAAGCACATAAAACGCGAGCCGCTGGGCCGATTTGCCTCCAATTCCCGGCAAACGCTTGAATTCGTCGATGAGTTTGGCGACAGGTTCGGAATAGTCAAGCATTACACCATCCCGGGCGGGAGCATGCCGCCGAGCTTGCCCTTGAGTGATTCCTCGACCTTGCGGCGGGCCTCGTTGAGAGCGGCAACCGTAAGGTCCTGGAGCATCTCGACGTCGTCGTCCTTAATGAGGTCGGGCGATATCTCGATGCTTACTACTTCAAAATCACCGCGCATGACGACCTTGACGGCACCGCCGCCGGCGGCAGCTTCAACGGTCATCTGCTTCATCTCGCGGCCCATCTCTTCCTGCATTAGCTGGGCCTGTCGCATCATCGATTCAATATCCAATCCGCCGGGTAATTTCATTTAATGACCTCCGAGAATCCTGGAGCAATTTTACCAAACGCAGCCGAGAAAAGCCGTTCGCGAGGATCATCGCCCTAATCTCTTGTCAAATGTTCGTTTTCGATGGACAGAAGCAGAGGGCCCATCCTCGCTTAATTTCGTGCTAGTATTAGCTGTAGAAAGTTTGGTAACCGACAGCGATTTTCCCGCACACTCGTGTGAGTCCGTCGCCGCTCGCTGAGAGATGCGAGGCGCGGCCGCTCTGCCGGTTACCAACTCGCGTTTTTATGGCGAGTGAGCCGGTGACAAATGCCCTGACGATCGATTTTGAGGATTGGTATCAGGGCATCGAGATACCCTACGAGCGGTGGGGCGAGTTTGAAGACCGCATCGAAATGGGCGGCGACAAGCTGCTGCGCATTCTCGACGAGGCCGGCGTCAAAGCCACCTTCTTCATGCTCGGCTACGTTGCCGAAAAACATCCCGAGATCGTAAAACGAATCGAGGCCGAAGGACACGAGATCGGCACGCACGGATTCTCGCATACGCTTATCTACAAGCAGACTCCGAAATTATTTCAGGAGGAACTGACGCGGGCTGTCGGGTTCCTCGAAGACCTGATCGGCCGCAAGGTCCTCGGCCACCGCGCGCCGTTCTTTTCGATAACAAAGGAATCGCTTTGGGCCCTGGATATTCTCGGCGAGCTTGGGATCAAGTATGATTCGAGCATCTTTCCGGTGCTGAATTACCGCTACGGCATACCCGACGCTCCGCGTTTTCCGTACACGATCAAGCGCGAGAAACACGAGTTTATCGAATTCCCGATATCGACGCTCAAGCTGCCGGGCTTTACAATGCCGATCTCGGGCGGAGCGTATTTTCGCATTTATCCGTATGAGGTGACTAAGCAGGCGATCAAGGCGGTCAACCGACAGGGCCAGCCAGTGACGTTTTACCTGCACCCGTGGGAACTCGATCCCGATCACCCGCGCATCGACGTGCCGCGACGCATAGCGTTGACGCACTATTTCAACTTAGGTGCTACGGAACGGCGGCTGAAGAAACTATTGCGGGATTTTAAACTCGCTCCGATGGGCGACGTACTCGGAATTATGAACTAGCTATAAGCTGTTAGCAGATTGCTAATACTTACTTTTTATGTCTGACAGCGTAGAGACAAAGGTCCGGGAGCATTTTCATGACGACGCGGAGCGGTTCGACGCGATCTATGAACGGAGAAAAGGGCCGCTGGCGGCCTTTATCGATAATTGGTGGCGCGGCATTGTGCAGAAACGCCTTGAACTAAATGTCGAGAAGCTGCGGCCCCTCGCAAGCAAGAAGATACTCGACGTCGGCTGTGGCTCGGGCCGATTCTGTATCGCATTTGCTGAGGAAGGAGCAGGAAAGGTCGTCGGTATCGATTTCGCAGAAGGCATGATCGAGATCGCCGACAAGCTCGCCCAAGACGCTGGCGTGGGCAGCCGTTGCGAGTTCATTGTCGGTGCGTTCCCAGATGGTATTGACCGATCCGAGACGCCCTTTGATGCCTGCACGGGCAACGGTTTCTTCGACTATGTCGAGCATCCGGTTCCGATCATCGCGGCGATGCGCGAGCTAACGAAAGGCAGGTTGATAATGAGCTTTCCAAAGGCGGTCGAGTGGCGGGTTCCCGTTAGGCGTCTTAGGTTCTGGCTCAAGGGCACACCGCTGTTTCTTTATCGCGAACAACAGGTGCGCGACCTTCTCGCCCAGGCCGGCGTGACGGATTACGAAATCATCCACCTAGACCGCGATTATCTGATTGTTGCCAATGTCTGAGCCCGTCCGCGTTCTTCACATCATCACCCGAATGATCGTTGGCGGCGCGCAGGAAAATACGCTCCTGTCGGTCGAGGGCCTCGACGCGATGCCCGAGTACGATGTGACGCTCATCAGCGGCATCGATAAAGGCAAAGAAGGCGAACTCCTGTCGCGGGCACGAGAAACCACGCAGTTGGTCGTCGTGCCGGAGCTTGTTCGTTCGATCGACCCAATTGCAGATATCCGTGCGTTTTGGAAGCTTTACAGGCTAATCAGACAAGGCCGTTATCACATCGTCCACACTCACTCGTCAAAGGCGGGCGTGCTAGGACGGCTGGCAGCGTGGTTCGCCGGAACGCCGATCATCGTCCACACGCTGCACAGTCTGGTTTTTCACGATTACCAGCCGTGGCTGGTCAATCGCGGCTGGTGGCTCGCCAAAAAGATCTGCGCTCCCGTTACTGACTTTTACATCAGCGTCTCGGCGATAATCGTGAAAAAGGCCATAGCCGCCGGAATCGCCGAGCCCGAGCGTTTTCGCACGATCTACAGCGGGATGGAGCTCGATTGGTTTCTCAACGCAAAGTTCGATGTCGATGCCGTAAAGCTGGAATTCGGAATTCCGCTCGACGCTCCGGTCGTGGGAAAGATCGCACGGTTATTTGAATTGAAGGGACACGACCAACTTATGGACGCCGCGCCCGAGATAGTTCGCCGCGTGCCAAATGTTAGGTTCTTTCTGATCGGCGACGGCGTTTTGCTCGGGCATTTGCAGGAAAGGGCACGCGGCTATGGCATCCTTGAGAACTTCGTCTTTGCAGGACTGATCGACCGCGAACGGATCCCGGAGATGATCTCGGCGATGGACGTCGTTGTTCACACAAGCCTTCGCGAAGGCTTGGCGCGCGTGCTGCCACAATCCTTGGCGATGGGCAAGCCGTGCGTGTCGTTCGACATCGATGGGGCACCTGAGGTTGTTATCCCTGGCCACACCGGCTACCTCGTTGAGCCGTTTGATTCGGCGGGGTTAGCTGACGGCGTGTCGCGGCTATTAGAGGACGAGGCGTTGAGACGAGAACTAGGTGAGAACGGGAAAAAACACGTCGATCCAAACTTCCGTGCCGAGAAGATGGTCGCAGATATTTCGGAGGTCTATCAAATGCTGCTCAAGAAAAAGGCCGATCGGATTGCGGCCTTCGACAACGGCTAGTTTTTGCTTTTCGACGAAAAGCAAGGATAATGAATAGCGCGCGATGAAGTTTTTCTCTGACATTCGGCTGTTGCTGCTGGCGATTTGGCTGGGTGCGGCGGTTTTCTTTATCGCTGTTGCCCAAGCGGCTTTCGGAGTCATCGAACAGCGTGAGATGGCGGGTGCCGTCGTCAATCGGGCTCTTGCGGTGCTCCAGTATGGCGGGATGGGAATAGCGACGGTTCTGGTGCTGACCTCGCTCGTTGGGACAGCCCGCATAAGCGCTTTCTGGCTGTGGATCGAGCGGTTTCTCTTGCTCATTTTGGCCGCAGCGTGCGCCGTCGGACAGTTCGTGTTCGGATTTTGGCTGTCGTCACTGCGTTCGCAGATCGGCAGGCCGATAGACGAGGTTGCGATGGACGATCCACTGCGAGCCCAATTCAATGCCATCCACGAGTATTCGGTTTGGGTGCTGTTTGTCGGCATGGCTGCGGCTATGATCGCCTTTTTCATCATTGCAAACCGAAAGTTCAATAAACCGACGACAGGCGAAAACACTGATATTTACGATTTCTCTAAGGAGTTCAAGGTCTAGCTTATGCAGGTGATCGAAAACGTGGCGGACTTCACTTCGCGGTTTGACCGTTGGCGTGAAAATGACTCGCTCGCTGGGTACCCATTTTTACATAACGTTCATGCACCGCTTACACCGGTTCGTCGGGCGTTGCCGATGCTCAATTTGGCTCTGATCTCATCGGCCGGCGGCTATGTCAATGGAACGGAGCCATTTGATATCGAGTCAAAGGACGGCGACCTCGGTTATCGGGAGATCCCCATTGAGGCAGGTTCCGCTGACGTCCGGTATTCGGCCAAGGGTTTCGACCCTAAGGCAGTAGAGGCTGACCGAAATGTGCAGGTGCCGATCGATCGCTTGCGTGAATACGAGGCCAACGTCGTGATCGGCGGTCTGAACAGTGTCTGGTGGTCGATCAGCAGTTGGATTCCCAATGCCGCGCGTGTCGCCGAGGAACTCGGCCCGAAACTAGCCGAGAGGCTGCAGCGATACGAGGTTCAGGCTGCATTGCTTATCCCGGCCTCGAGGCTCTGCCATCAGACGATAGGGATCGTTGCTAGATGCATCGAGATGGCTGGAATCCCGACTATGACGCTCTCGGTTGATCCTGGAGCGACTGATATGATCCGTCCTCCTCGAACGGCATATTATGCTGGCGAGTACGGCTCGGTTGCCGGCAAACCAAACTGGCGAGAGCATCAACTGAGGATACTGGATGAAGCCCTGAGATGGACTGAAACGTTCGATCAGCCCGGTTCGCGAAAATTGGCGGTAGCTCTTCAGAGCCGGGTCGAGGCCGCTAGGGGCGAGCGATAGGTCACCGACCGCCCATCTGCCAAACTTTTAGCTCCTCGATTGGATAGATCAGCATGATGATGTTGATCACGAGACTGTCGCGTATCCAGAAGATAAGTACGATCTCCGTAACGACGAACAGGATCACCGAACGCAGAAAACCTAACTTCTTCGCAAGGCCGAAGCCCGCGGCACAGCAGACGATGTCGGCAAGAGAGTTGATGATCGAATCGCCAAAGTAGTCAAGAGATAGAGTTACCGTACGATAACGCTCGATGATATAGGAGGAGTTTTCGGCGATCTCCCAGATCGTCTCGATCGCGACGGCCATCACGAACCGCCACGCTACGGGTATTCGCCCAAAGACAAGGCCGAGGAGCCAGAATTCCAGGATCCCGTGAAGGACGTGTGTGAACGCATACGGATCGACGACGTGCTGAGAGTTATGAGTCGTCCAGATGTCCCACGACCACGGCACCAGATCGCCCGACTGACACCACCAGACACGCCCCTGCAGCCAGAGGACAATGGCGGCTGTTGCCATGATCGCAATGAATACAATCGTGGTCTTTCGCTGTAACAGACTGTTGTCGGTCAAATCCTATTCAGTCGAGATACTCTCGTTGCCTTTAAGCGCCGCATGCAGCGTATGCCAACTAAGCGATGCACATTTAACACGTGCTGGAAATTCAAGTACGCCGGCGAATACACGGAGCTTTCCCAAGTGCGTTGCTTCCGCCTCAGGGTCAATGTCGCCGGTCACCATCCGATGAAACTCATCAAATAGCTCTTCAGCTTCTTCCCTGGTGCGGCCCTTAACAGCCTGTGTCATCATCGATGCGGAGGCCTTTGAGATCGCACAGCCTGAGCCCTTGAAGGAAACATCCTCGACAACATCGTCCTTAACCTTCAGATATACGCGCAGGGCATCGCCGCAAAGCGGATTGTTGCCATCGGCCGACCGGTCTGCGTTCTCGATCTCACGAAAGTTCCGGGGATTCTTGTTGTGTTCCAGGATCGTTTCCTGGTACAGGTCGCTGAGTTCTGACATCTATGACAATCCTACAATATTGCCGTCCTCATCGATATCAACCTGTTCGGCCGCGGGGTGTTCGGGCAGGGCAGGCATCGTTCGCATATCGCCGCAGATCGGATAAATGAAGCCCGCACCAACACTCGCCCTGACTTCGCGGATCGGCAGCGTGAAGCCGGTCGGAGCGCCTTTGAGCTTAGGGTCATGGCTAAGGCTAAGGTGTGTCTTGGCCATGCAGATCGGCAGACTGCCAAAGCCGTTCTCCTCGTAAGACTTGATCTGCTGATCGGCGAACGGTTCGTACCAAACGTCCTCGGCCCCATAGATCTTCTTTGCGATCATCTCGATCTTTGCTTTGATCGGCTGGTCAAGCTCGTAGAGAAACTTGAATTCGTTAGGTTGCTCCGCCGCTTCGATGACCATCTCGGCAAGCTCGATGGCGCCCTTGCCGCCGTCGGCCCAATGCGTGGAGACGGCTGCACCGAGTGCGCCCGATTCTATGGCGATCTTCTTAACCGCCGCGATCTCATCCGCGTGGTCTGAGTCAAACGCGTTTATCGCCACGACCGGTGTTACGCCGTGCAACCGGACATTCTCGATCTGTTTCCTTAGATTAGAGGCTCCCGCCTCTACGTCGGCAACATTGTTCTCAAGCATCTCAGGTGGCAGCGGCTTACCCGCAACGATCTTGTATTTGCCGCTGTGTGATTTGAGAGCTCGGATCGTGGTCACGATGACACAAGCATCGGGCGTCAGGCCGCTGTAGCGGCACTTAATATTAAAGAATTTTTCAGCACCGATATCTGCCCCAAAACCCGATTCGGTCATCACGTAGTCCGAGGTCCTAATACCGATCAGATCGGCAAGGATACTGCTGTTACCATGGGCAACATTCGCGAATGGCCCCGCATGGACGAGTGCTGGCGTATTTTCAAGCGTCTGCATGATGGTCGGTCTTATCGCATCACGCATAAGCACGGTCATAGCGCCGGCTGCGCCGACTTCCTCAGCCGTAACGGGCGTTTTGTCGTGTGTTAGCCCTACTACGATGCGTCCGAAGCGTTCTCGCATGTCACGGAGCGACGTTGTCAGTGCCAGTACTGCCATGACCTCAGAAGCTACGGTAATATCGAAGCCGGTCTCACGCGGTATGCCGCCCTCCATACGGCCGCCGAGGCCAACTATTATCTTTCTAAGCGCTCGGTCATTCGTATCGACCACGCGCTTCCACGTAATGCTGTGTGGGTTAATGTTCAACGGATTGCCGCGAAGCAGGCGATTGTCGATCATCGCGGCAAGCAAGTTGTTTGCCGCCGTCACGGCGTGGATATCGCCGGTGAGGTTCAGATTGAACGTCTCCATCGGCACGACCTGCGCATAGCCGCCGCCCGCGGCGCCGCCCTTGATACCGAACGTAGGCCCCTGCGACGGCTGCCTTAGCGTCACGACGGCCCTCTTGCCGAGGTGCTTCATCGCCTGGCCGAGACCGATCAACGTTGTTGACTTTCCTTCACCAAGCGGCGTCGGCGTGATCGCAGAGATGTCAATGTACTTTGCCTTCGGGCGGTCCTTGAACTTCTCGAGTACGTTGAGACGTACCTTGGCGATGTAGGGGCTGCCATAGATATCGATATCATCCGGTCCAAGCCCTAACTGTTCGGCGATTTCTACGACCGGGCGGAGTTTGGCGTGCTGGGCGATGTAGAGGTCTGATTGCATCCGGTAATTATCGCTTGATTCTTCCTTTGAGTGAAGTGACGATACTCACAAGCATCAGGCAAAGACCTCGATCACTTTTTGGATGGCATCTGCGAGCTTGTCGACCTCGTCGCGCGTATTGTAGAAGGCGAAGCTCGCCCGTGCTGTGGCCGGAACGTCAAAAAACTGCATTACCGGCTGAGCACAGTGATGGCCGGCCCGGATCGCAATACCTTGCTGATCCAGGATCGTTCCGATGTCGTGCGGGTGGATACCTTCGATAGTGAACGAGAGGACGCTGGCCTTGTTGGCCGCCGTACCGACGATCGTCACGCCGGGAATATCGGCGAGGCGGCTGGTGGCGTATTCGAGCAGCTCATGCTCGTAGGCAGCGGCGGCTTCAAAATCTAACGCGTTGATGTAATTGATCGCCGCACCGAGGCCAATACCGGCCGCAATGGCCGGCGTTCCGGCCTCGAACTTTTCGGGGATAGGAGCGAACGTGGTCTTCTCAAAAGTGACCGTGCGGATCATGCCGCCGCCCGTCTGATAGGGCGGCATCTCGTCGAGCCATTTTCGCTTGCCGTAAACGACGCCGCTGCCGGTCGGGGCAAACATCTTGTGGCCCGAAAAGACAAAGAAATCGGCATCCAGATCCTGAACATCGACAGGAAAGTGAGGTACGCTTTGAGCCGCGTCGACACAAACCGGGACACCAAATTTATGTGCCGTCGCGATCATCTCCTTGATTGGGTTTACAGTGCCTAATGCGTTCGAGACATGAGCGACCGCAACTATCCGTGTTCGCTCATTCAGCATGTTCTCGTATTCGTCGATGATGAGTTCGCCCGATGTGTTGATCGGAATGACCTTGATCACCGCACCACGTTCCTCGGCGATCATCTGCCAGGGGATGATATTTGAGTGGTGCTCCATCTGCGAGACTAGTATCTCGCCGCCCTGATGGATGAACCTTTTCCCGTACGACTGCGCGACCAAGTTGATGCCCTCTGTCGTGCCTCGGGCAAAGATGCATTCCTTGACGTCAGGTGCGTTGATAAAGCGTTTTACTTTCTCACGGGCAGCCTCATACGCGGTTGTAGCGTGCTGCGAGAGATAGTGAACGCCCCGGTGAATGTTCGAATGCTCCTCAGCGAGATATTTCGATGTGCGGTCGATGACCGACTGCGGCACCTGGGACGACGCAGCGTTGTCGAGATAGACAAGCGGTTTGCCGTTGACCGTTTGCGACAGCACGGGGAAGTCGCGTCTTATCTTGTCCACATCGAAAGCCATTTATTTTGCCACGGAGGTCACCGAGTTCACCGAGAGTTTAGATGGTTGTGCCCAGGCGATTCAAGACCGCCGCATCGAGTTCGACCTTGATCGGGTCAATGCCGATCTTGTTGATGATCTCCTCGGCAAAACCGTACGTCAGCATATTGCGGGCGAGCGGTTCCGGCAAGCCGCGTGTCAGAAGATAAAAAAGCTCCTCTTCCTCGAGCTGCCCAACCGTCGCCCCATGTGAGCATTTCACGTCGTCATTGAATATCTCAAGCTGCGGCTTTGTGTCAACACGAGCGTCGTTTGAGAGCAAGAGGTTCTTGTTTGACTGTTGAGCGTCGGTGCCGTGGGCATTTTCCCGAACAAAGACCTTGCCGTTAAATACGCCACGCGACTTGCCGTCGAGTACGCCTTTGTAGGTCTGGTGCGACGTGCAGTTCGGCACCGTATGATCAATTACTGAATGCGTGTCGCTGTGCTGCGCGTCCGAGAGCATATAGAACCCATCAACCCATGCCTCGCCGCCTTCGGCGGTGAATTTCAAGTCGATATCATGTCGCGAGATGGCACCGCCGAGATTGATCGAGGTCAGGTCGTAACGACTGTCGCGCCCGAGATTCGCCTCGGTAACACCGTAGTGGTAAGCCTCGGCCGAATCACGCTGTACACGATAGTGCGTGAGGCTTGCATTGTCTTCGACAACGACCTGAACGGCGGAGTTTGTAAAGCTTTTCGTTTGCGAGTCGTAATTCTCAACGATCGTCGCCTTGCTGCCTGATTCGGCGATGACAATAATGTGGGGAAAGATCGCCTTGCCGTCGTCCCCAGTGAATGAGAATTCGACCGGCTCGTCGGTAACCGTGTCTTTCGAAATGTGGAGTACGGCGATATTCGCAAAGGCGAGATTCAGCGCCGTAAAGCCATTCCGGTCGACGCGAAATTGGCGAATAACATCGTGCGGTGCTTCCTGTCCTGCCGCTACTGACGAGCTATCGACCTTCCAGGGGATCGTGACCAACGGAGCGACGCTTGTATACTTCCAGTCCTCGGTTCGCGGTGTCGGAAACCCGCTCGCTTCAAAAAGCGTGAATGCCTCTTCGCGTAGACGGCGCAGGTGTTGATCCGGTTCGTTAGCTATGAGCTCACGAAACCGTCCACCGAAAGTTATCTCTTTTGCCAGTTGTGCGCTCATCATTTCGCCGCGGCCTTTACCCAGTCGTAGCCTTTTTCTTCGAGCTCGACCGCCAACTCTTTGCCGCCTTCCTTTACGATCTTTCCGTCGGCGAGGACATGGACAAAATCTGGCTCTATGTAGTTAAGCAGCCGCTGATAATGTGTGACGAGGATGATCGCGTTGTCGCTTGACCTCAGTTTGTTTACGCCCTCTGCGACGATACGGAGCGCGTCGATGTCGAGGCCCGAGTCGGTCTCGTCGAGGATGGCGAGCTTCGGTTCGAGCACGGCCATCTGGAGGATCTCGTTACGCTTCTTCTCGCCGCCCGAAAAGCCCTCGTTGACGGAACGTTTGAAAAACTGCGGGTCCATGTCGACGATCTTGGCCTTTTCCTTGAGATAGTCGTTAAATTCGAGCGGGTCAAGCTCTTCCTCGCCGAGGTGCTTCATCTTCTCATTGTAGGCTAGCCGCAGGAACTGCGAATTCGACACGCCCGGCACCTCGACCGGATACTGGAACGCCATAAATACGCCTGAACGCGCGCGTTCGTCGGGCTCGAGCTCGAGCAGATCGCTGCCTTCATACAAGACTTCGCCCAAGATCACCTCGTAGCTCGGATGCCCAGCGAGCACCTTAGACAACGTCGATTTGCCCGAGCCGTTCGGGCCCATTATCGCGTGCACGCTACCAACGCTGACCTGAAGATTGAGGCCCTTCAATATCTCTTTGCCGTCAATACCGGCATGTAAGTCCTTTATCTCTAATAACATCTAGTCCAATATCTTCTCCATCTCTATTCCAGCCATGCCGAACCATTCCTCAGGCGGTGTCTCGCGGAGGATGTAAAATCCGTTCTTCTCATACAGCGGCCTCGCACCCGGCAGGACGAAGGTGGTATAAAGGTAGAGTCGCCTGAATCCCTCATCCCGCGCGTGTTCCTCGAGAGCTTCGAGAAGTTGCTGCCCTACGCCGTGGCCTTGGGCGTTCGGAACGACGCCCATTGAACGGATATAGAACCTCTTACCGTCCGGTAGCCCTGATACCGTTCCGGCCGGCTCATCACCGAGGTACGCCAGCCAGATCGGCCCTTCAGCAAATCGTTCGCGAATGGCGTCGGCCTTGATCGCCGTGTAATCAAAGGCCTCCGGCGTATACAGGTCGCGAAACGGTCCAAAGGCAGCCGCGATCAGCCGTTCGATCAAAAGCTCATCGCCCCGTCCAGCTAATCTGACAATACTCACCCGACCGTGCCCTCGAGCTTTAGCCCCAATAGCTTCTGCGCTTCGACAGCGTATTCCATCGGTAGCTCCCGGAAGACCTCTTTGCAGAAACCGTTGATGATCAGCGATATGGCGTCCTCTTGCGAGATGCCGCGTTGCTGTAAATAGAAAAGCTGCTCTTCGCTGATCTTCGAGGTCGTGGCTTCGTGCTCGACGCGAGCGGTGTTGTTCATCACCTCGATGTACGGGAATGTGTTAGCCTCGGACGAACCGCCGATCAGCATCGAGTCGCACTGTGTGTAATTACGCGCACCGGCGGCCCTGGGCATGACCTTGACCAGGCCGCGATATGAATTGTTGGACTTTCCGGCCGAGATACCTTTTGAGACGATCGTCGATTTGGTGTTCTTGCCGAGGTGGATCATCTTCGTCCCTGTGTCTGCGATCTGCGCATTGTTTGTGAGTGCGACGGAGTAAAACTCACCGATCGAATTGTCGCCCTGTAGGATAACGCTCGGATATTTCCAGGTGATGGCCGAGCCGGTCTCAACCTGTGTCCACGAGATCTTCGAATTCACGCCGCGACACGCACCGCGTTTTGTCACAAAGTTATAAATTCCACCCTTGCCCGTCTCGTCGCCGGCGTACCAATTCTGCACCGTCGAGTATTTGATCTCCGCGTCGTCCAGAGCAACAAGCTCAACAACGGCGGCGTGCAACTGATTAGTATCGAACTGCGGCGCTGTGCAGCCTTCGTTATAGGCGACATAGCCGCCTTCCTCGGCGACGATCAGCGTGCGCTCGAACTGGCCTGATTCCTGCGTGTTAATGCGGAAGTAAGTGGACAATTCCATAGGGCAGCGAACGCCTTTTGGAATAAATACAAATGATCCATCCGAAAAGACAGCCGAGTTTAGCGCCGCGTAATAGTTGTCATTCACCGGCACGACCGAGCCGAGATACCTCTGAACAAGCTCGGGATGATCAGCTACTGCCTCGGTGAACGAGCAAAAGATGACGCCCGCCTTCTTAAGCTTTTCCTTGTAGGTTGTAGCGACCGACACACTGTCAAACACGGCATCGACGGCGACGTTCGCGAGCATTTTTTGCTCGCTAAGCGGAATGCCGAGCTTCTCAAAGGTCTTGACCAGTTCCGGATCGACTTCATCCATCGATGCCTTCTTAGGCTTATGTCGAGGTGCAGCGTAGTAAGAAATGCCCTGAAAATCTATGCTCGGGTATTCAAAATTTGGCCAATTCTTAGGTTCCTCCATCTTGAGCCAATTTCGATAGGCCTTCAGGCGAAACTCTAGCAGCCATTCCGGCTCGTTCTTTTTCGACGAGATGAGGCGAACTGTGTCCTCGGATAAGCCTTTAGGAATGATGTCCGACTCGATGTCCGTGACAAAGCCGTATTTATATTCCCTGTTTGTGAGTAATTCTGCTGCCGTTGACATTTGCTTAAAGTCTCTGCGGCTCGATCGTGCGGTCGATTCCCTGAATCGAGTGAAACATCGCATCAACGGCCTTTTCCGTCCCGACCATCTGCGCGAGCGTAATCCGAGAAAGCGCATTCTCGACGATCTCGTGCAGCCCAACGATCACGGGCCGAATGCCGCAGTCGCCGTTGTGGACGCAGGTTTCGCGGACACCCGTGTAACTGCCGCAATGCTTGTTTATCACTTCTTGGTCGAGCACCTTAATGATCTCGCTGAGATGGATCTCATTTGCCGGCCTCGCGAGCAGATAGCCGCCCTTTGTTCCTCGGGTCGACAGAACAAATCCGGCCTTGTTGAGCAGCCACATCAGTTTTCCCGCGTTAGCCGTCGAGATGCCTTCGCGCTCGGCGATCTGCGGCAGCGTCAGCGAGTCACCATCCGCAAGGTTGGCAAGCTGCACCAGGCAGCGAAGGCCGTATTCTTCCTGTGCCGATATCTTCATTGCTACCGCAACCCGTTGTGCGGCATAATTAAGGTTCGCAAAACATTATTTTTTTGTCAAGATTGTCGACAGTGAATCGCCGCACAAAAGCCGCAGATCCACTGTGTTCAATCAGGGAGATGCGAGGTGCCGCCGAACCGAGATGCTATAAAGACCGCCGAGACAGCACCCCAGTTGCCGTTAGCATCACGGCCGCGAACATAGACCATATGTCGTGACGGCGAGACGTTAACGGTTCGGATGGCTGATTCCGTAGGTGAGTCAAACGCTCCGTCCTCGGCCATCATTGGGATCGGCGCACCGCCCCGCCAAGGCGGCACGTCGATATATACTTCTGCACCGTTAACCGCCTGATTGCCGTTATAGCCGTCGTTGATGGCGCCGCGAAGAAGATACGATTTCGAACCGGTTCGCGTGACCGTCAGCGTTTCGATCGTTGGACCTTCGGAAGTCATGTACGGCGTGCGAGCGAGCTTCGCCAAATACAGAAGAACAGGCCTGTTCAGATTCCAGAAATTGCCGTTAGTTCCGCCATCGATGCAGGTATAGGCCGGCATAAAACCGCCGCATGTTCCGGAGCCCAGGCCGATCTCCATTGCAAGGCCCGCTACGCCAAGTTCTCCATAGGCATACTCGCGCGCCGTCCCGCTGGTCGCGTACAGATTGATGCTTTGGATTGGGTCATAGCCGTTGAAGCCGGCCATCCGCTGCGCGATCGTTCGCAACTGTAGATTTGGCGGTGGAGTTTGATCTTGTCCCCAAGGATAAAGGATAAGATTTCCGGTGCTGTGCATGTCCAGGAATATTCCCGTTGCATCCAAAGGGGCCGGTGAGGTCTGACCAGGGGCTCGTTGGTCTGGATAGAGTTGATCGAGCAGGTCCTCAATATACGACGCTTCCGGCTCGGAGGCCGCTGAGAGTCCCGGGAACGTCTCGCTACAGGGCGGCGTTGTCGGCGGATTTACCGTACCCCAGAGGTATGAGAAATTTCGATTCAGATCGATCCCGCGAGTGACATTCGTACAGTTGCCGCTCGTGGCGTTCATATTCTTGCGCTTTAGTAGCGATTGCTCGGCAAGCTTGCGGCCATCAGGATTGATGATAGGAATGACTATGATCTCGTGTTCGTCCAAGAGCCACGTGGCATCTGCATCGACGCCGTAATTCGACAGCAGGTACTCAACAAACCGCGTTGCGATCTCAGGCGGCACCAATTCTCGGGCGTGGATCCCGGCCTCAAGAAAGAACCTCGGTTTGTTGCCTCGAATCGTCGAATTCGTCAGGCTGATACCGAAGAGGTGATAGCCATTTGCCGGATTCTGGATCTTTTCCCAACTCTGGCCATAGGTGAATACCCGCGCAAGCGTGGGATACTGGGCGGCTTTCTGGTCCAGGAATGTTCGTGTCTCCTCAACGGTCCGATAACCGCCCAGGTACGTGTCATTGAGATCGATCGCCGCGAGCTCCGCAGTGAGCTTTTCGTCAACACGGACCCGCCAACCGTTAGCGGCGAGGCGAGTGATCTGTTCCTTGGTCGTCCAGAAAATTAGCTCGTTCCCGTCGCGATACTCCATCAGATCGAGATCCAGGGTTACGACACGCTGCAGATCGACATCGTTGGTCACCGTGATCCGCGCCACGATGGGCATTTCGGCAATCTGGGCGCCGACGGGTGCCAACGCCCACAGAAGCAACGTCGAAAGAAGGAAAATCCTGGCCCAGGCAAGGTTCATCTTGAATTTCTCCGAGTGTCGAAGAGATTATCAGAAGTCAAGGCGTATGTTAAGGCCTATTGGTCCCGCGGCGAATTTAGAGGTCGAAATTAAAACTGACAAACCCGATCGCCTTTACTGGCTGCCCGTCCCGCGTAAAGGGCTTGAACCTCCATTTCCTGATAGCCTGTCTCGCCGCTCCCTGAAGCATGAATGGCCCCGATAACTTCTGGACCTCGTCAACCTCGCCTTTCTCATTGATCGTAAGATCGACCCTAACGATACCGGTCATTCGCTGTGTTTTGGCAAGTGGCGGATACGTCGGCGACACACGATCGGTCGCAAACTCGAGCAATGAGCCTACGTCAAGCGGGTCGTCGCTTGGTACCGGGGCCGGGGTCGTGGCGATCCCTTGGGGTTCCATTTTCGGGGCAGGGCCGGTTGGCTTTACACTTGCCGGAGGTGACGGAACGTAGATCGGCTTATCGCTGCTTGCAACGGTTGTCTCGACAGGTGTCTTCTCAGCTAACTTTACCTCACGCTCTCGCATCGCGACCGGCTGAACGACCGGAGGCGTGTTCTCAGGCTGCCCTGTCTTAGCCGCGACCAACTCTGTCGGCACTGAAGCGACCGGCTTCCCGTCGCCTGCATCTAGCACGACGCTTCGGGCATTCGCCATTGATTCGCGGGTGTCTGTAACCTCGTCTTTCCAGCGGCGAGAATCAAAATCGTCGCGGGCAAGCAGGCTTCGCGAATCGGTTGCCTCTTCAAGCAAGGCCATAGCCTCGGCCGCCCGGTTCGGTGATTTGCCTATCTCTTTGGACTGGGTGACAACGATCTCGATTGTCTCACGCATTTTTTCGAGATCGTTGAGGGCCTCGAGCGGCAGCGTGCGGTCAGAGACGCTCAGTCCGAGTGTGCGATACCGCTCGGCGCGGCTGCGTGCATTCTTGACGACCTGGCCAGCTACAGCCATATAATTCGCCGCTGCATTGGGTTTCGTAGTCTTTTGGAGATTGAAATACTCGTTCAGAAAGTCCTGAGCCCGCTTGTAGTCGCCCTGTTCGAGGTAACTATTTATCAGAAGAACGCTGACCACCGACTGCACAGCCGCGTCGCTAGTCTCTTTGCGGATGTTCTCAAGCTCGTAGCTCGCGGCCGCGTAATTGCGTACGGCGATGAACGCCTTTGCCTTTGAGATGCGGTCACGCATCACGTCGCCTGACGTCGGCGGTGCTACATTTGCTGCCTGCTGAGCGATCGTCTGTGCGTGAGAGCCGACGATCAAGATACCTATAATCAGAAAAACCGAAGTGCAAAACCTTCTGACATTTAACGGCATTCCTTCTCCTCCTCTGAGTTGAATAATCTTCCGTAAAGGTCAAGCGAATATGCCCAATAGAAGGCTCACTTATACGACCCGAACTCGCAGCCGAACCTCAAGAAAATCATCAAATCGACCTTGTTTCCAGGCCCGCACGATCAGTTACGCAAACTCTTGATGATCTTATCGCGATAGCGGAGCGCGTCTATTTTTATAGCACTTTCGTTCAACGTGAGCAAACGCCGGTCGCGCATGACCACGCGGCCGTTGATGACAACTGTGCGGACGTCAGAGGCCTTTGTCGAGTAAACAAGTGCCGAATAGACGTTGAACCAAGGCGTCTGGTGCAGCCTGTCCATATCAACGATCGCGATGTCAGCGCTCTTGCCGGCCTCGATCGAACCGATCTTGTCCGCCATGTGGAGCGCGCGAGCGCCGCGGATGGTAGCCATGGCAAAAGCTTCTTCGGCAGGCAAGGTCTTAGGGTCGAGCGACCATTGCTTGTGGAGTTTTGCAGCGGTGTCGATCTCTTCCCACAGGTTTAGGTCGTTGTTCGACGCGGCACCGTCAGTACCGAGGCCGACGGCTATATCTTCGCGAAGAAAGTAGGGGATAGTGGCAACGCCGGATGCAAGTTTGAGGTTTGACTGGGGGCAATGAGCCGAGCCAACACCGCGCTCTTTGTAGATGCGAAGTTCCTCAGGAGTGAGCCAGATGCTGTGTGCGGCGATCGTCCTATCGGTCAAAAAGCCGAAGCTGTCAAGGTACTTGACCGGTGTCATACCGAAGGTTTTCTCGGCATCGTCGCGCTCTTTTTTGGTCTCGGCTACATGGATAACGACCGGAGCCTCCAAATGGTCTGCAAGGGCGCGTATTGCCTGGAGATGCTCCTTCGAAACCGTGTACGGAGCATGCGGTGCGGCGGCGGGTACGATCAGCGGGTCATTTCGCCACTTCTTAATGAACCGCTCCGTATAGGCCATCGCCTCGGCGTTGGTTTTGTTGTCGGCGACCGGAAAGTCAATGATCGTCTCACCCAGAACGCCGCGAACGCCGGCCTTCTTGGTTTCCTCGGCAATGGCGTCCTCGAAGTAGTACATGTCGCAATAGGTGGTCGTCCCGCCGCGTATCATCTCGGCCAGCCCGAGCCGCGTCCCGGCCCGCACGAACGGCTCATTGACATTCTTTGCTTCGGCCGGGAAGATGAACTTCGTCAGCCAGTCATTAAGGTCGAGGTCGTCCGATATCCCGCGAAACAGCGTCATGGGCACATGCGTGTGCGTATTGATAAGGCCCGGAATGATAACCTTGCCAGTAGCGTCGATAGTGTGCTTCGCACGCACATTCTGCGTCACGATCCGCCGCGTCCCCATGATGTCGATCTTGCCCTTTGTGATCGCGATGGCCCCGTTCTCAATAACCTCACGCTGCTCATTCATCGTGACGATGGTGCCGCCGACGATCAGAATGTCGACGTTGACGGCCGCCCGCGATGCTTCAACCACGCGGGAATTTGCGAAAAAAGGTAAAAGGAGGAAGAAGGGGCTAAGGGCAGTCGTAATAATTCTCATAGTCCAGTGTATTAGTTATTTCGTTCCACCAATTCGTCAGCGTCTATCAGATCTTTCGGCCGTCCGACAGCTCGTTTGTTGGCCAGCAGGTCTGGCAAAGCTATTAGATCCACGCTAATATCCTCGACTTCTACCGATCTCCGTCTTGAATAGGCGTCTTTGAAGTCGACACCTTTAAGATAATTAAGGATCTCGATTTTCATCGGTTCAACGCCCATTCTAACTACACTGTCCGGTTCGGTGAATAAATCGACCCGCAGCTCTGTCTCGCCAAAACCAAATTCGGCCAGCGCATTCATCAATCGTCTGGCATTCTCCTCACCATCTGACACCACAACGTCTATACCGCTCGTGTTGCGGGACATAACCGTACGCAATGACGGCATAGCCGCCAAGGAGCAGATACTCAACCTTGTGGGCGTTTAAAAATTCGAATAGTTCTTTGAAGTCGTGCGGTAGCTCTAGCTCCATAGGCTATTCTCCTTAGGCGTTCCGCCTGCTGAAGGCGTTCCTTGAGAGACGCTTTCTTCCAATACTCGATCCCGTCCGCCTTCTTTTCCGCAAATGACACGACCGACACTTTGTCTTGTCCAAGCGAATCTCAGGAATTTCTTTATGCCCTTTCACACTTCTATAAAATAATCAGAATCGATTCGCTTGATCTCATAGTTCGTGACAACGGAAACACCCACATTGTAATCGATCATAAGGTCAGCGAGTTCATTACGGTCGATCAGTATGATGTTGCTCGCCACTGATCGTGCAAACTCGCGCGCACCGCTTGAGAAGCTTGAAGTGGTTATACATACGCCCTTGTTCGCCTGCTTCCCAAGCAATGCTCCTGCAAACGCCTGAAGTTCGGGCCTTCCTACATTACTCTCCCAGCGTTTCGCCTGTAAATAGATAACGTCTAGCCCAAGACGGTCTTCTTTAATGATCCCGTCTATACCTTCATCACCGCTCTTGCCGATAGCCTGTCCGGCGTCTTCCAGCGTTCCGCCATACCCCATCTTCACCAGCAGTTCAACAACGAGGCGCTCAAAGAACTTAGGTGAACACAATTTCACCTGTTCCAATAACTCGGCTCCTAATCGATTTCGTATTGTCTGAAACGAATCTTCAAGAGATTCTTCGGGTGTGCTGTCGGACGATGATGAAAATTCTAAATCAGGTGCCGCAGTACTAACCTTCTTCCGAGACTTTCTGGCAATGAACTCAACAAATTCCGGAAACTGCTTTAGAACTTGGTCGTTGAGAACGTCCGGCTTAGTCGCGAGAAACTTGCGGCCACGCTCCGAGATTTGAAAGTGCCCTCTTCTGGTTGAGTGTAACAGACCAGCCTGGCCGAGGTAGGTTCGCGCCCAGCCTACGCGGTCATCGATTACAGGCTTACGACCGCTCACCAAGAGTTGAGTGCGCTGACCGTCGTCGAGTCCAAATTCATCAGCGACGGCCTGCGTAGCTTCACGAAGTGAATGCTCATTGCCATCGGCCGCAAAAGCCAGAAGCGGCAACATGCAAGACTGGTAAGTTGGCAACTCCATATTACTTCAAAAACTTCGTATCAAACGCCCGCGGCAACAGGTCCTTCATCTGGACGGTCTCGGCCTGGCCGTGGAGATTGGCAAAGATCACGGGAATGTCACCGCCAAATTCCCAGATGATCTGCCGGCAGACGCCGCAGGGCGGAGTCAGCTCCTCGGTGTCGGCGACGACCGCGATGCGGCGGATCTTTGTCTTGCCGAGCGAAATGGCTTTCCAGACCGCTACACGCTCGGCGCAAACGGTCAGCCCATAGCTCGCCGATTCCACGTTGCAGCCCACCACGATCGAGCCGTCTTCGGTCTCGAGGGCGGAGCCAACCTTGAACTTTGAGAACGGGGCGTATGCGTTCTCGCGTACCTTCGTTGCTTCTTCGATCAGTCTCTCGTGTGTGATTTCCATCAAGTTTCGTTACTCACTCGCCGTCTTTTGCTCTTGCATTAGCTTTTCACGCACAAGGCCGCACAGGAACTCGACGCTGACGCCGGTCTGTGCGCCTTCAGGAATAATAATGTCCGCATGACGTTTTGACGGCTCGACGAACTCGAAATGCATCGGCCGAATCGTTCGCATGTACTGGTCCATCGTGTGTTCGTAGGTCCGTCCTCGCTCGGCGTGATCGCGTTTTAGACGTCGGATCAGACGAACATCATCCGGCGTGTCGACAAAAACACGAACGTCCAGCAGGTCGAGCACGCGCGTTTCGGCGAAGATCAGAATTCCCTCAACGATCACAACCGATCTTGGCTGGATGATCTCGATATTGGTCGTTCGCGTATGGGTCTTAAAATCATATAGCGGCATCTCGGCGGGCAGGCCCTGCTTAAGCCGCAGAATGTGATTGACCATCATATTGCTGTCGATCGAGTCGGGATGGTCAAAATTCGCCTGGTGCCGCTCGTCAAGCGGCATGTCGGCAAGGTCGCGGTAATACGAGTCCTGTTCGACAAGCACCACATTCTCGGCGCCAACCGCCTCGACGATCGCTCGTGCGATGGTCGTCTTGCCCGAACCTGTTCCTCCACAGATGCCGATTATCATAAAGCCAATTCTAACAGGATGGGCAGGATGGGCAGGATCGATGAAAAGTCATGAAACTTCTTTCATCTTGTCTACCCTGTATGTCCTGCGTCAATTAATTCTTTTCACAACACGCGTTAACAACTCGCCGAAAACGTCTGCCGCGTCGGCCCCGGTCGTCATAACGTGCGAATGGTCGATCTCCTCATCTGTCATGCCGGCCGCGTAGTTAGTGATACACGAGATCCCAAGCACCTTAATGCCCATATGTCGCGCCGCGATCGCCTCAGGCACAGTCGACATCCCGACGGCGTCGGCACCAAGCAGGCGGTACATCCTAACTTCGGACGGCGTTTCGTATGTTGGGCCTGAAAGGCCGCAGTAGATACCTTTGCTGAGAAAATCGATGCCGTTACGCTCCGCGGAGATCGCGGCGGCCTCTTCGCCTGCAATTGTTTGCAGCCCGCGGTCATAGATCTCGGTCATGTCAGGAAATCTCGGCCCAAACCGCGAATCGTTCGGCCCGCGAAGCGGATTTACACCAAAACAGTTGATATGATCCGTGATAATCATCAGGCTACCCGGCGGCATGTCGGAATTCAGGCTGCCTGCGGCGTTCGTCAGGATCACGTTTTTGATGCCCATCACGCCAAAGGTGCGAACGGGCAGCATCACCTGCTCCATCTCGTAGCCTTCGTAATAATGAAAACGGCCCTGTTGGACGGCAACCGTCACACCGTTAATGTCACCGATAACAAGCTGCCCTGCGTGTCCTTCGACCGTCGAGCGGACAAATCCCGGGATATCGGCAAACGGGATCGTCACGCTCGCCTCGACCTTCTCCGCAAACGTCCCCAATCCACTGCCAAGCACTATCGCGGCGCGGATATCGCCCGCGTATCGGCCCTTAATGAACTCGGCCGCCTGAGCGGCCTTATCGTAGGTCATAAATGGAAACACAGATTAGCACAGATAGCCGCGGATGGCTTAATCCGGCAGGTTGCTCATTGGTCTAGTTTTCCTTGCGGTAAGGAATGCCCAACGCCTTTGGTGCACGCGAGAGGCCGATAAAGCCTGCGAGAACGATTATCGTCAGGACGTAGGGAATTATCTGGATAAATTGGACAGGGATATCCTCGCCCGACGGCATCTTGATCGCGCCCTGGATCTGGATGGTCAGTGCCTCGGTAAAGCCAAAGAAAACGCACGCCACCAGCACCGGCACAGGCCGCCATTTTGCAAGGATCAACGCGGCGAGTGCGATAAATCCGCGGCCCGCCGTCATGCCACGAGTAAACAGGGACGACTGCCCTATCGAGAGATAGGCACCACCGGCCGCGGCGAGCATTCCGGAGATAACAACGCAAACGTAACGGAGCGTGATGACCTTGACGCCGGCGGCATCGGCGGCTGATGGATTCTCGCCCGTCGCCCGCAGCCTGAGGCCGAATGGTGTCTTATAGAGGACATACCAGCACACGGGTATCAGTACCAGTGCGATCACTGACGCGATCGACGTTCTGAAAGCTTCGGGCAGCATCACCTCTTTGGCGATCTGCGGCGTCGAACCGGTCGAATCATAGAGGGCACCCGATATGAGAGCCGGCAGGCCAAGCATGAGAATGTTCACACCAAAGCCGGCGACGACCTGATCGGCCTCGAATTTGATCGTTGCGATCGCGTAAAGCAGAGCTGTCAGGGCCCCGGCGACAATAGCCGCGGCAAGGCCGATGAACGGCACAATCGTGTGGGGCACCCCGGGGCCGGGCTGGCTCAGCTCGTAGGTTACGACAGCACCGGTGAATGCTCCGGCTAGCATCAACCCTTCGAGGGCGATATTTATGACGCCCGAACGCTCCGAAAAGAGGCCGCCGAGCGCTGCGAAGATGAGCGGCGTTGCCAGCCTGAGGCTCGAAAAGATCAGTGCTATCGTAAATATCTCGCTCATTCTATTTACGCGAAAAACGCTGTAGGCTTGCTACCAGCAGGATAACCACCGCCTGAAGTACCTCGACCAGGTCCTTTGAAACGTACTCGGTAAAAGCATCGACAAATATCCCGCCCCGACGAAGCACGGCAAAGAACAATGCCGCAAAGAACACTCCCAGCGGATGATTGCGCCCAAGCAGCGCCACGGCGATGCCCAAAAATCCGACCTCGCCCGAGAAATCGTGATAATAGCGATAGCGGTCGCCCATCACCTCGCCGATCGCGACCATTCCGGCCAGTGCACCCGATATCGTCATTGCGAGAACGATCTGTTTCTTAGGGCTGATACCGCCGTACTCGGCGGCTGATGGGTTCTCGCCCACAGCACGCAGTTCGTAGCCCCATTTGGTCTTCCACATGAATATCCAAACGAGCACACACATCAGCACCGAGATAAGGAATGCGATGCTCAACGGAACAAAATCCGGCATTCCCGGAACGTATTGGCTGATTCGCGGGATGTGAGCCGCCTCACCGATGGGCACGGACTGCATTATCGGGTCGCCCGGCTGCTTGTAGTAATACTGCGTAAAGTAGCTCACCAGCGCGATGCCAATGAAATTGAGCATGATCGTATTGATCACCTCGTGCGAGCCAAACTTTGCTTTTAGAATTCCGGGAATCGCTCCCCAAATACCGCCGACGATCATTGCCGTAGCGATACACAATGGGACCAGCAGTATCGCCGGCAGCGACGCCCACGAGTAATCGACATCCTGCCCAAAGGTATTGACGACGGTGCCGCCGAGCTTGATTCCTACCCAGGCGGTCGCGAAAGCCGCGACCGTCAGCTGCCCTTCGGCGCCGATGTTCAATAGGCCACAGCGAAACGCGACCATGACCGCTAAGCCTGTAAAGATCAGCGGCGTTGCGTAGAAGAGCAGGTAGCCGATGTCTTTCGTCGAGCCAAACGAGCTGCCGACTAGCAGGCGAAATGTCTCGATTGGATTGTCGCCGATGAGTAGGACAATAAGGCCGCCCACAATGAATGCGGCGACAACGGCGACAATCGGCCACAGGACTTCGCGAAAGACGTTCATCGAGATCTGGAAAAGGTGCCCAATAAATATACCCGACAAACCGCAAACTGTCACCCGTTCATTCACAAAAAAAGCAGAAAACAGTGACTTGACAATCTTACACTCATATTTTATTATTTCCATAGACTAAGTAGTTAGTCTATATCCTGTAATTATTGGAGGAAACAATTATGTTTTTAGCAAAATATGACCCTTTTAGAGAGATGCGGAGCCTCCAGGATGAGGTAAACAGGCTTTTCTCTGCAAGTTATCCGGGCACAAGCGGCCGCGAGGACGTTATGAATGCCTGGAATCCACGCGTTGACGTCTTTGAGAATAACGACAGTCTCGTGATCGAGGCGGAGTTACCCGGCATGACCAAGGACGATTTCGAATTGTCGTTTGAGAACAACATGCTCACATTAAAGGGTGAGCGGCGATTCGAGAAAAAGGATGAGGGTGACAATTATCACCGCATCGAGCGCGGATACGGATCGTTTGCCAGATCATTCACGCTGCCGCCGACGGTGACGGCGGAAGGAGCTAAGGCTGATTTCGAGAACGGCGTTCTCCATGTAACGCTGCCGAAGCGTGAGGAGACCAAGGCTCGCAAGATCGAGATCTCGGGAGCTAACCCCGAGGCTAAGACGATCGAGGCCAAGACGGCCGAAGCGTAATATAGCGTAATATATTGAACCGCCGAGACGCGGAGACGCCGGGAATGAAGGTATTCTTAATATTCTCTGCGTCTCCGCATCTCTGCGGTTAGAATAACGTTATGAGATTCGATAGATTCACCATCCGCGGCCAAGAGGCCGTGCAGGAGGCCATCGGCGTCGCCGAGCGGAACGAGAATCAGCAGGTTGAGCCCGAGCACGTTCTCGCGGCGATGATGGCCCAGGCCGAAGGCGTCGTTAAGCCCATTCTCGGTAAGATCGGCGCAAATTCGCAGGCCATTTTGACCGAGGTCGAGGCAGCCATTGCGAAGTTTCCAAAGGTCTCGGGCGGCCAGCAGTATTTTTCGTCGCGCACGAACACCATCTTTCAGGATGCCCAGAAAGAGGCCGAAAAGATGGAGGACGAATACCTTTCGACCGAGCATCTGCTGCTTGCCATCGCGTCAGAGAAAACGGGAGATGCAGGACGCATTCTTCGCTCAAATGGCGTGTCGAGTGAGGACCTCGAAAAGGTCGTGACCGAAATGCGCGGCGGATCGCGTATCACCGACCAGAACGCCGAAGAGAATTTCCAGGCCTTGGAAAAATACGCTCAGGACCTGACCGAGCGCGCTCGAAAAGGCAAGCTCGACCCTGTGATCGGCCGTGACGACGAGATACGACGGACCATTCAAATTCTCTCGCGTCGCACGAAGAATAACCCTGTCCTGATCGGCGAGCCGGGCGTTGGCAAGACCGCCATCGTCGAGGGCCTTGCTCAGCGTATCGTCTCGGGCGATGTGCCGGAAACGTTAAAGAACAAACGCCTTGTCTCACTTGACCTTGGTGCAATGCTCGCCGGTGCAAAGTATCGCGGCGAGTTTGAGGACAGGCTCAAGGCCGTTCTCAAAGAGATCGAGAAGGCCGAAGGGCAGATCATTCTCTTCATCGACGAACTGCACACGCTTGTCGGTGCCGGCGCCAGTGAAGGAGCGATCGACGCGTCGAATATGCTCAAGCCGGCTCTTGCACGTGGAACTTTACGCGCGGTCGGTGCGACGACGCTGGCCGAGTATCAAAAATATATCGAGAAAGACAAGGCCCTTGAGAGGCGTTTCCAGCAGGTCTACATCGGAGAACCGACGGTCGAAGATACGATCGCGATTCTGCGCGGACTGAAAGAAAGATACGAGGTGCATCACGGCGTTCGCATCAAGGATGCCGCGATCGTGGCCGCTGCCACGCTTTCCAATCGCTACATTACCGACCGTTTCCTGCCGGACAAGGCTATCGACCTGATCGATGAGGCCGCGTCGCGGATCCGTATCGAGATCGACAGTTTGCCACAGGAGATCGACGTGCTTGAGCGCGAGATATTGCAGCTTGAGATCGAGAAACAGGCATTGGGCCGCGAGACGGACAAGAAGTCGAAGGAACGTCTGGACGATATTGAGAAACGCATTGCCGACCTTAACGAACAGTCCTCCGCGATGAAGGCCAAATGGCAGTCCGAGAAGGAAGAGATCGAGAAGATGCGCACGGCCAAGGAGCAGCTTGAGGAAGCTAAGCTTGAGCTTGAGCGTGCTCGTCAGGCGGGCGACCTGACGAAGGCGGCCGAGATACAGTACGGCCGGATCCCCGAGATCGAAAAGCTGCTCGAATCCGAGCAGAAACGCCTCGAAGAGCTGCAAAAGGACGGCGTTTTCCTCAAGGAAGAGGTTGACGAAGAAGACGTTGCCGAGATCGTCGCCAAATGGACGGGCGTCCCCGTCTCAAAGATGCTCGAAGGCGAGATGCAAAAGCTCATCCAGATGGAAACGAATCTGGGCAAACGCGTCATCGGCCAGAACGAGGCTTTGGAGGCCGTCGCGAACGCCGTTCGGCGTGCTCGCGCGGGATTGCAGGACCCGAATCGTCCTATCGGATCGTTCATATTTCTCGGCCCCACGGGCGTGGGCAAGACCGAAACGGCGCGTGCGTTGGCGGAATTCCTGTTCGATGACGAACGCGCGATGGTGCGGCTCGATATGTCCGAGTATATGGAGAAGCACGCCGTTGCCCGCATGATCGGTGCTCCGCCGGGGTATGTCGGTTATGAGGAAGGCGGCCAGTTGACCGAGGCCGTGCGTCGCCGGCCGTATTCGGTCGTGCTATTCGACGAGATCGAAAAGGCTCATCCTGATGTTTTCAACGTGCTGCTGCAGATCCTTGACGATGGCCGGCTGACCGACAGTAAAGGCCGCGTGGTGGATTTCAAGAACACGGTGCTGATAATGACCTCAAATCTCGGCTCGCGCGAGATACAGGCGGCGGCCGAGAATCCGCTCGCCGACCGCGACATACGTGCCGATGTGCTCGGCGTTTTGCGCGATCATTTCAAACCCGAATTCCTCAACCGCATCGATGACATCGTTGTCTTTAAGCAGCTCGGCAAGGACGAGATCGCGACGATCATCGACGTGCAGCTTGAGAAGCTCAGGGCGAATCTCGCCGAGCGAAACATCGCACTCGAACTCGACCAGACCGCTCGCGACCTGATCGTGCAGGAAGGCTACGATCCCGTTTACGGTGCCCGTCCGCTCAAGCGGGCGATCCAATCGCTGATCCAGAACCCGCTTGCGGTCAAGCTGCTCGGCGGTGAGATCGGCTCGGGCCAGACCGTAATGGTGTCGGCCGAGAATGGAGAGATGCGATTCACGGCCGCAGGCAAGACGGCCGCGACGAACTAGTTTTAGAAAAGACGGAGCAGGCCGTATCATTAAATTGTGTTTAAGAGAGCAATGAAGCAGGAAGAGGTACCGGCCGACGAGGCCAGCGGCAAAATACCGGTCAATGACAAACGGCGTTTTAGTGCCGACGGCGAATACGTCGCCGAGGAAGAGATCGCGGCTGAGTCAGTTAGGCCGGCGGCCGAATTGGTGCTTGAGGCGCAGCTAAAAGGCGAAACTGACCGCCGAGAGGCGGCCGAGGCGAAGCTCGTTGGCGTTCAGGCCCGGTTTGAGGAAGAGAAAACGCGGCTCGAACGCGAAACAGGTGAAATGCGCGAGCGCTTGAAAAAGACGCTTGAGGACAAGGCGAAACAGGGACAGTTCGATTTTCTGACGACTCTGCTGCCCGTCCTCGACAACCTAAACCGTGCGGTCGAGGCGAGCGAGACCGACCCTGACATCACGCACCTTCGCGAGGGTGTCGTCGGCACAGCGCGTTCGTTCGAACAGGCTCTAATGAGCGTCGGTGTGACCGCCGTCCCGTCTGTCGGTGAGGTCTTTGACCCCGAACTCCACGAGGCCGTCGACATGGCCGAGGCCGACGAGGACGGAAATATCCTCAAGGAATATACCCGCGGCTACAAATTCGGCGACCGCCTGCTGCGTCCCGCAAGAGTCCAGGTCGGACGAGCTTCTTAATGAAACTCATCGAGTGCGTTCCCAATTTTAGCGAGGGCCGTGATCTTGGGGTGATCGGGCAGATCACGGACGAGATCGAACGCGTGCCGGGCGTTCGGCTGCTTGACGTCGATCCGGGCGCGACGACGAACCGGACGGTCGTTACGTTTGTCGGCGAGCCGGACGATGTTGTCGAGGCGGCGTTTCAGGCGGTCAAGAAGGCGCAGGAGCTGATCGACATGCGACGGCATAAGGGCGATCATCCGCGTTTTGGCGCGACCGATGTTTGTCCGCTTGTACCGGTTTCGGGAATCACGATGGAAGAGACGGCGGAATACGCTCGTCGCTTAGGCAAACGCATCGGTGACGAGCTTGGCATACCTATATATCTTTACGAGAACGCCGCGAGCGAGGAGAAGCGGCGGAATCTGGCGAATTGCCGCGAGGGCGAGTACGAAGCGTTGAAGGAACGCGTCGCGAGCGAGGAGTGGAAACCTGACTTTGGCCCGATCGAGTTTACCGAGAGCGTCGCCCGCTCGGGCGCGACGGCGGTCGGGGCGAGAGATTTTTTGCTTGCGGTCAATTTCAATCTCAACACGACCTCGACGCGGCGGGCGAATGCGGTGGCGTTTGATGTTCGTGAGAAGGGCAGGCCAAAACGCGAGGGTGACCCGATCGTCGGCAAGATCGTGACCGACGACAAAGGCGAGCCTGTGGCAATTCCCGGCACGCTCAAGGGCACAAAGGCCATCGGCTGGTTTATCGGCGAATACGGCATCGCGCAGGTGTCGATGAATATCACTAACCTGTCAGAGACGCCGCTGCATATTGCGTTTGACGAGGTCGATGAAAAGGCGCGCGAGCGTGGATTGCGAGTCACGGGCCTCGAGATCGTTGGTCTGGTTCCAAAAAAGGCGATCCTCGACGCCGGGAAGCACTATCTGCGAAAACAACGCCGCTCGCTCGGCATTTCAGAGGCCGAGATCGTCAAGATCGCGGTCAAGTCGATGGGCCTGGACGACCTAAAGCCGTTCGTGCCCGAAGAGAAAATTATTGAATATATGCTCGAAGCCGAAGACAAGACAGACAGCCTCGTCGATATGACCTGCCGCGGTTTTGCCGAGGAGACCGCGTCCGAATCGCCCGCCCCGGGCGGCGGCTCGATCTCGGCCTATCTCGGCGCTCTCGGCGCGTCGCTCGCGACGATGGTCGCAAACCTGTCGTCGCACAAGGCCGGCTGGGACGACCGCTGGGAAGAGTTCTCCGACTGGGCCGTCAAAGGGCAGGCGATCAAGGACGACCTGCTCGCCCTCGTCGATGAGGACACGGCGGCATTCAACGGCGTGATGGCGGCGTTCGGATTGCCAAAGAATTCGGACGAAGAAAAGGCCGCCCGCACTGACGCGATCCAGGCCGCGACCAAATACGCCACCGAGGTCCCGTTCCGCACGATGGAACGCTCCATGGACGCGTTCGAGATAATTCGCGCGATGGCCGAGCATGGAAATCCCAACTCCGTCTCAGACGCCGGCGTCGGCGCACTGTGCGCTCGGTCGGCCGTGATGGGCGCCTTTCTTAACGTCAAGATCAACGCCGCCGGCTTGAAAGACCGCGATTACGCCGACAATATCGTCGCCCGCGGCGCCGAGATAGAACGACGTGCGGCCGAGGCCGAGGCAGAGATCATGAAGATCGTCAACGCCGCGATCGCTAAGTGATCGTCATACCCTAAACAGGGTATTGACACGAGGACGAATTCCGCAGAGAATGACCGAACACGGTCATTTTACGAGAGTTTTCTCCCTTTTAGATCCCACATAACTTCCGTTATCCGGTCTGGATGTTTTGAGGATGCACGTCACGCTGAGATCTGTATTTCTATTCATTATTCTTACGGCCGCCGCGACGGTTTCGTTCGCTCAGAACCAGTTCATAGTTGAGGTCGAGGATGAATCCGGCAAGCCTGTCAGAGGTGCGGCGGTAACTGTAAATTGCGGCGACGGCGTCGTTCGCAATGGCGTTACTGATGCAAAGGGCGAGGCGAGCGTGGCTTCATCGACAGCTGAGACGTGTTATTTGTCCGTCTCAGCTCGTGGTTTTGTGCCGATCGTCTCACCTCTGTCCCTGAAAGAATATCCGACCGGCATCGTGCTGAGTGTACAGAAGGCTGAGCCGGGCTCGGAACTTAAGATCGAGCTATACGACCAGAACAACAAGCCGGTCAGGGGCGCAAGCGTCAACATCAGTTGTGGCGACGGAGTTGCCCGACGCGGCGTCACGGACGTCAAAGGCATGTTCGAACCACCGATCCTTCCGTCGTCGCGCAGGTGTTTCTTAACCATAAGCGGGAACGATATTGCGGGACACGAGAGGGAATTGCCGTTCACGAGGAACGGCAACCTAAGCGTCGAGGTAACCCGCAAGCCGACGGCGATGAAACAGGCCGCCGCCCAAAAGGGCTCAGCATGCCCGCCGGAACGGACCTTAAAAGACGGCTCCTGCGGCACGGCGGCCCAGGCCAGGGCCGAGGCCCAGAGCGATTGCCAAAGGTCAGTCCGAGGCGGAATCGCGTTCGAGGACACCTCAGGCGGCTTTCGTTGCGGTTGCGTCGCGGGCAGTGCCATTGTGGACGAACAAGGTGATCGCCGTTGCGAAACCATTCGGAATATTCAGGTGATGGCTGCAGCCGCCTGCAAAAAGACAGACCCTGATCTCGTCGCTTCGCCTGTAGATTCTGAGGGTCAATACGAGTGCCGGTGTCCGGATGACAAGCAGTGGCGCGATGCAACTCGCAATGCCAAGGGCGGGTGCGTATCAATAGCGCATCTGGATGAGCGTGCAAATTACTGTGAGAGTCAGATCTCCGGAAGTGCCTGGACCGAGGACAGCACGGGAAAGTTGGGATGCTTCTGCCCGCCGGAAACAAAGCTGTCCCGGGCCGAGAAGAAGTGCGTGCCCGCCAACGTCCCGGGGCAAAGCTGTCCTCCTGGACGCACGCGGCCTAACGGCAGTTGCGCAACGGAGGAGGAATTCGAGGCAGAGTTTAACCGTTCCTGCGAGAGAACTGTCCGCGGCGGCATTGCCGTTCCGGATGAGGAGGGTGGATTCCGATGTGGTTGCCGGAACGGGTTCATCCTGCTCAGCGATTCAAAAAACGGCCAGCGATGCGAGTCGCGGCAGAACCTGGCGATCGAGGCGGCGAATGACTGTAAGCGGAGGGATCCCGAGCTTGTCCCGACCGATCTCGACATCCTGGGCCGCTATAACTGCGTGTGTCCCCCCGGGAAACAATGGGAAGAAGCCTCTGAGGACTCTCGCGGCAGGTGTGTTTCTGATCGGGCCCAGGCCTGTGACCGAACGATGGCCGGGAGTATAAGTGGAAAGAATTCAAGAGGCGAGGTTACGTGTGTCTGCCCGGAGGGTTACGTCGAGTCGCACGATAGAAAGCGGTGTGTATCTAAACCAGTCGAAACTAAGGACAGCAGGTTTGTGGGAACATGGAACGGTAATCGTATCAATAAGGGCGTTACAATTATTATCAACAAGGACTTTACTGGCGTGTTTATCGAGACAAGACCAGGATGGCCAACTTATCCGGATGGCGGCAAATTTACTTGGCGTGTATATCCAGGGAAACCCAATTGGATCATCCTTAGTGTTGGAGACGAAAATATGTTGGTCAATGGAGCCTTCGTCAAAGCCGGAACGATACTAAAACTCCTCGGCGGCTATCTCATCGACCAATGGAGCCAATCCTACTCTAAGTAACTTGCCCGGGCTTGACGTTTCTTGTGGCCTTTCAAGAACTCGGAGCGTGAGAGTGTCCTAAGTTTGATGTGGAGGATTGAAATACAAATGAACACGATGCTGAGAACTATCTTTTTCTTCCTGTTATTGAGTGTTGCCGTGACGACCGCAGCCGCCCAGGGGCAATTCACTGTTTGGGTGGAGGATCAGGAGGGCAAACCGATCAAACGTGCGAAAGTTACACTTGATTGCGGAGACGGGACTATTCACAAAGCTGGTACTAGCTCGAAAGGCGAAGCCATTTTTCCTCTTTCCGGAGTCGATACATGCACCGTTTCGATCACTGGACAGGGCCTGGTGTCACACTCAGCCGTGGTTGCGGTCAAGCAGTCCCCGGAGGGCATCGTGATTCCGGTGCGCCGTGGAAGCGGTGGGCAGAATACCTCCGTCTGCCCGCTCGGACAGATTCCTATAAACGGCGTGTGTGAGATCGCGGTCGGAACCCGCGTCGAGATTCCCCAGGGCGGGCAGGGCAAAAAGTCGGCAGGACAGAACTCTCCGCGACCATTCCATATTCTCAAAGTCGTCGACGACAAGAACGTCGCGGTCTCCCCGGCCGAGGTGTTTATTGCATGTGACGGCGACAATCACACTGGCTACGCCGACCGCCTAGGCCAGTTCTTCTTCGATGCCGGTGGCAGCTCAGGCTGTGAGATCAGCGTAAGTCACCCTGATTTTTACGGGTACAGCGGCCGTATCGATACGACAAAGGGCGTGACACACGTCGTGAGTCTTGAAAGGACCCTTGCAATGGGAATAACCGTCATAGTGGTTGACGAGACAAGTCAGAAGCCTGTTCCAGGTGTCGATGTAAGGATCGAGGGGTTTAACGACCGTTGGGTGAGAACATCGGACGCCTTGGGGTACGCAACGACGAACACTCTAATCACACCCGGAACCTACAGAGTGACGGCTGAGCATCAAGATTACTACGGGTCGAATTCGTCCTTCGAGGTGCCTCGGTCGGTCGGCAAGACCTTTGTAACGACCCTTGTCATCAAGCGCAAGGAACATATCAAGACGATCAGAGTGCATGTTCTCGAAAACGAGACGGACAAGCCGATCGCAGAGGCCGCAGTGCGCCTAGTTGGCGGACTTTTTTCAGGATACTCCGGCACAACCGGTTCTGACGGGGTTGCCAGCATAAATGTGAGCAGGGCCGGCCGATTCACCGTCGAGGTCACACGCGACTATTACTTTCCGGCGAAAACCGTCTTCTCGATCGCGCCAGGGGCTGAGGGCAACGATCTGGAGTTCTTCGTCTCGATGGACAAGAAACGGAGCGACGGCGGGATCTATCCTGTGAAGGTCAAGGTCATGGGTGAAAAGCGCGACGGGACAACTTCTCCGCTTAGCGGAGCGAGTGTTTCACCGGGCGACGGCGATGGCGTTGTTACCGGTTCGGATGGCTGGGCGACGGTTCGCTTTACGGGTTATTCAGGTGATAATTCATCGATAAAAGTATCCAAGATGGGCTTCGAGGATAAGACAGTTCCATTTTCGGTCCCACGGTTCTCAACGGCGCTGGCAGCGCCCGAGATAACGATAACTCTCAAGGAGAAGATCAGCGGCCTTGTCCTCCGCATCGAGGTGTCGGACCGCGACTCACGAGAGAAACTCAGAGGCGCCACGGTCAATCTGGACCGGTTCGGAACTGCTACCACCGATGAGAGCGGTATAGCCGAATTCAGTTTGTCGGAAGAACAACTGCAGGGCCTGTCTAGCGTGCGGTCCCAAGCCTCGATGAATGGCTACACGGAATTGTGGAGTACGATCGACAATCTACTGCCGAGCGCCGATCCGAAGTATTATTCAATCGCCTTGAGACGAAAGATCTCGGGCGGTTCTGTTAACCCGTACGGGCCGGGTGCGGTTTGGAAGCTTCGCGAAGGCTATCCGCGGATGGGTGATGATCTTGTAAGTCTAAATAGACAGAACCCCAACAATTCAGCCTCTCCCGGCATGTTCTCCTTCGAGCACCGTTCTGGGATCGTCAGTAAGTTCAGCTTTGATACGCCCCCGAGCGAATTGCCTTGGGGGAGCACGGTTCGTCTGAGCCTGACAGGCACGTCGCTTACCCCCGCAGATGCTTTGGAGGCATCAATGGCGCGCATATATGTTGAGGAATCTACGACCACCAGAAGCTCAAATGAAGGGAAACTCACTTCGGGCAAGTATCACAACTCGACATTCGCTGTCTTTCCTTTCTTGCGGCTGCAGAAGCTTGATGGGACTTGGACGACATCCGATACGATAACCTTCGAATTCAAGCCAAGAGAAGGCCGCACCTTTGCTATCAACATTTGCGTTGCTTGGAGCCGCACCTCGTGTTTTATGTACAGTTATGAACCGTCCTCTCAATAACGCGGAACCGAATGACACCTTGGGCCGAAAGTGGCTTTTCACGCGCTTTGGCGCGATGGTATTATGGAATTTAGCTAGATCGCGTGACGATCTGACGCCTGAGTTTTATGGCAGACATAGACGCATATAAGGACAAGTTCAGCGAGAGCGGGCAGCGCGTTTTAGAGACCGCTCTGAGCGAATCCAGAAAACGCGAACAGAACTATGTCTCCATCGAGCACATCCTGCATGCGATAGCTTTTGAAGAGGACGACCTCTTTTCGTCCACAATGCGCGACCTGTCGGTCGATCCGCGTTCGGTCAAGATGCTGATCGAAAAGCGGATGGAAGACGGGCGTCAGCATTCAGGCAAAGGTTTTCGCATTGCTCCCGAAACCACTGAACTGTTCAAACGCGCGATGGACCGCGCACGTTCGCAGGGGCGTCGTGTGATCGACTCGGGCGATATTTTTTACGTTCTTTCGAACGATGAGCGGAGCGTGCTCAACGACGTTCTGCAAAACCTTGGCGTCCCGTCCGAAGAGGTCGCGCAGATCGCACGTACGCGGATCAAAAAACGCGAGAAGGAAGAGGAACGCGTCAGGCAGAAGTACGAATTGCCGTCGTTTCTGCGGCATTTTGGCGTCTCGCTGAACAAGCTCGCACGTCAGGACAAGATTCCGCCGACCATCGGCCGCGAGAAGGAGATCTATCAGATGATCGAGATCCTCTCGCACCGCGAGCGGTCGAATTCACCGATGCTCGTCGGCGAGCCTGGTGTCGGCAAGACCGCCGTCGTCGAGGGGCTTGCACGGCTGATCGAGTTGGAGCCTGAAAAGGTTCCCGCCCGCCTCAGAAACACGCATATCGTCCAGCTTCAGATGGGCGGAATTGTCGCAGGCACGATGCTCCGGGGAATGTTTGAGGAACGCATCAAAGGCATCATCGACGAGGTCAAAGAGAAAGACCACATCGTCCTCTTCATCGACGAAGCGCACTCTATCATCGGCGCCGGTGCAGCGATGGGCACCACGTCAGATGCGGCAAATATGTTCAAATCGTCGCTGGCCCGCGGCGAGTTGCGCATCATCGGTGCGACGACGATGACCGAGTACAAGGAATACATCAGCGAGGACGAAGCGCTCGCCCGCCGCTTCCGCTTGGTCAAGGTTGCAGAACCGACAATCGACGAAACCCGCGAGATCCTGATGGGCCTCAAGCCGCGGCTTGAGAAGAATTATTCGGTCAGCATCTCTGACGAGGCGATCGACACAGCTCTTGAGATGTCGCCAAAATACATTCGCAACCTGCACCTACCTGACAAGGCCATCGGCTGGCTCGACACCGCCAGCGTCAAGGTCGAGATCAACGAGCCCGAGGCTATGGTCGTCCGGCCCGAGCACATCATTGATGTCATCAGCCAGGAATCACGTATCCCGAAGGACATGATCTATCGCGACACCAGCGACAGGTTTTCGGCGATGGAGGCTGACCTCGGCAAACGCGTAATCGGCCAGAAAGAAGCTGTCACGGCCGTGGCCGAGCGGCTGCGCCTCAACAAAGGCCCGCTCAAGGAGAACCACTACGCGCCCGACGGCGTGCTGCTGTTCCTCGGCCCGACCGGCGTCGGCAAGACCGAACTCGCCAAGGCCGTGGCCGAATTCATGTTTGGTGACGAGTCGAAGATGATCCGCATCGACATGAGCGAATACGGTGACGGCACGATCGGAATCGAAAAGCTCATCGGTATGCCCCGCGGCATCGTAGGCAGCGAACGCGGCGGTATCCTGACAGAACAACTCCGCGACAATCCATACACCGTTCTGCTGCTCGACGAGGTCGAAAAGGCGTCGCCGTATCTGATGAACATCTTCCTCCAGGCCTTCGACGAAGGCTGGATCACGGACGGACGCGGCAAGAAGGTTTACCTCTCGGACGCGATCGTCATTATGACCTCAAACCTCGGCAGCGAATCATTCAAACGCTACGAAAAACCGCTCGGTTTTGGCACAAAGACCCTCGGTGAGGTCAAGCAGATCAAGAACGAGGTGATGAAGGCCGCCGAGACGCGGTTTACGCCCGAATTTCGCAACCGCATCGACGAGATCATCGTCTTTTCGCCGCTCACGATGGACGAGGTCCGCGACATCGCAAAGATCTACCTGACCAAACTCCAACGCAACATGGAACGTCAGGGCAAGCTCGTCGAGATCACCGAATCGGCCCTCGACCTGCTCACCGAGAAAGGCTATTCGCCCGCCTACGGTGCCCGCTTCCTAAAACGCCATATCGACCAAAAGGTAAAGCTGCCCATTACCAACGAATGGAAGGCCGCGATGAAGTTCACCGTCGATACCGCAGACGGCGAACTGACGGTCACGCCGGGCGACGCATTTAGTCTCAACTGAGTGTTTACGTCGCATTCGGAAGGTTCGCCAAGTGTTGTGAAACGCCAGTCTCGGCCCATATCGTCTTTTCCTCGAGGCAGCAGCTTAGGAACTGCCAGTTGCGATCGAGGTCGGGATTCTGCTTTGGCGGATGGTGTATATGGTAAGCGATCGCGTTAAATTTCAATCGTTTGCCGGACAGGCCTTGGTGATGAAACCGTGCCGCCAGGTCTGTATCCTCAAGGCCCCACCCGTTGAACTCCTCGTTATATCCGTTGATGCTCAAGAAGTCTTCCTTCCAAAACGACACATTGCAGCCCAGAACATTCCATTTCAGGAAAGCCTTGGGCCGGCCGACGATGTCGGACAAGAGATTGCTGTGCAACGCCCGGAGCGTTCTCGCAATGCCTGAGGAGAAAAGCGAGAAGTCCGTCTGTCTCTTCGAAAAGAGGACAGGTAGAAACTTCTCTAGAATACGGACTCTAGTGCCGTAGAGATATACGCCGTGTCGAGCCGAGCGCAGGTGGTCCCTGACAAAACTACGATGAAGAATAATGTCACCATCGATCTGAATGATATAGGGCCCGCTTGCCCGGGCGATAGCTTTATTCCGAATCGTCGCTGCGCGGAACCCATTATCTTCGTGCCATATGTGTTGCAGCGGTATCGGCGACCGTTTAGCGAAGGCCTTAACGACTGCCTCAGTCTCGGGTGTCGATCCGTCGTCTGCTACGATAACCTCATCAGGCAGCGTTCGTTGTCGAAAAACGCTTTCGAGGACCAACTCCAACGCTTGAGGCCAGTTATAGGTGCTTATAATGAGTGAGCATTTCATCTCTGTCGCAAGAGATTATTACTCAAGATCAAAGCGCCCCGGAAGCTCTTTGCCTTGTCGAACCTGATCAAGGTAGGTACAGACTGAGGTTATTTCTTCTCGCACCAAACGGCTTTGGTGTTATATTCATCGAAGTCCGCAGTTATGAGCAAACATCCGATCAACGGGCCAGCAATATTTCTTTTCTTGGCAATGCTGACCGGAATGGCCGTTGCACAGCCGGTGACAACAGATGCAAAGCCGCCGCAGACTGAGAAGGCCGAGGCCATTATCGCCAAGGCCGTGGAATACCTCGGTGGTGACAAGTATTTACAGGTCAGGACGACGGTCGGCAAGGGGCAATTTACGCAGATGCTCGACGGCAGGGCGTCGTCGTTTCAGAGATTCGTTGACATCATCGTGTTTCCCGACAAAGAGCGAACCGAGTTCAAGGGCGGCGGTGCGCACACCGTGCAGGTCAACACGGGCGAGACGGGCTGGATCTACGACGACGAGAACGAGGTAATAAAGGCGCAGACCGAGAAGCAGATCGCGGGCTTTAAGACCGGAATGCGCGTGAGCCTCGACAACGTGTTACGCGGCTATTGGCGAGGGGCAGCAGAACTCAGCTACGTGGGCCGCCGGGCCGCCAGCTTGGGCAAACGCAACGACGTGATCAAGCTGACCTACAAGGACGGCTTCACCGTCGAGTTCGAATTCTCAGCCGACGACGCCACCCCGCAAAAAGCCCTCTACAAACGTAAATCCGCCGAGGGCGACGACATCCCCGAAGAAGATCGCTACGCACAATTCATCGAGTCCGCGGGCTTGCGCCACCCCAACATCATCGACCACTTCATCGACGGAGTGCATACTTCCCGCATCAACTACGAAACGATCGAATACAACCGCCAAATCCGGGACAGTGCGTTTGCAAAACCGACAACACCGAAAGAGGCGAAGAAGGGTGTTAAGTATTGAAAACATCCACGGCTGATCCAACCCATACCTCTTGAACACGACCTTCTTTGCCATATCCAAGACTGTAAGCTGCGTTGCGCTCCCAACCTAGCACAGAATACAAAAAAGAGACTGCCTTTTCAGGCAGTCTCTTTCGAGTTTCATCATCCTGTCGGATTAGAAGTAAAGTCTTGCACCAAACCGGGTCTCACGAGGAGCCTGGAATGAATTCGCAAGGTTAAAGGTGTTGAAAACACGAGCGGCCTTGTTGCCATCCAGACGGGCCAGGACGTAATCCCGGATACCGCCGTTGAAGATCTGCAGGATGGTCGCAACTTCGTCAGTACAGGCAGCGCAGCCGGCAGCGGCGAGCGAGCCCGCGCTGAGATTTGCGAGACCGTACTGAGTGTTACGCGTCAGTTCGTTGTCCTCATCAAACAGATTTCGGATGTTAACAAACGGCTCAAGCGTAAAGCGTCCATCCCTGCCAAAACGATACTTGTGGCTGACCAACAGGTCAGTTTCAGTAAACGTTGCCGTGCGACCGAGGTCGCCGCGGTGGTTGAGGATAGCCGACGTCACGCTGTAGAGCGAGTATGTGGTCGTCAGAGGCGTACCCGACTGTGCCGTCGTGAAGAAAGCAACGTCGGTCGAGTTCGTTCTGCTGCCGCCCCAGTCAAAGTTGTATCCGGCATAGGCCTTGAATACATGCGGACGATCCGTCGCGAGACGTCCATTGTCCGGTGCACCGTCAGCGGTCCAGCCGAGGAACGGAAGGTCAAAGAACCGGTTCACGTTCGGGCTGGTGCGTCCTGCTTCGTCAGAGCTGGCCAAACCTGAATAGTTACCAAAGAGGCGGCTATAGGTGTAGCTGGCATTGAAGAAGTAGTTCTTGGACAACCGCTTGTCGATGCGGACCTCGAACGCGTCATACTTGCGTTCCGCTTCCGCACAAGGATAGCCGTACGACTTCTGGGTCGCACAAGCGAGGCCGAAACCCGGGTTGCCGATAACATAAGCTTCGCTGCCCTCGGGGGTCGGGATGCCGATGTCTTCGATGGCCTTGTCAACCTGCTTGTGGGTGTAGCGAGCGCTGAAGAGCATATAGGTGCTCAACTGCTGCTCGTAACCAACGGTGTATTCGCTCTGGCGAGCGGCCTTCATGTCAGGATCGACGGCACCACCAACAGTGATACCGGCACCTGAGTTCGACGGGATGCGGAAGTCAAACTGGCAGATCGAGTAACCATTGCCAAGGGTCGGCCACGGGTTATTCGGATTTGCCGGCTCCGGACAGTTACCGCCAAAGATGTCGGGAACCGTGCCGAGGATGTTCGACTTGGTATAGCTCGTGTAGAGGCTGCCGCGAGCCGGAAGAAGTTCGAAGTAGTCACGACGGTAGAAATCGCCGCCAAACGAACCGCGGGGCAGTTCATACTTGAAGCGATCATAGAACCAGCCGTAGCTGCCGAAGATCTTCGACTTGCCATTGCCAAGCACGTCAAACGCAGCACCAAAACGCGGTGCGACCTTGTCGCCCCAGTTGAAGGTGATGCCGGGATTTGACGGGTTAAAGCTCGGGACATCTTCTTTCTCGATACGAACACCGAGGTTCAGGGTGAGGCGATTCATGATCTGCCACTGGTCCTGGACGAACAGCGCGTTGTTCGAGCTCGATGCCTTGCCGATCGTGCCGAAACGCTGATAGTAGCCGGAACCGATGTTGCCCGGTGTCGGCGGTGTTCCAAGGGTGTTGTCGATGCTCAGGCCGTAGTAGAGAACTACGACGCCGGTCGTCGGATAACCCTGTTCTGTATCGTTCGAGAGACGGTTGAACTGATAGCCAAACTTCAGATTGTGGCGTCCGCCTGCCTGCAGGCCAACCAGCGATCCATCAGCATCGAGCGTGGTGCGGGTCGAAACGTCAAACGGGACCTGGAAGTTGGTCGGGAAGTTGGTAAAGCCATTGCTGCAGCCTGCCGCTGCCGCGCCGCCCGGGATGTTGTTGACATTGCCCGAGGTGCTGCAGAGGTAGCGTGTCGAATTAGCAACGCCATACGAACCAAGCTTCTCATTGAGGAACATGCGGCCGACACGGAAGTTCACAACGAGCTTGTTGTTCGGCGTCCATGTAGCCTGTCCATTGAGCGAGTTGCCGTTTTGGCGGCCACCCTGATTGTTAAAGTAGGTGTCGTTAGGAACGAGTGAGCCGCCGATCGGGCCAACGCTCATGAAGTTCGAAAGGCCGTACATGTAACCAGGCAGCGATCCCTCATCAACAATGGGGTTCCAGAGCCAGGTGCCATAAACACGGAATTTCGAGCTCGGCTGAGCATCGAGACGGAAGAATGCTTCGTGCGTGACACGCTTGAAGTTGAACGTCTGGCTGCCGACGACTACGCGGTTTGCCGGATCGCTCGAGGGCAGGCGGCGGCCGAACAGGTCGGTCGCACCGTTGCTGTTCGCATAGAACGGAACGGTCTGTCTGCGCTCCGTGATCTGCGGGGCGTAGGTGGCTGAGAACCAGAGTTTGTCCTTGGCGATCGGGCCGCTGATGCGTCCAACCGGGAAGTAAGGCGTTCCGCCATTCTTCACGATCGGGAAGTACTCATAGCCATTGCGCGTGTTGCTCGTCGGGAAGTTGACATTCTCATTCGAGAAGCGAAGCAGGCCCGGGCGAGCATCACCCTGGAACTTCGACGGCTCAAACGAGATACCGAAATTTCCTTTCCAATTGTTGTTACCACCGGCCGAAACTGCCGTGATAACGCCGCCGGTCGCGCCGCCGTATTCAGCCTCAAATCCGGTCGATTTGACCTGGACCTCGGCAAGCAGCTCGAACGGAAGGTTGTTGTTGGCATTCAGCGAACCGGTGCGGAAGTTTGTAACTTCCTGGCCGTCGATGACGAACACGTTCTCAGAGCCCGACGCGCCGTCGATCTGAAAACCACCGGCGAGCGTCTCAGGACGTACGCTGGGGGCCGTCTTCAGAACGGTCGTGAAAGTCGTGCCCTTCGGCAGTGCGTCAAACACTTTCGCCGTGATGACGTTGCTGACCTTGGTCTCGCCCGGATCGATCGTTGCCTGATCGCCCGTGACATCGACCACGGCCGTGCCCGACCCGATGGTCAGGCCCATGTCAACGACCGAGGCACGCTCGGTATTGACGACGGTTGCCTTTGTCGACGACTTAAAGCCTTTCGCTTCTTCGGTCGAGACATCGTAGGTTCCCGGGGGAACCTCTGAAAATCGATAGAAACCCTGACTATCAGTTGTGACAGTCCTCTTCAGGCCGGTGGTCGAGCCCGTGCTGGTAGCGGTGACGCTAATGCCCGGGACAACAGCACCGTTCTGATCGGTGATGGTTCCTTCAATTGAACCCGTTGTCCTTTGGCCAAAAACAGCTGCTGAGAAAGCCAGCAACAGGGCCAGGGACAACGAAATAAACTTGAAGTTCTTGTTCATTGTTATCTCCTATTTAGAATATGGACAAAATCTAAAGCGTTTCCTTTCTGGATGTCGCCTGACATCAGGAAAAACGCACGTAGATGATTGGTATTAATGCAATTTGAAAGCCAAACCGCCCAAGCGCCAAAAAAAAGTGCTAAGTCTTGTAGTTAGTGGTACTTAGTGACGGCAATGATGCAGCGGATGTGAGTGAGAAAGGACTCATTTGTTCCAATTTCTTGCAGAATATTGGAGATTTTGGATTTGGCCTCAATCCTGGATCAGATGGCCCATCTTTTCCTTCTTCGTCTTCAGGTAATGCGCTGCCGGTTCGCTTGATTCGACGACGATGGGGACGCGTTCGAGGATGCGCATGCCGGCGGACTCGAGGGCGCGGAGTTTGTCGGGGTTGTTTGAGATCACCTTTACTTTACAGAGGCCGAGATCAAAGAGCACCTCGGCGCATTGGCGATAGTCGCGGGCGTCAACAGCAAAGCCGAGCTTTTCATTGGCCTCGACCGTGTCGGCCCCCTGGTCCTGCAGGGCGTAGGCACGGATCTTGTTTATGATGCCGATGCCGCGGCCTTCCTGCTGCTGGTAGACGATCGCACCACGGCCCTCGGCCTCGATCATTTCCATGGTGCGATGCAGTTGTGGGCCGCAGTCGCACTTGACCGACCCGAATACGTCACCGGTAAGACATTGCGAATGTATGCGCACGAGCGTCGGTGTCTCGCCATCGAGATCGCCCTTGTAGATCGCGACAAACTCCTCGTCACTCGTAAGCGACCGGTAGCCCGCGATACGAAACTCGCCGATCTCGGTCGGCAGATTGGCATCCGCCACGCGTTCGACGGTGATCGCCTTGCCCGCCCAAGGGCAATCAGGCTCCGCTTCTGCCACGTTCACTTTCTCCAGCATTACAGTGTTCAAGCAAACATTATACGCCGAACGAGCACAAAACTGAAGACATTCAGGTCGCCAGGCCGGGATCAAGCCCGGCCGTGTCGCTGAGCGCGTCTGAAGATATGTGCAGCTGCTCGTCAGAGTATTGGAGTTGATAGAGCCGCCAATAGATGCCTCGCAGACGCAGTAATTCGTTGTGTGTGCCCATCTCGCGCATCTCGCCATGGTGCATCACGATAATGCGGTCACAGCGTTGGATGGTCGATAGGCGATGTGCAACGACGAGCGACGTCCGATCGGTCATCACGCGCGTGACGGCCTGCTGGATCAGTTGTTCGGTTTCGGTGTCGATACTGCTCGTCGCCTCATCCAGGATCAATATCTTCGGGTCAAAGGCAAGCGCTCGGGCGAATGAGATCAGCTGCTTTTGCCCGACCGAAAGGCCCGCGCCGCGTTCGCCGACCGGCGAGTCATAGCCGAGCTCAAGCCGCGTGACGAACTCATCAGCGTGAACCTCACGTGCTGCCCAACGGACGCGATCTGACGTTATCTCCCCGCTGCCGAGGCGAATGTTCTCCTCGATCGTCCCGCTGAACAGAAATACGTCCTGGAGCACGACGGCAAAGCTCGAACGCAGATCGCTCAAGTCCCATTCGCGCACATCGACGCCGTCGATCAGGATGCTTCCCTTCTGGACATCGTAGAACCGCATGATGAGGTTTGTGATCGTCGTCTTGCCAGAGCCGGTGTGCCCGACCAGAGCCAGGCTCTCGCCCGGCTCAGCCGTGAAGGACACGCCCTTGAGCACCCAATCCTCATCCTTGTAAGCGAACCAGACATTGCGAAACTCGATCTTCCCGATGGCCTTGCCGGTCGCGACGGGCCCGGCCGGCGATGTGACCTCGACGTCGCGATCGAGCAGCACAAATATCCGATGCGATGCCACAATGGCTGCCTGTAGCACATTGAATTTGTCCGACAAGTCGCGTATCGGCTGGAAGAGCTGCAGCGAATACTGAATAAAACTCGCGAGGATACCGACCGTCAACGCCGCTCCGCCGGCCGAGAGGCCGCTCAGATGTTCATATCCAAAGGAAAATATCACGACCGCGATGCCGACCGCACCAATAAAATCGACCAGTGGATAAAAGACCGCGTAATAAAAGATCGTCTCAATATTGGCGTTTCGGTAATCGTCATTGATGTCGCGAAAACGCCCCTGTACCTTTTGCTCCGCATTGAACAACTGCACCGTCTGGGCTCCCGACAGATATTCCTGCAAAAAGGCATTGAGTCGAGCGTTGCGGGTCCGAACCCGGTCAAACCCGCGGCGGGCGTGCTTGCGAAACCAGTTTGTCGCTACAAAGAGAAGCGGCACGGTCACGAGAGACACGAGGGCGAGCTTCCAGTCGAGCCAGAACATAATGCCGACTATCGCGAATATCACGACCAGATCGCCGAGCACGTCGATCACGCCGGAGGTGAACAGTTCGTTCAACGCATCGACGTCTGAGGTCAGCCGTGTCATCGTCCGGCCGACGGGATACTTGTCAAAATACGCGACCTCCTGTCGCTGGAGCTTTGTAAAAAGCTCGGTCCTGAGGTCAAACATCACGCGCTGGCCGACATTATTGAGCAGCACCTCCTGCGCGTAAGAGAAGATGAATCGAAACAGAAAGACCCCAAAGAAGGCGAGCGCAAACAGCCACACGCCGTCAACACGCTTTGGGGCGATGTAATCGTCCACAGCCATCTTTGTAAAATACGGCTGGGTCGAGATCAGGACATTGGTCAAGAGCGTGAGGCCCAGTGCCGTTGCCGCCATCGGCCAATAGGGCCTTAGGTATCGCAGCAGACGCCGGGCAATACGGAGATCGTAGGTCTTACCGATCTCGTCTTCCTCATGATATTTACGGACTTCGTCTGACACACAGCAATTTTCGATTTTCGATTTCCGATTTGCAATTGCATACATGGAATAAGCTCAATTTGATAAATCGCAAATCGCAAATCTAAAATCGAAAATCTGATGAACCGTTTCCTCAACGAGCGTAAGGACAACTGGCAGCGGCTGGAGGAGTTGTTGGATATGCAGGCCGCCCTCGGGCTTCGGAGGCTGTCGCGGCTTGAGGTGCGCGAGTTTGGTGAATTGTACCGGCGGGCGGCGGCTGATCTGGCGATCGCGAGGGCGGAGACGCGGGACCCGAAGCTGATTAGCTATCTGAACAGCCTCGTGATCCGGGCACACGCGCGGATCTATCGGGCCGAGGGCGACGGTGCGGGGCTGATCGCTCGATTCTTTGCAGAGGAACTGCCGAGGACGTGGCGAAAGAATTGGCGTTATATGGCCGTGGCGTTTGGCCTGTATCTGGGCTTCGCTTTGTTTGGCTTTACCGCGACATGGATCGACACGGATTTCACGCATTTTGTAATGCTGTCAGGCGTGACGGATCAGATCGTGTCGAACGATCATTGGTGGCTGTGCCTCAACGAGGCAATCCAGATCGGGGCCACGCAGATACTCTCTAACAATATCCTGGTTACGATGCGTGTATTCGCGATGGGCGTTTTCCTCGGGATCGGTTCGTTTTATGATCTGGCGTTTGAGGGCGCACGGCTCGGCAGCGTTTTTGGAGCATGCTACAAGCTCAATCCGCCGTTCGGTAACGCACTGGCGAGTTTTGTCGTCGGCCACGCCGTGATAGAGCTTTCGTGCATATTCTTCTGCGGCGGTGCGGGAATGATGATCGGCTACGCGATCATCGACCCGGGCGACCTGACCCGCGCGCAGGCATTAAAGAAGAAGGGCGTCGAGGCCGCAAAGATCGTTATCGGCTGCGCGTTCTTTTTGGTGATCGCTGGAATCATCGAGGGTTTTATCTCGCCATCGGACCTGCCCGCATCGGTCAAGGTCGCGTTCGGCGTCGGCACCGGGCTGGCGATGTATTCGTATCTGCTATTCGCGGGAAGCAGGGCACAACCGCCTGCGTAAGCGGGCGGTAGTCGCGTTTGTAACGCGACGGCGGCAAGACTGCTCCTAACGCACACCGACGAACTCGCCCCCAGCTTACGCAGGGGGTTCTGCTTTGAATTCGAGCTTCCGCTTCGTCGCTTTGTCCTCGACAACGAGCCTCGACCTTCTCACCTTGAACTCGGTCGCCGACCTCAGCACCTCAAGATACTTGCCCTCAAATCCCGGCGTCGGGTCTTCGCAGGCCATCATCGTCTGGATCAGGTCGCTGACCCTAAACTTGCCATTCTCATAGGTGTAATCGCCTGCATACACGTTGCAGCCCGTGCTGCCGCCGACGCCGCCATTGCGGTTGACGCTGAACGTGATCGGCTGGCCCTCCGGCGGCCTGAAAAAGCCCGAGCCAAAGTCATATTTGACGAGCCGCCACTTCCCGGCCGGAAGCTCTCCGGCGAATGCCGTGTTCACGACACCCGCAGCGAGGACGATTGTCATTGCGATGATCTGTTTCATAAGTTCCACCTCGACGGCCAAAAGGCAGTCAACTTAGAACGGATGAAACGCGGGAACTTTGCAGGGCAACGCCGAATGCGTTCTTCGCAGCACGACGCATCGAGGCGGCGGAGCCTGAGGTTAGGAACTCGTCATGGCCGCCCGGCCGCAGCCGCCATCGACGGACGATGTTAACCATCTCTGCAGCAGGATCGACGAATTGCGTTTGCGGTGAGACAAATCGTCGCAGAACCCGCGTGATCGCGGGATAGTGGGTGCATGCGAGGAGAATGTGTGAGCAGTTGCCAAGCGGGGCGAGGATGCGTTTCGCCTCGTGATTTAGTTGCTCAGAACTCGTGTCACCGCCCTCGATCATGCCGGACAAGGGCTGGGCGATGCGTTGAACAACGTCGATGCCGCGGTGCGCGAATCCGCGTCGATAAACGCCCGACAGAATTGTCCGTCGGCCGCCGATGACGCCAAGGCTCTCAGGTTTGAGCTTTGCCGTGAACGCAATGGTAGGCTCAATCACGCCCTCGACCTTGAGGCCGGCTTTGTCGATATACGGCAATGCCGTGCTCGCAGCATTACAGCCGATCACGATGTGCGTCACGCGGCGCCACTTGAGATATCGAATCACTTCGTTGAGCCGCGCGATGAGTTCCTCCCTCGCCATCTTGCCGTAGGGCGTGACGCCGGTATCGGAGAAGTATGTGATCGGGACGTCGCAGAGGCGTTCCTTTATCAGCTTATAAATGCTAACGCCGCCGATGCCCCAGTCGATAATGCCTAACCGCATGGAAAGATTTTCCCACGAAATACATGAAACACACGAAGTGGTGCTCAACTCCTATTCGCTGCTTTCGTGTATTTCGTAGGCAATTCCTACGGATAGGTGAGCTTAGCCTCGACACCTGTCTCGACCGGGCCGCTGTCAAAGGCAACGATGCGCGAGTGCCATGCCATATTGAGGATCTCCATTTTTTGCCCGGCAAAGCGGCTTTCGAGGTACCACTTCATCTCGTGCTCGGATCGGATCGGATTGTATTCGAGCATCTTTTTCCAGTCGGGATGCGAGACGAGCTTCTTAAGAGCAGCGTCAAAACGCGCGTTCGCCTTCTGATTTTTCATAGTCCGCAGCTTGTCCGCGAGGAGCCGAGGATATTCGCTGACCGCAACGGGCACCGTGACCATATCGATTATCAAGAATTTTCCGCCCGGCCGCGTCACTCGTTTGATCTCGGCCAGCAGCGGGTCCCAATCGAGATAGCGGAACGACATCAGCGACGTGACGCAATCGAACGAGTTGTCGGGGAACGGCAGCACTGGACCGTCGATCTTTTCGAATCTCAGGTGGTCGTGCTCGGCGTTCTTAAGCCTCGCGCACTCGATAATCTTGCTCGATTCGTCAACGCCGGTTCCTGAAACGATGCGGTCGGCCAGCGCGTTTAGCAACGCGCCGTTGCCGCAGCCGATGTCGAGAACGTCGATGCTGCCTTCGGGTAGGTGACGGCCCAGCCAATTCCACTCGTCCTGCCGCACGCGAATGTCCTGAAACGCCGCGTCGTATAATTCCGCGACGTGGTCGTAAGACGTGTCGCCGTCCGGCGGACGCGGCTCGAAACGCTTCATCGCCTCGGCGGGCTCAAGGCCGAGACGCTTTTTGGCCGCACCGACAAGACCGTGCGATTTGCGGCCCTTGCAGCCGATCGTGTAAAGCGGCGCGGCCGTGCTGTCACCTGCCGAGACGAATTTCGTCTTGCATCGCGAGAACGTCGTGTACCAAAAAAATCCGTAGGCGGGCACGTTGAACGTCCTCGCAAAAAACGGAGCGAACCACCGTGCCGAACGGCAGCAATAAAAGTACGCCGCGCCGTCATCGGCAAACGGTATTTTCATCTGCTCCCACTCATACGGCGAGAACTGCTCGGGAAACGCGACGGTACCGAACATCGGCCCGTACATTCCCGAATGGCCGACAAAGATGAACTCCTTTATCGCAATGCCCGCCTCGCGGATCTCGGCTATAGCATGCAGAACGTCGCGTTTTGACTCGACGGCACGCGTGACAGCGGCGACGCCGGCTGGCCGCTTCTCCTCAGCCATCGTCTTGGCGACCACCGGGAACTGATGCCCACCGAGACGATATTTGGTCGTGTAAAGTATAAGTATAACCGGGCCTTGAGGCATATTAGGCCCTATGATACACAATTCGCGAATGCGACAAACCGTCCACTAGAACCGGTCGATCAATCTGTCGTATTCACTATGATGTCCGATCCAGAACCAAATGAGGTCGTTTCCATCTTCGACCGCAACTGCTCTATAGTGAATTCCTACTCGAGATGACCACATGCGACCAACTTTCTTGAAATGTAACGAAGGATGTAGTGGGTCGCGCTTCAGCAATTCGAAACTCTCGTCGGCGAGTTCTTTAATATTCTCCGGAAGTTCGTCGTAGAACTTCCAAAACTTGCTACTCGCGCGGTGTTTCACAGTTCCGTGCAGCGCCCTTCGCGCATATCACGAATCGCCTCGTCGGCGAGATCATCGAGGCGACCCGCATTTACGTCTTCCTCAAGCTGCTTGTCCCACGCGTCTGCATCAAAGTCCATGAACCAATCTCGAAAGGTCGTCAGATCGCTCCGTGAAAGACTTTTAACAGCGGTCTCGATGTCGATCACTGTGCTCATTCGATAATGATATCCCGGCAAAATCCCACGAGCAAGAGAAAAGCTGCGTCAGCATATTAGAGCAGTCCTCTTTCTTTCACGCGCAGATAGCTTTCGAGGAGACGGGGAGCGAGCGTTTTTGCCGTGACATCCAACGCGAGGCCGCCGATTGATTCTACGATGCGGAGGGCCGCGCTGCGTTGATGGATTATCTCTTCGGCGGCGGATTGGGTAAATACTTCGTTAAGGTCCGCAGGCTGTCGGCTCACTGCGGCGTTCAGGTCGCGGTCGCCGATGGTTGCGACCAGCGGCAGGTGACGCGGACGAAGCAGTTTTAGCGATGTGATCAATTCCTTTGAGCTTTCCTTATCGACGAGGTCGGTCAGGATCACGATGAATGAGCGTTTCTTGAGGTTCGACGCGATGTATTGAAAGCCGCGTGCGTAGGACGGCTCGACTATCTCGGGCTCGACGTCGAAGAGCGCTTCGAGCACGGCGTCGATGTGCTCGACGCCGCGTTTTGGCGGCAGAAAGCGGCGAACCCGTCGGCCAAAGACGAGCAGCCCGCAATTATCGCCGGCCCTCGCACACGCCGACATCAGCGCGAGCGATGCGTGGATCGCAGTGTCGAATTTTGTTTCGTCCTCGATGCGGCCCGTCATCAGACGGCCGGCGTCGATGGCGATCATCACGGTCTGGTCGCGTTCGATCTGGTATTGGCGCGTGGTGAGTTTATTTCGCCGGGCCGTCGCCGTCCACGAGATGTGCCGCAGCTCGTCGCCGCGGACGTAATCGCGCATAGATTCAAATTCACGGCCTTCGCCACGCCTGATCGAACGCCGCTGGATCGCCAGGAATGACCGTGCACCGAGGGCCTTTAATTCCATCTCGCGGGCACGCCGCATGTTGGGATAGACCTTGACCGTCTGCGGTTCGCCGAGCGTGGTCGGGCACCAGACGAGGCCGAGCCGTGACAGGAATCTGACCGCTGTCTGGCCGAATGTGTATGCTCCTCGCTTCTTCGGGGTCAGGTGATAATAATACTCCGCTGTGCCGTGTGCGAACACCGTAAATTCCGCCTCACGTTCCTCGGCGAGACGCATCCGTGACGGATATTCGTCCTTGATCCGAAGCCGCATGTCGGATGATGACTGGTTCTCGATCAGCAGGCTGACCTTCGACGGGTCACCGATCGCAAACCGCCGGTCAAACTCGCGCGTCAAGACCAAGTCGTCCTTTCTCTTACGGCTCAACAGAAAATCTACCAGTGCTACGGCGATCAGCAGCACGTCAAACGCCAACACACCGTACCGCAGTTCTGCTACGCCCCACGACAGCGAGAGCGGCACAAAACCGAGTGCGAACAGTATGTAGGATCGACGCGAGAATATTGGCAGCATTCGATATTTGAACAATGATACCGCCGCACGGGGCTAAAAACTATGCGTGCGGCGATGCAACCGAATAGGGCGTCTGTGGTTCAAAGTAGTGGCCTACTATGCGAAGTTCTATTTTGATGTTCCTAATGCTTGCCGCATTCCCATTTGCCGCTTGGTCACAGGCTGGTCCGGCCGCCGCTCCGGCCGTCGAAGAAGTCTATCTCGCCAAGGACGACGGCAACGGCAAGGCGGGCGAGCAGGTCAGTGAATTCGCGACAACCGATATTCCGATTCATTGCGTCGTGCTGCTCGACGCCACGGCAAAGGTCACGGTCAAGATGAATTTCGTCGCCGTCAATGTCTCGGGAGTCAAGGCAGAGACCAAGGTCGTGACCGCCAGCTACACGACCAAAGAGGGCCAAAACCGCGTCAATTTCACCGGCCGCCCCGATGGCCGCTGGACACCGGGCAAATACCGCGTCGATCTGTTTCTAAACGGCAAGGCCGCGACGAATATTGGGTTCGAGATCAAGCCTTCTCGCGTGAATGTAGGCAGCAGCTGTCGCCCACCCAGCAGCTATATGTTTGTAGCCACTACTCCCCACGCCGTTTATGCCTATGTTGATAGTACAACTACCGGACATATGATGTGCTACTTACAACAGAGCATCGACATGTTGACATTTATTCCCGGCGGGCGTATTTTACGAACAACATTCCCGGTTGTTTAGCCTGCCAAGACCAAACAACCTTCTTTTGGCGACGCTCCCGCGCTCCCGCGAGAGGAGGAGAGATGATATTTAAAACGATTACAAAAGGAGCAGCGGTATTGCTCGCGATTATTTGCGCTGTCTTCGTCTGTGGTGCACAGGACAAGCTCCGCCGGGTCGAACAGCCGGCCAAGTTCATTTATTCAAACACTCCGATTCAGGTTGGAATAAGAATCGATGGTCAGGAGATGCCAAACAGAGAAGCACAAGCAGGGCCTGATTGGCTTCGAAGGATCAGTTTAGATGTCACTAATATGTCCGGCAAGGACATCAATTCGCTGTTGATCAACTTGATGCTTAAGGAGCCTAAATACGGAGCTAAGGAGGCTACTCCTGAAACGGCGGGAATCGTGATCACGGTCGAACTCCGGCATTCAGCTATTAAGATATTGCCGGCCGGAGACCGGATTACGCTTAAACCCCCAACGACCATGGTTGACTATTGGACGAAATACGCTCGCGAACAAGGCATAGAAGATATCGAGAAAGTGATCCTCGATATAAGACAAGTTGGCTTCACCGACGACACCGGATGGTCCATGGGCCGGCGAACCCGCAAAGACCCGGAATCGGGCCGATCTGTATTCGTCATCGAGGATAACGGACCACCCGTCCTTTCGTTACCGACCAGCAGTCTCACTCCAAACCGTCCGCGATTCTTTTTTTTTGGACATAGGATTGAACTTCAACCAGCCGGAAACTGACCCGGGAGGTTGTGTGTGGCGTTCCGGCCCCACGGGGGATCGGATCGCATGCGCAAGCCTCTCAAATGATGGATGTTATTTCCCAGGCATATGTGACAGACCACCGGACGATTCAATCGCGACCAACACTCCTCCTGGGGGAATAGACCTAGACTACGGCACGGAGGGGGCCGTGGCCTTTAGGTGCGAACAAACGGCGAACCCTGGGTTCCCTTGTGAAGACTGCGAAATCAGATTTTACAGGAAGTTCTATCTTGGGTGTCCAACCCTTTGTGCAAATGCCGTACGCATGCCGCTGTCGAACCAGTGTCCCGCGAATACGACAGCAAGTATTCAGAATCCGGGTTGGTGCTGTCCCCTTCCGTCGCCGTCGCCGACGCCGCCCCCGGGCAACGGATGCAATACGTGTAGCGGGACGTTCGCGGAGATGTGCGAGTTCGACAACGCAGATCGTCCGGGGCAGCCGCCCGGGGGTTGCTGCAACCCGGTTGAGAGGGATTTTTGCATTCTGGGTGGCGGGATTTGGAATGCGAATACGTGCGTCTGCAGCTCGCCGATCGTCGTTGATGTAATGGGCAACGGCTATGATCTGACGGGCGCGGAGGACGGCGTTTCGTTCGATCTCGGTGCGACCGGAACGCCGACACAGATCGCGTGGACTTCGGCCGGTTCGGACGATGCGTTGCTCGTCCTGGATAGGAATGGAAATGGAACGATAGACCGCGGAATGGAATTGTTTGGCGACCGCACGCCTCAGCCTTTTCTCGCGGAGGGCGAGATCAAGAATGGTTTTCGTGCTTTGGCGGTATTCGACCGCTTGGATCGCGGCGGGAACGCCGACGGCTTTATCACGAATGCGGATTCCGTCTTTGCCGATCTGCGATTATGGCAGGATTCCAATCACAACGGCTATTCTGAACTCGAAGAACTGCACGCACTGCCGGAACTGGGTCTGGTTAAGATCGACCTTGATTATCGCGAGAGCCGACGGCGTGATGAGCACGGCAACTGGTTTAGGTTCCGGTCAAAAGTTCGTGATGTCCGCGGCCGCCAACTCGGCCGTTGGGCTTGGGACGTCTGGCTGGTCACCCAATAGTAAAGTAAAGACCAAAATGAATGAGGCTGCCCTTTTTCGGACAGCCTCATTCGTTCTTCTAGAAAACCGTTGCTTACCAGCGGTTGCCCTGGAAGCCGCCGTAGCCGCCGCCGCCACCGGCACCGCGTCCGCGGTCTTCGCGGGGCTTGGCCTGGTTGACCTTGATCTCGCGGCCCATGAATTCGGTGCCGTTGAGCTCGCCGATGGCCTTTTCGCCATCTTCATTATTCGCCATTTCGACAAAGCCGAAACCGCGTGAGCGGCCCGTCTCACGATCTTCGACGACCGTAGCCGACTCGACCGCGCCGATACCGGCAAAAAGCTCTTCCAGCTCATGGCTGCCCGTCTGGAATGAGAGGTTTCCTACGTAAAGTTTCATTGACATACAAATATCCTAACTGTCCCCTCCTGAGGGATTGCAAAGAAGACTCTTGAGCAGATCTTTTGATTTCGGGGAAACGGTCGCCCCTGAATGATCACGCCTCGGAAGCTTCAAAAACCAAAAAACAAACCAACCCTCATGCCTTCCAAAACGCCGTCGAACCTAAATACTACGATCGGGGCGCATCACCGTTGATGCGCGAGAGCAGGACTAACAGTGATAATGATGCACGTAACGTGCGCGGCTTGCAAGCATAAAATGCCCTTTTTACGAGATAAGCTTTACGATGTCGTCAATCTTTTCTCTCGCGGCCGCCTCGCCGAGGGCGATGAACTCGTTACGCTTGCCGATCTGGTCAGGGCGAAGGTGAGCGATCGCGGGTTCGATCACGATGTCGGCGGCTTGCTGCTCAGCGGTCGCGACGACCTTTAGCAGGGCGAGAGCGCCCTGGATCAGGACGCCGAAACCGGTCTTTGAGCTTGTCCTAAAACTTGCCCCGCACGAGATCAGGTCGATAGCGATAACCACGTCTGCGCCCATCGCGCGAACCGTCTCGACGGGCAGTGGTGAGACAACACCGCCATCGATAAGCATTCGCCCGCGCTCATCGTGCACGGGCGAAAAGATGCCCGGCACGGCACAGCTTGCCCGGATCGCAGTGATGAGGTCGCCATTCTCGTTAAGTAAGACCGGCGTGTTTGTACCGAGATCAAATGCGACAGCGGTAAAAGGTATTTTCACATGTTCGAGCGTGGATACCGGAAAATAACGCCGCAGAAAGGCGTCCATAGCGGCGTTCGACAGCAGCCCCCCGATAGGCAGCGACGGGCGGACGAGGTCACGCCAACGGGCCGCACCGGCCATCTTCTCGATCTCGGTAATCGACATTCCGGCGGCTAGCGCACCGCCGACTATCGAGCCGGCCGAGGTTCCGGCGATGAGGTCGATCGGGACATTGTGCTCGGCCAACACCTTGAGCGCTCCGACGTGGGCAAACCCGCGTGCTCCGCCGCCCGACAATGCCAGTCCGATCTTCACTTTTCGTCCTTTTTGTGTCTTTCGTCGGCCATTCTTTTTGATTTTAACTATTGTGTATGAAAAACTTAAAAGCCGACGATGACACCTCAGGAATCGATCATTTTCGCGACCAACAGCTCTGCCCTCGCAGTGGCCGGCGCGTGTCCGGTATGCTCGCGATCGGTAACGGACCGGTTTGTCGATCTCGCGACGATGCCGGACGACCTGCAGAAGCTCATCCGAGCGAATGCGCCGAATTCCGATCACCTCAGCGAAGTGTGCGGCCGGTGCGCACGGCTGTTTGAAAGAGCAAAAGACCAGATAATCAAGGATGCCGCCGTTCAAAAGGACGGCTCGCATGTGCTCTCGACGCCGCTCAGGCTCGACGCCGATCCGCAGTTCACCGGCAAAGGCGTGACCATCGCATTTCTTGACTCCGGCTTTTATCCGCACGTCGATCTGACCACGCCGGTCAACCGCATTGTCGCGTATCGAAATCTGCTTGATGCCGACGGTGATATGTCGTCTCTGCTCGAGCCTGACGTGGCGAGTTGGCACGGTATGATGACCTCGGTCGTGGCTGCGGGCAACGGCTCGTTGTCGAATGGCTTTTATCGCGGTATCGCTCCCGATGCCGATGTGGTACTGATCAAGCTGGCCAAGACCGGCCGTATCACCGACCAGAACATCCTCGACGGCCTGACGTGGGTCCTTGAGAACCGCGAGAGGCATAACATCCGTATTGTCAATATTTCCGCAGGCGGTGACGATGAAGCAAGCTATCTGCACGATCCGCTGTCGCAGATAGTTGAGGAATGTTCGGCGGCGGGCATCACGGTCGTTTGTGCCGTGGGCAACGCCGGCCATTTGCCCGGCCATCCCGTGGTGCCGCCAGCCAGTGCACCGTCGTGTATTGCCGTCGGTGGGCTGGACGATGACAACTCAATAAATCGAGCGCGACGCGGCATGTATCGCTCATCTTACGGCCCTACCATCGACGGCCTGCAAAAGCCCGAGGTCATCGCATCCTCGATCTGGATACCGGCCCCGATCCTGCCCAATACGCCGACCGCTCAACAGGCCGAGCTACTCGAGAAGCTCGACCAGAGTAGCGATATCGACCTTTATGACATCATTCGCGAAAGCGGCGGTATCGACCCCGAACTCGACGCCGCCCTCGACCGTCCCGTCCACAGCATTAGGCAGATCATTACGCTTAAGATACGGCGTGAAAACGTGATCACCAAGAACTACAAATATGTTGACGGCACGTCATTCGCGGCACCTATCGTCTCGTCGGTTGCCGCACAACTGCTAGAGGTAGACCCAGATCTCACGCCTTCCGAGATCAAGCATATCCTAATCTCAACGGCCGAACGCCTGCCGCATTACGAGGTCGATCGGCAAGGCTGGGGCGTGATCGATCCGCGCCGCGCAGTTGAGTGGGCTCTAAGGGAAACCGGAACCTAAGACGTCCAAGACCTGTTGCTGAGATCGTCAATTATTTGGTGACCGGTTCGCTCCCGGCGGGCGCGGCCCCGTTCGAGGTGTTGTGGCTGGTCGCGGCGTCGGTGAGCCAGCCGGTCTCGGCGTTGCCGGCGGTCGGACAGGTGTCGGCGACGGCGGCATCATCGGCGTCGGCGTCGGTATCGGCGACATTCGCGGCGTCGGCGATGGACGCGTGTTTGCGTTCAAATTGAAGTTGAAATTGGTGTTGAGATTCGAATTGAAGTTCGAATTCATATTGAAGTTGAAGTTCGAATCGAAGTTGGCGTTAAGGTTCGCATTCGGAGCGTTCGTGTTGATGTTGTTAGCGTTGGTGGGCGTGTCCTTCTGAAGCAGCCAGAACATGAATGCACCACAGCCGAGGACAAATACCGTGCCCAGGATAGTGAGCACGACGGTTTTTGCCGTGTTCGGCGGAGGCGGTGGCGGCGGATAATAGGTCGTTGCCGGACGCTGCCTGACCTGCTGCTCGCGAGGCGATGACGTCGGGATCACGATCCTCTCGCCACTGCCCGGTTCGCCCATGGCTGGATCGGGCCGGCGACGGATCACGGTCTCCTGGCCGAGGTCGTCGTCCTCTTCGCTCGGGATGGCGCTAAAGGTCGGCGGATCGCCGTCTATCAGTTCGGTGCCGTCAACGGTGCAGAATTTGATGATGTCTTCGTCAAAGCGCTTGTTGCAAACGGGGCAGTATCTCATAGTGTTTTTTGTGGGATAAAAAGACGTGTCATTCTATCACGAAACGTCGCGGTCATTCCCTAAACCCGACGGCTGTCCAGAACGACGTCGTGCTGAACGAAATGTCGCTCAGCCTGCACCGCCGCATCATTGCCTCGATCTCGACCTTTGAGAATCGCTGTTCTAGGCTCGTGCCAAAGCGGTCCAATGCATCGTTACGCATAACATAAAAACTGTTGTTGCGATATTGTGAGAGCGGAAAGCTTGCGACATTCACGCCCACCTTTTCGAGTAGCCACGCCGCACGGGCCAGCGGCCAATATAGCAGCAAAGCGAGCACCTGGCTGATCGCAAATCTAAAGCCGTGCGGCAAGCGGCAGACGACACTGCGTATCGCATTGCTAATGCGCCAGATCAGCCTAAACCACGCCGGGCGATTGTCGAAATTGTAGTAGAGATACACGAGGAATGGCGCACCGGCTTTGAGCTTTGTGACACACTCACGCATGCCTGCCTCGGTATCGGGAATGTGGTGCAGCACGCCGAGGCTGTAGCCAAAATCGCATTCTCCGTCATCGAGCGGAATATTGCCGGCACCGGCGAGAGCAAACTCGACATTCGACGTCCCGGCGAGATTACGTCTCGCAACATTCAACGCGTCCTCGCTCGGATCGAACAAATACAGTTTGCCGACACGAGGTGCAACGAGCTTCGCCCAACGGCCGCTGCCGCAGCCGAGGTCAAAACCGACGGCGCTCTCAGGCAAACGGTTCCACGGAAAGATGCTGAAATAGTTATCAAACATCCGCCCGAGCTCTTCCTCGCTCAACGCAGACTGGTCAAACCGCGACCATTCGTCGCCGAATCCGGCAACCACCTGTTTGTCGATGTTCTCGGGCTTCCGCAATGGACTATCGGTCAATGAACCTCTGGTACCACAGCTCCAGCATCAGCAGCGTCCAGATCTGGAACGAGTGGTCGAATTTGCCTTCGATATGCTCATCGACGTATTGGCGGAGCATCTCAGGCCGGATGATGCCGCGCTTTAGCGCTCTTTCAGATAGCAATACTTCACGTAGGAAACCCTTCATCTCGCCACGCAGCCATCGTCCGACGGGCACGCCAAAGCCCATCTTGCGGCGATAGATGACCTCGGACGGGACGAGGCGTGCGGCGACCTTTTTCAAGAGGTACTTTGTCCGCAGGCGATTCATTTTGACGCTCTCGGGAAGGCTTGCGGCAAACTCGATGAGCTTGTGATCGAGGAACGGCGAGCGGGCCTCGATCGAGTTTGCCATCGACGCGATATCGACCTTTACGAGCAGGTCATTTGGCAGATATGTCATCTGATCAGTGAGCAGCGTGGCGTCGAGAATGCCTGAGCCATTGGCTCGGTCAAACCATTCGTCGAGAAAATGTGAGGTGTGCTGGCCCGCGACCGAGTGAGCAAATTCGTCTGTGTAAAGTGACGGTTTGACCGCCGGTTTGAACGTGGACATCCAGCGGAAATACCTTTCCTTTCGCTCCTCGTTCGCCGACGTGAAAAATCGCTGAACGTCTCGGATGCGTGTCTTTTTCAGTTCCGACGAAGGCAGCAGATTGATCGGCCCTTCGATAAACAGCTTACGCAGTGGGCGCGGAATGCTGCGGTACATATCCGCGACCTCCATCGCCATATACCGCTCGTAACCGGCAAAGCTCTCATCGCCGCCGTCACCGTTGAGGGCGACTGTGACGTGCTTGCGCGTTTCTTTTGAAACGTAATACGTCGGTATCGCTGATGAGTCGGCGTATGGTTCGCCATAGTGTTCGACGAGCGTCGGCAGCACCTCAAGCGCGTTCGGGCGGACGATGAATTCGTGATACTCGGCCCCGACGTGCTCGGCTACGCGGCGGGCGTATTTCAGTTCGCTGAAATCTTTTTCCTCAAAACCGATCGAAAAGGTCTTGACGGGCTTGTCGCTCTCCTGCGCCATCAGCGCGACAACGGCTGACGAATCGACGCCGCCCGAGAGGAACGCTCCCAACGGCACCTCTGAGATCATCCTCAGCCGCGTCGATTCGCGCAGGATGCGTGTCGTTTCCTCGATCGCTTCTTCCTCGGTGATCTTTATCTTCTTTGAGAAATCGGGGAGCCAATATCGTTTTGTCTCGATCCGGCCGTCCTTCCATTTGAGCCAATGCCCCGGCTCCAGTTTTCTGATCGCCTGGAACGCGGTCTGGGGTGCCGGAACGCAGAGATACGACATATAACTGTCGATCGCCTCGTGGTCAACGTCACGCGAAATCGACGGATGCTCAAGCAGCGCGGTAAATTCCGAACCGAAAATAAGGTCGCCGTTGGTCTGGTGCGAATACAGCACCGGCTTTTTACCGACGCGATCGCGGGCAAGGAAGAGCGACTGGTCGCGCGCGTCCCAGATCGCAAAGGCGAACATTCCCCGCAGATGCTGCAGGCAATCAGGCCCGTATTCGTCGTAGAGAACGACGACGGCCTCGGTGTCGCTTTTTGTGCGTAGCTTATGGCCGCGTGCGATCAGCCCTTCGCGGAGTTCCTGATAATTGTAGATCTCGCCGTTAAAGACGATGGCCTTTGTCCGGTCTTCGTTGTAGATCGGCTGCTGGCCGCTTGCCAGGTCGATGATCGACAATCGCCGCATTGCGAGGCCGGCATTCTCGTGGATAGAGAAGCCATCCTCGTCAGGCCCGCGATGCAGGATGGTGCGATTCATCCGCTCAAGCAGCGAGCGGTCAACGGGCGAGCCGTTCGCGTTCACATATCCGGTAATGCCGCACATTTATGTTCTCTGGGCGAGGCCGCGAAGCTGGGCGTTCACACGCCTCTGCGACTCAGCTCGAATGATACGCTCATTCTCCTTGCGTTCCCGATAAACGGTCCACCCAACGCCGATGAGTATGAACAGGAAAACCTGTATCTGAGTTCGCTGCCGGTAGGCCGTGCCGACATTTCCCTGGAAGATCGAATAGGCGAGAGTGAGCAGCAGGCTAAACAGCAACACGGGAAATGCGTTCCGCAGCTTGTTCTTGATGGTGTAAACAAGTCCCATGACCAGTAGCGGCATCATCGCCCACCAGATGAGCACCTCAGGTATCGTGATGGCCTGACGAAGGTTGGCCGCTTGCCACGGAAACGGTGCGAACATCAGATATGCGAAGCCTATCGGAATAGCCGAGATGGCACCTTCGGTCGTTGATACATCCGATTCCTCATTAAAGCCTGACTCGGCCGCACGGGCGAGGTCCATACGGCTGCTCTGCACGCGCGAGAGATTGCCGAAGACCTCATACTCAGCCGTCGCGTTGCGCATTACGCCGAGGTACGTCAAAGCGATGCCCAGAGCGACAAGCACGAGCGTTCGTCGCATCACCGAACGGTTGCTCGTTGACATGCCAATAACGAAGCTGCCGCCAACGGCAACCAGCACCATGTAGAAGATATAGAACCTAAGCGACAAGATGCCGAAAAGCGAAAAGACCAGTGCCGCCATCGTGGCGTACGAGACCTTTTTCTGGAGTTCCATCACCATCGTCATCGCGGTCACGAGTAGAAAAATGATGAGGCCGTCCTTGAGCAGTTGGCCAGACCAGATAACAAACGACGGGAATATTGCGATCGCGATGGCCGAGGCCTTGGCGACATTCCGATTGCTAAAGATCTTCAGCGCGCAAAAGTAGACCATCGGCGCCGTAGCGGCACCGACGACGGCGACAAACGATTGGGCAGCGAAGATGTTCCGTCCGACGAGCAGATAGATAAAGGCCGTCAGGTAATTCATGCCCCAGCCCGCGCCACTCGCCGGCTGAGATTGGTAGGCGAGTACGCCCTCGACCTCGCCGCGGCCCAGCCATGCGTTCGACATGATATTGCCGTTAATGTCGTATGCGAGGGCATCACCGCCAAAGAACGGACGAAGGTCAAAGACGTGGATGAAGATGCCAAATGCCATTCTAAGAGCCAAGGCTACGAGGAAGATCGTAGTAATGAACTCTTTGTCGTCGGATGCGGCCCGTCGAAAACCAAGAACAAAAGCCGTCGAGGCAATAAGAACGACACCCAACGCGATCGCACCCTCAGGGAACGGCACCGCAAATGCTGTGACACCGATGACCAGCAGGCATGTTATGCGCAAGAACGCGTTTCGCATCTACACCGAGCCCTCCCGGACCACGAGGTTGTTCTCAAGCACGAGAGCATCAAAATCAGCCTTTTGATACGTATTGACAGCGTCCTGCGGCGTGCAGACGATCGGCTCCTGCACGTTGAATGACGTGTTGAGCAGGATCGGTATTCCAGTGAGTTTTTTGAATTCGTCAATCAACTGCCAATATCGCGGATTCGCGTGTTTGCTTACCATCTGCGGCCGCGCGGTGCCGTCTACGTGAACGACCGCCGGTATCTTGTCCCTGTAATCGTCAGCGACAGCGATCACCGTGATCATGAACGGATCATGATGCTCGACGCCAAACACTTCCTTTGCGGCCTCCTCGTGCATAGACGGAGCCAGCGGGCGAAACCACTCGCGCAATTTTACCTTTTTATTCAGTATCTCGCGCATATCCGCGCGACGCGGATCGGCGACGAACGAGCGAGCACCCAACGCACGCGGGCCGAGTTCCATCCGGCCGTTGAACCAGCCGACGATCGCACCGTCGGAGATCATCTTTGCGAGACGCGGCAGCAGCACCGCGTCTCCTAGCGTTTCGTACGTGAGTTCCGCCTCATCGAGAGCGGCGCGGCATTCGTCGTTGGTAAAGCCGGGCCCATAATAGGCGTTGTCCATTACGAACGATCTCGGCTGCTTCAGTAACTGATTCCAAACGTAATACGCCGCTCCGACTGAACAGCCGGCGTCACCCGCAGCAGGTTGGACAAAGAACCGTTTGAACGGCGTCTCGTGAAAAATGCGTCCGTTCATCACCGAGTTGAACGCCACGCCGCCGGCCATGCAAAGGTTCTCTTCACCGGTCATTTCGTGGATCTTTCGCACAAGATACAGAGCGGTCTCCTCAAGCGCTTTTTGGGCAGAACACGCGACGTCCCAATGATGGCGTTCAAGCTCCTCGCCGGGCATTCGTGCCGGGCCGAGCTCGCGGACGATAGCCTGTGGAAACTGGTAATGCTTTGCGAGATGATGATCGAGGACATCGATATGAAGGCGAAAATCGCCGTTACCGTTGGTCGTCAGAACCTTTTCGCGGAAGAAGTCGACATATTTCGGTTCGCCGTAGGCGGCAAGGCCCATCACTTTCCACTCGTCACCGGCGAACATATCAAAGCCGATATAGTTCGTCACGGCCGAGTAGAACTGCCCGAGGCTGTGCGGCAGCTTGATACGTTTGAGGATCTCGATCTTGTTGCCACTACCGCGTGAAAACAACGTCGTCGTGTCCTCTCCAGTGCCGTCCCACGTCAGGATAGCGGCTGAATCAAATGGCGATACGAAGAACGCCGACGCCGCGTGCGACTGATGATGCTCGATGTAGTGGAATTTGAAATCCGACGGCCCAAAATGCTCGCGCAGCCGCTTTGGGTGCCGGAACATTCCCAGATAACTGTCGCTCACCTGAGCAATGCCGCGGTCGGCCCGCGCCTTGAACATGTCCCGCGAGATAAACGCCGACCGAGCTGCCTGCATCGCCTTATGCCGCAGTATCCACGGCTTCCAGTAGTGCCCGACGTGCTCGACATCGCTCAGCTTGATGCCAGCATGATCGAGACAGAACTCGATCGACTTGTACGGAAACCCGCTATGATGCTTGACTCGAGAGAAACGCTCTTCCTCGACCGCAGCGATCAGCTCGCCGTCCTTTATCAGAGCGGCGGCAGAATCACCCAAGGTTGTTAGGCCCAGAATATACATCAGAAAGCTACTTCACGAGGCCCATATGCGCAAGCTCTGCGGTTGCACCCTCGACTCTATCCTCGGCCGATTGTGTGCCGAGCCATGCAAGCAGCTCCGCCAAACCATCCTCAAGCCGCACTTTCGGCTCGTAGCCAAGCAAGCGTTTGGCCTTTGAAATATCGGCCACGCAATGGCGAATGTCGCCTTCGCGGTATTTGCCGACGATCGTCGGGCCAATGTCTTTGCCGAGGCCTTTGGCGAGCACATCTGCGATCTGCCGGATCGTCGTGACCCGGCCGGTGCCGACGTTCATCGCTTCGAAATCCCCTTTGTCCGTATCGAGAGCGAGCAGGTTTGCCTGCACGATATCGCTGACGTGGACAAAATCACGTGACTGCTCGCCATCCTCGAATATCGCGGGCGACTGGCCGTTGAGCAGCCTGGACGAGAATATCGCGCAAACCCCTGTGTACGGATTCGACAACGCCTGCCGCGTGCCGTAAACATTGAAATACCGAAACGCCACCGTTGGGATGCCGTATGCACGGCCGACGGCGAGGCAATATTGCTCCTGGTCCTGTTTGCTGACAGCGTAAACCGATGTCGGGAACAGCGGCTTTGTCTCGGGCGTCCCGATCGTCGTCAGCAGCGAACCGCACTTATCGCATTTGAATTCCCAATCGTGTGCGGCAAGCTGCGCCGCTGGCCGCAGGAATGGATCCACCTCGACGCCGCACGTATCGCACCGATAAGCGCCTTCGCCGTAGATCGACATTGACGATGCGACAACGAGCTTTTTGAATTGCCCCGGCCGCTTGATCATCTCTTCGAGTATTACGGCCGTGCCGAGGTCGTTAGCCTTTACATAGCGGACGATCTCGTACATCGATTGGCCTACTCCGACCTCGGCGGCCTGATGATAGACGACTTCGATCCCGTCAAAAGCTTTGGCCACAATTTCAGCATCACAAACATCACCCTGAATAAACTCGGCCTGACGGTTGAGATGCGACGGAACTGACCCGCCGTGGACCTGCTCGACCAGCGAGTCGAAAATGCGGACGTGATGCCCACGCTCGACGAGGGCATCGACAAGATGCGAGCCAATAAAACCGGCACCGCCCGTAACCAGAATGTTTAATGCTGACATGAATTACGCTACTTTCTTGCCGCCGAACGAAATATTTCGGCGACCTTCGGAGCCACGACGCGGGCCGAATACTCGTCCTCGACGGTCTTTCTGCCTGCGAGACCGATCTCGCGACGCGTTTTTGCTGAATGAAGGAGCGCTTTGAGCACCTCTATCCACTCCGCAGGCGTGTCGGCGAGGTAGCCGTTCACTCCATCTCTAATAATTGTAGAGTTTACACCGACAGGCGAGCAAACCGTCGGTATTCCGAGGGCCATGTACTGAAGCGCTTTTAGGCCGCATTTGCCGCGGCTCCAATCCTCGTCCGGCAGCGGCATCACGCCAATGTCGATCTCGCGAAGGTCGTCTATCTCGGTCGCCGAACGCCATAGCATCGCCTCGGTATCGACGTCGGGGATCTTATAGCTCGGCGTGCCGATCACGCGGAGCCGGAAGTGCTCGGTCTGTGCCAACTCTTGCAACGCGTCGCGTATCGTGTCCAGATGCTGAACGGTGCTGAAACTGCCGCTCCAGCCGATGGTCGGCACGGCCGGTTCCGGTCGCCCGACGACGGTATATTTGTCCGTATCGATCGTCGTCGGAACGATAGTGACGTTCTCGTTAAACTGCACCGCGTAATCGGCAAGATACCGGTTTCCGGCCATCACGTGGGCCGACAACCTCACGATCTCGGCGGTCTTCGACGGGAATTTTAGATAACTGAGATACCCGTTTGACGGACTCTTGTACGAAACAAAGACCGCATCGTCAAAATCGAAAACTATCGGAGTGTCCGAACGTGCGATCCGCCGTTCAAACCACGGCGGACCGAGTATTGCCGCCTCACGAAACAGATAAACGAGATCGTACTGGGATAGGTCGCTTAGTCCTGCACCACGCCGCCGTATCGTTCTTATCACGGCACGGGCCTTTGCCAAAACGCCGCCACCGGTGTGCAGCACAGCCCGCAATTCGTCTGTCTCGAACGGGGCGTAGGTGATCTCGATACCCTCTTCGGCGAGCAGCGGTTCCCACTGTTCGATCCTGAACCGCTGGCCGGGGCTAGTGTCGTAGAGTGAGGGAATTACTGCGAGAACACGCATGATTAGATATAGCTGATAGCGATTAGCTGCTTCCTATTTCTTGACGGCCCACGCCTCGATATACGTGCCCATCTCACCAACGTTGCTAAGGCCCGTTACGATGCGGCCCGCGAGGCTCTCAAGCCGTGCGCGCATGCCGCCATCGGCCGGGACCATGCTTGTGCCGGCATAGACCTTCCAGACGGTTGGTTCAAGGCCGTGTTTGGCGAGCAAGCGGCGGAGCGAGCGCGGATTGAAGCCAAAAATATGAAACGGCGAGAATGTCGGCGAAAGGTTCACGCACCAGTCGCGGCCACGCATTCTCTGATAAAGATTACCGACGCGAAAGAACAGGCCCGTTTCATTCGGCACGTCGAGATAGAGCAGGCCGCCGGGCTTGAGCACACGGGCGATCTTGTCGATCACGGCGTCGGGATCGTAAAGGTGTTCGAGCACGGCGGCAAGGATGACGACGTCAAATTCTGCATTCGGAATATTGCTCTCCTCGATAGCCTCACGCCAGATCTTCGCACCGGTTTTTGCCTCGGTATGATCAGCAAACGTCGCCGAAGGCTCGACGCCCTCGACCGTCCAACCGGCGGCCTGCGCTGCCGCGACCACCTCGCCGCGACCGGTGCCGACGTCGAGCAGTTTGCCCGTGCGGCCTAGTAGTGCTTCGGCCTGGCGGACAAGCTCGGACGCACTGTCGTGTTTTTCTTCCGCATCGTGGGCCTCGAAATACTCGTCCGCGTCCATACCATAATGCTGCCCGAGCCCGTCCACAGGGATCGGCATCGGATCGGCAAACAGCAGGCTGCAATCACCGCATTGCCATATCTCGCATTCCGTGCCCAGCCCATCCCGATGCGAAGCGCCGCCGCGCGTGCCTACGCGCCGCGTCGGCCGCTTTCGGCACGTCGGGCAATCCTGCCGCACCCAGCGATAGCCGCCGTGAACCTCGCCTGTGCCGTTCTCAGTCATTCGAACTCAACCTTTCGTAAAGCCGTCTGTAGCGCTCGCCGCCGATCGCCCGCATATCGAATCGCTTTGCCGCTGATTTTCGGCAGCGTTCGCTGGCATCGCCTATGTTCCTAACAGCCGAGAGGGCCGTCAAATAGGCTTCACGGTCGAGCGTATCAACGATAACGCCGACCTTCTCCGTCTGGATCAACTCGTCAACATCGCCGACGCCGGCATTAACTATTATCGGCACGCCCGCGGCGAGATATTCGGCGTTCTTCGTCGGGGACGAAGCCTGTTTCGAATAACACCGTTTGATAAATGATACCGCGACATCGGCCGTACCGAGATATCGCGGCACCTCTTCGGGCGAGACGCTCGCGACAAAGATGCCGTTCTCACGAAAACCAATTTCGATCAATCGGCCACGCACCGCCACCGCGTCCCGCTGCGTCAATATCATCACGAACACGTCCGGGTCCGCATCTCGTGCCGAGGAAAACAACTCATACATCTCATCCGACAAATACCATCCGCCAAACGACCCCGAGTACGCGACCACATATCGCTCGCCAGCACCGATCTCGCTTCTGACCGCCACACTGCTTTGGGCATCTGTCTGAAAACTCGCGACATCGACACAGCAAGGGATCACCTCGACCGGCCGGCCATGACTGTCGCGGCCTTCGTTGACAGACTCAGGGAATAATATCTCTCGCGCTTTTTCGGTAAGGACGACAAAGCCATCGGCCTCATTCATCAGCCAGCGTTCGATGCGCTTTACCAGGCGATACAGCCAGCCATTCTCCGGCCAGATGCCCGCATCGACGTATTCCTCGGGAAAGAAGCCGCGAATATCAAAGAGCAGTTTTGGCCGCCTCCGCGAGAGCCTGCGGGCCAACGCGGCCATCAGCATTGGGACGTGCACACGGGCGTGCAAAATATCGGGCGAATAACGATTAATGAATTTGCAGACAAACAAAACGCCGCACAATACGTCCCACGCCGTCGCCACCACCGAAAGCCGCTTATGATAGCGCCGCCAATACCAATCGATTCCCTGCTCCGCTAACTCTTTCTTTAACTCCGTAACTCTGCCACTCTGCAACTCTGTAACTCGATCCGCCGGTTCGAATGTCACCAGCGACATCTCGTGGCCGCCCTTGACCAGCTCGCGCAGATAAGGCAGCACCTGCGTCTTCACGAGCGGCTCTTCGATACCGAAATAGCAGATATAGAGTGATCTCATCTAATTCGCCGCTTGACGGCCGCGATCAGGTCACGGACACCCGACGGCCGATTTGCCAGACTACTAGTACCTGTGCGAACCGCGTCAAGATATCGCCCCGAGTGAAGGTACGACCCGGACAACGTCCTGAACAGATTGCCGTAACATCGCCGCCGGTCGAGCTTGCTTCCCGCTGCGAACGCCTTTCCAAATCCGCGCAGCATGTCCCGCTCCATGACCCCGATATTACCGTGCATATTCGAATCGTGTACGCGATACTCCAGCAATACTTCCGGCACGAATTCAACCCGATATTGCGACGCAATGCGATAGAAAAGGTCCCAATCCGCCGACGTTGACATCACGGGATCAAATCCGCCGACCTCGTCAAACACAGATCGCCGCACGATCAGCCCGCTACCTCCACCGAGGATCACCGGCCGCTCGAACAACAGCAGTGCATCAGCTACCGAACCGCTCAGTCCGTCCGACCTCGAACCGACATCATTCCCGTCGCGGTCGATCTCGCGAAGCCCGACGTGCACTAACCCAACCTCGGCACCGACAAACGCCGCAACCTGTTTCTTGACCTTGTCCGGCAGCCACCGGTCATCGGCGTCGAGGAACGCCACAAACTCGCCGCTCCCGCAAGCCACACCGTTATTCCGCGCAGCGGAGACACCTTGGTTTTGCTGAAAGACCGTCGTTACACGCTCGCCGTAACTCTCGATGACCTCTCGCGACCCGTCTGTCGAGCCATCATCGACAACGATTATCTCGATCTTTTTATACGTCTGAGCCAGGACGCTGTCGATCGCCTCGCGCAGGTACGCGGCGTAGTTGTAGTTGGGAATCACGACGCTGACAACGGGCTGCGGCATTACGCTTTGCGGCAGACGGCGATCAGGGTAACGGCCTCATCCACGGTCTGCTCATCAAAATTGTAATCGATTTCCGTCGGATAGAACGGCTTCCCCCAGATGATCCCGCTTAGCCGCTCGCGGATGGTAAACGGTATCTTATTGAATGCTTTCCACCCAAACAGCCGCATCCGAGTTGCCACATCCTTCGGCAACCGCTGCTGCGCATCGTAAAACGGAGGAATACCCGTCCGGTCATCGAGCGTTTGGCCGAGAAAGCTCTCGACCTCGAAATGCGCCGCGAGCTCGGCCCTCAATTCCTCGGGCGTGTATTCGTGAATATGAAAAGGATTCGTCGGAACACCATCAACAGGCCTTGAATAATTCGCGTTCGGCGTCGATAACAGCAGCCTGCCACGCGGGGCGAGAACGCGGTGCAATTCGGCGACAAACGCCCGCCGATCATGCAGATGCTCAAGTGTCTCGAACGACGTAATGACATCGAACGTCCCGTCGGCGAACGGCAATCCAATTCCATTCCCGAGCAGCACCACGGCGTTATTACCGCATTCGCCGCGCGCCGCGCGGGCAGCCCCATGATCGACATCAACGCCGATAACGTACTCAGCGAGTTCCTTTAATATCGCGATCCCGTAGCCCGTGCCGCACGCGATATCAAGCACACGTTTGCCCTCGACAAACGGCAACGCATACACATATCGCGCCGCGTGCTCGCCCCAATACGGCGATCGCCGCCCGGCGTCGACTATGTTCGCACCACAGAATCTTTCAGAAACCGGCATCTCAACTAAACCAAAGTGTACCTCTCAATCAGAACCGGGAGCAGTAGCGACCGGATTCTTTCACCGCCTTTGAGCTTCGAGTTGGAAGAATCCGGTCGCTACCGGTTCTGAATTGCCGCGTCCAAGCAAGTCCGATAAAGTTCGACATGACCGGCGATCATGGTTTCCGCCGAGAACCGTTCACGCACGAAACGCATCCCGGTATCCGCAAGAGATTGTCGCCGCGCGGCATCGCCGCAAAGAGCCACGACCTCGCGTGCGATGGCATCGGCATCGTTCGGCTCGATCACGACGCCATTAACGCCGCTCTCGACCACCTCACGTGCACCGCCGACATCTGTCGCGATCACCGGGAGGCCGCAGCCCATGGCCTCGACCAGGACCTGCGAAAATGCTTCGCTCAGCGATGGCTGGACGAATATGTCCATCGCGTTATACACGCCGGTGATATCGTCGCGCCAGCCGGCAAAGGATACGCTGCCTGTCGGTAGGCGAGCGACAGCCTCATCGAGGCCAGGCAGCGTGCCGCGGCCGGCGAACAATAGTCTGGCATTCGGCACGTGAACTATTATTTTTCCGAGGGCATCGAGCAATTGAATATGCCCTTTCCCAACCGCATTGTTGCCGACGTAGCCGATGACAAAGTCGTCCTCCGCAAAGCCCAACTCACGTCGTATTGTCGCACGCCGTTCAGCGTCGGGCCGGAACTTATCAAAATCGAAGCCCAAATGAATGACCTCGATATCGTCCCGCGTGATGCCGTCAACCTCGCGCATATAAGTTCGCGCGGCCTCGGAGACTGTTATAACGCGGTCCGCACGGCCCGCCATCCATTTGTCGGCCCAAACGTGCAGCCGCGAACCGAGCATCCGCACGACGCCGGTGTGATGGCGCATCAACGCAAAAATGGTCTTTCCCAATCGTGGTTTGGCGAGCGCGGCGACGAGGCCCGAATAGAAAAGATGCGTTTGCAGGATGTCGATCCGTTCATTCCGGACGAGCGCGGCGAGCTTCTGCCGGGCAGCGAACATTTCCACCTTTCCGACAGCGTTCAGCGATTCGTATTTCACGCCCGGAAACTCAGCGAGCCACGGCGGCGGCGTTCCCGGGCCGAGCTCGACCAGCACGACTTCAATGTCGTTCCGGGCCAGGCCCTTCGCGATATTTCGAAAGTAATCGCCCGCGACCGAGCTGTCGCACAGGTGGCAGACACGCATGACTTAAGACGGTATCAGATTGACGTCAAAAAGGTCACTCTGCGACACGAACCGGTCGCGATCCATCCGCACGCCGTCAAAAATGACATCAAGTCTGTAACTCGCGAGCCGCTCCCATATCTCATCCAGCGACTGACCGTTCTGCTCGATAAATTTCGGATGCAGTCCCAATCTCGCAACCGGCCGCTGCTCGCGAAACGTCCGTTCCGCACCGACAAGCACATCAAGCTCGGCACCCTCGACATCGATCTTTATGCAGCTTACCGTGAGGCCACGTTCGGCGACGAATGCGTCAACCGAGATCGTCGGAACGCGGATCTCGGCTTTGCTCCGCTCGGTCCGCACCAGCGAATTCGCGTTTGAGACCTCGTCGCCCGTATCGTAGAACACCGTCTCGCCCCGCGTTGCTGAAACCGCCTCGGCCCGCACTTCAACTACGTCGCCGACGCCATTCAGGTCAACCACCTGCTGCAGCACGCTTCGAGTAAATGGCGTCGGCTCGAACGAAAATATCTTTCCCTCACACCCGACGAGCCTTGCAGTCACGACCGCAAACAAGCCGATATGCCCGCCGATATCGAGCACCGTGTCGCCGGACTCAAGATTCGCGCGAAAAAATTCAAAGGTCTCAGGTTCGTACTCGGTCTCATAATATCGGCTCCACTTCGCCGGAAATCGAATGGTTTCGCCGCCGATCTGCCGGGCTATGCCCCGTCCAAACGCAACGGCGTCGAGAGCACGATAGGTGAGGTTCTTGACAATCTTCACCTACGTTGGCCTCCTGAGATTAGCGATCAATGTGGTCATATTGCTGAGCGACTTCTTCTTAAACAATGCTATCAGGCCGGCAGAAGCGACGGATGCGGCGAACGCGGCCATCGCGTTGTCAAGCGTGATCAGGACAGTCGTTCCAGCAACGGCCGGAGCCATGGCAAGAAATATCCACGACACCGCCGTCTGGGCCTTGCCCCGCATCATTATGGCAAAAACGGCGATGCTGGCGGCAAAGGCGAGCAGCGTCGCGACAGCGCAGCCCAGCATTCCATATCTAGGGATCAGCAGTATATTACCTGCAATGTTGACGATAGCGGCGGCGATCGCAGCGGTCATCGGGACGTAGGTCATCGACATGGCGTTTGCACGAACCGCATAGCCGATGGTTGCGGGCAGTGCGACCGCCGAGGCGGCGAGCAGTATCCATAACGGCACACCTGCGGCAGCGTATTCGGGGCCAAAGACCATCGGAATTGCGTAATATCCGGCAAGGCCGATGGCCGCACACGCAACGCCCCAGCCGAGCGTCAGGCCGGGCAGGACGTTGCGAAAATAGTTTTCGGTGCGTGTGCCTTGGTCCTCAGCCTGCAAGGTAATGAACAGCGGCAGCAATAGCGTATTCGCGAGCGTCGGCAGTTGCATGGCGATGCCGTTGATCTGCGTCGCGATCGAATAGACGCCGAGGTCCGAAGTCGAGAGGAACTTTGAGACAAACGCCGCATCGACATACGTCCCCGACAGATAGCCGACCAGCGTAAACGGCAGCAGCGGCAGCGAGAACAGGGTGATCTTTTTCGCCATGTCGAACCGCATCGGAAACCGGCGGAACACGACACTTCGCAGCATTACGAGCCCGGCAAATGCCATCAACGCCGGTGCGGCGATATAGCAAACGATGACGGAAGAGAATTCAAGCCTGTTCGCGACGATCAGACCTGTAATCCCGGCGACGATCAGCAGGCGTTCCAGCATCTGCAAGCAGCCCTGCGCTCGCAGCATCTTTGCCGCCTGCAAACTCATCTGCACATGAACCCAAACGGCCGTGAACGCGAAGTGCAAAAGGACCAGAGGGAATACTGCCCAAGTGAGCTTGAGCCAATCGCTGACGGGCCCAAACCAATATTGGCCGAGGATGCCGACGATAAAAAGGTTCGCGGCCAGCATCGCAAGTCGCGTCCAGAATGTGGATGCAATAGCCGCAGAATCGACAAATTCCTCGACGCCGTAACGCACGACGGCGACGCACGTCCAGTTAACAAACACCTGCGCGATCTGCGACGCCGCAATAACGGCCACGACCGAGCCATAACCGCTGCTGCCGAAATGTCGCGTGATCAGCCACACCGCCGCAAACGAGAACACCGCGCTCAACGCCTGAAAGACGATCAGCGAGATGTAGTTGCGCGGTGCATTGCGAATGTCCCAGGCGGAACTCTGTCGTTCGGAATTGTCGGGCGTCACGGAGAAAGTTTATTGACTGAGTTTGAAGCGGTCAACGCGTGATCGTCGCTTGTCTAGAGCCATCGACGGACTCGCCTGTAATAATCCTCGTACTCACTACCAAACTCACGCCGGCAGCGAGGCTCCTCGTGTAGGACTATGAACAGATTGAACGCGGCAAAAACTATCGCGGCGTATATCGCCAACGCAAGACTCCAAATGAATACGGCCTCGCCGATCATGATAAACATTACACCGACGTACATTGGATTTCGTGAATACTTGTAGAGCCCGCGAATGACGAGTTTCTTCGTCGGGTCGATCGGCGAGATCGTTCCTCGTCCATCGGTCGCGAATCTCAAAACGCAATTCAACAGAATGCAGGTGCCGGCGACCATCAAGACCGCTCCAAGGATATTCAACGCCGTCCAACGCTCTGGCAACACCTCCGTTCGCGAGTAATAAAGGATCAAAAAAGGGATCAAAACCGTTACTACGCCCGGCTGCAATATCGTAAAAAGTAAGTTTCTAAGTAGCAGCGATAGCATTAATGATCAACCTGCGTGTCTTCAGACAAGCCAAAACCCTTCTTGTTTGCTTTGGCTTATCGGTCGCCCCTTCATATTCTACAGAATGAGGGCGATAATCCATTACCATTGATTGCTACTGCAACCCATTAACGGAACCCGCCATTAAATGGCGAGATTGCTTCCTTAGGACTTCCGTAGGATGTGTGAGCCTATTCAACTAATTTAGTATGAGCGTCAAACATATTTTCGTATTGTCATCCGTGACCGTTGTTCTTGCGATCTTGCTTCTCGGTTTGCTCAGCCCCTATTTTTTATTGGGGTTTATCGTCGTTGGGCCGGTCATTTTGGTCGGCGTGGTCGATATGGTTCAAAAACGGCAGACGATCCGACGAAACTTCCCCGTGATCGGGAATTTCCGTTATATGCTCGAGAAGGTTCGGCCGGAGATAATGCAGTATTTTGTCGAGACGGATACGGAAGGCAAACCAATAAACCGTATCTTTCGCTCTGTGATCTACCAGCGAGCAAAGAAGGAGACCTCGACCAGCCCTTTCGGAACGCAGTGGGATGTCTATCGAGCCGGATACGAATGGATCGAGCATTCGATCTATGCCGCTCACCCAAAGGATCTGGAACCGGAACAACGCGTCATGGTCGGCGGAAAGGACTGCCAACAGTCTTACCTGGCAAGTCGTTTGAACATTTCAGGAATGAGCTTTGGTTCGCTGAGCAAGAATGCCGTGTTGGCGATGAATGCGGGTGCGAAGATGGGCGGCTTCGCTCAGAACACCGGCGAAGGCGGTATCAGCCCGTATCACCTAAAGCACGGCGGCGACCTGATCTGGCAGATCGGGACGGGATACTTCGGCTGCCGAACCGAAGACGGTGGATTCAGCGCCGAAGGATTTCAGACGAATGCTACACGCGAAAGCGTGAAGATGATCGAAATAAAGATATCGCAAGGTGCTAAACCAGGACACGGCGGCATACTTCCCGCGGCCAAGAACACGGAAGAGATCGCCGCTATCCGGCACGTCAAACCCCACACGACCGTTGATTCTCCGCCGTCGCACAGCGCGTTCAATTCGTCCAAAGGCCTAATGCGATTTGTAAAGCAGCTGCGCGACCTTTCCGGCGGCAAACCCGTCGGCTTTAAGATCTGTATCGGAAAGAAAGCCGAATTCATTGAGATCTGCGAAGCGATGATTTCCACTGGCATTAAGCCCGATTTTATCGCGATCGACGGCGGCGAAGGCGGCACCGGCGCCGCACCGATCGAGTTTGCCGACTCGATCGGTATGCCACTGCGAGACGGCCTTTCTTTCGCCATCGATACGCTTCGCGGTTATGACCTGAAAAAGGACATTCGGGTGATAGCCTCCGGAAAGGTTTTCAACGGCTTTCACATCGCCCGCCTTATCGCGATCGGAGCCGATATGGTCAACGTCGCGCGGGCGATGATGCTGGCGACCGGCTGCATTCAGGCACTTCAATGCAACCTAAATACCTGTCCGACCGGTGTCGCTACCCAAGACGACCGGCTGACAAAAGGCCTGGTCGTTGAAGACAAGGCTCAACGGGTCGCGAATTTTCATGAAGCAACGATCAAGAGCTTTATCGAGCTGGTAGCCGCCTCTGGCGTCCACTCTGCCGACGAACTGCAGCGCGAACACATCTTCCGCCGCGTCGGCGCCACAAAGGTAATGAAGTACAGCGATATTTACCCGGAGGTTGCCGTAGGCGAATATCTAACGAAAGGCCCACCGGAGCAGCCGAGCATTCACGAAACGATCAATTGATCAAACCTCGATCTGGCGTAGGAGTAATCTTTGCAAAGAATCGTCCGCACCATCACACAAATTCCATCGCCTTTTCCACCATTCCGACTGCCAATGCTTTTTCTTCTGCTACGCCTTGCTCTTTGGCAAATTCTCTAACGTCCTGCGTGATCTTCATTGAGCAGAAATGCGGTCCGCACATTGAGCAGAAGTGGGCGAGTTTGGCACCTTCTATTGTTTAGATTTTCAATTCTGCCACCAGCTCGGTCGGGGTGATGATTCGGATGCCTAGGTAACCTTCCAGATCGAGCAAGTCGCTGTCGCCAGATACAATGACATCGGAATGCGACGTGATGGCACAGGCGATAACAGCATCATCGTCCGGGTCACGCAAAACTATAGGACTTATTGATTCGGATTCAACAATCGTAGCGATGGCAGCAAAGTTATCGACAACCTGTGCGACATATAAACCGGCCTCACGCATTCTGGCGGCAAATTTATCTCGGCCAAGAACATCAATCAACTCGTTAATCAGCTCTTGGGTTGTAAAGAGATCGAAAACCTCGTCCCTGGCGGCATCGAGAACCCGACGTGGATTACCGCTCTAGAGGGTGCCGGATATAATTGTATTGGTGTCAAAGACGACTCGCATTTAGCCGCGACGACGCCGATCTCGACGTGCGGCGGCGATCTCGGCATTGATCTCATCGTTTGTCATTGGTTCGCCGCCGAGTGCGGCAAGCCGATCTGCTGCCTCGAAAAACTTATTGACCTTTCTGCGACGAATTTCCTCTTTGAGCATTGAAGTTATGATCAGCGGCTTGAATAGCCCAAATTCTTCCGCCTCTTCGACGATGTTATCCGGTAATGTTAAAACGACTTCTGACATAGACCCTCTCCATTAACATTATAACCTAGCCTGCAACCGTCGGAGTCCGCTCGCGCGGTTCTGACAATACTCTAATGATGCGCCTTTGCTCCACCGGGCAAATTGCCGTGATAGATCTCACTTCCTGTCGCGACGAATTCTTTTGCCTTTTCGCTCATACCGACGGCGAGGGCTTTTTCGGCTTCGATGTTTTGTTCGGCTGCGAATTCGCGGACTTCCTGCGTGATTTTCATTGAGCAGAAATGCGGTCCGCACATTGAGCAGAAGTGGGCGAGTTTTGCGCCTTCCGCCGGGAGGGTTTCGTCGTGGAATTCTTTGGCTTTTTCGGGGTCGAGGCCGAGGTTGAATTGGTCTTCCCAGCGGAACTCGAAGCGGGCTTTGGAGAGAGCGTTGTCGCGGTATTGAGCCGCCGGATGACCTTTGGCGAGGTCTGCGGCGTGGGCGGCGAGTTTGTAGGTGATAACTCCTTCTTTGACATCTTGTTTGTTCGGCAACCCTAGGTGTTCCTTTGGCGTAACATAGCAGAGCATCGCACAGCCGAACCAGCCGATCATCGCCGCTCCGATGCCGCTCGTGATGTGGTCGTAGCCCGGTGCGATGTCGGTGGTCAGCGGTCCGAGCGTGTAAAAAGGTGCTTCGCCGCAGACTTCCAACTGCTTGTCCATATTCTCTTTGATTAGGTGCATCGGGACGTGACCGGGACCTTCGATCATCGTCTGGCAATCCATTTCCCAAGCGATTTTCGTCAATTCGCCGAGCGTTTCGAGTTCGGCAAATTGGGCTTCGTCGTTGGCATCGGCAATCGAACCGGGACGCAAGCCGTCGCCCAAACTGAACGAAACATCGTAAGTCCGCATAATCTCGCAAATCTCGCGGAAATGCGTGTAGAGAAAACTTTCTTCGTGGTGGGCGAGACACCATTTCGCCATAATCGAGCCGCCGCGTGAAACGATTCCCGTCGTCCGTTTCGCCGTCAAAGGAATGTAGGGCAGACGAACTCCGGCGTGAATCGTGAAATAATCAACGCCTTGTTCGGCTTGCTCAATCAGCGTGTCGCGGTAAATTTCCCAAGTCAAATCTTCGGCTTTTCCGTTGACTTTTTCGAGAGCCTGATAAATCGGCACAGTCCCAATCGGCACGGGCGAATTCCGCAAAATCCATTCCCGCGTGGCGTGGATATTTTTGCCCGTTGACAAATCCATCACCGTATCCGCCCCCCACAGCGTCGCCCAACGCATCTTTTCGACTTCTTCCTCGATCGAAGACGCGATCGCCGAATTTCCGATGTTCGCATTGATTTTCACCAGAAAATTTCGCCCGATGATCATCGGCTCGCTTTCGGGATGATTGATATTCGCGGGAATTATCGCGCGACCGCGAGCGACCTCATCGCGGACAAATTCGGGCGTAACGAATTCAGGTATCGCCGCTCCAAACGACTCGCCCTTGTGCTGATGCATCAGCGAAGAACGGTCGTCACCATCACCGCTCTGCAGCGTCTCGAACGCGATCTTGCGGCCGAGGTTCTCGCGGCTCGCAACAAATTCCATCTCGGGTGTCACAATGCCCTGTCGCGCGTAGTGTATCTGTGTGACACACTGGCCCGGGCGTGCTCTTAGCGTTGCCCGTTTTAGGCCCGGAAATTCCTCCAACTCGCCGTTGTGTGATGCCGAGCCCTTACCCGACGAAGGGCTGCTGACGCGAGCGATCTCTTCAGCCCCTTTGGTCAGATATCCGTTGTCGCGGGGCAAAACCTCGCGGCCCTCATACTCCTCCACATCGTCGCGTCCGACGATCCAATCGCGTCGCAATGCCGGAAGCCCTTCGCGAACATCGTGCTTCTCGGCCGGATCCGTCCACGGCCCGCTCGTGTCGTAAACCCTAACGGGAGCGTTTTCCTCGACGCTGCCGTCCATTGCCTTCGACGGCGTAAGGGCGATCTCCCGAAACGGCACGCGCATTTCGCGCGAGCCGGTAACCTCGATATACACCTTTTGCGACGCAGGCAATCTCACCTCATCGCTCTTCCTTTCTGCTGCTTGCTGACTGCTGACCGCTGACTGCTGACTCATCGTTTTTCTCCCTTCGTCGGTATTATCCGCATCAGGTTTCTAGGGTAATGCCCCGCGCACGGAGCAACTCTCAGCTATTACAGGCTCCCCTGAAAACTCCTATTTGCACCTCTGATATTACGCTGAGCCCTAATCGACTGCAAAGAATCGTCGACGGGCTGCATCTTGTAACTGTGGTATAAGAATCTGAGATGGAGCGAAAGGGCATGGACTTTCTATTTCTGCTACTGACAGTTTGTTGTGCGGCGTGTTCACCCGACGGCGTGGCGGAAAACAAGCTCATCACGACGGTCGACGGCGTCCAGTTTCGCGTCGAGACCGTCGTGGGCGGCCTTGAAGTACCGTGGGGCTTTGCCTGGCTGCCAACGGGCGACATGCTCGTTACCGAACGGCCGGGACGCGTCCGGATCGTGGAAAAGGGAAAATTGCGGGCCGAACCTGTTTATGTTGTCCCGGACGTCGAGCCGTCGAGCGAGAGCGGGCTTATGGATATTTCGCTGCATCCGGACTTTGCACGTAACGCCTTCGTGTATCTAGCCTACTCGTACAACAAGGATGGCAAACGCGTCAAAGTGATGCGTTACAAGTACAGCGGAGGCAAATTCAGCGAGCCGAAAGTGATCATTGAGGACATTCCCGGAGCTCCGAACCACGCAGGCATGCGTGCTCGTTTCGGGCCGGACAGTAAGCTGTATGTCACGACCGGTGATGCGACCGATTGGAACGCTGCGCAAAAGCTGGATACGCTTGCGGGCAAGACGCTCAGGATCAACGATGACGGCACCGTCCCGCAGGACAACCCTTTTGTAAAGCGTGACGGTGCACGCCCCGAGATATGGAGCTACGGCCATCGAAATGCTCAGGGCCTGGCGTGGCAGCCGGGTAGCGGCTTGATGTTCCAGACAGAGCACGGGCCGAGCACATTTGAAGGCAAAGGCTCAGGAGGTGACGAGGTAAACATCGTCGAACGCGGGGCGAATCTGGGCTGGCCCGAGATCCATCACACCGAAAAACGCGACGGCATGGTCTCGCCGCTACTGGAATATTCACCGGCCTGTGCACCGGCAAGCGGAATGTTTTATAACGGGATGCAGTTCCCGATATTCAAGGGCAATTTCTTCCTGGGCTGTCTCCGTGGGACGCGAATCATCCGCGTGATCCTCGATGGCCGCAAGGTCGTGCGTCAGGAAGATATACTCGCGGGATCCCTCGGCCGCATTCGCGAGATCGGCGAGGGGCCCGACGGCTATATCTACTTTTCTACATCCAATCGGGACGGTCGCGGAACCGCCGCCAAGGACGACGACCGCATCATGCGATTGATCCCCGAGCCAAAGCCACCGAAGGATTAGGTCTTATCTTTTTCTTTCAGGTGCTTGGTCGTGTGTTCGGTCACGGACGAGAATAGGTCGCGGGCCGGCGGGGCTGGTAATTGCAGGTCGTTTCCGTCGCCATCAAGGCCATTGAACGTATCAGTCTCGGTCGATCTATCGCCGGCACTCTCTCGCGGAACGGTCAGAAATACTCCGTTCAGGATGAACCCAAGGCCGATAAAGAACGCAACGAGACCTAGCCCCGCAAGAAAGAGCAGGTCCTCCTCGCCCTTCGCCACACTAACCACAGACATCGCGATCGCGGCGCCGAGGCCGATCGACGCCAGGATCGTGCCGACACGCATTCGTCTGAGACGCCTTTCGGCGGGAGATTCGAGGAATTTCTCGATCTGGGGCAAGACCTCTTCGGTAACGGTCGACAATTCGGAAGCCGAACGGATCTCTCTGATGCGAGCAGCGACAGCAGCCCCGATCTCATTGCGGGCCGTCGCCGCCGATACCGTAATGGTGTCGGTAGCGCCGGCCGGCCCTCGCACACTGCGCAGATCGGCTCCGCACGAGCGGCAAAACTGGTTTGCCGAAAGGTCTTCAGTGCCACAACCGGGACAGAACATAGCTGTTAGACAATACGCGGTTTTAAGGCCGAGGTTCCCACTACTCGGCCTCTAACAACACCTTTGCCTCGGCAAGCTCGACTTTATGACTGTCGGAGACGACAGGATAGTGCAAATTGAGCGATTCGAGCTTTTGGACGATCACCTCGGAAACGGCGAGACGGGTAAACCACTTCTTATCGGCCGGTATAATATGCCACGGCGCGTGATCGGTCGATGTTGCCTGGATGGCATCGGTGTAGGCATTCATATAAGCCTCCCAGTGAGCACGCTCCTTGACGTCGCCCATTGAGAACTTCCAGTTCTTGTCCGGCTCGGCAATTCGGTCGAGAAAACGCTGCCTCTGTTCTGATCTTGAAACATTCAGAAAGAACTTCAGGATGTGAACGCCGTTCTCGGCGAGATGTTGTTCCCAGTCACGAATATGGTCGAACCGCCTGGTCCAGAAGTCGGGCGCATCCTGCACCTCCGGCGGCAAGCGCTGTGCACCCAGGTATTCGGGATGCACGCGGACAACTAGCACCTCTTCGTAATGCGACCGATTAAAGATGCCGATCATTCCCTTGCCGGGCAGGGCCTTCTGACAACGCCAGAGAAAATCGTGATCCAGTTCCTCGGCCGATGGCTGTTTGAATGAGACCACATGGCAGCCCTGCGGATTGACGCCAGACATGACGTGCTCGATCGCCCCATCCTTGCCCGCCGCGTCCATCGCCTGAAAGACGATCAGCAGCGAATACACATCCTGCGCGTAAAGCACGTCCTGCAGCTCGCGAAGCCGCTTGACGTTCTTCGCAAGGTCTTTCACCGCCGCATCTTTGTCTGTATAATCGCCGGTGAAATCGGTCGGATGATCTGAGAGTTGTAACGTCGTACCTTCGGCCACGAGAAATCTGTCGGTATTCATAAGAAAATTTTCGCAAGTAAGTAGTATGTGAAAAGTTCGAAGTGATAAGTTCTGACTTTTCACCTATCACTTATACCTTATTCCGAGGGTAATAACATGAAAAAGCTCTTTCTTCTGCTGATACTCGCAACGGTGGTTAGCGTCTCTGCCCAGCCACGGCTCGTGCCAAACAAGATCATTCTGAGGAACGGCAAGACGTTCAACCTCAACGTTGCCGAGGGCTTTGAGATCATCCCGGCGTTGGAAGGGCTGAAGCGGGTCCGGTTCTTTGCAAAGGCGCCCGACGGCCGCATTTTTGTCACGGACATGTTCAACCTGACCGATAACAAGCGCGGCACGGTCTATATCCTCGACGGCTGGGACGGTGCAAAGGGCAAGTTTGAACGGGCGATCCCTTACATGACCAATTTGCGTAATCCGAATAGCTGCCAGTTTTACCGTGACGCGAACGGCCAGGAGTGGTTCTATCTCGCTGAGACGCATCAGTTGACGCGGCGTAAGTTCACACGCGGCGAGACCAAGCCGACCGACGCGTCGCCCGAGGTACTCGCGACCTTTCCCGACTACGGCCTGAGCTACAAATACGGCGGCTGGCACCTGACGCGGACCATCTCGTTCTCGCCCGGCGGAAAACTCTACGTTTCGGTAGGCTCGTCCTGCAACGCCTGTGTAGAAAAGGAGAAGGTCCGCGCAAGCATCGTCGAGATGAACCCCGACGGATCTAACCAGCGTGAACTCGCCCGCGGCCTGCGCAATGCCGTCGGGCTACGCGCGATCGGCAATTACGTCTTTGCGACCAACCAGGGCTCGGACCATCTCGGCCTGCAAAAGCCGGACGAGACCTTCTACGCGATCAAGGACGGGACCGATTACGGCTGGCCGTACTGCCACTCGTCCAGCGGCAAGATATTCGCCGACCCAAAGTTCAAACGGCCCGGGCAGTGCAAGAACGTACCGGCACCGTACGCATATTTTCCCGCTCGGTCATCGGCGCTCGGCTTTGACTATTTCGATGACGCCGAAACGCCCGACGCGATCAAGGATGCCTTTCTCGTCGCACTCCATGGCTCGACCAACAAAAGGATCGGCCACGGCTATAACGTCGTAATAATGCGAAAGGGCGAGAAACTGCAGGATCTGATCACGGGCTTTCTGCAGCGTGGCTCCGTCGTCGGACGGCCTTGTGACGTGCTGCGGCTCGACGCAAATTCGTTCCTGCTCACCGACGACTTTTCGGGGGTCGTTTATCTTGTCCGGCGACACGGAACAATGACGCAGATCGGCGAAAACAAATCGGAACCTATCGCCGAAGCACCAGCCGCCGCGAACACCGAATCCACTTCTCCAAAGGCATGCCTTTCAATCATCCTGCTGTTTGGCGCAACATTCCTTCGGATGATGTCGTAACAGTTTTACTCTGTAACTATTTCTGTTACGATTTGCCTATGAATATCGGCATCACGGTCTATCCGACGTACGGCGGGAGCGGGATTGTGGGCTCCGAGTTGGGGCGCGACTTGGCCGATCGCGGGCATAACGTGCATTTTATCTCGTCCGTTATGCCAATGCGGCTCAGCGAACCGCATGAGCGAATTCACTTTCACGAGGTCGAGATGATGTCGTACCCGCTGTTTGAGCATCAGCCGTATGACCTCGCACTCGCGACCAAAATGGCGACCGTCGCCCGTGCCGAGAAGCTCGACCTGCTGCACGTTCACTACGCGATCCCACATTCGATCTCGGCCATCCTCGCACGCGAATCGATCAAGGAAAAACGCTACGTGCCTGTGATAACGACGCTGCACGGCACTGACATCACGCTGGTCGGCGCCGACCGCAGCTACCTGCCGATCACGCGCTACGGCCTCCAGCAATCGGACGGCGTGACGGCGGTTTCAAAGTTTCTCAAGCAGGCGACGATCGAGACGTTCGATTTTGACGATATCGAGGTGATACCGAACTTCATCTGCCAGAACTATTACAAACGCCTAGACGATTCACCGCTTAAGAAAGAACTTGCACCAGACGGCGAACGCCTCCTCGTGCATGTGTCGAACTTTCGCTCGGTCAAACGCCCCGTCGATTGTGTCGAGATCCTCGCAAAGGTGCGTGAGAATGGCGTCAAAGCCCGCCTCATTATGGTCGGCGACGGGCCTGAACTCTCGGCCGTCCGATATCGCGGCGAGCAGCTCGCGATGAACGGCAACATCGTTTACGTCGGCAAACAGGCGAACATCGCAGATTACATGGGCATCGCCGACGTATTCCTGCTGCCGTCCGAGCTCGAATCCTTCGGCCTTGCCGCCCTCGAGGCCCAGGCCTGCGAAGCGCCGGTCGTGGCGACACGCATAGGCGGTATTCCCGAGGTAGTAACCGACGGCGAAAGCGGCTATCTGAGCAACGTCGGCGATGTCGAAAAAATGTCCGCCGATACGCTCCGACTGCTCGGCGATGAAGAATTGCGCCGTGGCTTCGGCGCGCACGGCCGCGACCTCGCCGTCCAGAGATACTCGACGTCGAAGATCATCCCGCAATACATCGCCTACTACGAAAAGATCGTCAACAAAGCCAAAACGGCAGCGGCATGAAACAACGGATTTACACCGATAGACACCGATTAGAAAAGGGCTGAATCTGTGTCATCCGTGTAAATCCGTTGTTGTTCTCTTCTTATGCTCAAACGCTACATGCACAACCTCGAACGCAAGCACGCGATGCGTGATGACAATCGCGTTGTGCACCCGTTTGGTTGGGGCACGGAATTTATTGGCGAGCACGCGAATGGCGGCGACCCAAAGAGCGTATTTGCCGAATATTCACGAGCATCGGTCGAGAACAGCGACGAGTTCTTCTTCTGCCCTTTAATTAATAATTGCGAATTAATAATTAGTAATTCGGCAGAGTTTCCGGGCGTTCAGCAGATAACCTGGACCAGTGGCATTGAAACGCCCTCACCGGAGAACAATACCGTCTACGCCAACTATTTTCCAAACCCAAAAGGCAACAAGGCCGCCATCCTGATCCTGCCGCACTGGAACGCAAAGGCGGGCACGTATTTTGAACTCGCTCGAATCTTTAACCGCGTCGGCATCTCGGCTCTGAGGATGACGATGCCGTATCACGAGGAACGCAATCCGCCCGAATGCGAACGCTCGGATTACCTCGTCGCTCCGAACGTCGGCCGCACGCTGCAATCGCTCAGGCAGGCCGTCGTCGATGCTCGGGCCGCCGTGACCTGGCTAAAAGGCCAAGGCTACGAAAAGATCGGCGTCCTCGGCACAAGCATCGGTTCGTGCGTGGGCTTTTTTGCGTTCGTCCACGATATGCGGATAGACGCAGGCGTTTTCAATCACGTGTCGGGCTATCCCGCCGACGTGGTCTGGCACGGCATCACGACGTATCACGTAAAGGAAGGCCTCGAGGGCAACCTCACGCTCGATGAGCTTCGCGAATATTGGCTGCCTATCTCGCCGATGAGCTATATCGAAAAGCTCGCCGCACAGCCGCCCCGCCCGCAGCGTTACATCTACGGCCTCTACGACCTCAGCTTTCCCGTCAACTTGTCACGCGACATCATGCGCGAACTCCGCCGCCACAACATCAACCACAGCGAGGTCCGCATCCCCTGCGGCCACTACACTCTCGGCGAAAAACCATGGGTCTGGTACGACGGCTGGAAGATCGTGAGTTTTCTGCGGAAGTCTCTTAAATGATCATTGGGAAGGATTTCGCGCCAGAAATTCTGCGATGATCGACTCCGACGGCATCCGGAACGTCGTGGTTGCAAGAGCGTCGATACTCTCCGCAAAATCGATCAAACCCGCCCTGGATGCCTGCTCCAGAAGAGCGAAAGTCGTTAGGATTCTCAGTCCACGTTTGGTGGCCTCTCGAATGCCCCGTCGATCGTCCATCAGTACGGCATCCGCATCTACTTCGAGCGCAATGTTTATCGCCGCCGTTTCACCAACGTCCAGCCCATCGATAAAATCGTCAGCATTAGCAGATCTCGTGACAACCCAATCCGGTGTTGATCCGGCCCATTCTCGAACAACAAGTGGGGCATTCGGATGACACATCTCCCGAAGAACTTCCTCGGGCACCAGCACCTCTCCGAATAACGCGGGAAGAATAAACTCTCTATCAATGAGAATCAGATAATGGATCGGTGTCGTATCGGAAACAACGATCATTTGTTGAGAAGCAGTTCGATCGTTCGAAGGTCGCGTTCCATATCTTCCTTATCGTACGGGTTTGGCACATTATGCTCCTTTAAGAAGGCATTAGCCTGATCGATCGAAAGGTCGAGAATCTCCGCCAGTCGCCCAAGACTAATGTTCTCCTGTCGATAGTTCTCGATAGCATACGCCTCAAGCATCGCGCGGGCGAGATCGTCGTCACTGCTATGCGGCGGGATGAAACGATCTGGAATCGAAACGGTTACTTCCATGGGCTCAATTATATCACGGAGATGTGACAGAAAGGTCGTATCATTCTTGCGGGAGCATCTGAGGTCGCGGCTGGTTACCCTCGAATATAGTTGTAAACAATGGTCCCGATTACGCGGACTGCCTTCCCACTAAGCCGCCACTGCTCAAAGCGAGCTTGGCGGGCGGCAAGCTCAGAATCCGGCCTTAACAATATATGTCCGGAGACCGCGCGTGCCCAGTAAACACGTCCTCTTTCGCTAATCTTGACCGAAACTCTCACTGGACCCGACGCCCTGACTGCCTTGCCAGATGCCGGGTAAACGGGTTTCGGCAAGTAGATTGCCCTTGAATTACAGATACCACAGCTAACGATGATGGGTTTTAGTTGCTTTCTTGCCCGACTCTCGCCGAGCACTGACGCTGACAGCCCAAGATAAACAACTACCGAAATCAGAAGGACTCTGAGCACCACGCGTCGCATATAGAGTATTTGACCCCAAACAACTATGTTTGTTCCAGCTTACATCCAATCGGTGCTAAAATCTTCTCGCCTGACGGATGAGTCCTGTCGCAGACAAATATCAGCAGACCATTGACGAAGCGGTCGCGCATTTGATCTCGCGTGCCGAGAACGCGCGTGGGATAAATGCGGACAGTGTGAGGCCGCGGGTCGATGCAGCGTTGGAAAAATATGTTTTTGCCGGCGACGCCAAACCGGAACATGCTGAGATCAAAGAGTTTATCGATGACATTCGCTCGGACGATCTATGTTTGATACTCGCGTGCGAGGGCGGCGACGAGCAGGCTTGGGAGGACCTGGTCGCCAATTTTGACTCGACGGTAAAGTCCGCCGCGCGAAAAATATCTTCAAACACCGAGGATGCCGAGGACCTGGCATCGTCGATCTGGGCCGAGCTTTACGGGCTCCGCACCGACGCTGACGGCAATAAAAAGAGCAAGCTCGCGTATTATTCCGGCCGAGGCTCGCTCGCCGGGTGGCTGCGGGCCGTAGTATCGCAATTGGCGGTCGATCAGTATCGTAAGGTATCAAAGTTCGTCCAGATCGAGGAAGACCGCGAGTTTGAGAACCTAGCCACCGAGGCCGCCGGCAATGACAATCATCATTTCACGTCGCACGTCGTAAATCCCGAGGACGAGCTGACCGATTCGCTCGGCCAGACCGATGTGACCGAGGCGTTGACGGCTGCGGTTGCTTCGCTGGATGCCGAGGATCGGCTGATAATGAAGCTATACTATTTTGACGACCTGAAACTTAAGGACATCGCCGCGACATTCGGCTATCATGAGGCCACCGCCAGCCGCAAGCTGACCCGCGTCCAAGCCGACATCCGCAAAGGCGTCGAAAAAGAATTGAAAACCAAACACGGCTGGACCGACAGCGAGGTAAAAAAACACCTCAGCGACACCGCCGCCGGTTTGGGCTTGAATCTGGAAGCAATGTTTGCGGCAGTCACGTTGCTCGTCTTAATGCAAGATTTGTGGCTGTGACCGTTCTTTATATAGCAAATCCTCAGTGATCTCCGTGATCTCTGTGGTAAGAAATGGAACTGCAATTCGACAAAGAAATTGACGCTATCCTGCGAAAGTCGCGGGCGAGTGTCGCTTCGAGCATGACGCCTTCCGGCTCTCATCTCGATGCTGATGCCGTGGCGGCGTTTGTCGAAAACGCGCTTCCGGACAAGGCTAAACGATTGTATATGGAGCACTTCGCAGACTGCGGCGGGTGTCGAAAACTGCTCACGCAGAGCATTCTGATGAACGAAACAGCGGCCACGGAGGCCGCAGGTGCGGCCGAAATTATTGGCGCTCACGTCGTTCCGTGGTACCGCCGTCTGTTCCGCACGCCGAATCTCGCGTTCGCGATGGGAGCGCTCGTGCTCACGTTCAGCGGCGTGCTCGGCTATCTCGTCCTGCAAAACCGCAGCTCGCCGAAAGCGACCGTGTCGCAAGTCGCCGACAAGCGGACCGCAAGCGACCCGTATTCGACGAGCACAGGGGCGGCGGCAAACACGACTACAAATACCGCAACCACGGCAAATTCGAGTGCCAATGCAACCGGCTCTGCCCCGATCAATACACCGCCGCCGGGAATAGCGAATACTGGTGCCGGCCCGTCGATCACGCTTGACGGCGTGGCGGATGATCGCCTCGCGGGAGCTAAGCCCGAGGCACCGCGAGCCGCCGAGAAGCCACTCGACCTGATGACCGGCGAACCCAAGCCACCGCCACCCGCATCGGTACCACGCGAACAGCCCGCTGCGGTCGGTGGCGTCACTCGCGAAGAGGTCGAAACCGACGCCAAGGATGAGGACGCTAACCTCGCCAAGAGAAAGATCGCAGCTCTCGATAGCGGCCGCCGCGATACGCCCGCCGCACCTGCGAAATCCGGCCCGGCGCGTGCCTCGGGTCCGGTTCAGACGCAGTCAAATCAGGTGAACGCACAGACGTTCGAGATGGCGGTCACGCGCCAGGTAGGCGGACGGACGTTCGAGCGCCGCAACGGTGCATGGTATGACAGCAAATACGCCGGGCAGGCGACGGTCAACATCCGCCGGGGCACCGACGAATTCAGCAAACTCGACAGCGGCCTTCGCAGGATCGCCAGAGAACTCAATGGTGTCGTCGTGGTCCTATGGAAGGAAAAGGCCTATCGTATCAACTAGCCCTCGCAGCCAGTCCAATCGAATTGCGGTCGGCCCTAAGGCCGATCTTTTGCAGTCTGCGTTGTCATTGCATCATCGATTTTGCCCTCTGTTTGTGAGAAACTAAAATTTTCGCGAGTAGATTTGATGATGAAGAAATTATTGCTCTTTCTGATCGTTGCAGTTGCCGGATCGAGTTTCTCGGAGCGTAGGGCGGCCGCCGCCGACCGACAGCCCGAAATGCCGTCTCCGCATCTCGTCATTAGTCAGTTTCAGGGCGGCGGTTCGGTCGCAGAGGACGAATTTATCGAGATCCACAATACTAGTTCGGATCCGGTCGATCTCAACGGTTATCGGCTGGTTTACCGTTCGGCCAATGGCTCTAACGATGTGACCAACCCATTCGCCGTCTGGACGACCAGCACGATCGTCCCGGCCGGCGGCTTTTATCTGGTGGCATCGACGAGCTATGACGGCTCAGTTCCCGCAAACCTGACCTACAGCCCGACCGCGTGCTCGTGCTCGATGAGTGCGACTAATGGCGGCCTCGCGATACGCAACGGCCCGAACAATACCGGAGCGATCATTGACTCCGTCGGTTGGGGAACCGTTACGAACGGCTTTAACGAGGGAACGGCAACGACGGCGCCGGGGCTCAATAACAGCCAGGCACGTAAGCAGAACGGTTGTCAGGATACTGACAACAATCAGGCTGATTTTGAGAATGTCGTCCCGTCGGCACCGCGAAACGCTTCTTCGCCTGCGTCGACCTGCAGCGGATCAGGCACGAACCTCTTTGCAGCGATGTCGGCAAATCCGACGAGTGTGGCACCGCCGGGGACAACATTGCTGACCGTCACCGTGGTCCCGGCAACAACGCCGCCCAGCACAAACATCACCGTAACCGCCAATCTTATCAACATCGGCGGCCCGACCTCGCAGCCATTCTTTGACGATGGCACGAATGGCGATGTGACAGCCGGCGACAATATCTTCTCGTATCTTGCGACCGTTCCGCTTGGCACGCCCGGCGGCACGGCATCGATCAGCGGTGTTGCGCAGGACGGCCAGGGCCGAACGGCAAATGTCGGGACGAATCTGACGATCAACGCCGCGCCGCCTGGCGAGGATCCGCTTCTGCTCGGTAACCCGTCAGGTGCGACCAGCGACATCGCAAACGAGAACAACTACCTGATGATCAAGCCGGCCTACGCCCTGTCATACAACCGGTCAAAGAACACACCGAATTGGACAGCCTGGCGGCTCGATCAGAGCTGGATCGGAACGGCGAATAATGGCAGCTTTGCGCCTGACACCACGCTGCCGGCTGGATGGTATCAGGTCCTGCCTGAGGACTATTCCGAACCGGTCTACGACCGCGGCCATATGTGCCCGTCGGGTGACCGCACGAACACGCAGACTAACAATAACTATACGTTCCTGATGACCAACATCATCCCACAGCTTCCGGCAAATAATCAGGGGCCGTGGGTGGATCTCGAGAACTACTGCCGGACGCTCGCGAGCCAGGGCAATGAGATCTACATCTTTAGCGGCGGATACGGCCAGCATACGACCATCGGCTCGACGCCGCAGAACCGTGTTGTCGTTCCGACGCTTACCTGGAAGGTCGTCCTTGTTCTGCCCAACGGCAATAACGACCTGGCACGAGCGTCCGCGAAGAATACGCGGGCGTTTGGCGTGATAATGTCGAATGTCTCGATCAGCCAAAGCGCTCCATGGCGCAATTTCCGCACCACGGTGGATGCGGTGGAGTATCTGACCGGATACGATTTCTTCAACCAGATCCCGAAGAATACTCAGGAAATAATAGAAAGGCGACGCGACCGACAATAGGCACATCTTACAAAGCATGAAAACACGGATCATTTTCGGCGGCTTATTATTGCTGATGGTGGCTTTGCCGGCCGCTGCGCAGAGAGAGTATCCGATCTCCGGCATTCAGGGAAGCAAGAACTTTTCCCAGCGCGAGCGCGAGATCGTCAAGACGTCCGGCGTGGTCACGGCACGCACTAGAACGGGCTTCTTCATCCAGACGCCCGACGATAAGGTGGACGACGACCCGCTGACATCCGAGGGCATCCTCGTCTATACCCGCGATGAGCCCGGAGGCGAAGCTGCGATTGGTAATATGGTCGTCGTCTCAGGCCAGGTCCAGGAATTCAAACCGCGATCCGAACCGAACACTCTGCCGATCACGGAGATCTCGATGCAGCGGGGACGCGACGTCGTTCAGGTTCTCTCGAAGGACAATCCGTTGCCAAAGGCGATAGTGCTCAGCATCGACGACTTTAAGCTCAACTCGATCGATCAGCTCGAAAAGTACGAGGGCATGCGCGTGAGCGTTCCGGAGTTGACTGTTAGTGCACCAACCGACGGACGAGTCGATAACAAAAATAACAGGAGCGACTCCAACGGCGTCTTCTTTGGCGTGCTCAAGGGCATCCCAATGCCATTTCGCGAACCGGGCTACGAGCTTTATGACTTCCTCTTCCTGAGCGAGAAGGAACAGGCTGAGTTCAAAAAGACATATCCGAAGATGCGGTATTTCGACGGCAATCCCGAACGCCTCCGTATCGAGTCCTCTGCGCAGCTTGGCTCGCATCCGATCAATGTCGCAGCCAACAGTGAGCTAAAGAATGTGACGGGCGTATTGCATTACGCTTATCGGACATGGTCCGTCCTTCTTGACGCGACAACCCGACCATCAATGGCGAGCGTGCCGAAGCATGTCAACCTGCCGGTCGCCGGCGAGCGACAGTTCTCTGTTGCGGGAATGAATCTTGAGAACCTCTTCGATGATGAGGACGACCCGGCGATCAAGGAGGATATCGTCTCGACTGAATCATTCAATGCGAGAATGAAAAAGATCTCGGCCGCCATCCGCGGGATCATGCAGTCGCCTGATGTGATCGGTATCGTTGAAGCTGAGAACTTATCCGCCCTGAAACGCCTTGCCGCAAGGATCAACGCCGATACAGTTGCCGGCGGCAAGCCCGACCCGAAGTATGAGGCGTATCTCGTTGAGGGTAACGACGGACGCGGCATCGACAACGGCTTTCTGGTCAAGTCTTCGCGGATCAAGGTCACCGACGTCAAGCAGTACGGCAAGGACGAAGAATTTAAGAACGCGAATTCAAAAGAGGACAACTTCCTGAACGATCGGCCGCCGCTGGTCCTGAGGGCATCGGTCGCAGATGCCAAAACTGACCGGCCATTCGATTTTACAGTTGTCGTAAATCATCTCAAGTCGTTCCTCGGTTACAGCGATCCTAAGCAGCAGGACAACGTCAGATTGAAGAAGCGGCTTCAGGCAGAGTTTCTCGCCCGATGGGTCCAGGACAGACAAAAGGCTGATCCGGCCGAACGCATTGTCCTGATCGGCGACTTTAACGCCTATCAATTCAATGACGGCATAGTTGACGTTATTGGGGCTATCAAGGGCTCGCCGGCGGCGAAAGATGCCGTGCTGAACCCGTCAGATGACCTCGTGGAACCTAACATGACCGACCTGGTCGACCTCATAGCTGCCGACCAGAGATACTCGTATCGCTTTGACGGAAATGGGCAGGTATTGGACCACATGATCATAACCGAGTCGTTCATGCCTTATGCACAGGGCTTTGGGTATGCCCGCGTAAACGCTGATTTCCCGGAAAGCTATCGTGGCGAAGACAGGCCCGAAAGATATTCGGACCACGACCCTGCAGTCGCCTATTTCAACCTTGATGCGAGGCCGGCGGCGACGCCGGCAGCGACGCCAAAGCCCTAGTTGCGTTCGAGGATGACCTCTGCAACGGCGTGTTCGGTCGTGTGGGCAAGTGAAATGTGAATATGCGTTGCCCCAAGCTCGTTGAACCGGCGAAGGGCCTCGCCGGTGACGTTGAGGGTCGGTACGCCGTCGCCGTCGGAGACGACCTCGATCTCACGCCACGCGATCTTGCCCCGCCAGCCGGTCTTCAGGGCCTTGAGAAATGCTTCTTTCGCCGCAAAACGAGCAGCGAATGATTGAGCCGCCGCCGCACCTTTCGCCTCGCAGTATTCGCGTTCAGATGCCGTAAAAACGCGGTCTACAAAGCGAGGCGTGCGGCTGACAGTATCGCGGATGCGATAGACCTCAATAATGTCGATACCGATGGAAACGATCATACCTGACTCGCGCGACGATGATTCACAGACTTTAGCAGATTCGGGTTTCTTATGGCGAGAGGCCGGTGGTGTTAAGGTCCTCGTTAGCCGGCACCTCGAATCTGCCGGTTTCGTTAATGGTTTCTCAACCCGGCACGGAGGTGTTTCAGCCTTCCCTGAAAACAGTCTCAGCCTTTCCGGTTTTGACGACGACAGCGAAGAGAATATCATCGAGAACCGTCGCCGCTTCCTGGCGACCTTCCCGGACAAGTACAAGCTCGCACTGGCATTGCAGGTCCACGGTGTCAATATCCGCATCGTTAGCACCGAAGAGGATATTGGCGATTCAGAGATCAACGCCGACGCCGTGATGTCCGATCTCAACAATGTACTCGCCGCCGCAAAGACAGCAGATTGCGTTCCGGTGCTGATCGGCGACACAACGTCAGGAGCATTTGCCGCCGTTCATGCCGGTTGGCGAGGGACGGCGCAGTCGATAGTCAAGATCGCGATCGACAAGATGACCGAGCTTTACGGCTCAAAGCCCGCCGACCTGGCCTGCGCTATCGGCCCGGCGGCCTGCGGCCGGAGCTACGAGGTCGGGCCGGAGGTAGTCAAGACATTTATTGATAGCATTCACGACGGCAGCCAATATTTTACGCCGACCCACAACGGCCACGCACTTGTCGATCTGCATGCCTGCAATCGCGATCAACTCATTAGCTCTGGTGTGAAGGCGGGCAACATCTCGACCGCACCCTTTTGCACCATCGAGCGAAGTGATCTTTTCTTCTCTTACCGGCGGGAAAGGGGTGATTTTCGGCGTACCGGCCGGCTTCTGTCGGTGATCGGGCGCAGTGCCGCTTAGATCACGCGGGCCGTTACGGTTATCTGCTTCGTCTTTGACGGATAACAGACCTCGTCGGTACACGATTGGGAGCGGACCGTAACATTCACCCGGACAGTGCTGCCGCGATATGTCGCCGGCACAGTTACATTGAATCCGAACGACACGCGTCCCTCATACACATTGATCGGACGCTCGGAAAAGCTGAATTTCCTATTTCGCCCTCGCGGATAGCTGACCGGGCCCAAACGGACGCCACCACTGCTGCTGACTCTCACATTCGTTGGGACGGCGTATTCGCTGTTCGGACGATACGAATTCACATGCAGGCCGCTGGGAATACTCAGTGTCACAGTGCCGCGTACGGTCTTGCCCCGGGCAACAGTACCGTTCGCTATCGAACCGCCAACGCTCTGCGCCTTGATCGTAATACAACCGAATAGGATTACGGCAGCAACCAGCAATGCCAACCTTTTGAATATCATTCTCATCTTCTATTTCAATCGCAAGCTCTCAACGAACTCCTCAGTCTTACGTGCAAGGTCGTCCGATGTTTCAGCAAGGCGCGTCACTTCGAGGACGTATCGCCTTCCAGACCTTTCGACGGTATTCCTAAGAATGATGACCTCGGTGCCGGCCCATGAGCCTTTCGTTTCCGTCAGCTTGTAAACATCGCTGTCGATAACTTCGGTGCGCGTTGCGACGATCTCCTCGTCTGCGTCTTGCTGATCGGGATCTATGACCAACGTCGCCCGCGCCTGTCTAAGCTTCTCAGCCGGGCCGGTTCCAAATTCTTTTGAATATGCTTCGAACGCAAAATGCCGATCGCCACCGACGACGCTAAGGAAGCCCTCCGGCTTTTGGATGCTGTAATCGTCGGTTTCTACTGTCTCTGCCTCGAATGCAGCCGCCGCCGATCGTTTGATGCGCGTCGAGACATATGCCATTAACGCCACAACGATAATTCCGATTATCAGTATCTCCATAACAACTGGTTCTATGCTGCTTTCGCGGCGAGCTGGCCGCACGCCGCATAGATATCACGCCCCCGCGGCGCCCTGATATAGGCATCGACGCCTCGTGACTCAAGAATGTTCTTGAATCTTGCGACACGCTCGGGCGTCGAGGCACGGTAATCCAACTGCTCCGCACCGTTGTGGGGGATCAGGTTTATCTTGACGCGCTGAAGCTGATACTGCTCGATCAGCCCGGCCAATCGGTTTGCGTCCTCGTCGTGATCGTTCACGCCGCCGAGCATGACGTATTCAAGCGTGAACCGTTCGCCCCGTCGCAGGCTCGCCTCGAATTCCTTAGCCGCCGTCAAAAGCTCGTCGATATTCCACCTCTTGTTGATCGGCATCAGCCGGTCGCGCAGTTCGTCAGTCGTCGCCGATAGTGAGATCGCAAGGTGCGGCCGGTCGTCGATCCTTGCAAATTCGTAGATCTTAGGCACGATGCCGGCGGTCGAGACCGTCACGCGATTTGGCACGATGAATAGCCCATCCTCGTCCGCCATCAGCCTGAGAGCGGACATCAAGTTGTCAAAATTCATGAATGGCTCGCCGGCTCCCATGCCGACCAGATTGGTCCCATGCGGCGTTTCGCCTCCGACACCGTAAACGTCATTCAAGACAATAATTATCTGCTCGACGATCTCGCCTCGAGTGATGTTCTTTAACATGCCGAGCTTTGCCGTCAGGCAGAAGTCGCACGCGAGCGCGCAGCCGGATTGCGACGAAAAACAGATCGTATCCCGATTCTCGGTCGGCAGATAGACGGTCTCGACAGGATGACCGTCGCCGGTTTTCATCAGGTATCGCCGGGTGCCGTCCTCCGAGATGTAACGAGTCTCGACCGTCAAACGAGATATCTGGGCTACATCTGCGAGCCTCTCGCGAAACTTCTTGGGCAGGTCTGTGATCTCCTCAAAAGATCGCAGCCGCCGCTGGTGAACGGCCATAAAGACCTGGGTCACTCGGTATTTCGGTTCGCCGAGCGAAAGGACAAGTTCCTCTAGCTCAGGCCGCGTCAGGCCAAGAATGTGCACCTTGTCACTCACAATTCCTATTTTATCGCATCGCGGCGGTTCTGCTAGACTCTGAGCGATATGCCGCGCCGGACCGCTCTCATGTTTCTCTTTTTTACGCTCAGCGTTGGCTGCAGCCGCATTCCGGACAGCCTGCGAGGCGAGCCAACCGCAATGCCGACAGAAGCAAACGCAGATGATCTTCCGTTTGGCAACCCGTCAAGTGCAACGCCAGACGCCTCAAATGCCGACAACTATTTGTTGACGCACAATGGCTTTACGCTCTCGTATAACAACGAACGCGGCACACTCAACTGGATAGCGTGGCGAACCACGGCAGCCGACCTGGGCGAACGCCGTGAGCGGCCGCTCTTTAAGCCCGACATGTCTCTGCCGCCAAACATTCGCCGCATACAGTACTACGATTACGCCGGCAGCGGCTACGACCGCGGCCACATGGTGCCGGCCGCCGATCGGTTTGCTGACGAACGCAGGATGGCGGACACCTTCCTGATGACGAATATCGTCCCGCAAACGCCTGATCTCAATCAATATCCGTGGAACAAGCTCGAATCCTACGTTCGCGGAACGGTCCGCCGCCGGACCGACGCCTATATGATCGCTGGCGTATATGGAGAAAAAGGCAGTATTCACGGCCGGATTACGGTTCCTACGAACCTTTGGAAAGTCGTCGTTTTTCTGCGCCCCGGCAGCCGCGAGGTCACCGACACTACGCGCATCATTGCTGTGGACATGCCAAACGAGAATGGTATCCAAGATATCCGATGGCAGAATTACGTAACAACGGTTCGTGATATCGAACAGCGAACCGGCTACGACCTGTTCCGCGACCTACCCAAGGAATTGCAGGACCGTATCGAGACGAAGGCGTTCCAGCCACCTGCGTACTGAAGATAGAACGAAGAGGTTGCATCTCAGTCGACCATCGCCGCGTTAGACGTTGAATCGAAAATCCACTACGTCGCCGTCCTGCATCACGTACTCCTTACCTTCGACGCGGGCCAGGCCTTTCTCAAGTGCCGCCTTGCGGCTGCCGCAGGCGACGAGGTCGTCGTAAGAGACTATCTCGGCGCGGATAAAGCCGCGTTCAATGTCGGTGTGTATCTCGCCGGCAGCCTGCGGGGCCTTTGTACCGATCGGGATCGTCCACGCGCGAACTTCCTTTTCGCCCGCGGTCAGGAAACTCATCAATCCGAGCATATGGTAAGCCGCTTTGATGAGTTCATCTACGCCCGATGACGCGAGGCCGAGGTCCTTTAGGTATTCGGTCCGGTCTTCGGGCGGTAGGGCGACAAGCTCTGCCTCGAGCCTCGCACAAATGATGACGACATCTGAGTTTTCCTTCGCCGCATACACTTTGACAGCAGCGACATGCTGATTGCTGTCCACATCGGCGAGCGTCGGTTCGTCAACATTGGCGGCGTAAATCGTCGGTTTGGTGGTGAGCAAGAACCATGACCTAACGATCGTCCTTTCGTCATCATCCAGAGCGGCAGCACGCGCCGGGCGGCCTTCTTCTAAGATCGACTGGATCTTGTCAAGGATCTCAAGCTCGCGTTTAGCGTCTTTGTCGCCTGCCTTAGCTGCGCGCACGGCCTTGTCTCGGCGTTTTTCTGCCGACGCGAGATCGGCGAGAGCAAGCTCGATCTGGATCGTCTCGATATCACGGATCGGATCGACCGAGCCCTCGACGTGGACAATGTTCTCGTCCTCAAAGCACCGGACGACCTGGACAACTGCGTGCGTCTCGCGGATATTGGCAAGAAACTGATTTCCGAGCCCTTCGCCTTTTGAAGCCCCTCGCACGAGGCCCGCGATATCGAGGAATTCGACCGTGGCCGGCACTTGTTTTTGCGCGTTGTGGAGCTTTTCGAGTATCGCCAGGCGTTCATCAGGCACAGCAACGACACCTACGTTTGGCTCTATCGTGGCAAACGGATAATTCGCCGCCAGCGCCGCCTCCTGAGCGGTCAGGGCATTAAAGAGCGTAGATTTTCCGACGTTGGGAAGGCCAACGATACCGGCTTGAAGCATAAGGTTGTCTAATCGGCCCGTGAGGCCAAAAGACCTAATACTACAGGGAAAGAGTGGAAAAGTGAAAAGCGAGGGCGTCCTACCGGCGGGCGTAATACATTCCAATATTCTTGAGTCGGCTTGCATTACTGTCACTGAGCCAGACGAACTCGCGTTGCGACATGGGGACGATCTCGCGTTCCACCAGCTTGCCTGCCATCTCATCCTCGGCGAGTGCATAGATGCGGCTCTCGACGCGGCGTGCGATCGTCGTCAGTTGATCGATCTCGGCATCACTCAAGCCGGGATACGTCCGGCGGATACGGTCGTGGATCGGTTGGCGAAAATTCTCGCCCCATTCCGTTGCGAGTTCGAGTGCCTTGTTGAGGAGTTGCTCGTCAAATTCCATTGCTGCGCCGGATACTATACCACGCCCGCGCCAGCCGCGTTCGTTGCGTTTCCTCTGCAAACTAAAGTAAGTTATCTATTAGTCCCGCTCGCTTATCTATGCTGGTATCGCTGTTGCTCCTTTTGCTGATCGCGTCGGCGGGAATGATGCTGACGTATGTGATCGCCGACGATGAACCCTTGCTCTGGCGGTTGGCGGCGGGCTGTGTCGCGGGTTCGGCCGTATTCGGCATCGCGGCATTTGCGATCTCCTATGCGATGGGATTCTCTGCGGCGTCGGTGGTCATTGCTCTGGCTGTGACGACGGGCCTCTTTGGCCTGATCAGGTATCGCGATACGGCTAAGCGGTTCAAACACGACCGTGCCAAGGCCAAGGGAAGGCTCGATGGGGCCAACCTGCACAAAGCCCTTGGCTTTATCTACTACGCCTTCTTTTTTCTGCTCTTTTGGTTCTTTTTTGGTCAGACCGTCTATCAAACAAGCGAAGGCATCTTTACCGGTGGCTCGCAGAATCTGGGCGATCTGCCCTACCACATCGGGGCGATACTTGGCTTTAGCGAGGGGGCAAAATTTCCGCCCGACAACCCGATCTGGGCCGGGGCAAAATACGCATATCCGTTCATCACGGACTTTATCTCGGCATGCTTCGTAAAGCTCGGTGTCACCTATCGGGATGCCATCGTCACACAAAACGTCCTCTGGACATTTTCGCTCTTTGTCTTGCTCGAACGATTCGTCGCCCGTGTGACCGCGAATAGGCTTGCGGGGCGGATCGCACCGGCGTTGCTGTTCTTGAGTGGTGGCCTCGGATTCTTGTGGTTTCTGGGCGATGTAGATGCTTCCGGCAAGGGCATCGTCAGCGTTCTGTCAGCCCTGCCACGCGATTATACGATCGGGGACCAGTTTCGTTGGGGCAATTCGCTCGTCGTCCTATTTATTACCCAGCGAAGCATGATATTGGGCCTGCCGCTGGTAGTGCTGGTCCTCGGCTCGCTCTGGCAGATCTTCTCGGGCGGCCATGTGAAGGAGCGAGAAAGCGGAAAGGTCTCGCTTGCGGACTTTCCCGTTCCTATCTTTGTCGTGGGGCTGCTCGCGGGAACGCTGCCATTGATACATCTTCACAGTCTGGCAGTACTGTTCATTGTGACGGCGTTCCTGTTCGTTCTGCGGCCCGCTCGGTGGGTCGAATGGATAACGTTTGGCATAGGCGTCGCAGTTGTCGCCGTTCCACTATTGGCGTGGACGATGACCGGCAGCGCCAGCGACACGACGAGCTTTTTTGGATGGGAATTTGGCTGGGACAAGCGAAATGACAACTTCTTCTGGTTTTGGTTCAAGAATACGAGCCTGACGATCCCGCTGCTTGTCGCGGGCCTTGCGTTTTGGTACTGGACTGGCCGCAAGTCTGCGGCACAAGAGCCGGACAAGAAAACGAAAGGCGTGACGACACAGGTCGATCCGGTGCCGCTGCTGCTCTTCTATCTCCCGTTCGCGTTCCTGTTTATCCTCGGTAATGTTGCAAAGCTCGCACCATGGGTCTGGGACAATATCAAGATACTGATCTATTGGCACATAGGCTCGATCATCTTTATTTCCTTTGCGCTCGCATGGTTGTGGCAAAAGGCTGCTGTGACTAAGGTCATCGCCGTTCTGTTGCTTGTTTCGCTCACTTTCGCCGGTGCACTGGACGTGTGGCGAACCACCGCGGGCACGGTCAAAACACGCGTGTTCGAACCCGATGCGGTCCGCGTGGCCGACCAAATCAGGCAAAAGACCGAAAACACTGCGCTGTTCCTAAACGCTCCGATCTACAATACGCCGATCGTGCTGACCGGCCGCCAATCACTAATGCGCTATACGGGACACCTGTTTTCGCACGGCATCAACGCTTTCGCTCGCGAAGCAGATGTCAAACGCATCTACGAGGGCGGCGGAGTTTCTGAAATGCTGATGCGGCAATACAATATCGATTATGTCCTCGTGTCGCCCGAGGAAAAGAACACGCTAAAGGCAAACGAGGAATTCTTCAAAAAATACCCGCTCGTGGCCGAGGCCGGCCAGTATCGAGTGTATAAGGTCAAATGAGCAAGAAAAAGAAAGGCAAAAAGCCGTCCGGACAGCCGCGCGTAGCCGCGGTAGAGCAAACGTCGCAGCCCGCCGCTCCACCACCGAAGCCAAAACGACAGCCGGCCGCGTTGCGTTCGGTTGACGAATGGCTGACCGACCAGCGGTGGTTCGTCGCGGCCGGAGTGATCACTCTTATTTCGATCTTTCTGCGATTCTGGCAACTCGGCCTCAAGCCATTCCACCACGACGAGGGCGTAAACGGCTTCTTCCTTCGCACGCTCTTTTTGGATGGAACTTATCGGTACGATCCGACGAATTATCACGGCCCATCGCTCTATTACATCTCGCTCGCATTTGCCAAGGTCTTTGGCCTCGAAACAATACCCGTTCGTGCGAGCATGGCCATCTTTGGCGTGCTCATGGTCCTGCTCGCCTTCTTTCTCAAACGCTATATCGGCCGCGTCGGCAGCCTCATGGCCGCACTCTTCCTGGCGATTTCGCCGGGAATGGTCTTTATCTCGCGCTACTTTATTCACGAGATATTCTTTGTGTTTCTCGGTATCGCACTGGCGGTCGCGGTAGTCTATTTTGTCGAGAAGCAAAGGGCCGGTATTTACGCGATCGCCTGGACAGCCTTGATCCTGCTCGTCTGCTACGCTCCCTCGACGGTCAAACTTTCTACATTTCTCGGCGGCGACAGTTCCGCCGCCCTCTGGGGCTTTGGGATCCTTTTCTTTATCGTCGAGGCCGTTCTGACCTATCTCGTGATCCGATGGCTGTTGAGCTGGGACAATGGGCGGCCGATCTACATGATCCTGGCATCGGCATCGGTAGCGATGTTCTTTGCGACAAAGGAGACGGCCTTTATCACGCTCGGCACGATGCTGATCGCGTGCGTCAGCGTCTGGATCTGGCGGCGAATAATGCCCGATGCAACGCTGGACAGGAATCGATTCAATCTCGCGCTCGCCGTGACGGGCCTTGCGGTGATCTTCCTGTTCCTTTCAGGAATGTTCGGTGATGCCTATAAATGGCTATTCGACACCTTCATGCCGACGGGCCGCCCGCCGGAGACGTTTGTTTTTGTCGGTATCGTCAGCCTGATAGCGGCTGCGGTCGCGGCGTGGCTACTGTTCCTTTTTGCGCAGCGACGGGCGAACGAATCGGATATCACCGAGCCAGTCGCCTTAACATGGGCAAATTTCCGCACGGCTCTCGGCGACAACCGAAACATGATCATGATCGCCGGTGCAATCGTGATCACGTTCGTGTATCTCTGCGTTTTGTTCTTCACATCCTTCTTTACCTACGCCGAGGGCTGGAAGAAGGCCTTCGAGGCCTACGCGATCTGGACCAAGACGGGCAGCCGCGACCATACGATGCATGGCTGGACAGGCTACATCAAATGGGGAATGAAGATCGAATCGGCGATCGTGATCCTGTCGCTGCTCGGCGCCCTTGTCGCTTGGGTAAAGGCAAAGCACCGATTTGCGATCTTCGCGGGATTCTGGAGCTTCGGCCTTTTTGCGGCCTACTCAATAATTCCATACAAGACTCCGTGGCTTGCTCTCAGCTTCCTGCTGCCAATGTGCCTGTCAGCGGGCTATGGGCTTAATGAACTGATCGGGTCGCGAGACAACCGGCTACGGTTCCTCGGCATGGTCCTCGGTATCATCTCGGTTGGCGTGTTGGGCTATCAGACATATCAACTAAATTTTGTTAAGTACGACAACGACGAAATGCCGTATGTCTATGCCCATACGCGTCGTGAGTTTCTCGATATGATCCGCGAGATCGAACGCTACGCCGACAAGAGCGGCAAGGGCAAAGACGCCCAGATCGAGATCGTCTCGCCCGACTACTGGCCGATGACGTGGTATGTCAAGGACTACGGGAAGGCCTACTTCCAAGGCCGGCCGGTTGATGCCAGCACGGCCGAAATGATCGTGGCGAAGAAGGGCGATCAGGACACCATTGTCGCCCAGAAATATTCCGCCCACTATAAGTTTGCCGGCGTATATCCGCTGCGGCCCGGAGTCGATCTGATGCTGTTGGTAAGGAACGATCTTGCCGAGCCCGGGTCACTCGATCTGTCGAAGATACCGGAATATAAGAAGCCCTAGGAAGCGAACATCCCAACCGCGATCAGCCCGAGGCCGATGACAACGTGCAACACGTCGTCGGCCTTTTTCCATCGGAATTGCCGGATCGGGAACCATCCAAAGCGGCTCGCGGCCGCCTGATAGAGGTCGATCAGCCCAAAGCCGATATTGAAGCCGCGGATCAGGTCACCACTGCCGGAATAGATCAAACTGAGCCCGATCAAGCCAAATGCGATATGAAAGATATTATAGGCGTGAGCGCCGCTCGTGAGGCTCTTTCTCTCGGGAATGACAAAACCGAGAACACCGACCAGGACCAAGATCGGAGCAAAGCCCAGCAGGACGTAGTAGTTCAATCCCATTTTGAGGTCATATCGTAGCGCTGATGGTGCCGGCGTTCCAATTGAGCTCCACACCGCCGGCTGACCTGAAACCTTCGCCGGTCATTCTCGTATATCTCGAAATGAAATTTGTCTTTAGTGCCCTCATCGCAATGGTCCTTTGTCTCAGCATCTCTGGGCAAAACAACGACGCCAAGGACGCCCTTTCTGTGGTCAACAAGCTGTTCGACGAGATGGCTGCTGCGAACGCGGCCGGCATACTCGCAACCGGCACAGCCCAGAACCAGTTGGTCGCCGTAAGAAAAATGAAGGACGGAAAGGCCAGGATCGACGTTATCAGTGCCGAAGCGTTTACCAAGTTCTTCACGAAGCCCGGTGCGGCCAAGGAAGTAATGTACAAACCCAATGTCGAGGTCAGCGGCGACTGGGCGATGGTTTGGGGGCGATACGTGTTCTTTGCCAACGGCAAGCTCTCGCATTGCGGCATCAACCAGTTCAACCTCGTTCGCACCGATGCCGGCTGGAAGATCGCCAATGGCGCATCGACGATCGATCCGGCAGCGTGCACAAAGAAAGAGCAAAAGATGAAGCCCTGACGCGACTGCGGGCTATCTCGGACTGTTGGCAGGTAATCGCGGCGGGGCAAAAGTGCTTGCTCCCGTGCCTCTGAAGAGTGGTGTAAAGATCCATTTCGAATGGTTCTCAATACCGTAATATGCGATCACAGATTTGCTGCGGCTCTGGCTGGCGACGCCGATAAACGGCGTATTCTCGGTCAGCACGTCAAACGTCTCGTCACCTTCGTTATCGCTGTCGAGGTTCGTATTGAGTGAGTTCACCAGCACGATCGCAAACCGATCAAAGATCTGCGGATTCGGGTTTGCGGGCAGGATACCGCCGTTATACTTCTGGACGCGTCGGGCAAATCCGCCAATCGAATCTACATCGGCCTTTATCAATCGCCATTTGCCATCCACACTGAGCGGATCGACAGCGGCCGATGCCCTTAGGATCTGGCGCTTCTTGGTGCCGTAGGGCAGGCCCTCGAGCAGGTCGTCCATCGAACTCGGCAATTTCGCACCACGGTAGAATTCAACGTATTGGCGAATCGCGTCAGCGATCTCTTCGCCTCGTCGTATTGCTTCAAGTTCCTTTTCGCGCTGGACTTCCTGCTGCACGGCCGGAGCAACGGCGAGAAGCCCAAGCGAAAAAATGACCATGATCCCCATCACAGCAAAAAGGGTCATTCCGCGTTCGTCGCTGCTAGGGCTTGCCATCGTCTACCGAGTCGTCAACGTCCTGTTTTAGCTTCTCGATCGGCCGCCCACCAGGCGGCTGAGGAGGCACATATCGGGGCAGATTATCGGGGATACCGGGAATGCCCTTCATCGTCGTCGGATCGAATGGCTGCATGCCGCCGTCCGTTGGCCTGCCTGCGGTGCCTCCGGTAGCTGTGCCTATCGGGGCCTTTGAGATCGCGATCGGATGTCGGAAGCCGAGTTGGGTGTCCTCGAATATCACTTCGGCCGGTGAGATATCCACCAGTCGAAACCGGCCGCCGAGAATATCGTTCAATCGCGCGCCAAAGGGCGCCGTCTTGCCGGTCTCTATCAGGTATGCCGTATCGTTGTTATAACGCTTGCGGCCGATCATGCCGATGTATTGATAGCCCGGCTTTGGTGGTGCGGCTATTGATACAAAGACAGGATTTGAATAGAGCTTGCCGTCCGGCGTTCGCATCATCACCTGTGCCTGAGTTTCCTGGGCGATCAGGTTTGCCGGGACGTCTGTGAAGGCGCGCTGGCCATTTACATACGTCGTTGGCATCTCGGTCTGATTGAACAGGATACGGGCATCGGGCGGAATATGGTCGCCATTCAGTTCGAGCCGAAAGCCGCGCGAGCCGGCATAAACCGACTGCGGATTGGCAAACGCCAAGATGATGGGCGGCGTGGGCACCGGCGAAGGTGGCTTTGGCGGCGGCGGCGTAGGTATCGGTGTAGGCGGACAATCGTTAGGCTTTGTCGGATCGCACGGCGGTGGCGGCTCGTAAAAAGCGAAGATGTTACGGCCTGCGTCGGGTGCGTAGGCATTGCCCGGCTGATACATCACGGGGGTCGTCTCGTAAACGAACTGCTGGTCCTGTGCCGACGGCAGGGCAATGTCATTTCGCGGAGCTCCCGGCGATGAACGCGGCGTCGGGGTCGGTGTTCCCTTTCCCGTCGCAGTGGTCGAGGAACCACCAAAAAAACTTCGTCCGAAGGCAAGATACAACGCGACAAGCGCAACAATGCCGAGCACCGCCGCGGCGATGATCTTATTGCGTTCAGCCGGAGTTTTGCCTTCGAATAGACCCATTACTGCTGCTGTACCGGCTCTGCCGGGGCCGCGTTTGGCCGTCGGAAATACGCTGCCATCTCGATCCGCAGGCTCACGATCTCGCCGTGCATTTTGCCCTTTTTCGAGCGCTGATCCGGCTGCACCGGTGCCTGCGGCATCATTGACTGGCCGCCAACGGTCGAATTGATCCGGGCGGCGATGTTCTTTGCGGCCGGCGTGCCCGGCTGCCCGGCAGGCTGCGCCTTTTCCTTGTCCGATTCCGTGTCAGACGGGGCGAGCTCGACGGCGCTGACGATGACGAACTCGCGGCCCGTTTCGATCTCTCGTATGAACCGTCGCAGATTCTGATATGAGCCCTCGACGGTCGTCGTGATATACATTCCCGGATAAAGGCTGCGATATTTGGCCCGGCCGCGTTCCTCGTCCGATTGCTGGCCCGTGTTCATATCAGCCGTCTCGAGCGGCTGATAGTCCGGGCCGGCCGTATTCACCAGCCCGTAGGCCGCGATCAGGCCGTTGATCCGCTGATAGAGCGCCGTGCGGCCGACGGTCGTTACCGGCAGAAAGCGAGCTTCAAAATCATCTACGCTCGTGACGATCTTGTCCACCTGGCCCTGTGTTGTCGTGATCTCGCCGTATTTTGTTTTGGCCGAAATGACCTCGGCCTCTAATCTGTCTGCCTCTGAGCGGTTCCGGGCCAGTTCGCGGTTCGACGGCAGGACGAGGGCAAAATAGATGCCTATCGCACCGAGCAGAGCGAGCAGCCCCAAGGCCATGGCCCCGATCTCAAGCGGGCCCCACATGCCGCCATAGACCTTTCGCGGACGATTTGGAGGTATGACTGAAGCGGGTGCCTCAATAATGACCGTCTCGACCTCGGGCGTTTCGTCCTCAGGGTTCAGTTGTGGTTCGAGTTCCGCCACGCTTACTGCACTCCTCCGTTCTGAGCGACCTCAGTTACCGGAGCGCTCGTCGAATAGCCATAGGCCGGCGTGTATATGAGCCTAAACGTGTATTCCGTATAGACGATACGCTCGTTCTCCTGCCGGTCCTGGCCGCGCAACTCGGCGGCAAAGAGGCCCGAATTGTTCATATTCTCGATCATCGCCATCACGCTAGAGTAATCACGGGCCAATACGCCAAACTCCAGCTCTGCCTTGATGCGGTCGCCGTCCTGATAGATATTCTCGACGGCTATGCGCGAGGCCGCCACGCTCGACGGGAGCACGGATTCGAGGTCGGCAAACAGCCGCGACCAGCCGAAGGTCTTATTTGCCACGAGCTTATGAGCGGCGGTCAGGAGCGCCTTCTGATCAGGCGTCAAGAGTTGCTGCACCTTTTCGCCCTCGCCCTTGAGCCGAGCTATCTCGGCCTGGCGTTCGGCTATCGCTGCGACCAACAGATCGTTGCGCTTCCTGTTGTCATTGAGACGATAGAGGCTGTACGCACCGACAACGAGGCTGACAAGCAGCAGCAAAGCCGCACCGAGATACGGCAACGTGCGGTTCCTAAACGGATGAGTGGATAGATTGAGATCGGCGATCACTTGCTAACTACAGAAGACAACATGTTACCACGACACGCAAGACGATGTCTTATCACGCCGAAAGCGCGTAAATTGTTGCAAAATTGTCGGCTTTTGCGTCAAGTCAGAACCGGGAGCGATAGCGACCGGATTCCGTCAACTATCGGGTGCGGCAAAGTTCGGCGAACTCGGCCCATTGATGTTTCGCGTGAGTCTTGACGAGCGGTGCAGGAATCCGGTCGCTACCGCTCCCGGTTCTGAATCGGCATCAACCTAACGGGCTAGTCTCTTCGTGGCGGCAGGTTGCGCTGGAGCTCTTCCTTTGAGATGTCGCGATAAGCGGCCACGCGGTTGCGGCCTTCGCGTTTGGCCCGATATAGGGCCGAATCGGCCATCTCGACCAGTTCTATCGGATCTGACGAGTCATCCGGAAATGACGCTACGCCGATGCTGACCGTGATGTTATGGGTCTCTTTCGAACCTTTGCTGACAATGCTAAACGGATAATTCTCGACCGTCGAACGGATGCGCTCGGCCGCTACGATGCCCTGTGCAAGCTCGGCGTCGAGCAGAAATGCTGCGAATTCATCACCGCCGAACCGCGCGGCGGCATCGCCGCTTCGCAGGTTTGTCATTATCGAGAATCCGATCTCTTCGATCGTTTTACTGCCCGTAAGGTGCCCAAACGTATCATTTACGCCCTTAAAATTGTCGCCGTCCATCATCAGCACGCAAAACGGGCGGTTGTCAGCCGTCGCGCGTCCGGCCTCACGCCGCAATTCCGAAAAGAACGACCGGCTCGACAAGAGGCCCGTAAGGTCGTCGTGCGAGATAAGACGGTGTATCTGCCGCTGGTATTCGCGGTCGATCTCGTCCAGCAGGTCAAATCGCAGAATGGTGTCGCCGATCGTGATCTTATCTCCATTCTCGAGCTTTTCGCGGCGGACTCGGCGGCCATTGAGGAATGTGCCGTTACGCGAATCGAGATCGTGCAAGACATACTCCATCGCCACACGGGATTCCGTAGGGGCGGCTGTAATGCGGGCGTGTTGACGCGAAACGAGCGTGTCGTTGACGCGAACATCAGCCTCGAGAGCTCGGCCCAGGATCACCTCTTCGCGCTCAAGCGGTATCGGCACGGCGATAAGTTCGCCGCTCAGGAAGACGAGCGCCGGTCTCAGGTTTCGTCGTAGTATCTCGGAATCGTTCATACAGGCCGGGCGGGAGGCAGATCGGGCGGCAACTATTAGGATAACCTACGTGAACAGACGATTACCACACTTTTCTTTGAATGGAGCGACAAGCATCCCTGCTTGTCTTCGTGTCGCTTCGACGCGAATGAACGCTTGCGGTAGCGCCGGTTCGGGCTTCGCCCTCAGACAAGCAAGGATGCTTGTCGCTCCAGTCATTTCTCTTGACTTTTGTGCATAAACGTGCTATCGTTGCAACAGATTATTGGATCTTTGACAAAGGTGCGTCCGACAGATTGTCGGACACGTGTCGGACAGATCGCGTTTTTGCGCGGAACACGCGGAACACGCCCAAAAAAGAGGTGTTAACTAGCTGTAAATGCAACAAATACAGCGTTCCACCGGGGTGTGGAACGCAAGCGGAACACCCGGAACGCTTCGCCAGGCCCAAAAAACGTAAATATGGCAGAAAAAGGAGTTACGGCAGGATTACACAAACGGAACGCGCTGAACGCGTTCCGGCGATGGCGGCGATCAGCGAACGGCTTTGATCCGTTTTTGCGAGATGCGGCCCTCGTCCATTGCATCGAGTGTTTCGATGGTTTTTGAGCGAATACCGTTGGCGTCTAGGCCGTATTGGGCGAGGAGGATTTTGGGATCGCCGTGAGTGACGATCTCGTCGGGGACGCCGAGGCGGACGACGCGGACCTCGTCGGCGAGGCCTTGCTCTTCGAGGCATTCAAGAACAGCGGAGCCAAAGCCGCCTGCAAGGTAGGCATTCTCGACGGTGAGAATAAGTCGATTGTCGCGAGCAAGCGCAGCGATCAGATCGGCATCGAGCGGTTTTACAAATCGAGCGTTCACGACCGTAGCGTCGATGCCATCTTTGACGAGCATCTCGGCTGCCTTTGTCGCGGCGTCAACCATGTCGCCGTAGGCGAGGATCGCGACCTCGCCGTTGCCTTTTCGCAGCACCTCGGCCTTGCCGATCTCGATGAGTTTTGGTGGCGAACTGATGTCAACGCCAAGCCCGTTGCCCCTGGGATAACGCAGTGCGGCCGGGCCGTTGTGCTCGATGGCGGTCAGCATCATGTCGCGCATCTCGGCCTCGTCTTTGGGGGCCATGAGAATGATGTTCGGATAGCCGCGAAGATACGCGATGTCGAGCAGGCCGTGATGCGTCGGCCCGTCGGCACCGACGATGCCGGCACGGTCCATCGCGATCGTCACGTCGAGGTCCTGCAGGCAAACGTCATGGATGACCTGATCGAATGCTCGCTGCAGAAATGTCGAGTAGATGGCGGCGACGGGCTTTAGCCCTTCGCAGGCCATACCGGCGCAGAATGTCATCGCATGCTGCTCGGCGATGCCTACGTCGAAGGAGCGTTTTGGAAATTTTTCGAGCACCTTATCGACGCCCGTGCCGTCGGGCATCGCGGCCGTAAGGGCGACGACGCGAGGGTCGCTTTCCATGATCTCGCACATCGTGCGGCCAAAGACCTCAGTATAGGTCGGCGGCGGAGCAGACTTGCTCGATTTGTAAGGCAGGCCCGTTTTCGGGTCAAATGGCCCCGTCGCGTGATAGGCGTAATAGTTGTGCTCCGGATTCGGAAAGCCCTTACCCTTGGTCGTCAGGGCGTGAACGATCACGGGGCCGTCATCGATCTTTTTCGCTTCTTCAAGAGCGCGAACGAGTTCCGGGACGTTGTGGCCGTCAACGTAGCCTATGTATTTGAAGCCCAGTTCATTGACCAGCGCGCCGGGCAGAACGGCCGCCGCGATGGCGTCCTTTACAGACTTTGCGACCGAGCGGAGCTTGCCGCCGATGCCGGGAACGCTCTCGAGGGCGTCGCCGATCTCCTCTTTAAGGTGCTGGTAGCTCTGGGCCTCTTTGATGCGGTTGAGATAGCCGCTGAGGCTGCCGACCGCCGGAGCGATCGACATTCCGTTGTCGTTGAGGAGGACGATGAGGCGCGATTTGAGGTGGCCGGCCTGGTTGATGGCCTCCATTGCCATGCCGCCCGCGAGGCTGGAATCGCCGATCATGGCGCAGACGTGAAAGTCCTCGTTCTTCGTATCTCGGGCCACGGCCATGCCGAGCGCGGCCGAGAGCGACGTCGAAGCGTGGCCCGCGCCGAACGTATCGTATTCTGACTCGTCACGACGGAGAAAGCCGCTGAGTCCGCCATATTGCTTGATCGTATGAAGCTCGTCGCGCCGGCCGGTGAGTATCTTATGAGCATAGGCCTGATGCCCGACGTCCCAGACGAGTTTGTCGCTCGGCGTATCAAATACATAATGCATTGCTACCGCCAATTCGACCGCGCCAAGCGATGCTCCTGTATGCCCGCCAACGCGCGAACATGTGTCGATAATAAACTGGCGGACCTCGTCGGCGACCTCCTGAAGGTCAGCGACGCGAAGCTGACGCAGATCGGCGGGTGAATTGATCTCTGACAAAAACCTCATGGTAACTCAAGACAATTTACCATTTACGCGCGAGCGTTTGCCAATTTTGGCCTTTACATTTCTTTGCACACGCGGGCAAAAATGTTTCGCCTTTTAGGAGATAAGTCGCGTCAAACATTCGAAGGGCGACAAGCTCAAATTTTATTTACGAGGTATGAATATGTCTTCAAAATTCCGTTTCATTTCGATCCTGACGCTGGCAATCGCCGTTTTTTCGACGGCCGTGATGGCGCAGGAGGACAAGACCAAGGCCGCGACCGCAGGCGATACGACCGCCCAGGCAGGCAAATGCGGTATGGGCAAACATAAGATGGGCAAGCATGGCTTCGGCGGCAAATTTGGCCGTCATCGCGGCATGTTTGGCATGATAGAGGGCCTGAACCTGACGGATGAGCAGAAGCAGCAGATCAAGGCCATCCGCGAGGCGAACAAGCCCGATATGGCACTGATGGAAGAGCTTCGGGCGATCCGTGAAACCCGCAAGGCCGGCACCGACCTGACCGCTGAACAAAAGGCGCGTATCAACGTCATTCGCGACCAGATGCGGACCAAGCAGCAGAGCGTTCACGATCAGATCCAGAACGTCTTCACCGCCGAGCAAAAGGCCCTCATCGAGCAGCAAAAGCAGCAGATGAAGCTGCGTCGGGAGCAATTCAAGCAGAACCGTGAACTTCGACACAAGCAGAAGGTTGACGCGGCTGCGACCGAAAAGCCCGCGGTTTGACCGTCGCGGATCGAAGAAGGCCGGCCGGAGTTTGAAATGCTCCAGCCGGCCTTTCCTGTATTAGAGGCATGACTGTTGCTCCGCCTTTTGCAATAATCGGACTAGTATGAGGAAGTTTTCTGCCCTGTTCTCACTCCTTTTGATCCTGTCAGGCATTTCAGGCTGCGCCCGGAGCCCGGAACGCGTTGCCGCGCCGGACAGCCATCATCGTGCCGAGCCGCAGCCATACAACCGCGCGGAGGACAAGGCCGCAAGGCCGAAGAAGCCCGTCCCGGCCTATCAAAGCAAGGAAAGCATTCAGAAGCTCACCCCGACCTTGTCGCCGGACCTTTTTCAGGGCGAGACGCGCGCCGCCTATGCGGCCGTACGCGCGATACCCAAGACCATCGCTCAGCTTCCATGCTTTTGCCGGTGCGACAAGAGCGTCGGGCACAAGAGCCTTTATTCCTGCTTTGAGGACGATCACGGCGCGAACTGCGGCATCTGCATGAATTCCGCCCTCAAGGCTTACAAGCTCGAGAAGGAAAAAAAGATGTCGGTAGAGGAGATCAGGGCCGAACTGATCAGGGAATACGACGGTTACTAACAGGTGTAGAGAGTGGTGCCCTCGGTAGGATTCGAACCTACAACCAACGGATTATGAGTCCGCTGCTCTAACCGTTGAGCTACAAGGGCTACCGAATTAGAGTTTAGTGGAATCGCAACTATCCCGCAAATATCCACCGTTGAGCCTCGGATTTTGGTGTCGCAACTGATCGAAACCGAAGAGACGCTGATAATCGAAACGCCGGAGCGCGTTCAGCTCGAGTTTGCCCTGGCGTCGATCGGCAATCGCTTTCTGGCCGTCGCGATCGACCATTTGATCCAGTATCTCTCAATATTCCTGATCGCCTGGTTCTTCCTGAGCATTGCGGGCTATTCAGGATCGGACGTTGTCGATGCCCCCGAACAACTTCTGACCGAAGCACCAAAATGGGTCGTCGCGACCCTGATCATTATTCTCTTCCTGATATTCGCAGGCTACTTTATTGCGTTCGAATGGCTCTGGAGCGGGCAGACACCGGGAAAGCGGCTGCTAAAACTGCGTGTCATCCGCGAAGACGGACGCCCGTTGACGTTATGGGAATCCATCGCGCGCAACCTGCTAAGGATCGGCGACGCAGTGCCCGGATTCATTGTCCCAGTCTATTCGGTGGGGCTGATCGCGATCTTTCTCAGCAGCCGCGATCAGCGGCTCGGTGACATCTTTGCGGGAACCGTCGTGATCCGCGAGCGAGCAGACGAGGCTCCAACCTTCGTGGAGACATTCTCGAATCGGATCGCCGACTCTGCGTTCGTCCGCGTCCAGGCTCCGGTCGCGTGCAGTTCTGACCTGACCAAACTCAGTGAACGCGAACTCGAGGTGGTGGAATCGTTCCTGCGCCGCCGATGGGACCTGACAGAACGCCAACGCCTTTGGATGGCCTGGCGCATCGCGCTTCCGCTGATGTACAAACTAAGGCCGGCGTACGAGGTCTCCGGCTTTACATATGAAGGCCTGCTCGAAGAACTATTTCACCGCTACCATGCCAATCAGAGGTCATTGAACTGAGGCGACTCGATCATTTCTTCCAATAGTATTTGGTAAGCTTTGCAGCATCGTCAGCCGAGATCTGGCCGGCATGTATCTCGAATGCTCGATTCAGAACAGGATCGCGACCCGCGGCAAGGTCCGCGGCCGTTGGTACGATCAGTTCGTCGGGAACAACTCCAATATGCTCGAGGCTCTTACCATCGGCCATGACCAGGTCAGCATTCGTCACGCTGATGGCGAAAGGGACCACGTTCATCGTCCCCATCTGTTCCTCAAAATGCCGCGACTGCATTACCGAGCCCGATGATACATCGCCAAGGACAACCCCGCGCTTGTTGAGTTGAATGACCCGGGCAAAGACTTCAGCCGCAGAACCCGATTCGCTGTCAAGCAAGATAACAAGCTTGCCATTGTAGGCCTTGCCTCCGCGCGCCTTTGCAAGGCTCGGGTCCATCTTCTTGCGCCCCACGATCTCAGCAACCTGAACATCCTTGTCAAAAAAGGATCCCGTAAGGGCTTCCATCGTCTTCACATATCCACCGCCATTCCCGCGGAGGTCTAAGATGAGTCCCCGGCTATTCGAGACGCGGCCCAGCAGACTGTCGACCTCCTCCGGCGGAAATTCAAATGACGGCATTCGCCAAACTCCGATACCGCCGACCGTGAGAAATCTGTGCTTGTCATTCTCAGGCTCGTAGAAATCATCGAAAAGTTTGAAATACGTTGTGAAGGTGATCGTCTGTGGTTGGCGTTTGATCTCCGACTTGATCTCAAGCTGACGGGGGGCACTTTCCTCCGGCCCTTGCACGATCAACGTCAGCTTGTCGCGCTTGCTGATCGCGTTGTAGTAGTAGTGCACCTTCCAAAGTTCCTTTTTCGATGGCTTAAAACCGCCGATCGACAAGATTTGATCACCGCGTTTCAGCCCTTTTGACTCAGCGTCACTGCCCGGTTTTACCTGAGTGACAAACACCTTTTCGCCGACCGGCTGCATCCGCCAACCGTACTCAACTGCCAGGTTGGTAGGCGGCGGAACCAAAAACAGATGAGAATCATTGAAATCGATCAGAACCTGAGCAATTATCGCGATCGATTGGCTCGTTGACGTAGCATTATCGAGCTTGTCCTCCGCCTGCTTGAAACGCGCTTCGAGATCGATCCCGTGAAAGTTTGGATCATAGTAGTGTTCTTTGACCCGTTTCTTCACGATCTTTAGGATGTCCTTCATGCGGCTCTTCTCGATCCCGTCAAAACTCTGTCCGTGAGCGACAGGTGTCGACAAGATAAATGCCCCTAACAGGACCGCGGCGAATACTATTTTCAAAACGCTTCGGGAATTCATATGATTATTAACAGGCCTCATCTGATCTGAGACCGGCGAGCTTACGAGTGGCCTTGGAAGCCTCTCCTCGACCTCGGTTGAAACCTTCTTAATATTCAAAATACGCCGTTTTGTAGAAAATGCAACCACTTCAGAAGCCCATCGATCCGGTCGCCTGAAACAGATATGCGAAACATCCTTGTGACCGGCGGCGCCGGATTTATTGGGTCCCATCTTGTGGATCAGCTTCTCGCTGAGCGGGAATGGCAGGTGACGGCGGTTGATGATTTCAATGATTTCTACTCGCCTGAGATCAAGCATCGCAATATCTCTGAGCACATCGGATCGTCCAGTTATCGTATCGTCGATGCCGATATCCGTGACTGGCGGACAATGGAGGCGCTATTTACCCAATATCGTTTTGACATCGTTGTCCATCTTGCCGCCCGTGCCGGCGTCAGGCCGTCGCTCGCAGAACCGAGACTATACGCCGAGACGAACGTCAACGGCACACTCAACCTACTCGAACTCGCTCGTGGGCATGGCATCCAGCACTTCGTCTTCGGCTCGTCATCCAGTGTTTATGGCATCAATGCGAAGGTTCCCTTCAGCGAGGACGACCGTATCCACCAGCCGATCTCGCCCTACGCTGCGACAAAGGCTGCCGGCGAACTGCTATGTCACACATATGCGCATCTTTACGGAATGCGTATTGTTTGTCTCAGATTTTTTACGGTTTATGGGGCACGCCAGCGGCCTGACCTCGCGATACACAAATTTGCCCGCCTGATCAGCGAGGGCAAGCCGATCCAGGTCTTTGGCGATGGTACGACGCGGCGTGATTATACATACATTGATGACATCATTCAGGGCGTAAGGGCGGCGATCGACTACCGAGCGACTCCGTTTGAGATATTCAATCTCGGTGAATCGCAAACAGTCGAACTGAATGAACTTATCTCGCTGTTGGAAAAGAGTCTTGACCTTCAGGCCGTGATCGATCGTCAACCCCTGCAGCCCGGCGATGTGCCGATCACGTTCGCAGACGTCGCGAAGTCGCAAGCGATGCTTGGTTACGCTCCGCAGACAAGGATCGCCGAGGGGATCCCGAAATTCGTCGAGTGGTTCAGAACAACGATCTAGCTCCAGCCGAATATGCGCTTCATTAGCGGCAGCAGACGATGGCCTGTGACGGTCTCCCTAAAGAACCTTTCATGTTCTGCCTCGACGCGCGCCATGTCCAGCAGGTCATCGACGCACTCGCCCATACCCAACTCGCGTGCGTAGCCGGCTGCCTCTTCATATTCGAGGACATTGCCGCTCTCAAGCCGTCCGGCAAAATACATCGGCATGAACCAGCCTGCACCAAAGCACATCAGCCCAAGCACGCGGCCGATGGTCCAAAAGACCTTTTCCCGCATCAACCGCGGTTCCGATCCTAGTCTCGCGAGCCAGGCACCGACCCGCTGTCGATGGTCCCATTCCTCGGCCTCGATAGTCTTGATCGCAGCCTTCTCAGGTGACTCGCGCAACGATCGCCAATGCCCACGATACGCGTAAGCGGCCGCCACCTCGCCCGAATAGGCGTGTTGAAGAATGCGGATCAGTTTCTCGTGAGGATCGTTCATTTCTTAAGATCGATCTGCAACGCTTGCGTAGCTAAATGACTCCATGTATATTCGTAGTCAAGTAGCTACGCAATGAATATTCGGCGAGACGTTTTCCAGGCAATAGCTGACCCTACCAGAAGGGCCATACTCCTGCTCGTCGCTTCACAAGCAATGACCGCCGGGGCAATTGCTGCGAATTTTGACACAGCGCGGCCAACAGTTTCAAAGCACCTGCAGATCCTCACCGAGTGCGACCTGCTCGAGGCGAGGCAAAAGGGCCGTGAGATCCACTATCACCTAAATCCGAAAAAGATGAAAGAACTCGCTGACTTTCTCGAACCGTTTCGCGAAATGTGGGACAAGAGGTTCAATAAACTGGAAACGATCATGAAGTAATATCGATCGGACGCGTAAGGATGGAACGAAAAACTACGATTCATGCTGACGATGGCAAACAGGACCTGCTGATCACGCGGGAATTCGATTTGCCGCTCGGCCTGCTCTTTAAGGCATACGCGGAACCCGAGCTGTTCGAACGGTGGATGTCGCACGAATATGGAACGACACAGGTCTTGAAATTCGAAGGCAGGAAGCATGGGAGCTGGCAGTTTCAAACCGTGGATGCCGACGGCAACCTGCTATTCGGCGCCGGCGGGACGATCCACGAGTTTGCTCCCGATCGCAAGATCACACGGACATTCGAGATGGACAACGCGGCATTCGACGTCCAGCTTGAGTTCATGGAATTCGAATCGACCTCCGACGAGACGAGCAAGCTGACAATCCATACGATCTTCAGATCGGCGGACCTCCGCGATCAGTTGCTGAAACTGCCCTTCGAGTATGGCCTGAACATGGCCCACGACCGTCTGCAGGAAGTTGCAGGCAAATTGAGGTAACGCTCTATGACAAGAACGCAGAAAATTCTCTACTGGGTCGCAACCATCTGGCTGTCGTTAGGGATGGCGTCGAGTGCGGCCGTGCAGCTGATGCGAATTCCTGAGGGTGTCGAGAGCGTGACACATCTCGGCTTTCCGGAATATCTCTTGACGATCCTGGGCGTGTGGAAAATTCTCGGCATTGTGGTCCTTCTCGTACCCGGGCTTCCGGTGCTGAAAGAGTGGGCCTATGCGGGCTTTTTCTTCGTTGCATCGGGCGCAATGACATCGCATCTAATAATGCGCGACCCATTTGGCGAGGTCTTCCCGTCGGTGCTGCTCCTCGTTCTTACGGTCGTCTCCTGGTATCTAAGGCCCGAACATCGACGGCTTACAGTCGTGAACGGCGATAAAGAATGAACCCGAAGGTCGATATTTATCTCACCGCAGGCTGTGGACGCTGTCCGCTCGGCAATACACCCGAGTGCAAGGTTCACGCATGGACCGAGGAGCTCGAAACCCTTCGCGGGATCATTCTCGATTGCGGGCTTACCGAAGAACTCAAATGGGGCGTGCCCTGCTATACAGATAACGGCAAGAATATTTTGATTGTCGGCGCATTCAAAGACTACGCGTCGCTGAGCTTTTTCAAGGGCGTTCTGCTCAAGGATGACGGCGGCCATCTCGTGTCGCCGGGCGAGAATTCCCAGTCCTCACGGCTTCTGAAGTTCACTTCGGTAGAGCAGATTGCGGCGATCGAAACTGCGATCTGTGACCTAATACGGCAGGCAGTTGAGGTGGAGCGTGCCGGGATCAAAGTGCCGTTCAAACCTATCGATCAACATGACGTTCCCGCTGAGCTGGTCGCGAAGTTCGCCGAAGACCCCGCATTCGAAGCCGCGTTCAACGCCCTGACACCAGGCCGTCGGCGCGGTTATCTGATACATTTCTCGCAGCCGAAACGGTCTCAGACCCGCATCGCTCGTATCGAGAAATGCTCGCCACAGATCTTTAACGGCATCGGCTTTCACGACAAATACAAGTCGATGAATAAGTGAATCCGGCCCGCTAGTGCTGTATCCGCTGACTCTTCGGACTTTTGACGTGCTCTTCTGAACCGATCGCGCATTCGCCAAAGGCGTTGACATAGAAGTTCAGTATGCGGACCCATCCTGCCTCGACCTCGGTCGCCGTCCGGTAAAAAGTGCTTACCGTATACGTCGCTTAGACCGGATAAACCGGTGTACCCGTTCGCAGCCTCGATCCCAAACCCGCGCAGACTGTCGTGGTTATCCTTTGTGCTTGTTCGTGTGCTTTCGTGGTTACTCTTTCCTCTAGTCCCAATCCTTCTTGAGCATCAACTGTTCGATGAGGTACGCGTGGTGTATTTCGTGGACGTAGAGGTGGCGGAACATGATGAACACCGAATAATGATCAAATGCCTCGTGAACCGCAGTTTTCTGCCACTCGTCAGGCGTGAGCCGCTTGAGTATCTCGACGAGCGAGGCACGTTCGCGGACGTATCGGTCGAGGCTTTCGTCCAGATCGACCTCAAGCATCGCACCCGCTTCGTCTTCTTCCGAATTCTCGATCACTTTAATGAACGGCTCGTCCTCCGCCAATATCAGCTCCAGCCGCGCCCGAAACGGCGCGTCAGTCTGCGACAAATGCACCGCATTCTCATACGCCGACCACTTGTCAGGGCCCGGCCGCCGCTTCAATATCTCCGCCGGCACCTCTCGGATCAGCGGAATGATCACGCCGGGTGACGTCTCAAGGGCGGCGATCAAGTTGGTCGTGTCGCTCATGTCGCTATGCTTTTTCTTCGGGCTTCGCCCATCGATTTGCGGAGGAGCTATGCTTCTCCGCGTAGCTTAATAAAATTCCTGCGGCTATGCCGCCGATCTTTGCGGCAACAAGGAGCGGCGGCGGAGCCGCAAAATCTCTTATCGCTCGCACGGAAAAGCACAGCTTTTCCGCACATCGAACGGCATAGCCGAAAACCGAACGGCTCAATTCCCCCGCCGCGCCGTCTCCTGCTGGCTGAGGCCTCCCAGCGACAAAATAGACAACGCACTCGCGGCGATGTATGCGATTGTGATCAGGCTTTGTTGCATTTAGATTAGTTCTAACTTTTCTTTGTAAGCGATAATTGCCAGCCGTTATCGGCGAAGAACTCAAACAGATTCATGTGTCTCACATCGAAATGCTTGCAAACGGCAGGAATCTTTTGCGAACTTCGCTCGCTCTCTGCACTCACAACAACATAATCCGACTTAGCTCCGAACAATCCTTCAGATTCCATTCGCTCTAGCACGAGCGCGATGACCCACGGGTCGGCCTGATCTTTTTTCGCTAGAGGATCAATCAATCTCGGAAACTGTTGAAGGATCTGAAGGGCGAGTTGGCCTTGACGATTTGTTATCGGAAAGAAGGAAGCCTTGTGCTTCGAGACAAGCGTTGCTATCGCGTCTTTTGTGCCTGAGGCAGGGACTATTTCGTCATAAACTATGCTGTGTGAAATGATGCGGCCGCCCTGAAATAATTGTTCGGTTTCTGCCCAAAGATCAGGAATCACTGCGCGCGGATAATATCGATGGATATCGAGCAAAGCACTGCTGTCAACGCAATAGATATTTTCTCTCTTAGACTTCACGCAATATCCTCGGAACACTCAAATCGAGAGCACTTGCCGCACGCGAGTAGGAAAGCTGCTCGTTGTGAACTGCCTCCAAAACAAGATCGTAAAAAGTATTTCCCCGACTCGCCCTGCTCTTGACCTCGGGCGCAACGTAGCCGCCTTTCCTCGCCTTCGGATGAAAGGTGGCTTTGATCTGGGCAAGCAGATTGAAAAAACGCATGTCCGTGATCTTGCCCAGTTCTTTGAGGCGGCGAAGATAAACCTCTCGACTTACATTCAATCGAGATGCGAAACTCTGAATCATTTTCAGATCGTCCGCCGTTTCGACCAAAGAATCAGGAACCAGGAACCGCCCAGCAAACAGGTTACACGCCCATTCCTCTTGTTGTTTTTCGGTTGCCCGGTCGATCAGGCAGATTGCGGAATGATGTCTGATGATGTGGGCAAGCTCGTGGAATATAGTGAACATCCGCCCGGTGTATGAATGGTTCGAATTGGTAACGATTGCGTAAGGATAGCTGTCGGAAAAACTGAAGCCCTGAGCTTCGTCCATCGACATTGGAAACTGAAAAACAAGGATTCCCAAGCGAGTCTCGACCGCGTTTCGCCATTTCCGGTAGGCTTCGTTGTCGGTCTGCCAGCTAAATTGATCTTCAACGGTTATGTCAAGGCGCTCGCGTAAACTCTCGGCGATCTGATCATCCGAAAACTGATTTCTGTCGGCTTGTTTCAACCAATCATAGTTAGCTTGCCAAACCGACTCACTTCGCAGCTCGCGGGCGACCTGACGAAAATACGTAACGTCCCGTATCACTTGCAGAACTTTTTTCGAAAGTTTGCTTTTCGCTGGCGTAAGATTCCGAAAATCGTTTGGCCTTTGCAGTTTGGGCGGAGCTTCGGGAAGAAAGAACACGGCAATCTGACGCTTGTAGGCGCTTGCGAGCGACGAGAGCTTACCCAACGGAATCCGACTTCCCTTGGATTCCCATTCTAAATACGTATCGCGCGTAGTGCTCGCCTTTTTGGCCGCTTCGTCGGGATTAAAGCCAGCCTCTTCTCGAGCCCATCGCAAAACGCTTGGATTAATGTCTAATTCAACTCGCTGCATTTAATCTCATCTAAACCGTGATGCCCTCTGAGGGATCTCGTTCTCGACAAAGAACGTCTTTAACCCTTCTCTACATTGCACAACCGGAGCATTCGGGGACGCTTTATCTTCCTTCGCTTAACTTCCCAATAATGCCCAGAATTCCAATTATGTAAGTCGCTATCATCCAACCCTTTGCTATCTTTAGACTGTGCTGGGCACCTAAGATATTTCCAGCGTTCGCATCTTGGCTTCCCTGATATGCGAAGTACGTAGAAATAATTCCTCCCAAACAACAGAAAAGAATGCTAATCGCGCTGAACGCCAGAATGACATTCGCCTGTTTTGTAACGGCAGCAAGTTCGGCAGCATCGGTTGTTACTTGCTCAGGCGGTTTATCCTCTAGATTGAGAAAAGACATATCAGCGTATGTTCGTTATTAGAAAACTATTCTTAGTTTTTTCAAGATCGGCTTTCCACATCGCTTCATCCCTCTCCCGGTAGGAAATAGTAAGGTGATGCGTCCGGTCGTAATTCTGAAATTGATACATCTCGACGTATACCGTCGGATTATCGTTTAGTTGTCTAAGGTAAGCCGTTTTCACAGCGCTCCGACCACCAACAAGGACAATCGAGACACCGTCCCACCGAATCAATTTCAAGCCACTTCCCACAAACGAGTCGACGATCCCTTTCTTCATTGTCGAGTCCAATAGACGGAGTTCGGCCGGTGTAGCTTTCAACTTGATCGAGAGTTTTTCAAACTCCCCGGCCTTACCATGATCGGTCGCAATCATTACTCTCGCGTAAGTGTAATCACCCTTAAACTCGTTAAGTCCTTTCTGCTGGAAAACAACTCGGTCGCCGGAGACATCGTAGCCCTGTTTCGTCAACATGTCCTTTGAAAAGGCATCCGACATTTCTTTATAGACGCCGCCTTGAAGTTCCATCGTCACAGGAATCTTAATCGTCCCGAGGCCCATAATTCTGAACTCAACGAACGTTGCTTCTGCGTCCTGTGCATAAGAAACACAAACGGAGAACAGAAGGAGAGTGACCAAGAAAAGAAATTGTTTTTTCATGAACTCGTCCTCCTAATTTAAGGTGTCGGTGTCTGTTTCTTCGGCGCTTTCTCGACGTGGCTTGCTGAGATCCAAGCGGCCAGTTTGCCCGGATCGTTTGCGTAAACGTTGCGGATGATGCCGTCGAGGATGCGGACCTTGATCATGCCTTCGCGGATTTTTGCGGACGTGTCGGCCGTGGCGGCGACGTGTTCGGCGGTGGCGGAGGCCGTGTTGGAGAACAACGTTTCGAATGCGTTGGCGGCGGCGTCCAGATCGGCTCGGAATGTCGCGGGCATGCCGTAGGCGATGAAGTCGGCGTTGTAGGGCAGCGATTCCGAATGAAATGCACGTGCTTTGGCAAGCAGGTCAGCATCGCTCATGTTTCGCTGGAAACGGAATTTGTCGCTGATGCCGTCGAACGCGTATTCCATCGATTTCGAGGTGCGGGAAATGTCGGACATAATGTCGCGCCGGTCTTCGCGGCAAGTGTCCTTGACCTCGAATTGCTGTGCAGCTTCGCCAAAACCCGATTGCTGCGCCGCCGATTTGCTCTCGGCATCGTTCACAAGCGCCGAAAGCTCGGCGAATGTCCGCCCGCTAAATAGTCGAGCAAGCTTTGCACCGGAACACGAGTCCCAGCAAAAACTGCCGCCCCACTCATTACGTCCGGGGATTGTGAAACTACATTCGTCTCTATTGCTGTATGCATACGCACATAATAGCGCAGTTAGGTCAAATTATGCGTCTTTTCAGACCATTCGCTTCAGGAGCGATTTGTTAGGATTCATGAGTCAGTTTAACCGCTTCGTGATCGCAGAGTTGACAATCTGAACGATCAATTGTAAAATGCTACGCCGCACCCTTAAAGGAAGCAGCATGTATCGGAGGCATCGGAATTATCACCTATTTCCCTTGTCGCTCTTTTTCTGCTTCCCAGATCAATTCAAAAAAAAACGAACGGAGGGTCTATGCGAGTAGTTGAGGGGATAATTGTGCTCGGCTTCCTGTTTGTCGGGCTTGTTTCGGTCGCTGAGGGGCAAAGGCGGAAATCCGCGCCTAAGCCGCCGGAGAAGAAGAGCGTGTCGGCAGCAAAACCACTTCTTCGGTTCGACGGACTTTACCAGGAGAGGGTTCCACAAGCGGGAACCAGCGGTTCTACATATCGAAACTTTTTTCGATTTTATCCGGATGGTGAATGCATAACCGCACTGATTGTGGCCGATGCTGCGCCGGAGAAGATCGCGGTCTGGTTCAATAGAGATAATGAGGAAAAAGGAAAAAGTGAAGTGTCTGCCGACAAGGTCCAGTGTGCATTTCAGGACGGAAAGTTTGTCTCATCGTTCATTCTTAACTCGAAAGGCCTTACTCACGTCGGTAAGGATGGAAATGTTAGCGGCGCCGAATATGATTTTGTACCCGTTGCCTTTCCATCCGAACGCCCGCAGATGGATAAGATCCCGCCAACTCGCGGAAACCGTGCCCCTGTTTTTCCGACGCCGGTAGAGCTCGAGATAAACACGAATTTCGAATACGACCCGGCAGGTCGCCTTATGGGCGGCGTGACCACCATCGAACTTAAATCGCCAGCGACCGACGCCGACGGAGACCCAATTACGTACGAGTGGTCAGGCCAAGACGTCATTCACACCGAGGGTGGCTCAACGGCGCAAAGCAGAATTAAAAGCGACGGCCTGAAGGCAACCTGGCGGCCGCTCATTCTCATGGGCGAACTTGCATCGGCATTTCTGACGTTGACCGCATATGACGGCAAAGGCGGTAAGGCCATTCACAAGTTTTGCATCGGCAATCGTGTGAGGTGCTAGTGATGTCTCGGACTTTCACAACGAGTTCTGTTCGCACTCACACTTCACTCAACGCAAAACTCGACGACAAACTTACACTGCGGCGACGCGGTTGTAGATGGTGTCGCGTTCAACGGCTTCGAAGCCGGCGCGGTGGATCATTTCGATGATCTCCTGCTTGGTCATTTTGACTTCGTTATTGGACTCGACGGAGTAGCTGTGGGTGAGTTCGCCGCCGTCGGTTCATCCGCGAAGTTATCAACTTCGTTCCAATGGCAAAATACGTATTCTTGCCTGTGCTTCGTCAACTACGATCAAAGCTCCTTGTTCGAGAGCGTGCTGATTGTCACGTACGACTGATATCAGGGTGCGTGCGAGGCTTGACGGCATAATATCCTGTGAGCGGACCTGAATAACGCTTGGGCCGGAGGCGTGGGTCAAAGCCAAGATGGTTCCGAAATCCAGATCATGAGTGAATATGATATAGCCGTTGCTGACCGCGTATTCCGCAATCTCGATATCTTGGGCTCTTGGGTCGCCGACGGTTGACCAATGGATCGACTCGATTTTCGCATCTACAAATTCGTTCACCCAATCGGGCGATAGATTCATGTCGATCAGGATCTTCATGCGGCGACAAGCGGCAACTCGATCTCTTCGACTCGCCAAGCGGCATAGGCCAGTGCTTCGTTAAGGTCAGCTTCCTCAAGATATGGATAGGCCTTCAGTATATCGTCAAACGAATGTCCTGCGGCCACGAGTCCCACGATCGTGCCGACCGTCACGCGTAAACCTCGGATACACGGCTTTCCCCCCATGACCTTCGGATCGAACGTTATTCGTTTTAGTCGCGCCATTTTTTCACACCTCCAACTGATCAAGCGATCGCCTTTTCAACTCGATTATACACCGTGTCCCTTTCCACTGCCTCAAACTCGGCGCGGTGGATCATTTCGATGATCTCTTGCTTGGTCATTTTGACTTCGTTGTTCGATTCGACGGAGTAGCTGTGGGTGAGTTCGCCGCCGTCGGTGATGGTGCCGTCGAGGTCGTTGGCGCCGAAGTGGAGGGCGGTTTGGGCGGTCGCTTTGCCGAGCATGACCCAGTAGGCCTTGATGTGGTCGAAGTTGTCGAGCATCAGGCGTGAGACGGCGATGGTCTTGAGATTGTCGATCGCGTCCGGGCCGGGAAGCGATGAGAGGGCCGATCCCGGAGGATAGAACGCAAGCGGGATGAAGCATTGAAAGCCGCCGGTGCGGTCCTGCTGTTCTCTTAAACGCACGAGGTGATCGATGCGGTCTTCGATGGATTCGATATGGCCGTAGAGCATCGTGGCGTTGGTTTTGAGACCGGCTTTGTGAACCTTGCCTGCAAGTTCGAGCCAACGCGGGCCGTCGCATTTGTGGTCGCAGATGCGCGAGCGGGTCGGTTCGCGAAAGATCTCGGCACCGCCGCCCGGGCAAGAATCCATTCCGGCCGCGTGCAGCTTTTCGATCACTTCTTCGTCGGACATCTTGTAAAAGCGTGCGAAGAAATCGAGTTCGACCATCGTCAGGGCCTTCAGGTGCAGTCTTGGAAACTCGCGCTTCAGCGATGAGAAAAGATCGGTGTAATACTCGAACGGCAACTTGCTGTTGAGCCCGCCGACGATGTGCAGTTCGGTCGCACCTTCATTCACCGCCTCGCGCGCGATATCAAGAGCGCTTTCGACCGAATGCGTGTAGGCATCCTCAGCGCGAGCACGCCGGTAAAACCCACAAAACTTACAGTCCGCAACACAGATGTTCGTATGATTAAAATGTCGATTGACGTTGTAATACGTCGCCAGCCCATGCTTCTTGCGCCGCACAAAATCGGCCAACTTACCGACAGCATTGAGGTCGCCGGATGTGTACAACGCGAGTCCTTCGTCAAACGACAACCTCTCGCCGTCCTCCACCTTGTCGGCGATCTCTCGGAGGCTCGGATCAAAAGAAAACTGCATACTCGTGTTAAGATTTTATCAGATACCAACCGCGAAACACGCGAAACGACGCGAAAGAAATACCGAATTCACGCTTGCCTTTCCTTTCGTGTTTCCCGTGTTTCGCGGTTAAATTGCTTATGAAATTCGGACAGGTAGAGGATCCCGGCGAGGTCGATTTCACGATCCCTGCGGACCATCCGGATACGAAACGTGTGCTTGCGAAGGGCAACGGGAAAGACCTCGAAGTGTATGTCGGCTGTGCGAAATGGAACAGCAAGGACCTGAAGGGATTTTATCCGAAGGGCGTAAAAGATGAGTTGGCCTACTACGCCTCGCAATTTAACTGTATCGAGCTAAACGCTACATTCTACAAGCGTTATTGGGAAAAGCAGTACACCGCCTGGCGTGATGCAGTGCCGGACGGTTTTAAGTATTTCGTAAAGTTCAACCAGAGCATCACGCACTTTTCACGGCTCAAGGATGTCGAGGATAAAGTGGATGAATTTATGGCCAACGTCGTATTTCTGAAAGAGAAGCTCGGGATGCTGTTCCTGCAGATGCATAACACGTTTGGAGCGAACGATCTTGAGCGAGTGGAACGGTTTGTTGAGAACTGGAAACAATACGATTCGCGGCTTGCAATGGAATTCAGAAAAGAAGAGTGGCACAGCGATCCGAATGTCTCTTCGCAGCTTTACGACCTGCTCGAATCGAACGGGATCACAAATGTCCTCGTCGACACGGCCGGCCGACGCGATCTGATGCATATGCGCCTCACAACGCCGACGGCGTTCATCCGCTGGGTCGGCGCAAATCACGAATCGGACAGATCACGGCTTGACGAATGGGTCGACCGCATCGCCGATTGGAAAAGGAAAGGACTAGAAAACCTATATTTCTTTGTTCACCAGAATGTTGAGAAGGAATCGCCTCTCCTGTCGGCGTACTTTATCGAACGGCTCAACAAAAAGATCGGCACCACGATGAACGTCCCGGAAACGCTGTGACAATAACCTTGAACGAACTGATAATACGGACGAGACTTTTCGCTCGCTTGTCGTCGAGCGCCTGCGTGGCAAAAGCGATTTCTTACGGTGTGCGTCGTCGAAACCGGCCTCTAGCTTACGGTTCGTAAGGATTGGCAAAGCCGCATTGAGCGTAGTTGTAGTGGCTGCCGAGATTCTGGCCCGACCCTCTGAGCACACCATCCTCTCGCAGGCAAAGCCGCGTCGCACCGGTTTGCGTCACGCCGCTTGTCGATGACGGAATTGCCGAAACGACGTAGTTTGACGGGGCGTGTGTTACGGGATTTACGTCTGTCGCAATGATCCGGAATCGGTAGCCGCTCTTGGCAGTGTTCCTGGGCGGATTCCCGCCGACGTTCAGGTTGTTCGCCGCAGCAACGGTGCTGTCGATGAGGTGGGCGACATAGAGCTCGCTCGCCGTGCCATAGTTGCCTCCGCCCATGGAGCCGATATACGCCGCCTCAGCTTCGCTCATCACGCGGATCGCTGAGAGCGCGGACGCCTCGTTTGATGCTCTTCGTGAGCTTAGCAGGTTTGGTACCGCAATGGCCGCGATGATCATGATAACGGCAACCACGATGACCAACTCAATAAGGGAAAAACCGCCGCTTGGATCCATTTTTTTTATTTCTCGTATTGACATAGGCTGTCAGCCTCCACGAATACATATACTCAAGCCTCGTGCCATTCGGGCCGGATCGGACATCGTAGTGCATAAATCTCTGTGAACAAAGCATTTACGTGGACATTGATGTGCGATAATTGCTTTAGGCTTCATCAAACTAGCTCGTGACCGCGGTCACTGACTGACAATTTCTGTCAATTTGACCGATGCTGGCTGAAAAAACTCTGCTACTTTACTAAACAAAGTGCTTGACACCTGAGACAACTTGACATACTGTATCTTCAGATGCCAAAGCAGTCAGCCGAAATAACGGAACAGCCCGGCTCAGATCAACCCGTCCATCTTGGCGACCGCGCGGCGGACAATCTGCAGTTCATTCGCGAGACAATGGAGCGCTCGACCGCTTTCACGGCCGTTCCCGGCTATGGCGGGATGCTGATGGGCGTGACGGCCGTCGTCGCGGCATACATCGCGACACAGCAGGATCTTCGCATCGCGTGGCTGCGGGTTTGGCTGCTCGAAGCATGTCTTGCCTTCGCGATCGGCCTGCTCGCGATGTGGCAGAAATCGCGCATCGCCGACACGCCGCTGTTCTCGAGGCCCGCACGCAAATTCGCGCACAGCTTTGCCCCGCCGCTGATCGCGGCCGTCGCGATCACTCTCGGCCTGTGGCGGTATGAGCATTACGAGATGATGGCCCCGGTTTGGATGCTCTGCTACGGGGCGTCAGTCGTGTGTGCGGGCGATTTCTCGGTGCGCGTCGTGCCGGTTATGGGCTGGATATTTATCGCTCTCGGAGCGGCGGCGTTCGCGCTGCCGGCGACCTATGGAAATTGGCTGATGGCGGCCAGCTTTGGCGTAACGCACATCGTTTTTGGAGCCGTCATCGCGAAGAAATACGGCGGCTAGGGAGTATGGACCTATTGGACTATGCCAAAGAATTTTGCACTACAGAACAACCACGAATCACACGGCCTGACGGTCGCTCGTGCGGCCGAGAACGTCTCGAACGATCTCGACAAGGTTATTCACGAACGAATGCGACTCGGCATCATCAGCGCTCTTGCGGCAAACGAGCGGCTCAGCTTTACCGACTTGAAACGCCTGCTCGACACGACCGACGGCAACGTCTCGGTCCATGCGCGCAGGCTCGAGGACGCCGGCTACATAACCTGTGAAAAATCGTTCCGCGGCCGTATGCCGCTGACCGAATATGTAATAACGGCTGAAGGCCGCGACGCCCTGACGCGATACCTAGACCATATGGAGGCCCTCATCAGGGCAATGAGGGAGCATCAATGACTGAAAGGACAAAGACAGGACTACAGATCATACAGGCCGCGATCATCGTCGGCGTGGCCGGAAATATTCTACTCAGGCAGACGCCGTGGGGATTGAACGCGTTTCTTTTTGTGATGCTGTTCGTCGCTGCACTTTTGATGCTTATGCGTCGGTCACGGCCGAACCTGCTCAATCTGACAAACCTATCACTCGCCGGAGCGATGCTGTTCTTTGGGACGATGTTCCTCATCCGCGATTCGATCGAGATGCGCGTGGCCGACACCATCGCGATCATAATCGCGATGGGTGTGCTGATGCTGGGCAGTTTTGATGTGCAGGCACGTATCGGCGGTGTGTTTCATTATTTTGCCGGGCTGATCATGGCGGCCTTGAGCAGCTTCTTTGGCGCGTTTCTCGTACTCGGGGCTGATATTGACTGGAAAACGATGCCCGGCAACGGCCTCAGCCGCAGCGTCTTTGCCGTCCTGCGCGGCCTTGCGATAGCGCTGCCGCTGGTGCTTATTTTTGGCGGATTGTTCATGGCCGCCGATGCCGTATTCGAGGGCTGGGTCAACCGCGCGATCAATTTTGAACTGGACACGATCATTAGTCATGTAATGCTCACCTCGGTGCTGGCGTGGCTCACGGCCGGCTATCTCCGCTCGGCTGTGGGCGGGTCGTTTGCAGTGGCGGCCAATGCGCCGGCGACGGCCGCGGAGCACGGCGCGGCCGATTCATCCTATGTCCAGAAAGTAGCCGATCAGCCGGTTGACACCGGGAATACGCTGCCAAATAATGCGACCGTTGTCGAACACATCAACGCTACGGACGACGCGGAGAATGCCGCGAATACCGACAAGCCTGCCGAGGCCGCAGATGCCCCACCCGCCGAACCAAAGAAACGCGACTGGCAGAATATCGACAGTTCAAAGCTGCCGAGCGTCTTTACCCTCGGCACTGTCGAGATCGGCATCATCCTTGGCCTTCTAAACTTACTTTTCCTGGCCTTTGTCATCGCCCAGGTGCCGTATCTGTTTGGCGGCATGGAGCTTGTGCAAAATACGCCCGATTTCAAGCTCGCCAGTTACGCGCGGCGTGGTTTTGGCGAATTGGTCGCCGTCTCGGCCCTCGTGCTGCCGATCCTGCTCCTCGGCCATTGGCTGGTGCGCAAGGACAAGCCCGTCACCGGCACGTTGTTCCGCGTTCTCGCGGGCATTCAGATCGCATTGCTTTTTGTGATCATGGCCTCTGCCGTTCAGCGTCTCGTCCTGCTGACCGGCAATCTCGGCTACGGCCTAACGACCGTCCGACTCTATCCGCTGATCTTTATGACGTGGCTTGCTATCGTTTTCGCCTGGTTTGCTGCGACCGTGCTGCGCGGAGCGAGACAGCATTTCGCCTGGGGAGCGTTGTGGTCGGCGTTCATTATTCTTGGCATCACAAACCTAATGAACCCTGACAAATTCATCGTTGAGCACAACGTCGCCCTAATGCGCGAGGGCCGCGAGTTCGACACCTATTACAACACCAGCCTGAGCGACGACGCTCTGCCCTCAGTCTTTCTTGCATTGCCCGATATGAGTGACGAAGACGCCCGCTATGCCGCCTACAGTCTCGGTCGTCGTCATTGTGAAAAACTCGTAGAGAATGACATGCGAAGCTGGAATCTTTCTCGCGCCGCGGCATCCGGCCTGCTTGTTCGCAACAGCGCATTCGTCGACAGTCTCGGTGGTTGCACATCACCTAGACTAAGACCGTATCGCAGCCTCGACTAGGCCGCCCGGAAGAAAATCCTTGCGTTTCGCCTCGGTGATTCACTAGTATCGGTTGCGTGGCCGATGGAAACGTAAAACGCGACCTGTTACGCGAATACCTCACCTTTTGCCGCGTCGAAAAGGGCCTTTCGGCGATGTCGATCGCCAGCTACTTCAATGACCTTAGAAAGCTTTCTGCATGGTCTGAGGAAAACAACTTCGACCTGACATCGTTAACGCGTGAGGAACTTCGCGAGTGGCTGATCGATCTGAGTCATGAGAATCTGTCGGAAAACTCGCGGCGGCGGCTGATCAGTGCTGTTCGCGGATTTTACAGGTTCCTTATGCAGGACGGACACATCACGGCGAATCCGGCCGAGGATCTCGTGGCCCCGCAAAAAGGCTCGTATTTGCCGCGATTCCTTACTCAGGCCGAGATCGAGGTCTTTCTGATGACGCCGGACACATCTTGCGAAACGGGGCTTCGCGACCGGGCCATGCTGGAGCTGATGTATGCCTGCGGCCTGCGCGTCTCAGAGACCGCGGGCCTGAGACTCAACGATATTGACCTCGACGCCGGCGTCCTCACCGCTACCGGAAAAGGCAGCAAGATGCGGCACGTACCGGTCGGTTCGAGTGCTGTCGGGTGGCTCAAGAGCTATATCGCGGCCCGGCGACAAAGGGACATCGCCTGCGACAGCCTGTTTGTGACGCCCGGCGGCTCACCGCTTACGCGCCAGGCGATCTACACCATGGTCCGCGAATACGCCGATCAATGCAGCCTCGATGGCGTTTCACCGCATACGCTGCGGCATTCGTTTGCGACACATCTCGTCCAGAATGATGCCGATATTCGCTCAGTCCAGCAGATGCTCGGCCATGCGGACATTTCGACGACGCAGATATACACGCACATCAGCAACCGCCAACTCAAATGCAACTACGACCGATTTCACCCGCGCTCATAATTGCCCTAAACGCGCTAAAAACGTGTATTTTCGCGCTTGCAAGTTGAATTTTCGTTAGTTATTATTGAAAATTTGCTATTTGGCTCTGGAAAGCGCCAAAGGCGGACAGTAAAGGCCGAGCATGGGTGGTCGAGCGGTCAAAGGCAACGGGCTGTAAACCCGTCGGGTTAACTCCCTACGCAGGTTCGAATCCTGCCCCATGCACCAGTAATTTGAGCGGGAGTAGCTCAGTTGGTAGAGCGTCAGCCTTCCAAGCTGAATGTCGCGAGTTCGAGTCTCGTCTCCCGCTCCAACGGTTGTTTGGAAAGGTGAGATTTGCCCAAGTAGCTCAGGGGTAGAGCGCATCCTTGGTAAGGATGAGGTCGCGGGTTCAAATCCCGCCTTGGGCTCCAGAATTTTGGGCTAATTAGTAATTATTAATTGAGCAATTATTAATTAAAGGAAGAAAAATAGATGAGCAAAGAGAAATTCGATCGCAGTAAGCCGCATGTGAATATTGGGACAATTGGCCACGTGGATCATGGCAAGACGACGTTGACGGCGGCGATCACA